>UMHM01099898.1_pt1 | contig 48581 bp, 34 predicted proteins | sample 1965501 | NCBI WGS metagenome assembly UMHM01 (sample SAMEA4836095, study PRJEB28245) | human gut metagenome | biome: gut microbiome; material: fecal sample | place: Denmark | collected 2008
AGATGACTAAATTAACCCTAACCGTTTTTATTGCGTAAAATCCACATATACAGGTTAAAAACGATACCGCATATGTATTACCCGACATGAATTTTGTCGTTGTTTTACTTTCAAAAACGATTACTGACGACAACTGCAATTACTGACGAAATGTTTATCGGCGCACATGAAAACGGCGTTCTTTAACAAAAAAAAATATCGAGGGAAAAATAATGGACGTATTTGTAATACACTCCGGAAGTGACCGCGCAATGGTTGACAAAGAGATACTTAAAATTAGAAAAAACTTATTTTCTTTTAATACGCTTGTACTGAACAACGGCGGAAAATTCTGGAAGGGTGAAGCCAAACAGAAGATTAAACGTGCGCAAATGGTGGTGTTTTTTGTGGGAGAGTCCTCTTACAAAAGTCAAAACATAGATTGGGAAATACGCACGGCAATCAAATACAAAAAGCCGATTTATGCCGTCAGGCTGAATGAAAGCAATGTTCTGAACGAAAGTCTGAATGTATTTGACGGGTTTTCCGGTACGAAGCAATTGTATTGCAAAGAAACAACTCTTGACGAAATTGTCGATGTAATCAAAAATTACAATGCGGGCAATTACGACGTGTTTAATCAGGATATCGCAAACATCGACAAAGAGGTGCTTCTCGAGCAGTACAAAGTATTTCTCAAAACGTCGGAAGATCTGGTTGCGCGCAGACAAAGCGTAAACAATTTTTACATCTCTGTTAATTCTGCACTGATGGGCGCATTGGGCATGATTTGGGCACTTGATATTTTGTCGATTTACAAGCTGTTTGTAGGTATACTGCTTGCAATTGTCGGGATTGTTTTGTCCATATCGTGGATCAAGTTGCTGTCGTCCTACGGCGACCTTAACGGAAGTAAAATGAAAATAATCAGTTACATTGAAAAACAGTTGCCTGCCTCGCTGTACGATGCGGAATGGCAAGCCCTATCCGACAAACTGAACAAGAAAAAATATGTTTCTTTCACCAACAGCGAAAAACGTATCCCGTATTTGTTTATTGCGGTGTATGTGTGCGCACTTGCTTGCGGCGTGGCTTTTATGTTGTAGAAAATTTTCGGGGTTGATTGCTATTAGGCGACCGACCCTTTTTGTTTGAAAACAAGACGATGCCCGCGATGTGAATGTTTTAAAAATTGTTTTCCCCATTGACTTCGGGTTGTGTTTGTGCTATCATTAAATACAGTCGGATTGTTAGGTGACGGTTGCGTCTTTTGCCGCATTGTCAGGTAAAACGTTCCGCGCGACGACCGCAAAGAGGTATTATTATGCAAACTTGTCAGATTGAAATTTCTAAATTGTACGGACTGGACGGCACGGCTACGCTGGATGCGTTTACGTTCGGCACTTTCCGCGACGACAATGTGATGGACAAACGCCCCGCAATCATCGTTGTGCCCGGCGGCGGCTACGCAATGGTCAGCAAGCGCGAGGGCGAGCCGATTGCCGCGTACTTTATGGGCAAGGGGTACAATGCGTTTGTGCTTACCTATTCCGTCCGTCCGCAGGCATATTATCCCGCGCAATTGCTGCAACTGTGCGCTTCGGTGGATTACATACGTAAGCATGCAAACGAGCTGCACGTTGACCTTGACCGCATATACGTGGTTGGTTTTTCCGCAGGCGGTCACCTTGTAGGCAACTTCGCAACCGACTACATGAACGTAAACGAAAAATTTGGCAAAAACTGGGATCTTGCCACAACGGCGGCAGGGTTGTGCTACCCCGTAATAAGCGTGGAGTACAGTGTCGGCAGCTTCCTGAACCTGCTTGCAGACAGAACCGAAGCAGAAAAGAAAACGCTTGCGGAAAGCCTTGCTCTTGACAAAAACGTGACTGCGGGAACTTTGCCGAGTTTTGTGTGGACTACTGCGGAGGACAAAGTCGTATCGCCGATAAACTCCATTCGCTACATCGAGGCATGCCTTGCTTGCGGCGTGAAGTGCGAACTGCACATGTTTTCAAGCGGTTGGCACGGACTTTCGACATGCGACGAATTGACAAACGATTTTCAGCCGTTTATGACGCGCTTGCAAAATTGGCTGCCTCTTTGCGAGACATTTTTCTCAAGTATCGTAAAATAATTGTGTCGTAACATAATCATTTTTACAAAACATCTTGATTTGACAACGCAACTGTGATACAATTTAACGGCAAGTAAATTTGTTTGCAAAAATTGCATACGGTTGCGTTTTTTTTGCACCGTTATGTTGTCGCAGTAGCAATTTTGCAACGACAAAAAAATATAAATCGGACGGAATAACCTATGGCTACTACCGAAAAGAAACTTAAACGCCGCAACGGCTGGTGTATCGCGCTGGCTGTAATCATGATACTGGGCGGCTGCATCGCAATCCATTACGCAGCGTGTGGCATTACCCCTGCGGAAAATTACTACGGCAACGGAAAAGAGTGGAAATCGACGGACAGCTTCGCCGAGTACTACGACTCCATGCCCACGCTTAAACTTGCCGAAGGACAAACGTCGCTGAAGATTATGCAGATTACCGACGCACAAATAAAGTTCGGCTACATGACGCAGGACGTCGAAACTTTTGACCTGCTTAAAAAGGCAATTGCCGTCAATCGTCCTGACATTGCCGTCGTTACAGGCGACCTTACCCTCAGCATTTTTGCCAAGGGTGCGGTAGAGTATTTTTGCGATTTTATGGAAGAGCAACAGGTTTACTGGGCGTTTGTGTACGGCAATCACGACAGCGAATACGGACTTAGCAAGTACAGACACAGCAAAATTTTCCATCGTTACAAGTACTGTCTGTTTGACGGCGGTCCGAGCAACATCAAGGGCGAAAGCAACTACTTTGTCAAAGTAGTGGACAGCCACGGCAACTTGCTGTACGCGCTTAGTATGATTGACAGCAACATGTATCCCGATGTCAAGGTTAACAGCGGACACCTGCTGTACGACGAAGTTACGGCGGAGCAAGCCGAGTGGTACGCCTGGAACGTGCAAGGGCTGCGCACGATAAAAAGCGACATTCAGTCGTCGCTGTTTATGCATATGCCTTTCCGCGCGTATGCCGACATGTACAACGACATTCAAAGCGGCGTTGTAACGAAAAGCAGCGGCTTCATTCTGGAAGAAGGCTGGACGTACACCAATCCGTTCAGCGGAAAATCCATCGAAATGCCAGGTGTCTACTGTCAGACGGGAAATATTTCCGCCGATTACGACGGCGGCGGTTACGCGTTGTACGACAAAATTGTGGAACTCGGCTGCACTAAGGCAGTGCTTGCGGGGCACGACCACGTCAACAACCTGCGCGGCGTAGACAAAAACGGTGTAATGCTTGCTTACGGACGTTGCTGTGGCTACCATACGTATCCGTTTTTCAAGGACGAAAACGAACTGAAATGGCTGCATCCCTTTGTGCGAAGTCTGTTTAACTACACCGACGTGCAGATGTTCCGCAGCAAGTGGATCGACCCCGAAACGGGCAGGGTGCTTGGCAAGGGCGTAAGCTATCTCGAAGTTGACTTGTCTGCGGAAAACTACGGCGCGTGCCACATGTACGACGTCGCGCACGAATCTCTTAGTAACGGCGTTGTAGACAAGGAATACGTACTTGATTTTTAACGGCACTGCCTGTCGGGCACCTATACAGGGCATGACAAATCGTTTGTAAATGTATTCTAAACATAAACCCAAAAGGGCTTGACAATTTCTGTCAAGCCTTTTTTGCGCTTCAATTGTAAGCAAAAAAACACATAAAAACACATACGTATCAATTTTTTTGTGATTTTTTGTTGCGTTTCAGGTCGACATTTTTCAACAAATCGGCAATTTCGTCAAGACAATTTTGTGTGCCGTTGAGCGTTTGGGCGTACTTGGTTTGCTTTGCGACAAATGCTGCGCGGTTGTCGTAAACAAATTTTACCGCGCCTGCAAGTCGGCTTTGCAATTTGCTTTCGTCCAGTACCGTTCCGCAACCGCGCTTAGCAAAGTATTCGGCGTTAAGCCGTTGTTCTCCGCGAGAACCTTTTACAAGGGGCACGGCGACAAAGGGCGTTTTGCAAAGCGTCAGTTCGCACAAAGTGGTGCTGCCTGCACGCGTCAGACAAACGTCGGCGGCTGCAAACAGGTCGCCCGGCGTGTTGCAAAATTCCGCCCGATGTACAAAGTTGCAGTCGATGCTTTTACCCTTGCCTGTAAGTACAAAAATATCGAATTTATCCGCAAGCGACGGTGTGTCGGCAATTGCTTCGTTCAACGCCTGTGCCCCGAGGCTTCCGCCGGTAACCAGTAGCAGTGGCTTGCTTCCGTCAAATCTGCAAAAATCAAGTCCCTTTTGTCGGTCACCGTCAATCAGACTTTGTCGCACAATCATGCCGACAACGGTGGTATTTCCTTTCTTTTGCGGAAACGCCGACAACGCACGCGTTACGTAACGCATGGAAATTCGGTTGGCAAGCCCCATGGAAAGGTCGCTTTCGTGCAGTATTGACGGAATTTTTCTTCTGCTTGCGGCAATTACTATCGGCAAGCCGACGTAGCCGCCCTTGCTGAAAATTACGTGCGGCTTAATTTCGTCCAGAATTTTGTCTGCCTGTTTCACCGCCTTGACAAACCTGAACGGCAGCACGAAGTTTGACAGGCAAAAGGTGCGGCGCAGTTTCGGTGCGTCAAGGCGAAAATATTTTTCCACTTTGCCGCTTTGGATATACGGAGACAACAGTTCGGCGTCGGAATGAGTACTGCCGGCATAGAAAATCGTCGCATTGCAAAATACTTCGTCTGCTTTTTCGTTTCGGCATTGACCGCTTTGTTTAAGTTTGCAAATCTCGTCAATCAGTGCAAGATTGGGCGTAACGTGACCTGCGGTGCCCCCTCCGCAAAATAAAATGTTCATATCGGTATTTTATGTACAAATATTATTAAAAATACGGTATTGACAGCGGCGCAATCGTCGGTGTACAATAAATATGATATGCCGAAGTGTGGAAGTTTGTGGCAGGGGCTGTCGAGGAATTACCCTACGTGGCGACCGAGCGACGGAAAAAGTAAGCATTTGCACGTGCTTGTTGTGCGCTTTTCCCGCTTTGCGGTTTGCTAAATGCTCGCTTCACTTCGGGCATTGTAGTTTAGTGGTAGGCAGCCTTTCCGGCCGCGCCCTCGGAATGATGGTTTTCATTGGACAACACATCGCCGCTGCTGAAAGTGTTTGTTAACTGTTTATGATTTTTTTTACCACTTCAAGTAGGTTAACTTCGGCTCAATGCGAAATATAAAACCCCACAAGGAGAATACCTGTATGAAACAAACTGATTTTGCGTCGCATGACGGCAAGCGTATCGCGCTGTACACCTGGGACGATGTTGTCGAGCCTAAGGCGGTTGTTAAAATCGCCCACGGGATGGTGGAACACTCGGCACGATACGATGACTTTGCAAAGTTTCTCAACAGCCGCGGTTACATCGTGGTGATGAACGACCACCGCGGACACGGATTGACGGCAGAAGAAGGCAGTCTCGGCTACGAGGACGGCGACATGTTTACCAACAATGTCAACGACCAGCTTACCCTGATAAATTACTGCCGCGAAAAGTACAACCTGCCGGTATTTATGATGGGACACAGTTACGGCAGTTTCGTCACGCAAGCGGTTGTCGAACAGCACCCCGACGTCAAAGGTTTTGTGCTTGTAGGCAGCAACTACATCAAGGGTGTGGCTTACAGCGTGTGTAAGACCGTTGCTCGCAGTATGTGCCGCAACAAGGGACCACGCCACGAAGCCGTGTTTATTGCCGACCTCAGCTTTAAGCCCTACGACAAACACTTCAAGGGCGAGGGCACAAACGCATGGCTCAATCGCGACAAAGCCGAAGTGGAAAAGTACAATCACGACCCGTTTTGTACCTACGTGTGCTCGGCAAATTTCTACCGCACCTTTATGGAAGGCATAAGCAAACTGTACAAAAAGCAGTACTATCAGGCAATAGACGTAACCAAGCCCATTTTGCTTGTCGCTGGAAGCGAGGACCCTGTCGGCAACTACGGCAAAGGTGTAAAAAAGTTGGCTAAGTTTTACGAAAATACGGTAGGCGTTACCGACGTTACGACATGTCTGTACGACGGCGCACGCCACGAGATACTTAACGAAATCAACAAAAACGACGTCTACGCCGACATTGCCGACTGGCTTGACAAACATATGTAATCACCGCGCCGCGTGTAAAAATGTATAATTTTGCAAAATTGTAATAATTATACATTCGTCGGTATATTTATGCATATATTTTGATTGCGTTCGATTTGTCGGGCAATGAGGTCGAAATTTGACGTATAAATATAAAATAAATACTTGATTTGTAATATTAAACGTGATATAATGATATAAGGTTAACGACGGGCGAGCGTTTACTTGTTTCGCGGGCGGTGTTTATGCTGCTCGTAGGGTAAAAGTTCCTGCCGCGTGACAGGTAAAGTTTTGCCTGTGTGCCGACGTTACAAAGGTAATGCCTCGGTAGTGTCCCCTTGTATCGTCAGTCACGTTTTTTTTGTGGCTTGTTTTGCCGTGACGAAGTGTGTTTTCTCGTTCGGCGGCGCATATTGCAAAAGAATATTGAAAAACAACTCGGAGGATAAAACATTGAGTGAACATACGTACAATGCAAAAGACATACAGGTGCTGGAAGGCTTGGACGCCGTCCGTATGCGCCCCGGTATGTACATCGGTACAACGGGCAGCAAGGGACTACATCACCTGTTGTGGGAAATAGTGGACAATGCCGTTGACGAAGCCAGCAACGGCTACGCCGACAAGGTGGACATCGCCATTCATTCCGACAACAGCGTTACCGTCAGCGACAACGGCCGCGGCGTACCCGTGGACAAGCATCCGCAACTGGGCGTTTCCGGCGTGGAAGTGGTTTACACGCAACTGCACGCAGGCGGCAAGTTCAATCACGAAAACTATGCGTTCAGCGGCGGTCTGCACGGCGTTGGCGCAAGCGTGGTAAACGCACTGTCGGAGTGGCTTGTCGTCACCGTCCGCAAAAACGGACACGTTTATCGTCAGCGTTTTCACAGTCCGGAGGACCCTGCGACGGGCAAGATTCAAAGCGGTGTGCCGGAAACGGATCTGATTGTCATCGGCGATTGCGACGAAAACGACCACGGCACGACGGTTACTTTTCTGCCCGACGCACGCGTGTTCAAAAATATACAGATGGACTACGCCGTAATCGAAAAGCGCGTCAAGGAACTTGCATTCCTCAACAAAGGTATCAAGTTTATTCTGACAGACGAACGCAGCAATGACGATGACGGCAACGACATGCACAAGGAATTCTGCTACGAGGGCGGATTGAAAGATTTCGTGCTGTACCTCAACGAAAACAAATCGCCGTTGCACCTCAAGCCCATGTACTGGTCGGGTAAAAACGAAACGCTTGAGCTGGAGTTTGCCTTCCAGTACACAAGCAACTACACGGAAAACTTCATCAGTTACGTCAACAACATCCCTACGGGCGAAGGCGGCATGCACGAAACCGGCGTAAAAACCGCCATGACCAAAGTGTTCAACGACTATGCCCGAGCAAACGGCTTTCTCAAACCCAAGGACGACAACCTTATCGGCGAGGACTTCCGCGAGGGCATTACTCTCGTCATGTCCGTCAAGATGGCAAACGTGCAGTTTGAAGGACAGACAAAAACCAAACTCGGCAACGTGGAAGCGCGTGTGGCGTGCGAAGCGTTGGCAACCGATGGCTTTACGGAAATTCTGCGCAGCGACAGCGAAACTGCCGAAACCATAATCAAAAAGTCTATCGCTTCGGCAAAGGTGCGCGAAGCGGCACGCAAGGCAAAGGAAGTTACACGTCAGAAAAACAGCATTTTCAACAGCACCCTTGTAGGCAAACTGGCAAGTTGCACAGGGCGCGACGCCAAGAAAAACGAATTGTTTATCGTGGAGGGCGACAGCGCGGGCGGCAGCGCAAAGCAGGCGCGTAACCGTCGTTTCCAGGCAATACTGCCACTTCGCGGTAAACCGCTTAATGCCGAACGCAAACGTATCGACCAGGTGCTTGCCAACGAAGAAATCCGCTCGCTTATTTCCGCGCTGGATACGGGTATCGGCGAAGAGGACTTCAACATAAACGACCTTAAATACGACAAAATCATCATTTTGTCCGATGCCGACCAGGACGGTGCGCACATCAGGGCAATTTTGCTGACCTTCTTCTTCCGCTACATGCGCGAACTTATCACCGAGGGGCACGTCTACATCGGTATGCCGCCGCTGTACAAACTAAGCAAAAAAGACAAAGTGCGCTACGCCTACGACGACTACGAACTGCAGGAAATCGTGCAGGAATTCGGCAAAGGCTACGACCTGCAACGTTACAAGGGGCTTGGCGAAATGAACGCCGAACAGTTGTGGGAAACGACCATGAACCCCGAAACGCGTACCCTTATGCGCGTCACGATAGAAAACATCAGCGAAGCCGAACGTATGGTGACAACCCTTATGGGTGATCAGATCGAGGCTCGCAAGCAATACATAACGGAAAACGCCGACTTCAACAAAGACAAGGACGCCGTCTTTGAAGAATTGGTGTAGGAGGCAGGGCTAAATGAAACAAGTTGATATATTCGACCTCGAACACAGCGACATCGAAAAAATGGAGGACGGCAGTAACCTTCTTACCAAACCGATGGAAATCGTCATGAGCGAATCCATGATGCCCTACGCCGAACACGTTATTCTCGACCGTGCGCTTCCGCGCGTAGAGGACGGCTTGAAGCCGGTGCAACGCCGCATACTGTACAGCATGTACGAACAGGGCAACACCCCCGACAAGCCCACGCGTAAATCGGCGCGTATCGTAGGTGACTGCATGGGTAGGTATCACCCCCACGGCGACAGCAGTATTTACGACGCAATGGTGCGTATGGCGCAGCCCTTTGCAATGAACGTGCCCCTTGTCCTTGGACAGGGCAACTTCGGCAACATCGACGGCGACAGCGCGGCGGCAATGCGTTACACCGAGGCAAAATTGTCCCCTTACGCGTTGGAACTGCTTCGCGACATCGAAAAGGACACCGTGCGCTGGTCGCGCAACTTCGACGATACCACCAAGGAACCGGACATGTTGCCCGGGCGTTTCCCCAACCTGCTTGTCAACGGCGCAACGGGTATTGCCGTAGGTCTTGCGACAAACATTCCGCCTCACAACTTCTGCGAAGTAATAGAGGGCGTAATTGCCTACATCGACAACAAAAACATCAGTCTCAACCAGATGATGAAGATCATCAAGGGACCTGACTTCCCGACGGGTGGTTTCGTCATCCCCGGCGACGGCTTGAAGCAAGCCTACGAAACCGGCAAAGGCAAAATCGTAATCCGCGCCAAAATGCACATCGAAGCGGCAAACGGCGACAGAAAAAACATCGTAATTACGGAAATTCCTTACGGGCTTAACAAGGCAGATTTGCTTATGAAGATCGCCGCGCTTAAGGACGAGAAGAAGGATATGTTCCAGGGCATTGCGGAAATTGTAGACGAAAGTGACAAGGAAGGTATGCGTGCCGTAATCAAACTGCGCAAGGACGCCGACGTCGACCGCACGATTGCCCTTTTGTACAAGTACAGTCAACTGGAAATGTCCTACGGTATCAACATGGTTGCCATTGCCGACGGTAAGCCGCAACTTATGGGACTATTGGATATCATTGCCTACTACGTGGTGTATCAGCGCGAAGTCATTCTGCGCCGCAGCAAGTTTGAACTGGAAGAGGCTAAGGCTCGTCAGCACATTTTGCAGGGCTTGGTAATTGCCGTACAGAATATCGACGAAGTGATCCGTATCATCAAAAGCGCGGCAAGCACGACGGACGCACGCACAAAACTGCGCCAACGTTTCGACCTGTCGGAAAAGCAGGCTCAGGCGATACTGGATTTGCGCCTTGCCCGTATTACTAAACTGGAAGTAAACAAACTGGTGACGGAACTTGCGGAAATCGAACGCAACATCGCACGTTTGCAGATAATTATCAACAGTCGTGCAGAGCAAATGAACCTCATCAAGACGGAACTTGCCACTCTTAAACGCAACTACAAGGTTGCGCGCAAGTCGGAAATCTGCAAGGACATGACGGACGTTGTCATCCCCAGTGAACTTGACGAAAAACCCGTTGAAAAAGTGGTGCTGGGTATTGCCGCAGACTACACAATCAAGCGTATACCGCTCAAAAACTTCAACCTGTCCAACAAGGATGCTATCGGGGCGACCTCGGCGGAAATGCTTACAACCGCAATGGAAGTGCAGACCGACGACAAAGTACTGTTTATCAGCAATCTTGGCAATTGCTACAAGACAGAAGTTGGCAAACTTACCGAAGTGCGGTACCGTGACAACGGCGTAACGCTGTCGCAGACATTCAACGACGCACAGAAAGGAGAAGTGCCCGTAAGCGTGCTTGTCATGCCGCGCGACGAAGACGAATCGCAGGGCGAAGTGCTGCTGTACACACGACAAGGCATGGTCAAGCGCACCGCGTGGAGCGAGTACCAATTGCAAAAGGCAAGTTACCAGGGCTACAAGGGCAAGGACGGAGACGAAGTGTTCAGGGCGGAACTTGTACGTCCCGACACGGAAATTTTCTACGTTACCAACAAGGGCGGCTGCGTGCGTTTTGATGTAAGCGAAGTGCCTTTGCAGGGGCGCGTGGCAGGCGGCGTACACTGCATAAACCTCGGCAAGGACGAAGTCGTGGTGTGGGTAGGTCAGGTTGACAAGGAAAAAGGCGAAGTGGTAATGATTACCGACAAGGGCTTTATGAAACGCCTTGCCGTCAAAGACATTGCCAAACACGCGCGCAACTGTAAGGGCGCAAAAGGTATCGAATTCGGAAACAACGGCACATGCGTGGTGTTTGCCGACTACGTAAACGGCGAACATTACAAGTTGGCTGTCATCGACCGCGCAAATACGCTTGTTGTCGACACTTCGGAAATAAGCGTTGAAAGCAAAAATCACAAGGGTAAGTTGCCTAAAGGAAAGAAGGGCGGCATAGTTGTGGAAAAAATTGTGCGCTTCAAAAGTTAGTCGCGCTGCCGATTGAAAAGGCGGCGTGTAACGATTGTAAAAATGGCGCCGAAGTGCGTTAGTGAGTGTAGTGGGGTCCTGACGATGTATTGTCACACGTGCGAACGCGTGCTCGCTCGCTTCACTTCGGGCATTATGACTTATGGTAGGTAGCCTGCCCAGCCGCACCCTCGTTCAGATGTCGCTGTGTGACAACACATCGCCACCCCTGAAAGAAGCAAATTGACCGTTTGTAATTGGCTTGTGCACTTCACGTTTACTAACTTCGGCGGACTTAATTGTAAATGGCGTGGCAATGCCCTTTTCAACGTCAGCACTTGCGGCTGTGCCCCCCCCACAGCGCCGCTACCCCGACCGCCCACCCCTCATGGTCAAGGACACTTTATTGGTAGTGGCGGTAGATGTTGATTTTGTTGTGATTCAATGATGTTGTTAGAGTACGTACAACGGAATATGCCTGGTGGCAAATGAAATCTTGCTACGCAAGATGAAATCCGTCTGCGACGGATGAAATCTGTACTGCGTACAGAAAATGGTGAGAGCATTTAACTATTTTGTGAAAACCTATTTATATGCAAATCTACTCAAAAACAGCGCAAGTTTTTTGCGCTGTTTTGTATTTTGCGGTGTTTTTGTATTCGTTGACAAAACCAACTTCGGGTGATACAATTTAAGCATGAAATGCGATTTACACATACACACTAATAAATCCGACGGGATACTTACGCCTACGCAAGTCGTCGACCTTGCAAAAGAACGCGGCTTGGACTGCATTGCAATCACCGACCACGACACCGTAAGCGGCGTTGCGGAAGCGACAATCCGTGCGAAGGAAGTAGGATTGAAGTTTCTTGTCGGCGTGGAATTGTCCTGCAGTTCGTTGTGCGAAGTACACATGCTGGGTTACAACATGGACGTAAACAGCGGCGAGTTTGCCGAGGAAATAGGCAAAATCGTCGAAATGCGCAATGAGCGCAACAAGTTGATTTTTGAAAAGTTGCGTCAGTACGGTTGCGACATCGACGAAAGCAAACTTGGCGGCAGCGGCGGCACGATCGGGCGCGGAGTAATCGCGCGGGAAATGGTGCGAATGGGTTTTTGCCAAAGCGTTGCCGAAGTGTTTGACAACTATCTCGGCGTGGACAAATGCTGTTACGTGCAATCGCGAAGGCTTACGCCCGTAGAAGGTATACAGTTCGTCCTGAAGTTCGGCGGTATTCCCGTGCTTGCCCACCCAAAAAAATTGCGTCTCGGCGACGTTTCGTTCGAGCGTTTCTTAAAGCCGCTTGTCCTTGCAGGGCTGGGTGGTATCGAAGCGGAATATTTTACACACACTAATGCCGAGCGTAGATTTTACGGACGGATGGCGAGTAAGTACAAACTGATTACGACCGGCGGCAGCGATTTTCACGACTACGTGCACGGCGTGGATCTTGGACTGAAATCCTTCAATCCGTCCAATTACACAAGGACGATTCTGGGAATATGACCACAAAAAAATTATTGTTGCAAACTCTTGCGCTCACATTTTTGGTGAGCGCATTTTTGTTGTTTGCTACAGGCAATTTGTCACAAAAAAATGCATACGGTAGCGAAATTTGCTTACAAAAACCGTGGAACGTGGATGTAAAAGTGAAATGTGACGGCGACGTTGTACGGTACAATCTCGATGAAAACCTGACAGGAAACGAAGCGGAAAACGTCTTTTTCGGGCGTGACGCTAAGTTGCGACTGCTAAGCGAAGTCAAACAGATGCAACTGCCGTTTGAAGCGGTATGCGACTATTTTTTGCCGAATTTTTACAAGAAGGTCGTCGCGCATTTTGCATATGTCGAGTGTGACCGCGTCGATGCGTCGGTTTCGTTTGACGGGACTTTTTCTTACGTCAAGGGGCATGACGGCAAAAAGATAGATTGCGACAAGTTGCTTGCCGACGTTCTTGCTGCGGCAGGCAAAAACGCAACTGTCAATCTGCCGTTAATCGTTGACAAAGCCGTGACGGTGGACTTCCTCAGACGTAACACCGTGCTTAAAGGCAGGTTTGTCACGTCCTTTGCCACAAGCGGCGCAAACAGAAGTTTCAACATAGAAAAGTGTGTCAAAAGGCTCAACGGCACCGTTGTCGGCGTGGGAGAGAAGTTTTCGTTCAACGATATTGTCGGACCGCGCACGGAAGAATGCGGCTACAAAAACGCCGTTGTAATCAGCGACGGAAAGTATGTCGACGGCTTCGGCGGCGGCGTGTGTCAGGTGTCTACGACATTGTACAACGCGCTGTTGCTTGGCGGTTTTGTCCCACGCGCACACAGACATACCCTTGTTTCGGGTTACGTCAAACCAGGGTTCGACGCCATGGTGAGTTACGGCACGACGGATCTCAGTTTTGTCAACGACACCGACATGCCCGTGTACATCGGCGCGACGACAAAGAACAGACAAATCGTTTTTTGCGTGTACGGTGTACCGAACGAGTATCGTATCGAGCGTGAAAGCGAGTCCGAGCGCGTGCCGTTTGAAACGAGATACGTAAGTGACGAAACCCTGGGCATCGGAGAGCAAAAAGTGCTTGTTCGCGGCAGCGACGGCGTAAAGAGTAAGTCTTACCTGTGTTACTACGACGGCGAAACGCTTGTAAAAAGGGTGCTGTTGAGAAAAGACGAGTACAAAAAGGTCGACAAAGTGATTGCGGTGCCGTTGCAAACGGACGTGGACGCGTGAAATTCGGGAAGGGCGTGCGTTGAAGGGCGCCGAAGTGCGAAAGTTAATGTATGGGGTCCTGTCGAGGAATTGCCAATATGGGAGCGGCTGATGCCTCGCGCCGCTTCGCCTATTTTGGTATAGTGGTAGGTACGCTTCCCAGCCGCAGGCTCGCGGTGATGTCCCTAATTGGCAACACCTCGCCACCCCTGATGTAGCAATTTAACCGTTTGCAACTTGCATGTGTACTTCAAGTGTACTAACTTCGGCGAAACGTAAAAATATGTCATACCGAGCGAAGCCGTAGGCGAAGTCGAGTGTATCTCGCGGAAGCGCCCTTATCCCTAAAGTTTTGCAAATATCGGTATTGTGTCCTTTTTCAACGTCACCGCTTGTGGCAGTGCCCCCGCAGCGCCGCTACCCCGACCGCCCACCCCCCCCCGGCGCGTACAAAAAAATACGCGCAATGAAATTTGCCTGACGGCAAATGAAATCTTGCTACGCAAGGTGAAATCCGTCTGTGACGGATGATATCTGTACGCTGTACAGGTTACGGTCAAAGACGTATTGTTTGTATTTGCTGCTGAACGTTGTTGTTTAATTTTGTTAATTTCAACTTTTGTAAGTTTTTTGCGTGTTTTTATTGCAAATAAAAGGCAATCATTGTATAATATTTTCAACATAATCAAGTCGCAGGTGGTTTTGCAAGGCAAAATGTGTCTTGCAACGCCTTTTGTTTGTCTTTTTGCAAGCAGCGCGACGGTGCACCAAGGAGAAACATGCCTACCGAAAACAAAAACGGACAGCAAACGTCCGCCGAAACCAAACAGCGCGTAAGTAGCGGATCCAACCGCGCCACGTTGCCCAACAGCGTCGAAGCGGAACAAAACGTGTTGTGCTGTATTTTGCGCAATACCGAATACCAACTGGAAATGATCGCCCAACTGAAGGAGGACGATTTTTACCAGTTCAATCACCGCGAAATTTTTGCCGCAATGCAGGCTATTTCCGAGCAATCGCACATGGTCGGCGACGAAAACCAGGCCAACACCGTCGGGTTTGCTTCCGTCGTGGACTATCTGCGCCGCGAAGGCAAACTGGAACAGGTCGGCGACATAGACTACATACTGAAGTTGAACGAGTTGCTGCCCAGTACCGCCAACTACGACGAGTACATCAGCATTGTCAAGCGTGCCAGTACCATGCGCAAACTTATCCGTATCTGCGGTGAAGTGGAACAGCGTGCCTACAGCGCAGGCAGTGCGGAAGAAGCCATAACCTACGCCGAAGAACAGATATTCAATCTGTCGCAGGGCGGCGCAAACGCAGGGCTTGTTTCCCTTGCCGAGGACACGGCAAAAACGATGTACGCCATCAACGAGCGTTTTGTAAACCCGGGCAAATTCCGCGGAATACAGACCGGTTTCAAACGTTTCGACCGCATGACCAACGGTCTGCACGGCGGCGAACTTATCGTACTTGCGGCACGTCCCGGTGTAGGTAAGTCGGCAATGGCAATGAACATAGTGGAAAACGTTGCCAAGCAGGGCAAAACCGTAGCCATTTACAGTCTGGAAATGAGCAAGCAGCAACTTATCGAACGTATGCTGTCCAGTATGTCCACGGTGCCCCTTGCGGAAATCAAAAGCGGTCAGTTTACCGACCCCAACGCAAGCCTTGCACGTATCCGCGCCGCACAAAATACCATTTGCGCCACAATGAGCCTGTACGGTAACGACTACGCGCAGATCCGCCCGTCGGAAATCAGTTCGCAGTGCCGCCGTCTTAAGGCGCAACACGGGTTGGACATGATCGTCATCGACTACATTCAGTTGATGAACAGCGGAATCGATCCCAAGCAAGGACGTGCAAACGAAGTCGGTGCAATCACCCGTGCGCTTAAACTTATGGCAAAGGAACTGGACGTGCCCATCATCGCGCTTGCTCAGTTGAAACGTGATGCCGAAATGCGTAATCTCAAGGGCAAGGACGGTCAGAGCGGCGGCGGTGGCGAGCCCGTGCTGTCCGACTTGCGTGAATCGGGCAGTATCGAGCAGGATGCCGACATAGTACTGTTTATTCACCGCGAAAAGGACGAAGAGAAGGGCACTACAAAACACAGTCTTATCGTAGCCAAGCACCGTAACGGCGAAACGGGCAACATCGAGTTGTTCTGGCTGGGTAAATTTGTGCGCTTTATGGACGCCGAAACCCTTGCCGAACAGCAGATTGCAATGGGCGGCGACGAACCCGAACAGCAGGGCAACGGCGAACTGCCCGACCTTACCGAAGGCTACCGTGGCGAGGGCGAAGCGGAAGGCGGCGAATTTATTCCGCCCGACGAAGGCGACGTGCCCGAGTACGTCGGCGAGGGTGAAAGCGACGTGAACATAGACGAATTTGAAGGAGAAGAAAACAAAAACTGACGGTGACGAAACGACATTAAGGTCGTTTGTGCGGCAGCAAATGTTTGTAAAAGGGTGTTTTTATGGAAGAAAGCAGAAATTTTATCGAAGAAATAATTGATTCCGACCTTGCAAGCGGCAAGGTCACTACCGTTGCTACCCGTTTCCCTCCGGAGCCCAACGGCTATCTGCACATCGGGCACGCAAAAAGCCTGTGCATCAACTTCGGCATAGCGCAAAAGTACAACGGTACATGCAACCTGCGCTTTGACGACACCAACCCCTGCAAGGAGGACCAGGAATACGTCAACAGTATCAAGGCGGACATCGAGTGGCTGGGCTTCAAGTGGGACAATCTGTACTTTGCAAGCGACTACTTTGACGTGATGTTCGATTGCGCCGTCAAACTTATCAACAAGGGCTTAGCATACGTTTCCGACGAAACCGCCGACGAAATCCGCGAACGCCGCGGCACCCTTACCGAGCCGGGCATCGAAAGCCCGTACCGCAACCGCAGCGTGGAAGAAAACCTTAAACTGTTTTACGAAATGCGTGACGGCAAATATGCCGACGGCGCAAAGGTGCTTCGCGCAAAAATCGACATGAGTTCGCCCAACGTAAATATGCGCGACCCCATCATTTACCGCGTGCTGCACGCAACCCACCACAACACGGGCGACAAGTGGTGCATTTACCCGATGTATGACTTCGCGCACCCCATCGAGGACGCGCACGAGGGCATTACGCACTCTATCTGCACGCTGGAATTCGAGGATCACCGCCCCTTGTACGACTGGGTTGTCAAAAATTGCGACTTCCCCGAGCCGCTTCCGCAACAAATCGAGTTTGCTCGTCTCAACATCACCAACACAATTATGAGCAAACGCTATCTCAAAAAGTTGGTTGACGAAGGCAAGGTGTTGGGTTGGGACGACCCCCGTATGCCTACGCTGTCGGGACTTCGTCGCCGCGGTATTCCTGCCGAAGCATTGAAAGATTTTTGCGAACGTATCGGCGTTTCCAAGGCAAACAGCGAAGTGGAAGAAGGCTACCTGTACTCCTGCGTGCGCGACAACCTCAATCAGAATACTGACCGCGTGCTGGCGGTGTTCGACCCTCTTAAAGTGGTGCTGACCAACTACGACGGCAGCGAGGAACTTGCTGTCGAAAACAACCCCAACGCCGAAATTGTGACCTGTCGCAACGTGCCGTTCAGCCGCGAGTTGTACATCGACCGAAGCGACTTTGCACTTGTACCGCCGCCCAAGTATTACCGTCTTAAACCGGACGGATACGTGCGCTTGAAGGGTGCGTATATTATTCACTGCGACGAAGCGGTGACGGACAGCGAAGGCAACGTGACGGAACTGCATTGTTCGGTTGTTCCTAACAGCAAAAGCGGCAACGACGAAAGCGGAATCAAGGTCAAGGGCGTAATCCAGTGGGTGGACGCGGCAACATGCGTTGACGTGACGGTACGTAAACTTCAAAGTTTGCTTACAGACCCCGTAGACGGCATTACCGACTTCAACCAACGTTTCAACGAAGACAGCATGAAACTGGTGTCCGCCAAGGTGGAACCGAGCCTGAAAAACGCAAAAGTCGGCGACAAATTCCAGTTTATGCGCGTAGGCTACTATGTACTGGACCGCGACAGCAAAGACGGGCAACTTGTCTTTAACGAAATAGTAGGACTTAAGGACGGTTTCAAAGCGGGCAAATAAGTCAAAACAATCCCTTTTTGAACAAAAACGTTTAATTTACACGTTGACAAAAGCCGTCAAATAGTATATAGTTATTATGATGTACATTCTAATCGGGAGGTAGTGTCGGGATGAAAGTGTGTAAATCCTGCGGAGAAGAAAACACAAACGACTCCTTGTACTGTTGTAATTGCGGCGCAAGCAGTTTTGTGTTTAAGGAGGAAGTTGCTTGTCCTCACTGCGGCGCGGCAAATGCCATAAGTAACGAGCACTGCACGGAGTGCGGCGCGTTGCTTTCCGCAGACGCCGACAACAAAACCGCCGACATCTCCGAACAAACACCCGAGATAGGTCTTGTCGTACCGTCGGAACAACCCCTTGCGGAAACCGAATACACGACATTGCCCACGCCGGAAACGGCAAAGTGCCCGAGTTGCGGCGCACAGGTGCCAGTTACGGCGATTTACTGCAACAAGTGTGGCGCAAACGTTGCCGCCCTGCACGAACATCGTATAGTAAGACGCAGACTGTGTCCGTTTTGCGGAAAGCCCAACCCCATGGAAACAGGCTTGTGCAAACACTGTTTCGGCAGCATGGAAGGCGGAAAAGTAGTGGAAATGCAGGTCGAACACGTAACGTCCTACGTAGGTGACAGCGCGGTAATGCAAACGGTGCTCAGCGACATAGACGGGCAGAAACAGGTTTGCCCTAACTGCGGCGCACTCAATGATCCCGACGAAGAGTTCTGCGATACCTGCGGGCTTAAACTGGTTGTGGAGGACGTCAAAAAGTACTGTCCCAACTGTGGAGCGGAAAACCCCTCGGACAGCAAGTTCTGCAGCAACTGTCAATGGTCTTTTACGGGCGAGGAACCCGACAAAATCAGCAAGTGGAAGTGTCCTGTTTGTGGCAATATCAATGATGACGAGGACAAATTCTGTTCCAATTGCAGTACACCCAAGCAACAATCTGAGGTTAAATCGGAGGTAAAAGCATGAATAGTTCAAACAGTTTCAACATTTGTCCGCATTGCAACAACAGCAACTCGCTGAATGCTCGTTTTTGCGCAAGATGCGGTGCAAAACTTGTTGTTCCGCAGGAAGTGGTTGTTTGCCACAAGTGTCACACCCGCAACAGTCCCCTGGCAAATTTCTGCCGTAACTGCGGCACGCCAATAAGAAGCGGCGCGATGACAAAGATTTGCCCGAAGTGCGGTCGCGAAGTGCCTGCCGAGGAAAACGTTTGCGCATGCGGTCACAGTTTCGCAACAGTGGGATATGTTTCCCCCGATACGACCAACGCCGTTGCAGTCACGCCCGTAACGACGGTCGGACAAGCCGACGCTCCGGCAGACGCCAAAGCGGACAAGAAGGCAAAGAAACAAAAGAACAAGAAACTTGTCAAGTACGAATACAAGACCCGCAGCAAAAAGAGCGGTCGCGCATTCGCAATAGTCGCAGCATTGTTGTTGCTTGTGTTTGCTTACGCAATCATTTTACCCGTAGGACGTTTCCTTCCTTCTCGTATAGACGGCGGTTTTACCAACGTCGGCGGTGCGGAAAACACCCGCAAATACCTGTGGGACGAAGTAATCGGCAGCAACGGACTTGTTGACATTCTTATCAGTGCATTTACCGGAAGCGGAATGGGTGCATTCAAAAACGTGTCCGTACCGCAGATGATTATGCTTGTCAGCAGCGCAATCCTTGCAATCACAATGGTTATGCATCTGCTTGTCGTCATCATCCGTATCTTCAGCGGACGTCGCAGCAAGAAAGGCAACTGGTTCTTCCTTGTTATGGCAATTCTGACGACAATCGTATCGGCCCTCGGATATCTTCTTCAGGTCGGCATCATTCCCGAACAGACAGGTATTCTCGGCACGATTCTCGGTTGGTTCGACTCGGCTAAGCTGGGCGGCGGCATGGTGTTCGGTACCATCTACATCTACGTCGTACCTGCCTACTACTGGCTGTTCTACATCTACTCGCTCATTGCAAAGCGCGGCAGAAAAAAGATTGTCGGCGAAGTGCAGGCGTAGTTTACAATTGAGAAGTGCAAGCGTAGTTTACAATTGAATTTATTACAAAGACCGCGCCTTAGGTGGCTCGGTCTTTTGCACTGTTATGATAGGCGCAAAACGATGTTTTTGTAAGCAAATTTTGCATACGTTTGCGTTTTTTGCCCACTTTACCGTGCAGAAATAAATATTAAACGCGGCTTTTGTACGTGCGGGTTTTCCGTAGGTGCCTGATTGCCGCGACAATACACAAAGTTTGACAGAGGTCTACTACAATGAAAATTACATCGGAATTTTTGAGAGAAAAGTATCTCGGATTTTTTGCCGAGAGAGGACACGCCGTAATTCAGTCGGCAAGCCTTATTCCCGAAAACGACCCCAGCGTGCTGTTTACCACGGCAGGTATGCACCCGCTTATTCCGTACCTTATGGGACAATCTCACCCCAAGGGACACCGCCTGACCGACGTACAGAAGTGCGTGCGCACGGGTGACATCGAAGAAGTCGGCGACGACAGCCACCTTACCTTCTTCGAAATGCTCGGTAACTGGAGTCTCGGCGACTACTTCAATCACCAATCCATCAAGTGGAGTTATGAATTTCTGACCAGCAAGAAGTATCTCGGACTTGACCCCGACCGCATTTCCGTAACGGTGTTTGCAGGTGACGACGACGCGCCTCGCGACGAGGACAGCGCAAAGGTGTGGGAAGAGTGCGGTATTCCCAAGGAACGTATTTACTACCTGCCCAAAAAGCACAACTGGTGGATTGCCGGCACGACGGGTCCTTGCGGTCCCGATACGGAAATTTTCTGGGATACGGGTAAGCCCGCATGCAGCGATCACTGCGATCCGTCCTGCGACTGCGGCAAGTATCTGGAAATCTGGAACAACGTATTTATGCAGTTCAACCGTCAGGCGGACGGCACCTATCTGCCCCTTACGCAGAAGAACGTCGACACCGGCATGGGACTGGAACGTACCGTGTGCGTACTTAACGGATTCAAGTCGGTTTACGACATCGACCTGTTCCAGGGCGCGTTTGCAAAAATCGAGGAACTGAGCGGCAAAAAGTACAACTCCGACCCCAAGACGATGCGTGCAATGCGTATAATCGCCGACCACGTACGTACAAGCACTTTCCTGCTGGGCGACCCCGTGGGTGTGGTGCCAAGCAATGTTGACCAGGGCTACGTGCTTCGCCGTCTTATCCGTCGCGCGGTGCGTATGGCAAACAGTCTCGGTATGCCAAAGGGCAGCATCGCGGAAATTGCCAAGGTGTACATCGACGTCTACAAGGACGTCTATCCCGAACTTACGCAGAATCACGACAAAATCATCGACGAACTGAATAAGGAAGAGGACAAGTTCAGCAAAACGCTTGTTGCAGGCGAAAAGGAATTCACCAAGGTTATCAGCCACATTCAGGGCAACGTCGTTCCCGGCGGCACTGCGTTCAAACTGTACGACACGTTCGGTTTCCCCATCGAAATGACGGAGGAACTTGCTGCGGAAAACGGTTACACCGTTGACGTGGAAGGTTTCAAACAAAAGTTTGCCGAGCACCAGGCTAAGTCGCATGCAGGCAGCGAACAACGCTTCAAAGGCGGCATGGCGGAAGGCGGCGGAATCGAAACCACCTATCTGCACACGGCAACCCACCTGCTGCAGGCTGCGCTGAGAAAAGTACTGGGCGACGAGGTGAAGCAAAAGGGCAGCAACATCACGCCGGAACGCCTTCGTTTCGACTTCAGTTTCTCTCGTCCGATGACGGCGGAAGAAATTGCAGAAACACAGCGTCTTGTCAATGACGCAATTCAGCGCGACTTGCCGATTACCTGCGAAGAAATGCCCGTCGAAGAGGCGCGCAAAACGGGCGCAATCGGTTTGTTCGGCGATAAGTACGGCGAAGTAGTCAAGGTGTACACAATGGGTGACTTCAGCAAGGAAATCTGCGGCGGTCCTCACGCGGAACACACCGGACAATTGGGTCATTTCGTCATTCAGAAGGAGCAATCCAGCAGCAGCGGCGTACGTCGTATCAAGGCAATTCTTGAACGTTAGTCACGTTTTCTTGCGGACAAAATCAGCATTCTATAATGCGAAAATGACCATAAGCGATTAAAATCAATGTAATTTTCATTAAAGGGGTAAGGCAATTTTGCGCTTTACCCCTTTACTTATTCTCAACAAAGGTGTATAATTGTCATTCAAAGGATTGTTTGTGACCAACCGCAAATATTTCGCCGGAAGGTTTGTGTTGCCGAATTTGCACATTGCCTGACGTCGCTGCGCAAACGGCTCTTTTTTTGTGGGGCATCTGCGCCCTGTTGTGCAATCTGCTGACGACAAAAATTTGTTCGGCACGGCTTCGAGTCTGTGTCGGGTTGTCTTAAAAATATTATTTTACTCAACAACGGAGAAACGGATGAACAAAAGAATTTTAGTTATTTTGTGCCTTGTGCTGTGCCTTTGTATGTCGGTGGCATTTGTCGCCTGTGACGGAATAGGCGGCGGCAGTAACAATAATAACGGTGGCGGTAACAACGGCGGAACGAAACCGCACGTGCACGTTTTTGACGGTGACTACGAGCATGACGACGTAAATCACTGGCAGACCTGCGAGTGCGGTCAAAAGAAAACGTCGGTCCACGAGTTTACCGATTGGACAATCGTAACGCCTGCAACTACCACAAGCGAAGGCACAAAAAAATCCACCTGCTTCTGCGGATATGAAATTACAGGCGTGATCCCCGTAATAGTGCTTGAAGATACGTCGCTGGATTTGTACGCAATCAACGATTTCCACGGCAAGGTGGAACGTATTGCCCAGTTCGGCATGTACTTCAAACAGTGCAAACTGGACAACGCAAACACTTTGCTGATTAACAGCGGCGACATGTTTCAGGGCAGTGTGGCAAGCAACAGTAACTACGGCAAATTGCTTACCGACTGCATGGACAACATCGGCTTTGACAGTTTTACCTATGGCAACCACGAGTTTGACTGGGGGCTTGACAAGGTCAGAGAGCTGTCGGCATACGCAAAAACGCCCTTCCTTGGCGCAAACATCTACAAGTGGGACGCAAAAACGCGTGAGTTCGGCGAATTTGCAAGCGACATCGCGCGCGAATATACAATCAAACAACTTCCTAGCGGTCTTAAAGTGGGCATTATCGGCGTGATAGGCAAGGACCAGATTACTTCGATCAGTTCCAACCTCGTACAGGACATCGGCTTTAAGGACCCGCGCGAAATCATCCCCGGTTTGTCGCAGAAACTGCGCTACGAAGAAGGTTGCCACGTGGTGGTGGTCAGTATTCACGCTCCCCAAAACACTTTGTTTATGGCAAGCAGCGACTTTGACATCGACGACTACGCCGACGCCGTATTTTGCGGACACAGTCACGAAGCCGAATGCGACATTACGGTCGGCGGCACGCCCTTCCTGCAAGGAATGAGTAACGGTAAGATGGTGTCTCATGTCAGACTTGACGTGACTGCGAGCGGCGAAGTGTCCTGTAACACCTACGAAAATATCAGTTACAGTTCATCGTGGGACAGCGATCAATCCATTCAGCAAATCGTCGACACCTATGCCGAAGATTACGAACAGATGGCTGCGCAAAAACTGGGCAACGTTGACTCTTACCTCGGCAACACTGCCGAAATGCCTCGTCTTGCCTGCCGCGCCATGGCGGAATACGCCGTGAGCCAAGGTTACGACGACATTGTGCTTGCGCTTACCAACCAGGCACGTACCAACCTGCCCGGTGGCACAATCACCTACGGCAAACTGTACGAATCGTTGCCGTTCGACAACGTGGTGTACATCGCCGAAGTTACCGGCACAAACCTTATTACGCTGGCGCGAAACAATTACTTCTGGCGCGTGTCCGGCGAAAGGGTGGTAAACGACGCAAAGCACGTGTACAAGATTGCAATCATCGACTACGTGCTGTTGCACCAGAATTCCAACCGCATGTACGACCGCGCTGCTTCGGCATTTGAAAGCGGACGTATGAAACCGATTGCCCTTACCAAGGCGGACGGCAGCAAGTACAACTACCGCGAAATGACGCGCGACTACATTTTGAAAGTCGGCACGATAAATTCCGACGACTACAACGGCAAAAACGTGTTTACAAACCGCGACATCCTTACAAAGGACGTTACGATGACGGCTTCGTTGTCCGAGGTCGCGCCTGTTCAGTACTGTCTTGCGGCAAATTTTGTCGGAAAATACGATTACGCGGCGTGAGTTTTGATGTCGAACGGTCGTTGGATAACGCGAAAAATGTAAAAATCGGGTAAAGTTTAAGTAAATTTGTCGTAATAAATAAAAAATTAGTCGCGAATTTACATTTTTGCCTTGATTGAAACGACAAACTGTGTTATGATATTAAAAGGATACGGACAAAGTATCGATAATATATTATAAAAAGAGTTTTTGCGGTGGAAAAACGTGTTGCTTACGTGCGTTTACCGTGATATTTGCACAAAGCGTGTGAACGGCTGCGAGCGTTTTGCCGCGGCAAAGCGACGTGCGACATAAAGTGAAAACTTTTAACCGTGACAAAAGGTTGCGGTAGGTTCGGGGTTGCCTGCGGATGATTTACGACATTCAAAAAGCAAGTTTCTTAAAAAGAATTTCGGCTTTCTTGCTGGATTTGATATTGGTTGCAATCATTGCAGTGGGCGTGGCGTTGCTGCTCAGTTGGGCAACGGGTTACGACAAACACTCGGAAAACCTGCAAGTCTACTACGACAAGTACGAAAAACAGTACAACGTCAAGTTCAGCATTACCGCCGAGGAGTACGAAGCCTTTACCGAAGAGGAAAAGGCAAAGTACGACGAAGCATACAAGGCGTTGATAAACGACAGCGGAGCCATGGCGGAATACCAACTGGTGACAAGTCTCGTGTTTATGATTACCAGCATTTCCATATTGGTTGCGATACTGCTTGTGGAGTTCGTCGTGCCGCTGATTCTTAAAAACGGTCAGACGTTAGGCAAAAAGGTGTTCAACATCGGCGTTGTGTTCGGTAACGGCGTCCGGGTTACTCCGTTTGCGATGTTTGTCCGCGCAATTCTCGGCAAATACACAATCGAAACTATGGTGCCTGTGCTTATCTTGGTGTGCATCATGTTCAACATTATGGGCATCGTAGGGCTTATCGTCCTCGCCGCGCTTGCGCTGTTGCAGATTGTCCTCGTTATCGCAACAAAAACAAACTCGTTTATTCACGATTTGCTTGCCAACACCGTAGTGGTGGACATGGCAACGCAGATGATTTTCGACAATTACGACAGCCTTGTCGATTACAAGGCGGAAGTGTCCCGTCAGCAGTCGGAACAGCAAAATTATTGACAACGGATCGGAGGTTTTTATGACCAGAGCCACAATCAAAACAATTGTGTATTACGCGGCTACCATTTCCATTTTCGTAGCGGGACTTGTCTACATGCTTATGTCGGACCTTACTTTCGGCAATTCCTCTCAATGGCTGATTTTGTCGGTAATTTTCTCTTTCGGCAGCGGCATATGCGCATTTGTCAGCGCAAAAATGAAGGACAAAATAGTACCTTATTACGTTCTGAAGGGTAGCGCGATTGCTTTGGCAATTGCGTATATCGTATTTCTCATTTTGTTCACCAATACGACGGCTTACACGTCTGTTGCCGCCGCACGTGTAGCAGGCAGAAATGCCACAATGACAATTTCATATATTTTAGGCGGAATTTCCACGGCACTTCTCGTCGCCGATACGGCTCTTGACGTGTTTTTGCCCGAGGAATAGGCTCAAAAACAAAGTCAAAGCGATATTTTTATTACTTTGGTTTTATTTATTGCCGTCGCGCACGTGCAGAAGCAAGTTGCGTAAAATGACAAGTTAAAATACAATTGTAATTATGTCGGTAAAATAATTGAAGGAAGGACATCCACATGAAAGTTGTTTTGCAAGATTTGACCAAGATTTTTGAAAGCAGACACGAAAAGGGTAAGGAAGTAATTGCCGTAAACAAGTTTAATTACGAAATTCCCGACGGCAAACTTATCGGTCTTCTGGGACCTTCGGGTTGCGGTAAAAGTACCACGCTGTATATGATCAGCGGTCTGCAAAAGCCCACCGCGGGCAGAATTTTCTTCGGCGAAGAGGACGTTACGGAACTCAGTCCCGAAAACCGCGGCATAGGTCTTGTATTCCAGAACTACGCCCTGTATCCGCACATGACGGTCAAACAAAACATTATGTTTCCGCTTGAAAACCTGAAAGGCGCGGACAAAATGAAGAAGGCGGACATGCTGGAACGCGCTTACCATGTGGCAAAACTGGTGCAGATAGACGAACTTATGGACCGCAAACCGCACGAGTTGTCCGGCGGTCAGCAACAACGTGTAGCAATTGCGCGCGCACTTGTCAAGATGCCCCGCGTACTGCTTCTGGACGAACCCCTGAGCAACCTTGACGCACGCCTCAGACTGCAAACGCGTGAAGAAATCAAACGTATTCAGCGCGAAACCGGTATTACGACGGTGTTTGTAACCCACGACCAGGAAGAAGCAATGTCCATTTCCGACCAGATTGTGGTAATGAAACTCGGAGTGGTGCAACAAACGGGCGAACCGCAGGCCGTGTACGACAACCCCATCAACCTGTTTGTAGCCAAGTTCCTCGGAACGCCGCCAATCAACGTGTTCAAGGGTACGGTCAAGGCGGGCAAACTGTACATCGGCGATGACGCAGTGTTGGATGTGCCGGGTATCGACGACCGCGAAGTGCACATCGGCATCCGTCCCGAAGGTTTTATCTATGCTCCCGACAGCGGTGTGCTTCACTGCAAACTGTCCAACGTGGAAGTTATGGGACGTGACGTCAGCATCGTTTCCACGCACGAGTTTTCGGAAAACCCCATCATTCGTTCCATCGTCGACGCGGACAACAAAATCGACACGGCAAACCCCGTGGTGCGCTTCAATCTGAAGCCGCACAAGGTGTTTATCTTCGACGCCGAAACGGAAGCAAGATTGTACTTTAACAACGAGAGGTAACACAATGGTAGACAATAAACAACAATGGAAGGCGTGGCTGTATCTGTCGCCGGCAATTGTGTTGCTGTTGATATTTACGGTCTGGCCCATCTTCAACACACTGCGTATGGCGTTCCTCAACGGATATTCGCAAAAAGGCGAACTGGGCGGCGCGGTTTACTCTTTCGGTATCGAAAACTTCAAAAAGGTAATTCAATACAAAGGTTTCCTTACATGCCTTGGCAACACGGCTTTGCTTACGGTGCTTACCGTACCAATCAGCACGTTGCTTGCATTGCTTATCGCCGTTTGCCTTAACGCAATCGGTCCAATCAAAAAGCTTCTGCAAACGATTTTCTTCCTGCCGTATGTAACAAATACCATTGCAATCGGTATGGTTTTTGCCGCAATGTTCAACATTGTAGGTAACAACATCGGCGAAGCAAATCAGGTAATAGAAACCGCCGGTATCATCAACAACGTTCTCGGCGTGTTCGGCATTCCGCCTGTCAACTGGATCAACTACGGTTCGAGTTACATTGCAAACATCACCGTAATGACCATTTACATCGTGTGGAACGCACTTCCATTCAAAATTCTTATTTTGCTGGGCGGTTTGCAAAGCGTAAACAAGCAGTACTACGAAGCGGCAAAGGTGGACGGCACAAGTCGTCACCGCACCTTCTGGCGCATTACCGTACCCCTTCTGTCACCGATGATTGCATACGTAGTAATTACAGGCTTTATCGGCGGATTTAAGGAATACAGCAGTATCGTAGGTATCTTTGACGAAAAAATGGGTCCTGTCGGCGCAGCCGGAAGCCTCAACACAATGGTAGGTTTCATTTACAGCAACATCGGCGTACAGGAAGGTCGCGCAAGCGCGGCGGCATTGATTTTGTTCGTAATTATTCTTATCATAACCATAATCAACTTGTGGGTAAGTAAGAAAAAGGTTCACTATTAAGGAGGTAAACTTGTATGGACGACAACAATAAAATCGGTTCCGTCAACGAAAACATGCAAGTTGACGAAGTTCTGGAAGCCTCCAGCGAAACAGACATGGGCGTAAATACGAATCAGGCTGCGGAAACGGTCGTGCCGAAAGACGCAAACACCATGAAGGAGCGCGACATGGGCGAGGTAATGGCTCATCAGCGTGTAATGAAAGTGGTCGTGCAGGTGCTGTTGTATTTGTTCTTGTGCATTATGGCGATCGGCGTGTTGTTCCCCTTCTACTGGATGATTATCTCGTCCTTGAAGAGTTACGACGAGTACCGCCTCAGCGTCCCGACGTTCTTTCCGAAGCACGTCTTGTGGAGCAACTACTCCGAGGCATTCAGACAAGCCAACCTCGGTCAATTGTTCCTCAACACGGTGTACGTCGGTATCGCAAGTACCGTACTCAGCCTTGTGATCACCGTTCTTGCGGCGTTTGCATTTGCACGTCTGGAATTCAAGGGCAAAAACATCATGTTCGGCGCATTGCTTGCAACAATGATGATTCCCGGCGAATTGTTTACAATCACCAACTTTACAACCGTCGTTAGTTTCGGTTGGCGCAGTACGTTTATCGTACTTATCGTCCCCTTCCTTGTCAGCGTGTTCTACATCTATCTTCTTCGTCAGAATTTCATGCAAATCCCCGACGAACTGTATTACGCAGCCAAGGTGGACGGCACAAGCGACCTCAAATATCTGTGGAAGGTTATGATTCCGTTGGCGTTGCCTACAATTATCAGTATCACCATCCTCAAAATGATGGGTGCGTGGAACAGCTACGTGTGGCCGCGCCTGGTTGTCGGCAACAAGGACATCCTGCACAGCCTTATCACCAACGGTTTGCGCGGTGCGGAATTCCCCGTTCGCGACCCCGTTACCGGCGCGCTCGTGGACGGACAGACCAACATCCCTCAACAAATGGCGGCGGTAGCAATGGTGTCTTTGCCGTTGTTCCTGGTGTTCATTTTCCTGCGCAAGTACATCATGAAGGGTGTCAGCCGCAGCGGTATCAAAGGTTAATCTGCGCATGGCGCATTTTAATAAAATCTTTTCGGAGGAAAACATGAAAAAGTTCTCTGCAATTGTTTTGACAGTTGTTCTTTGCCTGTCGGCAGTGGTTGCGCTTGTTGCTTGCGGTCCTCAAAAGTCCACAAGTAATTTCGAAGTGCCCGATGTCGGTTACGACGGAAGCGAAGTCGAAATCAAGTTTATGAATACTATGGGTAAGGCGCTTAACGACAAACTTACTCAGTACATTGCCGAGTTTAACAAACTTTACCCCAACATCAAGGTTACTGTAGACAACTCTATCAAAAAGTATCCCGACCTGTACAGTGACATCTCGACCAACCTTACGGTCGGCGGTCAACCCAACATTGCTTACTGCTACCCCGACCACGTTGCAGGTTACAATGTAGCAAAGGCTGTAGTTACTCTTGACTCTCTTATCGAAAGCACAATCGAAGTGACGCGTGCCGACGGAAAAACCGAACCTTTGGGACTTACCCAGGCGCAAATCGACGACTATGTAAAAGGTTACTGGGACGAAGGTAAGAGTTACGGCGACGGACTTATGTACAGCATGCCGTACAGTAAATCGACGGAAGTTTTGTACTACAACAAGACATTCTTCGACGAAAAAGGAATTTCCGTACCCGATCACTGGTTCAGCAAGGACGAAAACGACAAAACAAGCGTCGAATACGTTTGTCAGGCAATCCTTAAAGAAGACAGCAACAACTGCATCCCCCTCGGTATCGACAGTGAAGACAACTGGTTTATCACCATGTGTGAACAGTACAACAGCGGGTACACGTCCTTCAATGACGGTGTTGCCTCCTTCGACTTCAACAACGAAACCAACAGAGAATTTGTCAAAAAGTTCTCTGAATGGTACAGAAAGGGTTACTTCACAACACAAAGTATCCTCGGTACGTACACCAGCAGCATCTTCAAGGTTATTCCCGGAGTGAAAGATTATGCCAAGGACGCAGTTCACAGTTACATGTCCATCGGTTCTTCGGCAGGTGCTACCTATCAACGTCCCGACGCACTCGAGGACAATAAGTATCCGTTTGAAGTAGGTATCGCTCGTATTCCCCAAATCGACAACGACAATCCCAAGGCAATCAGCCAGGGCCCCAGCGTTTGTATCTTCAAGAAGGACAATCCGCAGGAAGTCGTCGCTTCGTGGCTGCTTGTCAAGTACCTTACAACCAGTGTAGAGTACCAGGCAGAAGTGTCCATGGTAAGCGGTTACATGCCTGTAATCAAGAGCGCACAGGGAAATGCCGTTTACAATGCATGGTTGGAAAAAGCTAATGGCGGCGCACAAATACAGGCTTTGTCCGTAAAAGTAGGCGTTGCAAACGAAAATTCGTACTACACCAGCCCCGCGTTTGTAGGTTCCGCCGAATCGCGTACCGCAGTAGGTAACCTGATGGTTTCCTGCTTCAAGATTACGGAAAATATCGAACAACAAATCAGCAAAGCGTTCCAGGACGCTATCGACGAGTGCGAATACAAGGCAATGTAATTGTGCCTGCAAGCACGCAAGGAAATTAAGATGAAAAACAGATTGTTTATTTTGTCGGCTATTTTGTTGCTTGTCGCCCTGTTGGCAACTATGTTGCTCGGCTGTCAGCCAGACAAGCCGGACAATGGCGACGACAAACCGATAGAAAGAAAAGATTACGTGAAAGAGTTGAAGCTTGATCTCAACTCTTCCACGAAAAAACTGGTAAATGCAAAAATCCGCACGCTCAACGGTCGCCAGATCGGTCTTATCGACGGTGATACGACGCACTTTGCGGAATACGGCAACAATGAATACAGCCCCTTCGAGGACAACATCCTTAAGGCACGTTATCTTGCAATCGACACCCCGGAATCCACCGGCGTAATCGAGGACTACGGCAAGACCGCTTCGGAATTTAACAAGTCCAGGCTTAAGTCTGCGGAATCCATCGTGGTGGAATCGGACAGCGAAACGTGGAACTACGACAACAACGGCCGTGTTTTGTGCTGGATCTGGTATCGTACTTCTGCCGATTCCGAGTATCGCAACCTCAACCTCGAAATTTTGCAGGAAGGTCTTGCATTCGGTTCCAACTCGGGCAACAACCGCTACGGCACAATTTGTCTTGCTGCGCTCAATCAGGCGCGCTCTCTCAAACTGTACGTTTACAGCGGCAAAGAAGACCCCGACACGTACCACGGCGACGCCAAACTGGTTACTGTCAAGACGTTGCGCCTGCACCCCGAAGAATACGTAGACAAAGTTGTCGCGTTTGAAGGCGTGGTGGCTAAGCGTAGCGGTCTTACCGTCTATGCCGAAGAGTTTGATGACGAAACTGCAATGTACTACGGCATTCAGATTTACCTGGGCTACCAGGCAAGCGGTGACGTGCTGGAAATGATGGTGGTGGGCAACAAGGTGCGCATTGTAGGCAACTTCGAGTATTCGCAATTCAGCGACAACTACCAGGTTACCAACCTGCAGTATTTCCCCATGAACCCCGACAATCCGCGCAGCGTCAAACTGCTTGAATCCGGCGTCGAAGTGGGGTATCAATCTGTCACTGCCGAACAGTTTGCAACAGGTACCGTTACCGTCAAGGAAGAAGATGCCGATGCAAAAACATACAAATTTGCCGAACTTGCACTGTATTCCTCGATTTCCGCAAGTAACCTGACGGTTGCAAGCGGCTACACCGAAGATAGCGGTAAAATCAGCCTTACTGTATCCGACGGCAACGGTCACACATTCGTTGTCTACACCGAAGCCATCAAGAACGCGCAAGGCGCTGCCTACAAGCATACCGATTTTGTCGGCAAAACTATCAACGTCAAAGGCGTGGTGGACACTCACAACGGCGGTTACCAGATTCGCGTTATCGTTGGTGGCGACATCACTGTCGTTGCGTAGCGCCGTGCAAAGGCTGTTTCAAATTATTTATTAAACATCGGAGCAATGTCGTGTTTGTAAAATTAAACACCGACATTTGCCGTGTTTATAAAATCATCAAGGAGAAAAAATTATGAAAAAAAGATTAGCTTTGATTTTGCTGGTTCTTGTAATGTGTCTCTCCGTTGCGTTTGCGGCGTGCGACACAACCAACAATGACAAAAAAGCAGATCTCAAAGCGGCTGCAAATTACGTAAAGGTGCTGTACAGAGACAAAGACGTCGATGTAACCAAGGCATTTACACGTAAAACCACAGTCGCCGTAGACAATGTTTCTTACGACGTTGCATGGTCTGCAAATGTTGGCGATGACAAAGTTAAGATCAGTGCGGCAAACAACGGCGAAGTTACCGTTTCCGCCGACACAACAACCACGGTTACTTTTGAGTTTACTCTTACCGCTACCGTTACCAAGGAAGGTGCAGAAGGAAGCGAAAAGGTTGAATTCAAACACAAAGTAACGGCAAAGCAGTCCGATGACGGCAAAACTTACGTGCCCGAACGCGTTGACCTTGCCACAATCGACACCGCAAAGACGTACAAATTGGTGCAATACAACCCCACCAAGCAAACCAATTACTACTTCACGACGGAAGTGTTCAACACCTACTACTGGTCGGGCGAATCCGACTACAAAAAGGCAGTTGACGTTACCGTTGCAAAGACGGAAAAGGGTTACACCCTGGCAGTGCAGGTTGACGGCGCAACCAAGTACCTTGCATGCAAAGTCAGCGGTACTCACTACAACCTTGTGTTGCAGGACGCTGCCTACACCTTTACTTACAACACCGAAAAGCAAGCCTTTGTTTGTGAAGACGGAACAAATGCAATCGGTAGCTTCGGCCAAAACCAAAGTTACGGTATGACAAAGCTGGATTCCGACACGTCTTTCTTCGCATACATCTGCACGCTTAAGGAAACCGTTGTTGCCCCCAAGACCGCACAGGAAAAGGCCGACGATGCGGCTAAGGCTCTTACCGTTGCCGACATCACAAGCAACGAAGACCGCGTACTTCCTACCACAAGTGCAATTCATGACGACGTAACAATCACCTGGGCACTTGAACAAAACACTCTCGGCATCACTCTTGCAGCCGACGGCAAAACCCTGAAGATTGCTTCCATGCCCACGACGGACAGCACGATTAAACTTACTGCAACCCTTTCTTGCGGTACCAACGGCAAGGCTACAAAGGAAATCACGGTAAATGTCAAGGCTGTCAGCGCAATCAAGGCTCAGTACGAAGCAAGCGTTATTACCGCACCCAAGGCGGAAACGGCTTACTTCCTTGCTTTGTACTTCGCAGGTAACGACGACGTTGCCGAAGGTATTTACTACTTCACAGGTGCTATGGAAGACGGCAAGACTTACAGCCTTGACACTTCTACTGACAAAACTAAGGCTGCAAAGGTTTACCTTGAAACCGCAGGCAGCGCATATCGTCTGTACTTCCTTAAGGACGACGTTAAAAACTACATCGAACTTACCGCACAAGGCAATGGTGCTGCAAGCCTTAAGGTGAGCAAAAAAACAGCTACCGAAAGTGCTACATGGACGTTCAACAACGAATACAACATGTTGACCGGTAAGTATGACGGAACAAACGACGGCTTCCTTTCCGGTTACACAAACAGTAGTGGTAAACTTTACACGGCAATCCGCGGACGTGAAATGGACAACATTGAAAAGCGTTCCTACCCCGCACGTTTGCTGTCGGCAGAAATCACCGACGAAGAAGCTGTTGCCGCTACGAAAGAAAGCCTTACTTTGAATGCAAGCTACGGCGACACGTTTACCGTTCCTACAACAGGCGAACACGGAACTGCCATTGCATGGGCTCTTAAGGAAGCTAATGACAAGGTTACCGTAAACAACGGAACTGTTTCTTTCAACATCACCGAAACCACAAACATTACTCTTGTTGCTACAATCACAAAGGGTAGTGCTTCTGCCACAAAAGAATTTGCAATTTCCCTTCTTAAGGAAACGCCAAAATTCACTGTTACGTGGAACGACGCAACAATCACATCCGTAAAGAACGGCGAAGCGACTGTTGCAAGCGGCGCCCAGGTAGACCTTAATACAACCCTTACGATTACCGTTGCTCCTGCCGAAGGCATGAAGCTTGCTTCTTACAAAATCGGCGAAGGTGAAGCAGTTACTACCGTTGCAGGTAAAACAAGTTTTGAAATTGTCGTAACGGCTGATACAGCTCTCAGCGTACAGTACGTTGAACAATATCCTGCAAAGACAATTGCCGAATTCAAGGCAGCCGACAAGAATACCGAATACAAAGTTACCGGTATCGTAACCAATATGGACGGCAAGGCAATCTTTATTCAGATGGGCGGAGACGCACTCTATTTGTTGGACTACGGAAAGCACGCCGAAGGCGTAGCCGTTGGCAAAAAGGTTACATATCGTGGCAAACTCGGCGAGTACAATGGTCTTTTGCAAATGTCAAACCCCATACTTGTAAAAGTTGAAGATGCCGCAGCAGATGAAAAGATTGAAGCAACGGTTCTTGATGAAACCAAGTACAAGGCACTTGTTGCAAACGACGCTGCAAAACTTGTCACAATCAATGACCTTGAGTATCAGGACGGTTCCATTGCAGCAAAAACAAACATCAACTTCAAGCTGGGCGAAACAAAGGTTGCTGTCCGTTTTGAAGACAAAGGTGACTGTGCAAACATTCTCGCTGCTTTGAAAAACATCAAAGCTGGTGACAAAATCAGCCTTGAAAATGTCAACATCGGTTGGTTTAAGGGTCCTCAAGCAATAATCAGTCTTACAACTTCTATTAAACTTCCTACCCTTACCACAGCAGAAAAGATTGCACGTGTAAAGGCGGAACTTGAAGGTAATCCTGTTGTCATCAATAAGGCAGGTCAAGGCGTTACTTTGCCTACCTACGACGGTGTAACGATTACCTGGTCACTTGAAGAAGGCGCAACGGCTTGTACACTTACCGAGGACAAACTTGGTGTAATTGCTGCAACTCTGCCCGAAGCAGACGTTGAACTGAAGGCTATTGCTCGTTTCACGATTGATGAAACTGCCGGAACCGCCGAAGTTTCTGTTACCGTTAAAAAATCTGTAGGTGAAACAACAACTGCCAACGTTGTAATCAAAGATTATGCAACTGCTAATAGTTGGGCAAATGCTACTCAATATGGTACACTTCAATTGGATAGCAATATTACAGTTACTGTAAAAGGTGGCGATAATACTGGTAAATACTATGACAATGGCAATGAATGGCGCATTTATCAGAATGAATCACCGTCAATTACAATCACTGCCAAGGAAAACTACACAATTGTTAGTGTAACAGTTACCTATTCGGTTAAAAATACAGGCATTTTGACAAATGGAACAACGCAAGTCAAGACCGGTACTCTTATTGACGTTAACGCAGCAAGTATTGTTCTTGGTGTTGGAAACACAGGAACTGCGAAAAACGGACAGGTAAAAATAACTGCCATCGAAGTTGTTTACGCAGCAGCTTAATGACCATTAGATAAGTAATTTTAATTCCCGACCTCAACCGAGGTCGGGAATTCTATTGTTTCTACCCAAAGTTTTTGAAAGGGTAGGGGTGCGGGGAAGGGAAAACTTGTTTCAACAAGTTTTCCCTTCCCCACCAACAACACACAACAAAAAAAAGTTTGGTCAAACAGTTGCACTTTGATGGCAGTTGTGCTACAATACATCAGTAAGACTTCGGGCGGTCCTCTGGCACTTGCGCATGAACGCTTAGTTAACAAATATTTTTGGAGGAAAAGTCATCATGGACATCATCAAGCAAATCGAAGCAGAATCTTTGCGCGAAGTTGCCTCTTTCAACGTGGGCGACACCGTACGCGTCAACTTCAAGGTTATCGAAGGTAACAAGGAACGTATCCAGGCTTACGAAGGTATCGTAATCGCTCGCAAGCACGGCGGTCTGCGTGAAACATTTACCGTTCGTCGTATCAGCAACGGCATCGGTGTGGAACGTACATTCCCCGTACACAGCCCCAAGATCGACAGTATCATTGTTGTACGCAAGGGCAGTGTTAAGCGCGCCAAGTTGTACTACCTGCGTGAACGCACCGGTAAGGCAGCAAAAGTCAAGAGCGGCAACTAATAAATTGCAACAAAAGCGGCAGGCATCGCAAAGGTGCTTGCCCTTTTTATTACTGCCGTGCCGCCGTCAAAATGAGCGCAGTATTGTGTTTTTGGTAGTCAAACACTTGTCTTTTGGGCGCAAAATTGTTATACTGTAATGTGGAATGGTGAAGTGGCGTTTGTTTGTTTTTGCACCGACAATCCAATCCGCGCGACGGACAAATTAGCACAAAGAGGAGAGTTTTATGCTGGCGTTGGTAAAAAGTCTTGGGCTTAAAGGTATCGACGGTTTTCCCGTTCAGGCGGAAATCGACCTGCACAACGGCATGCCGAGTTACGACATAGTGGGGCTTGCGGACACTTCCGTCAAGGAAAGCAAGGAACGTGTTCGTTCGGCAATGAAGTACAGCGGCTACAACTATCCTGTGGCTTCCGTCGTAATCAATCTTGCACCTGCCGACCAAAGGAAAGAAGGCACGATGTACGACCTGCCTATTGCCATAGGTATGCTGGCGGCAAGCAAACAAATTCCATACGAACAACTTCGTCACGACATCGTGTTTCTTGGCGAGTTGTCGCTAAACGGCGAAGTGCGCCGTGTAAACGGCATTTTGCCGATGATTATTTCCGCGCGTCAGCAGGGTGAAAAGGTGTTTGTAGTGCCAGCAGGCAACGCCGACGAGTGCGTATTTATCGAAGGCGCGGAAATCTACGCCGTCAGTAGCCTCTCTCAGGCTGTAAGCATTGCGCTGGGTACGTCGGACATTGCGCCGCTTGCGATCCGCAACTGGACAAGCGACGTCGAAACTCACCACGCAGACAACGACTTTAAGTATGTCAAGGGGCAGTACGCCGCCAAACGCGCAATGGAAATAGCCGTTGCAGGCGGTCACAACATACTGCTTATCGGGCCGCCGGGTGCAGGCAAAACCATGATGGCGCGCGCAGTGCCGTCCATTATGCCGTCGCTTACCTTTGACGAAGCCCTTGAAGTTGCCAAGATACACAGCGTATGCGGCAAACTGGACCATGGGTTTATCTACCAACGCCCGTTCCGCACGCCTCACCACAGCAGTACAATGGTGGCGTTGACAGGTGGCGGCAACAAGGCTCGCCCGGGCGAAATAAGCCTTGCGCACAACGGCGTGCTGTTTCTGGACGAGTTGCCCGAGTACAGCCGCCAGACGTTGGAAACCTTGCGCCAACCCCTTGAGGACGGAGTAATTACCGTGGCGCGCAACGCCATATCGGTCACTTATCCTGCCGACTTTATGCTTATTGCCAGCATGAACCCCTGTCCGTGCGGCAACTACGGCAGTGCCACTGCGGAATGTACCTGCAGTCCGTCGCAGATACACAGGTATCTCGGCAAACTGAGCGGACCGCTGCTTGACCGCATTGACATACACGTGGAAGTTGACAACGTTACTTACGACGAACTGCAAACCGACGACCTTGCCGAGGACAGCGCAACCATCCGCGAGCGCGTAAACCGTGCCAGAGCGGTGCAGGAAGCACGCCTTGGGGCAAGCGGCAAACACACAAACAGTCAGATGTCACCTTCGGACATCAAAAAATATTGCAAAATCGACCATCAATCTACGGAAATGTTGCGTGAAAGTTTTGAAAAACTCAATCTTTCCGCGCGTGCCTACAACCGCATACTTAAGGTTGCGCGTACCATTGCCGACCTTGACGGCAGCGAAAACATCACAAGTCGACACATTGCCGAAAGTTTGCAATATCGCACGCTTGACCGTAAATACAGGGTGTAACGGCAGAGGATTACCTGATGCAATATTCCACAGATCAAAAAGCATTGATAGCCCTTGCCGAAGCGGAAGTACCTGCGCGGCGCGGCTACGACATATGGGAATTTTTTGAAAGCGGCGACGATTTTTTTGCCGAAGCGCAGACAAGCGACTTTGTACGCAAAAAACTGGGAACACTGTATGATACGGCGATAAGCAAACTTACCGTCGCTTACGTTGACGAAATTATTGCCCAAATGGACAATCTCGGCGTGCGCGTTACAACCATGCTGGACGACGACTTCCCCGCCGTACTTCGCGACATGCTGTGTCCGCCCTACCTGCTGTACTACCGCGGCGATCTGTCATTGTGCGACACTCAGGGCATTGCCGTTGTCGGCACGCGCAAATTTACCGCTTACGGCGAAGCCGTCGCCAAAACATTCAGCAAAGTTTTAGCAACGCGTTTTACAATTGTAAGTGGACTAGCGTACGGCATAGACAGTATCGGACATCGTACTGCCCTTGACGCAGGCGGCAAAACCATAGCGGTGCTTGGCAGCGGTGTGGCAAACGTTTACCCGTCAACAAACCAGGCACTTGCCGAGCGCATTGTGCACGAGGGCGGCTTGTTGCTGTCCGAGTACGGCATTGACAGCGTTCCGCAAACATTCCACTTCCCCGATCGCAACCGCATTGTGGCGGCGTTGTCGCAAGGGGTGCTGGTGTGTGAAGCGCCTGTCAAAAGCGGAACTTTGCTTACGGCGCGTAATGCGCGTGACGAAGGGCGCGACGTGTTTGCAGTGCCGGGCGACATCTTTCTGAAGTCGCTTAAAGGCGGCAACGAACTAATAAAGAACGGCGAAGCAATCTGCGTAACCTGCCCCGAAGACATACTCGATTACTACGGCGAAACAGCCGAATCCGCGCAAAAAGCGGTGCAGTTGGATTTTTCCGAACAGGCTGTTGTCGACGAATTGCAAAAAGGTCAATGCACATTTGATCAACTTGTGCAAACTACGCACATTCTGCCGGGCGAGTTGAATTTTCTGTTGGCAAATCTTGAAATTAAGAGTATAATTTCAAAGTTGCCCGGAAACGCTTATCGGCTGATTGGAGGAACTAAATGAAACTTGTAATTGTCGAATCTCCGGCAAAAGCCAAAACTATCGGCAAATATCTCGGTCCCGATTACCGTGTGGACGCGTCCAAGGGGCACATCTGGGACCTGCCCGTCAAGACGATGGGCATCGACTTTGCCAATCATTACGCGCCCGACCTCGAGCCGCGCAAGCCGGAGCAGACAGAGACAATAAACAGACTTCGTCGTGAAGTGGCGCAGGCGGAATGCGTCTATCTCGCAACCGACCCGGACCGCGAAGGAGAAGCAATATCTTACCACCTGCAAAGCGCGCTTGGGCTTGACCCGGAAGCGAAAAATCGTATCATGTTCAACGAAATTTCGCAAAAAGCCGTCAATGAAGCCATCAAAAACCCTCACTACATCAACAAAGGACTTGTGGCTGCGCAACAGGCTCGCCGCGTGCTTGACCGACTGGTAGGTTACACGGTAAGCCCCGTGCTTTGTAAAAAAATTCACAACAACCTGTCCGCAGGCCGCGTGCAATCGGCTGCACTTCGTATACTGGTTGACCGCGAAAAGGAAATACAAAACTTCAAGCCGGAAGAATACTGGAACGTATCCGCGCAACTGGAAAAGCCCGCGACCAAGCCGCAATTCAAGGCTGTCCTTGCGGAAAAAGACGGCAAGAAACTTAAACTGAAAAACAAGGAACAGACCGACGAAGCGTTGGCTGTACTTAATACAAACAATTACGTAGTGCGCAATGTCAAGCGCAGCGTGTCTGTTTCCCGTCCGCAACCTCCCTTTACGACCAGCACAATGCAACAGGACGCGGTAAACAAACTGCGCATGAGCAGTGCGGTTGCAATGAGCGTGGCGCAGCAACTGTACGAAGGTTTCGACATCCCCGGCATGGGGCACGTGGCGTTGGTAACCTACATTCGTACCGACAGCGTGCGTGTTTCGACAGATGCGGTGGCGGCGGCTCGCGCTCGTATCGCCTCTGTGTACGGAAGCAAGTATGTGCCTGCAAAACCAAACGTTTACGTCACCAAAAAACAAGCCCAGGACGCGCACGAAGCAATCCGCCCGATTAACGTCGAACTTACGCCCGACAGTATCAAGGACAAGGTGCAGCGCAACCAGTACTTGCTGTACAAACTGATTTACGAACGCTTTTTGGCTAGTCAGGCGGAAAAGGCAACCTACGACGCGGTAAACGTGGCAATCGATTGCGGCAATTACGGCTTGACCGCCACGGGCAAAACGCTTACCTTTGACGGCTATCTTGCAATTTACGGCGAAGCAAAGACCAAGGATAAGGACAAGGACGACGAAAGCACCGACAACGCGTTGTTGCCTGCCCTTACCGAAGGCGACGTGCTGAACCTCATCAAACTTAACAGCGAACAGAAATTTACCAAACCCCCGGCACGCTACACCGAAGCAAGCCTTATCAAGGCAATGGAAGAACGCGGTATCGGCCGCCCGAGCACCTACGCGACCATCATGCAGACGTTGTACAAGCGCGAGTACGTGGGCAAGGACGCAAAGGCACTTGTGCCTACCAACCTTGGCATACAGGTGACGGAATACCTTGAACAGTACTTCGACGAGATTGTAGACGTTGACTTTACTGCGGAAATGGAAAATCGTCTGGACGCCATCGAGGACGGCGGCGAGCCGTGGTACAACGTAGTTGACGCATTCTACAAGCCGCTGTCTGCAAAGGTAAACAAGGCTTTGCATGGCGACAAGGTACATGTCGACGACGAACCGACGGACATCGTGTGCGAAAAATGCGGTAGCCCGATGGTAATCAAGACGGGGCGTTACGGCAAGTATCTGGCTTGCAGCAACTACCCTGCATGCAGCAATATGCGCAGCCTCAAGGAGCGCAGCGCACCCAAACAGACCGACGTCAAGTGCGATGTTTGCGGCGCAATGATGCTGGAGCGCGAAGGTAAATTCGGCAAATATCTGGCTTGCAGCAACTTCCCGCAGTGCAAAAACACCAAACCGATTATCGAAGTGGTGGCAAAATGTCCGAAGTGCGGCAAAAACGTAATCAAAAAAGTCAGCAAGCGCGGCAAAGTGTTTTACGGCTGCGAAGCGTGGCCGAAGTGCGACTTTGTTTCGTGGGATATCCCGACAGGCAAACTGTGCCCCGTGTGCGGACAACCGCTTGTTTACCACGAGTACAGGGGAAAGAAGAGCGTGCAGTGCTCTTCTCACGAATGCACATATTCTGAGGACGTATAGCGGCACATCCTGACACTACGCACCTCGCCGGTGGGGCGACTATTAAAGACGCTTGCCCTACAGCTGACGGCAGTCCGTTCCCGCCACGCTCAATCGCCGGTTGTCGCTCTCTGCAACTTTCTGCGTCTTCGCTGAGCAAGTAAGGTCGCGGACAGCCAACTGTTGTGCCAATCTGTACCACTCTCCGTCCTCAGAATTGCAAAAGTGAAGTGGCAAAGGTTGTACGTAAATCGATGCTTGAAAAGAATTGCCTATATGCAGACAAAACATCAACAATGTATGGTATGCTGTTTCAAAAAATCTCGCTTGATTAGGCATGGACGATTACGGGCTGTTAGTTAAATGTGGAAATACTATCGTTAGATTAAGACACTTCAATTAACTCAACACGTTTTACCGCGAAGCGGAAGCGAAACGCGCCGTCCGCAGGAACGGTAGTGTTGTAGTGGGGGATGTCGATTGCGGAAGTTGCCGAAGTCGACAAATGCGAAGTACGCCGACGGGCGAAATAATGATTGCAAGTTCTTGCGAGTGGCGAGGTGTTGCACAATGAAAACCGTCATTCCGAGGGCGCGGCTGGGAAGGCTGCTTACCACAAGATATAATGCCCGAAGTGAAGCGAGCGAGCACGCGTTCGCAGCGGTGTAATACCTCGACATAGCCCCGTGCTTTAATTCCCTACTTCGGCAACCCCGTACAAAATTGACAACTTACCAACAATCTAAAATACATCTTTTATCAACACTAACAAGGAGTTTATCATGTCAGAAGTTTATTCCGACAGTTTCAAGGGCACAACTATTTGTGCCGTAAAACGTGACGGGAAAATAGCCGTTGCAGGCGACGGACAGGTCACCGCAGGCGAAAGCGTCATCATGAAGGGTAACGCCGTCAAGGTGCGCCGCATTTACGACGGAAAGGTCGTAATCGGCTTTGCAGGCACTGTTGCCGACGCATTTACCCTTGAAGAAAAATTTGAAGAAATGCTGCAAAAGTTCAGCGGTAATCTGCTTCGCAGTGCGGTGGAAGTGGCTCAATTGTGGCGTCGCGACAACGTAATGCGCAAACTGGAAGCAATGATGATTGTGTGCGACAAGCAATCGCTGTATATTCTCAGCGGTACGGGCGACGTAATCGAGCCGGACGACGGCGTGTGCGCAATCGGCAGCGGCGGCAACTACGCGCTGTCCGCGGCAAAAGCCTTGCTTCGCAACACCGATTTGTCCGCAGCGGAAATCGCGCGCAAGTCACTGGAAATCGCCAGCGAATTGTGCGTGTACACCAACGATCACATCACGGTAGAGGAGGCGTAAAGATGACTCCAAAGCAAATAGTAACGGAATTGGATCGCTACATCGTAGGTCAGTTCAACGCCAAAAAGGCTGTCGCAATTGCCCTGCGCAACAGATATCGTCGCAGTCAACTGTCACCTGCCGACCGCGAGGAAATCACCCCGAAAAATATCATCATGAAGGGACCTACGGGCGTGGGTAAGACGGAGATTGCCCGTCGCCTTGCGAAACTTGTCAAAGCACCTTTCCTCAAGGTGGAAGCAACCAAGTACACCGAGGTGGGGTACGTCGGACGTGATGTCGAAAGCATGATCCGCGACCTTGTGGAAGTGTCCATTCGCCTTGTCAAGGACGAACGCTACAAGGAAGTCGAGTCGCGTGCCTACGGAATTGCCGTCGAACGCGTTGCCGACGCTTTGTTGAAAAAGGGCACGGATTTGCCCGAAGGTATCAACAAATCTACGCTTAAGGACGAGATTGCCAAGCACAACCTTGACCAGATGACGGTTGAAATTCAGGTTGCCGACATCCCCAAGCCTGTCGAATTGCAGGCCGGCGGCGGCGAAATCAACCTTGGCAGCATTTTCGGCGATATGTTGCCGAAAAAGACAAAGAAACGCGTTGTTACCGTTGCCGAAGCGTTGAAGTTGTTCGCTTCGGAAGAAAGTGAGAAACTTATCGACCTTGACAGCGTAGAGTCCGAAGCACTTCGTCGCGCCGAAAACGACGGTGTGATTTTCATTGACGAAATGGACAAAATCGCAGGCAAATCAAGCGGACGCAACGGGCCCGACGTTTCGCGCGAGGGCGTACAACGCGACATTTTGCCCATTGTCGAAGGTTGCACGGTCAGCACCAAGTACGGCAACATCAAGACGGACTACATTTTGTTTATCGCAAGCGGTGCGTTCCACGTAAGCAAGGTCAGCGACCTTATCCCGGAATTGCAAGGTCGTTTCCCCGTGCTTGTCGAGTTGGACAGTCTCGGCGTAGAGGACTTTGTCAAAATTCTTACCGTGCCCGCCAACGCAATTACAGACCAGTACAAGAAGTTGCTTGCCGTTGACAACATCGACCTCGGTTTTACCGACGACGGTATCCGCGCCATTGCCGAAGTTGCATTTGAGCAGAACAACACCCTTGAGGACATTGGCGCGCGCAGACTGCAAAGCATAATGGAACACATCGTCGAGGACATCAGTTACGACGTGGAAACCGAAGGCGAATGCCGCAAGGTGGTCATCGACCGCAAGTACGTGGAAGGCAACTTCACTACGGAATCGCGCAACCTTAAAAAGTACGTTTTGTAATCAAAAAACGTATACGTATGAAAAATTTTATTACTTTGCGACTGTTTTTGCGCTGAAAAACGCGTGAAAACCGCAAAGTAACCTAAGTATAAAGAGGAAAGAATTATGGCAGAATTACTTAACGGACAACAACGTAGCATGATGTGCGGCGAAGTGTCAACCGGCAACATCGGACAACAACTTACACTTATGGGTTGGGTGCACCGTCGTCGCGACCTCGGCGGACTTATTTTCCTGCAACTGCGCGACCGCAGCGGTATTGTGCAGGTTGTATTCGACACCGACGTTTGCACACACGAACTTCTGGAAAAGGCGAGCGGAATTAAACTGGAATACGTAATTTCCGTAGTGGGCAAGGTGCGCCGTCGCACAGGCAACAATGTAAACCCCAACATGAAAACGGGTGAAGTGGAAGTAGTTGCCGAACAACTGAAAATCCTGTCCGAAGCGGAAACGACTCCGTTTTCCGTCGGTGACGAAAACGCCAACGAAATGTTGCGCCTTAAGTATCGTTACATCGATCTCAGACGTGAGAAGTTGCAACAAAACCTTGTGCTTCGCAGCAAGATTTGCAAAATCACACGTGATTACCTGGACGAGTGCGGCTTCCTTGAAATCGAAACTCCGATGCTTGGTCGTTCCAGCCCGGAAGGCGCGCGCGACTACCTTGTGCCAAGCCGCGTTCACCCCGGCAGTTTCTACGCGTTGCCGCAAAGTCCGCAACAGTACAAACAGTTGCTTATGATCGGCGGCATGGACCGTTACTACCAGATTGCCCGTTGCTTCCGCGACGAGGATCTGCGCGCCAACCGTCAGCCCGAGTTTACGCAAATCGACCTTGAAATGAGTTTTGTCGACCAGGAAGAAGAAGTGATGCAAATCACCGAAGGCTTGCTTGTCAGAATGTTCAAGGAAGTACGCGGTGTAACGCTGCCCGACCACTTCGTGCGTATGCCATGGACGGAATGTATGAACCGCTACGGTTCGGACAAACCGGACCTGCGTTTCGGCATGGAAATTAAGTGCCTTGACGACATCGCCGTGAACAGCGACTTTGTCGTGTTCAAAAACGCAATTGCCGACGGCGGCACCGTGCGCGCAATCGTCCTTGAAGGCGGCGCGGACAAATTGTCCCGTAAGGAACTGGACAAACTTGTTGAATTTGTCAAGACGTACAAGGCAAAAGGACTTGCATGGTACGGTCAAGGCGCAGAAGGCGTAAAGTGCAGTTTTGCCAAAGCCGTAACCGCTCAGGAACTGGACAAAATTGCCGCATCTCTCGGCATGAAGCAGGGCGACATCGCTTTGTTTGTTGCCGACAAGTGGCAGACAGCCGTTGTGTCGCTGGGTGCGCTTCGTTGCAACCTTGCCGCACGCTTCGGCTTGTACAAAAGCGACGACTATGCCGCATTGTGGGTTGTAGACTTCCCCTTGTTTGAGTACAGTGAGGAAGAAGGTCGCTTCGTGGCAATGCATCACCCGTTTACCGCGCCCAAAAACGAAGACCTGCCCTACATGCTTACCGACAAGGCTCGCGTTCGCGCCAAGGCATACGACGTTGTAATCAACGGCGACGAAATGGGTGGCGGCAGCATGCGTATCTACAACCAGGACGTGCAGAAACTTATGTTTAAGGCGCTTGGTTTTACCGACGAGCAAACGCAAGCCAAGTTCGGCTACTTTGTGGAAGCATTCAAGTACGGCACGCCGCCTCACGGTGGACTTGCTCTGGGACTTGACCGCCTTGTAATGGTGTTGACGGAAACAAGCAACATCAAGGACGTAATCGCATTCCCCAAGATGCAGAACGCAAGTTGTATGATGACCGACGCACCCGCGCCCGTTGACGACAAGCAACTGGACGAACTGGAAATCGCGCTCAACATCAAGGAGTAATCCCGTGACGGAATTTGGAACTGTACTTGACGTAAAAGGCGAATTTGCCACCGTGCGCATAGGGCGAAATTCGGCGTGCGCTTCCTGCGGAAAGTGCGGAATGACCGAAGGTCAGAAACACGTTGACTTTTTTGCGGCGAACGACGTCGGCGCGGCGGTAGGCGACACCGTGGAAGTGGCTTTGCCCGAAACAAGCGCGACAAAGTTGGCACTGGTGGGGTACATTCTGCCCCTTGTGCCTGCGCTTTCGTTGCTGTTTGTGTCGCTTGCTCTCGGATGGGCAGAGTGGCTGGCGTTGCTGCTGTTTGCCGTGGGGCTTGCCGTAGGTTTTGTTGCGGTTGCGCTGCTGGACAGTGCAAAAAAACACAAATGGACTAAGCAGGCGCACATCGTTTCCGTCGTGGGCAGTGCCGCGCATGCGGAAGCGGACAGTGACGGACAGAATACGTCTACTCGGCAAAGTACGGAAAATAAAAATCAGTAAAAGTCGATTTAGTCGGCAGTAATGCAGTAAAAATGAAAGGAGTTTATTATGAGCAAAATCAATGATGTAACGACAACTTTCGACGAGTTTATCAGTGACGGCGTGTGCGTGGTTGACTTCTGGGCAAACTGGTGCGGACCGTGCAAAATGCTTGCGCCTGTTCTGGAAGAAGTTGCGGAAAAAATTGACGGCGTCAAGTTTGGTAAGGTTGACGTCGACCGTGCAACGGAACTTGCGCAACGTTACAAGATTTACGCTATTCCCAACGTGTGCATTTTCAAGGGCGGCGAGTTGGTTGATCGCGTAATCGGTCTGTCGGAAGAAGAAGAGCTTACTACGACAATTAAAAAGTATGTAGACTAAGTGCGTCTTACGGGGCGGTCACAAGAGAACAAAATTTTCTTGTGACTGCCTCTTTTTTACATAATAATAAGGGTTTGCGTTTCAATAGAAGAATACAGAATAAATCAAAAAGCGAGTGTGTTGAAACGGGCAAATCAAAGTTAAATTGAAAACGGGTGATAAAATTACCCGAAAAATTGATTGTATAATACGCCAAAACAGGATTTAGAGTTGGTTTTCGGATATTTCACACGGAATAGTGCATTTATACTTGAAAAATAAAATATCTTGTGCTATAATATACATAATGATTTTTAGTAGCAATACCGAAACATCAAAAACTATTTACAAAGAGGCAGTACAAAAACAAAAACTCTCGACGGGAGGTAACCGCCATGAATTACGTTTTGACTATAAGCGCAGAGAAAGAACTTTTCCCTTGCGCTTTTTTTATTTAATTAAACAATCCCCGCACTCTGAAATCAATCCAAATCAAACCGAAAATAAAAACAGGAGGATCTGAAACTATGAAAAAAATAATTTTGTTCCTATTGACGCTGGTTTGCGTCGCATGCTTATTTGCGGCTTGCGATACAGACGCCCGATACAAAATAACCTTTCAGGACTTGTCCGTACTGCCCGAAGGCGTGGAGCGTATCCAAAACGGACAAGGAACTATTGTCAGCGGAAGCGGAAACGATGAAACCATCTATTTCACTTCGGGTAAAGGCGGTTCGTTTTTCGTAACAGTCACGTTCAAAGAAGGCTACGATAAAGGCGACTTTAAGATATTTGCCAACGGAAAGGAAGCGTCAATTATAAACGACAACAAAACCGTCGTCGATTACGAAGTGTATCCCACTTCCGACGTCCACATTACTTTTACGGGTAAACCCACATTAAAAAGTTACAACGTAACGGCAACGTTCTACGACGATGATCAGGAGCAAATCTTTGACGAGTTTTCGTATGAGTTGAAGTACGTATTCGGAACGGAAGAATCGACTCCGATTAAGGTTGCTTCGCTTGCGGAACTGAAAGACAAAATCAATTCGGATGTAAAAAAAGTAAAACACGGCACAAAAATCATCATAACGGCTACGCACACGGGAGAAATTGCTTTCCCGGACGACTTTATAATTCATGGTGAACATTCGGGATTTGTCAATTATGTTGAAAAAAATACAAAAATCGTCGGCGATAAACAGGTAAAAACTTGGGATATTGCAGTTTTGTCGGACGTGGAAATACAACTGCGTCTCAGTTCGACGAGACAAAGTTCCTCACGCGAAATATACACCGACTCGACGTTTTTGCATAGTGGTGTATACGACGGCGATTTCAACCGGATAGTAACGCTGCAAGCGCTTTACGATACGCATGGAAAAATCTACGCTCCGCTTGACGATAATGCGGTGGTACGTCACCTTGCCGAAAAATACAAAAAAGTTACGGTAAACGGCAAAACCGCAGACGGCAAATTTTTCTATAACGAAACGAATAAACGTTGGTATATAGAACTTTACAAACCCTCAGCCTACCAAAACGGACGAGCGGACGGTTACGACGTTGATTTTGCCGAAGGAGTAAACGATTATATGCGCGGCGACTCAGCTTTAACCACGTCGAACGACATCGGGTTTAAGTCGCAGATTATGGACTGGGGCGACAATCAGTACCTTCTACACGCCGACAGGTATGGCAGTTACCGACTTAAAAACAACAGATTTTCGCTGGGTTTATGCTTTGCAAGCACCGTAAACGACATTAAAGTGATTGTCAACGGCACAAAAGAAGTCGTTTTCCGCGGCATACAAACGGTGGACGAAGAAACAAAAGAATTTGCAACGATTTATCGCCGCGGCGGAAACAATACGGAATACGGAAATTACGGCGGAATAGGCGGCAAAGACGAAACGCACAGAATCGCATTCGATCCGTCAACGTTCGGTGAAATAACAAGCGTTGAAATCGTGCTTGCAAGCGGAGAGTAAAATATTCTCGTTGTTGTATATGTCTGCCGAAGTTAGTACACTTGAAGTATGCGAACCGATTATAAACAGTTAGTAACTTTATCAGGGGTGGCGAGGTGTTGCCCAATGAAAACCATC
>UMHM01087992.1_pt1 | contig 48434 bp, 37 predicted proteins | sample 1965501 | NCBI WGS metagenome assembly UMHM01 (sample SAMEA4836095, study PRJEB28245) | human gut metagenome | biome: gut microbiome; material: fecal sample | place: Denmark | collected 2008
GGTAATAGAATTCTGTTCAGGTCGGGTAATTCGGGCGATGGGTCTTATTGCGGGGTCTTCTGTTCGCTTGCTCATTATGGTTCGTCGGCTTCGGCTTCGTCTGTCGGTTCGCGGTTGGGCTTTTATGGAAATATAGTAGTTAAAACAAAAGAAGAATTTTTGGCGTTAGAGCCTGGGTTTAATGGATAAACCTATAAAACTAGAGTATTAACAAAGGCGGGATCTAAAAGAATGGTTTGATTAGATGAAGATGTATTAAAAAGTAAGTCAGGTAATTCAGACAATGAGTCTAATTGCAGAGTCTTCTATTCGAATGCTAATAATGATTCATCGAATTCGAATTCGAATATCAGTTCACAGTGAAATTTTGGAAGTTTTTATTGTATAAATTAGATCAGCCTCACCCCTTGGTGAAAAATAACAGGTGCTTTGAAGGGACCCTAGTAGTATTGGATGAACGGGTCCTAACACCAAAATAGCTAATGAAACGCATTGGTAATATTTTCAATAGAATTATCGATTTTAACAATCTTGTTCTAGCAGATAAAAAAGCAAGACTTAATAAAAGCAAACGTTATGGTATTGCTAAATTTGATAAACATTCGCATGAGAATTTATTGAAACTACAAAGAATGTTTATCGAAGGTACGTATAAAACTTCTGAATATGATATCTATACTATTGTTGCTGATAGAGGTCATAAAGAAAGAGAAATATATAGGTTACCTTATTTTCCAGACCGTATAGCTCATCACGCTATAATGAATGTTATAGAATCTTATTTAGTTAAGCGGTTTACTTCAGATACTTACAGTTGTATTAAAGGCAGAGGTATTCACTTAGCAGTAAAAAGATTGAAACACGCATTAAAAACAGATCCAAAGAATACTAAATATTGTTTGAAACTGGATGTAAAGAAATTCTTTCCTTCTGTAGATCAAAAGATTATGATGGATCTATTTAATAGAATATTCAAAGATAAAAGGTTTCTAAATTTAATATCTGAGATAATTTATTCTACAGATAAAGGATTACCTATTGGTAATTATATATCACAGTTTGCTGCTAATCTTTATTTAACATGGTTTGATAGATGGGTAAAGCAGGAGTTAAAGATTAAACATTACTTCAGATATTGTGATGATATGGTTCTACTTTCTTCTAATAAGAAAGAGTTACATCAGGCATTGCAAAAGATAAAGGAGTATATGACTTCATATCTTGAATTAGAAGTAAAACATGATTGGCAGATATATCCGGTAGATGATAGAGGAGTTGATTTCTTAGGCTATGTTTTTAAACACAGTCATATGAAATTAAGAAAAGATATGAAAAAAAAGTTCTATAGGAAAACCAGATATGTTAATCTTAATAAGAAATTTAGATCCTTAGCTTCTTACTGGGGATGGTGTAAATATGGTAACTGTTTTAATTTATGGAAGAGATTTACAGGAACAAATAGTATAAAAGAACTTAAAATTTTATTATTAGGTTATGACAAGAATTGCACATAGTAATAGCATCCCTATTTCTGTTGAATACTTAGGTTTAAATGAATGGGCAGTAAGATGGGATGTTCAAATAGATAGTGATAAAGAGACTGAAGAGAATATTGTTCATTACAAATATAATGAACACGTATTTGATCATTATCCTTCTTATGATGAAATAAAGGCAGTAGTCAATACAGGACAATTTGACAATGAACAAGTACAAGCTATTAACTTTATTAAAACTATAATTAACACTTCAGTACTTACTGCGGATAAAGCTTTAGAAATGAAAACACTTTATCCTGTATGGGGAAAAGGAGATGCCTCTTATGGTACTTCTGTTACTAAGGGTTTTAGATTTAGAGTAGTAACAAACAATTCAGATGTACTATATGAGGTAATACAGGATCATACTTTACAAGAGAATTGGATTCCTGGAGTAGATACAGCATCTTTGTATAAAGTGGTTGATAAAGATCATGCTGGTACATTAGAAGATCCAATACCTTATACACCACCTATGGAATTGTTTAAGGATAAATATTATACACAAAATAGTAAAGTGTATTTATGTATTAGGAATAGTGAAATACCACTTTCACATGATTTATCAAGTTTAATAAATAACTATGTAACTTTAGTATAATATGGGTACAATAAAAGTAAAGAAAGATGGAGAGTGGGTAAAACTACCCAATTACGGTATAGAAGAATTTCCTGATGCACCTTCAGATGGTAAAACATATGGTAGAAAAGATAAACAATGGTCAGAGATTATAGCTAGCAATCAGTACCTTGACTTAATAACTTTATTTCCAAGTGAAAGTGGTACATTATCAGATGAAAACTATCAAAAGATAGTTGATGCAGTAAATAAAGGAATAACAACAGCAAGAATTGCGACTGACCCTGATGGCTTTGGTCCGATAACAATTAATGCTTCTGATGAAGCATATAGTATTGCATCAGATTTTTTAGCGGTAAACCCCGATAATGGCCATATAAAGTTGAACATAATAACCGTAGATATTAATAAGAGTAACAAGACCTATACTTTAGTATCTAATCAACAAAGTTTACAAAATACTGGTTCCGGTACAAAGTACCTCTCCGACAACGGTGAATACCTCACTCCCCCTATCGCAACCCTCACCACAGCGGGGTATATGTCGACGGAGGACAAGAAGAGGGTGGATGATATAGTAAACTTCGGCACAGGGAGTAATGCTGTCACAACTCTTGCGAATATACCAACAAACAAGAGGTTGGTTAGGGCTATCCTATCCTCCGCTTCAAACCTATCGATAAATGAGTCTGCAAGGGCACTGAATGTAGGCGAAGAGATATATCTTGATTGTAATCCTACCGCTTCTTTTACGCAGCCTATCCCTACTACTGGCAGTTTTAGATCAATGTCCGGTAGTTCTATTATCACTACTTCCGGCGTGCCTTTCGAGATGTCCATCTTGAAGATCGCCACGAGTGGTGTCATGTATTCAATAACCGTTAAAGAGCAGGATTGATATGTTGAGAAGAAGGACGATGGGGAATAAGAAGTTGGTATTGTTCCAAAAAAGGTTTTACCCGGCAGGGAATTACACCTGGACGGTTCCACCGGGATGCACGGAGGTGGATGTGTTTCTTGTAGGTGCTGGGGGTGGATGTTCACATAATTCAATATTCGGAGTTCCTGGAGGCGGTGGAGGTGGCTATACTAAAACATATAAGAAGGATACCGCTGGATATAGAGATGGCAACGCGATAACTGTTACACCAGGACAAACTATTGAAATTATAGTTGGTGCAGGAGTTCGTGGCGCAAATGGGGGATATTCACAGTTTATGAGTTCGCTTTACCGGGCTGAAGGAGGCCATCTGTCTCAATGGAATGGAGACGGAAATGGTGGTTCGGGAGGTGTAGGGGTAGGTAGATCTACTCATTCGGTCGGAGGCTCAGATGGTACAGGCAGTGGTGGAACATCGGGGCAAGGACATACGACGCGTGATTTTGGGGAATCTAATGGTAAAAGGAATGCAGCAGGTGGGGCAAGCTCCTATAATAAATCAGGCGGGGAGACATCTCAGCCGGGAACATCAGATTATACAGAAGGGAGTGGCGAAGGCAGTAATGAAAGTAGTTCTTTGGCTTCTGGCTGGAGTGCCGGACTTGGTGGTGGCGGCTACGGTGGTGGAGCTGGGGGAAATGCATCGGGAAAATCGACGAAAGGCGGTGATGGCACTGTCCTGATCCGATATTGGGCTTACGAAGAATAAAACAAATATAAGTGATATGAGTAAATATATATATATACAAAAAGACGCAGCAAACATATATGTCACAATGCCGGAAAAGCTTGATACAGCAAACAACGATATCGGCACGACATGGGAGGATTATGTTGCAGGAAAGTACGTTTTGCTGACAGAAGAACAGATTGCCTTTAAAGAGGCAAACGAAGGTGCATCCGTAGAAGAAGTGTTCAATATGCAATTGACACCCATTCCCGAACCGACACCGGAAGAAAAACTTCAAACTGCAAAAGACTTGAAGCGTCAGGAAGTCTACAACACCGACTACCGGCACTATTACATAGAGGACAACGATGTATATACATACGACCGTTTGTCTCTAAAAGACCAGTGTGCCCGAAAAGATACGGTTGAAGTAAACGGGAATTCGTATAAATCATCTCTGTTATTGGAAGCTCTCAATGAGATGGCAGACTATAATGATATCTGTATAGGTCTATCAGAAAAGTTACTCTCTGATATTGAAGCTGCCGAGACAGTGGAAGATGTAGAAGCGATTGAGGTGACGGGGTATCCCGAAGTGATCCGAACGACAACGGCAGCCTTGCAAACTAAAGTAGATAAGGCAATTGCTAAATCCCCGGAAGCGCAGGCAGTGACCTTTGCCCGTGCGATGATGAACAGCGTGTCTCTCACAGCCAGCCAAGCGTTGGAAATGCAGGTCTTATTCCCCATTTGGGGTGAGAAAGATGCGGAGTTTGGCAAAGAAGTTGAAATAGGCTTCCGGCTTCGAGTAGTGGAAGGAGAAAGTGACACTTTGTTTGAAGTGATACAAAAGCACAAGCTGCAAGCCGACTGGAAACCGGGCATAGAAACTGCTTCACTGTATAAGATCGTTGAAGCTGAGCACGCAGGCACGCTTGATGATCCTATTCCATACGTGCAGGGTATGGCATTCAAGAAAGACAAATATTATGAACAATACGGTGTGATCTATCTCTGCATTCTGACAACCGTTACAGGTTATCCGAACGACTTGAAAGACTTGCCCACGATTGTACAAAAAATCAAATAAATAGTTATCATCTAATAACCGCTATTAGGTATGTAATAGTCCTCTTTATAAGAGGAACCTTTATTTAATATAATCGTTTACTTTATATATCAAGCTCTAAGTATCATATAATTTTCAGAACGCTAGCATTCTTTTAGATTGTCTAGCGTTTTGTTTTTTCAAAGTCTCACAAATCTTCAATCATGTTTAGATATATAAACGATATTATAATAAAAGCCTCAAGTGTATCAACAGTGAATTATTTTAAAGAACTAATAAATGATGGTCCGATTAAATTTTTTACTTGCATTAGTACTGCTTTATCTAGTGCTGTAAGCACATTCTTTTTACCTATTTGGATACCAATAGTCGCAGTAGGAATACTAATAATTATTGATATGATATTAGGTATTAGAGTGTCATTAAGTAATGGTGAAAAGATTCAATCTAGAAAGTTTTGGTCAACTGTTAAAAAGCTTTGCTTTAGTTCATTAATGATAAGCTGTGGTCATCTAGTAGATGAATATATATTGACATCCATCGATGCGCACTTAGTTGAGGGCTTTGCTGGTCTCGTTGCTGGTGTAGAACTATGGTCAATGGTAGAGAATCTACAAACATTAGATCCTACTGGACCTTGGAAAATATTCAGCAAGTTCATTAAAAGAAAAGGCGAGAAGTACTTAGATATCACTATTGATAAAGAAGATTTACCAAAGATTAAGAAATTAGTTAAAAAGATTAAGTAATATGAATTATCTTAGAGTATTGATAGTAGCTATTATATCTTACTTAGGAATATCCAATTATGTTTTAAGAAATAAAGTAAATAAATTGGATAAAGAATTGGGAGATGCTCGTAATAATATTGAATCTTATCAATCAATCCTAAGTAATAAACAAAATGAAAATAGAGTATTAAAACTTAGTATAGAAGATTTCAAACATTCTAAAGATAGTTTAATACAAGAGTTATCAAAAACACAAGATCAACTTAAAATAAAGAATAAGAAGTTAAAAGAAGTAATGAGTATGTCCACAGTATTGACAGATACTATAGTAAAAACAATACCTATAGATAGAAACTTCAATGTAGAACTTCAGTCAAATCCATTGACTACAATCAAAATAAATAGAATGGATTCAGTTATAACCTGTATTCCAGAGATATATAATCATCAAGATTTATTTATAACCGAAGAAAAAGTATATAGAAAGAAATATAAAAACTGGTTTCAACGGTTAATACATTTTGACTTTAAAAAAGATAAAGTCGAATCTTACAAAATTATCAATTCTAACGATTTAATAAGAGTATTAGATACTCGGATTATCAAAATTACAAAGTAATTTGCAAAATATTTCAATTTAATATTAATCAATAAATAAATTGAAACTATGCATTTAAGTAGAATATTAGATCAAATTAAACGCCATCCTTCCCCAACAGAAGCTTTAACTAAATTGGGTAAAGCTATGGATAAACATGAAGATAATCTGTTGGAAAAGGGCTTCAGAATACTTAAATCAGAACTCTGTGCTAATGTATATGAAGCTATAAATGGCCCTCACTTTGATGAGGAACATGCTAAATACGCAGTAGAAGGCATGGAAAATGAGGATGGATCAAAAGGCCCTCATTGGACAGTTGAAGAGACAACGTCCATTGCCAATCAAATGGGCATAAATTTAAAATCAGAGAAACACAATAAGTGGGACTGGTATGTAGCCATGAATATGATCTACTCAGATTTTTATAAAGCTGTTGTAGCAATAACTGGTGGAGCTAGTACCAAACATTTTGCAGAACTTACCAAAGCTTGGATTTGTGACAAAGACATCTCAGAAGGCAAGATGTGGCATTACTATGTTTATATAATGTGTGATGATGAAGATAATGATTATAAAGCATATGAACATATGTCTCATGATCGTGAATATGATTCAGATTATAAATATGGTAGAGAAAGAAGATCTTCCGGTAGAATGTCATATCCTTACTCTAGATATGAAATAGAGGATGAATATGAATATTCTGATCGTTATGCTTATCCTGAAAGAAATAGAATGGATAGAGATAGACGTGAAGAAGATATGAAAAGAGACAGAGATTCTCGCAACACATCTGTTAGATATTTCTAATTATCAAAATAAATAAATCAATTAAAAAATAAATCATTATGTTAGAAAACGAAAGAATAATTGTAGACCGTGGTGGTATTGACCCCGGTATCGCTGCTTTGATGCAAAATGCTAATAAAGGTTTTGATCCTGCTGCTTTGATGGCTATGATGAACAACGGTAATGGTATGTTCGGTGGCAATGGCGGTTGGTGGTGGATTTTCATCATCGTGCTCTTCTGGATGTGGGGCGGATGGGGTGGCAACTGCTTCGGTCGTGGCAACCAGGCTGAAACCAACTCTGACTTCGCTCGTTTAGCTGCTATGGGTAACCAGAACAACAACACTGATTTGTTAATGCAGGCTATCAACGGTAACAAGGATGCAATCAATACCTTGTCTACTAACTTGAACTGTGACGTTAAATCAATTGACACAGCATTGTGTTCTATTCAGAATGCAATTGGTAAAGTTGGTGGTGAAGTAGGTTTCTCTGCAGAAAGAGTAATCAATGCTGTTAATGCTGGTGATTGCAATGTAATCAAAGCTATTAGTGACTGCTGCTGCACAACTCAGCGTTCTATTGATTCAGTTAATCTGAATTTAACTCAAATGAATGCTGATAATAGATTATCTATCTGTCAACAGACTAATACATTGCAGAATGCTATTACTTCAGGATTTAACAATCTGTCTAGCGAAAACGCTACAAGATTCAACATCATTGGCGCTAAGATCGATGCACAGACACAAATGATCAATGATAAGTTCTGTCAGTTAGAAATGAGAGAAATGCAGAATAAGATTGATGCTCTGCGTGATGAAAAGAATGCATTGCAGACTTCTGCCATTACTCAACAGCAGACTCAGAATATTGTAAATCAGATTAAACCTTGTCCAGTTCCTGCATACCTGACATGTAATCCGTACGGATGTAATGGTGGATTTACAGGTTATGGTTATGGATATGGCTATGGTGATAGCTGTTGCGCTTAATAAGAAAGGAGGTTATTATGTTTCCTTTCATGTTTAATCCTTACTTTGGACGTAACAATACCGTTCGTATTTTAGACCAAGTAATACCGAAAATCAATACAATAAGCGTAAGCGATTCAACAGAATCTACAGTTCTGGGTATCTGTCCTAAAGTGTGGTGTAGACTTCCTAGAGAAGGTGTGTTTGTATTAGAGGTTAGACATACTCCTGCCACTGCTAGTGCAACACTTCCTGTGTTTGTATCTACTACTGGTTCAGTAAGCACCGCTTCAAATAACAACAATATACCTGTAGTAAAAGGAGATAGCACACCATTAGTTGGTTCTGAAATCTCTGCTGGTAACAGATATTGGGTTTATTACAATAAATGCGATAATGTTATTCAGGTTATGAATCATTACACTGTGGCTGCAGCTCCAGCTGCCTAATATATATTAACTAAGTATATGGGCAGCGAGTAATACCTGCCCATATCTTTTTAAACTTAAAGATATGACATTCTCACAGTTAACGCCGGGTACAAATATACACGTACTCGAGATTACAGGTACTTTTAAAAAGAGTACTACATACAGTTTAGGTAAAGTAGTAAGTGTATCAAAACCCTACGATGAACCATTGCCACCAGGTCAATTCCCAATGCCTATGCAAAATAGGCGTAAGCTTGTAGATTTAGTTATCTCTTGTGACGGTGAGCAGAAGAAACTGTCAGTATCTGAAGATAAAACAATGATGACCGATTCTACCATCGGACTTACTATAGCTACAAATAAAACTCAAATTGTAGATATGGTTAAGCAATCCTATAATGACTGTAAAGTTAAAAAGGAAAGCGTATTAAAATACGATGAAGAGATGAGGAGATGTGAAGACATCTTAAAATTACTTAATACAACTCCGGACATAACAACCAATGTGACAAAAGATTTCAAAGAACTTGATGAATTAAAAGCTGAAGTGAAAGAGCTTAAAGAACTTTTACAAAATGTAACTACTGTTCGTCCAGAGGTTAAAATAGAAACCCCCTCATCTGAGGAGAAACAAATTGAAATCTAAAACACAAAGGTTGGCTATTTAGTCAACCTTTTTTATTTTAAATAAATATGAATATGTATAACAACAAATATGATATATTAGCAAGTACAATTGCTCCAAATCCAGCATCAGTTAAATATTGGGCTGATTTAGCATCTAATCCAAATGGCGGTGACTTAAAGTACTTTGATGGTAAGGAATGGAAATATGTTAATAATCAGGCTACATCAGATATTAAAGTTCTGAGAAATGATCTTACTTCCGAAGTAAACAGAGCTACTAGCCGTGAGAATGAAATAGAAGCTAAGGTTGATGCTTTAATTGGTGATGCTCCTGAGATTATGGATAGCTTACCTGAGTTAATAGATGTTATTAACAATCATGCAGAAATTATTGAAGGTAAGGTAGATAAAGTATCTGGTAAAGGTCTTTCTACTAATGATTATACTACTGAGGAAAAGAATAAACTTGCTAGTTTGACCAATTATAGTGATTCTGAAGTAAGAGAATTAATCACTGCATTAACTCTTAAAGTAAACGGTTTAGAAGAGAGAGTTGCTGCATTAGAAACACCTACTGTATAATGGAACTCAGATTAGATAGAATATTTCGTACTAATGAATATACTATTGGGGAGTTATATGTAGATGGTGCTTATCTATGTGATACACTTGAAGATCCAGTAAGACCATTACCTGAAGTATGTCCTAATACACCTAAAGGAATTGCATGTAAATGCAAGGAAAAGGTGTATGGGGATACTGCTGTACCTGCTGGTACGTATGAGGTGAAATTAAGCTATTCTAACCGTTTTAAGCGTATTATGCCTGAGATACTCAATGTACCTCACTTCTTAGGTATACGTATCCATACGGGCAATTCTAGCGCCAAAGATTCAAGTGGATGTATACTGGTAGGTACTTGGGATGGTATGAAAGAAGATTGGATATCTAATTCTACTGTAGCTTATAACAAGCTTATACCCCTACTTCAGAAGGCGATGGATAATAAAGAACAAATAACAATAACAATAAATAACTTATAAGTATGAAGAAACATTATGAAACACATGTAGAAGATACAGATAAGCTTATAAGTGTAGCAGGTCCTGTATTAGATTATAAGTCTTGGTATGAACAATACAGGAAATTAATGGAAGAACAAGCTCAACGTAAATATGGTCTTTATACCCCTACTTCAGAAGGCGATAATGATTTCCCATCTATACCTGGTATGATTGCACGTTACTCAGCATTAGGTACAAGAAATAGTGAACAACCTCTTACACATGATTTATCAGCCCTTGTTGGATTATATGTAGAAACTATTTAAAATATGAAAGATCCTGAAAAATTCAGAAAAAACATTGATGGCGCTTGGTATTACAAGTGTTGTAATTGCAATCAATGGAAAATTGAAACAGCGTTTGGATGTGATAATCATTGTAAATCAAGACATGGTCATACCACTAGATGTAAACAATGTTTACACGTAATCAATCATTATGATAAAGGATATAAAACTTTTCACATACCACCTTTTAAAAATAATAAATTATATTGTACCAATTGTAATCAATATAAAAATATTGAGGAATTTGGAAATCATCAAAGTACAGAAAATAGAAATGGAAAAAAACATTTTTGTAGAGACTGTGAAAAGAAAAAACGTGATAAGTATTATACAAAACTAAATAATAATCCAGAAAAAGCATTAGATCAAATATTCAAAATCAGATTAATGGCAGCTAAGAAAAGAGCCTTTAAGAAAGGTTTGGAATTTGATATTGATTTAGATTTTATGCATTATTTGTGGAATACACAAAAAGGTTTATGTAATATTTCTAAACTTCCTATGCTGTTCGTTTTTAATAACGATCGTTGTAAATACAATATAAGTATAGACAGAATTAATTCTACCAAGGGTTATACTAAAGATAATACACAACTTGTGTGTGATATAGTAAACAGAATGAAATTGGATTTACCTATGAATGAATTTGTTACACTTTACAAAATTATTTATGATGAACAGAATAGAACTTAATTCTTTAAATGCCATAATAGATGGAATCCTTCTTCAAGTTCGTGATAGTGATGTTAGCGAAAGTGAAAAGCTATCCCGTATACAGATAGAGCAATGGATACATCAATATAGAGCATATTTAATTAAACAGGATCTAGATAAGGGTAGAGATATAAATCCAGAGTATGTACAAACTATTGGACCTTTACATATATCCAAAGTAAGTAATTGTACTGGTGGTTATAACTACAAATCAGATGAAGAGATACCTAATTTTATTGACTTACATTTTGGTTTAGGTTTAGTTGCTGTAAAAGATATGAATGGTGATTTAATTCAATTAGGTACAGAAACAAAAGCTAAATATCAAGTAAGTAGAAAATATACTTGCAATGATTACATTGCTTATATAAAAGGCAATCATCTGTATATACTTGGTCCTGAACACTTAGAATATGTTAAAATAGAAGGTATATTAGAAGACCCTACCCAAGCTGGTGAGTGTTTTGATAGAGATGATACTCCATATCCAGTGCCAGCAAATATGATACCTACGATTAAACAAATGATATTTGAAAGAGAATTGAATATCATGTTACGAGTCCCTAGTGACACTACGAACAATAGTACAAACGACGTCAACAACGAACTGAATGCAAGAAACTAAATACAATAGAAAAGCTTATACGATTGCTGACTTCTATGATAGTTATTGTAATTACGTAGAAGACAATCCACTATATCAGGTTTCTTATAAAGTATTTAGACAAATTGTTTCAGACTACTTTAGATACTTAAGAGACGAGATAATTGAAAACGGAAAAGAAGTCAGATTACCTTGTAGAATGGGTACATTATCCATAGTAAAGCATAAACCTAAAGAATATACTGGTAAAAGTTTGAGAATGGATTATGCTGAAAGTAAGAAGTATGATAAGATCATATACCATTTGAATGAACATACTGGGGGATACAAATATCGTTTTTATTGGAATAAGCAAAATATGCTTACTAAGAATAAAACAAAATATCAATTGATAATGACAAGAGATAACAAGAGACATCTGGCACAAATATTAAAGAATCATGTAAGAGATTACATAGAATTGTAAGAAGACTATGATAACGAAATTAACATCAACAAAAACTGTCATAGCTAAGATAATCGCAGATCTTGATTTAAAAGAAGATGATATAAAGATCACCGATATACGAGAATGGATTGCTGAAGGAATGGAAAAAATTGGTGCAGTTATACAATTAGAACCTAAGGTAAAGACTGTAGAAATACATAATCATCAAGCTCAGATACCATGTGATTTACATCAGCTTCATCAAGTAGCGTATTCATTTAATTGTGATGGACCGTGGTTTCCAACTAGAAAAGCCACAGGCTCATTTGCTGTATGGGATCATGACGATTGCTGTTGTGATTGTTGTGATCATTTTGGGCATACTAAGGAATGTAGACATGATTGTAAATGTGAACACTGCGATCCAAATATGATTGTACAGAATGATGTGATGGTGAATCTAGTGGTAGATATGTATGGTAATATAGATAAAACCGAAGCAATTGAAATGCTTAATACAAATCAAAATCTTAGAACTATAGTATCTAATTTAATTAACCAACACACTATAGGTGATCATCAAGCTTTTCATTTTGATACAGCAAATCCAAGTTTAGGTATACAATATACTGTTAAACCTGGTTATATTATGTGCAACGCTCCATGTGGTTATCTTAAGCTATCATACAGTGGTATTTATACAGATGAAGAAGGTTATGCTTTAATACCAGACATGACCTCATATACTGAAGCTTTATACTGGTATGTCACAATGAAAATGAAATACCCAGAGTATCTTAATGGCAGAATGAATAGGGAAGTGTATTATGATATTCGTAGATCTTGGAACTTCTATAGGAATCAAGCGTATGCTGAAGCATTGATGCCTAATGAAGATGGTCTAGAATCTATAAAAAACAATTGGAATAAAATTGTACCTGAATTTAGAGACCATAATTCTTTTTATAGTCATACTGGGGAACGTCAAATAATTTATAATGCTACTACATAATGAATGCACAAAGACAAACAAATACGTGGACAAAAGGTATGAATTGTGACTTAGATTATTCAGTCATAAGTTCAGACCAGTATCAATGGGCAGAAAATATACGTATTATTGCCAATGATAATAGTTCTACTGGAGTAATGCAGAATATTGAAGGCGTTCGTAAGCTCAATCCTACATTGACATTGAATGGTGAAACAATAATCCATACAAATACAATTAGGGATTGGGCAATTGTGTTTACTAAGAAAGGTAGTAACTTCAATATATATAGATACGATTTTGGTGCATCTGAAACTGAACCTATAGTGACTACAGTAGCGTCCAATGTAGCATTGGATATTCCTATTATAGATGGTCATTATGCTGTTAGTAGTGTTTGTAAATGGGAATCTGATGATTTAGTTAAGATATACTGGTGTGATGGGGTACATCAGATTAGAGTATTAAATGTAGCCACAACTCATCCTAATCTTAATGTAGACTCTTTAAATATATCACCAAAGAGTCAATTACCACCTTTATTCTTTAAAGGTTTAGGTACAGGTGGATTGAAAGCCGGTAAGTATCAATATTGCTATCAACTATTTAATCCCAGAACATCTGAAACGTCTATATCTGTTTTATCTCCAATTATTACAGTATCTAGGAGTTTAGAAAACACCAATAGCCAAGATATCTATGGTAGTTCTAAAGAAGAAACTACTAATAGATCCATTAAACTACAAACTACTGTGGATACTAACTCTTTTAGTAGAGCTAGAATAATCTCTCTATATTACTCTAGTAATACTGCAGAACCCGTTATTACAGTGATAGATGAAATAAGTATTTCAAATAATACTTTAGTTTATGAAGATAAAGGTGGTTCAGTTATCGATGAGCTTACTCTAGAAGAATTCAATGGTTTAAGTACTTATTTGTTTACTCCCAAAGTAATAGAATCTAAAGACAATATGTTATTTGCGGCTAATATCACTGAACAGACTTGGGATATTAGTGATGAAGAATTTGATGCTAGAGCATACAGATGCAATAAGAATGGTCAAATATTATTAACTTCTACATCTGGACAAAACTCTATAACATTTTCTACTTCAGAAATAAGTACTAAAGATATACCAACTAATCACGACTGTATTTGTCCTGCAAACTATGATGATAATAGTCAGTATTTATATGCTCCAGATGCTACAGGTAAGTATGTATATGGTGGTATAGGTAAAAATATTTCATATAGATTTATAAAAACAAATCTAATTGAAAGCGATGCCCCTACATCTAGGACGGGTTATGCTGAAGATTCTTTCTCATTAAATTCTAAAGCACGTTCTACAGCTACTCTAGATTTATACAATATTGAGGAAGATGGTTCTTGGTCAGATGCAGGTTCTTTGCAATTTGCTGATGCTACTGCTAAGATATTAAACTATAGTAATAGTGAAGTAGAATCAATGGTAAGAAGCTACATGAGAGATGAAATATATCGTTTTGCTATTGTATTCTATAATGAAGAGAATGTAGCATCTTCAGCTCATTGGATTGCTGATATTAGAATGCCTAAAGCTAGTGCACCTGGTTATAACATCTTTACTTCAGGTATGCGAGTAGACATTGGTGGTAATACCACTAATAGCCTAGAAGTAGTTACACACCCATTAGGTGTGCAATTCACAGTTAATATACCAAGTGATTTAATCCAAAGTAAGAAGATTACTGGTTATGAGATTGTAAGATGTGAAAGAACTATTTCAGATAGAACAATATTGATGCAAGGGGCTGTTAGTTGTGTTTGTAATTATGATAATACAAATCAATTAACTGCTTTTCCATATCTTACTTATTCTACTTCTCACGGTATGGTGTCACAAAATAATAAATATGCACATGCTTTTGACTTTAGTAGTCAGAATGCTAATGAATATTTCTTATTCATATCACCAGAAATATGTGTTAATAGAACAAATGCATCTGAAGTAACAGGTAGAGCTACAGAGATTAAAGGTATATATAGACTAAGATCTTCAATATCTCCTGATGAATCTATGGGTAATGGTACTCCTGCGAATGATAAGGTTGTACCCAATGGTGATAAAGTCAAAGTATTGGTTGGAGCAAAAGCTTCAAAACATGATTTAAAGAATATAACCTCAAATACTGGTACTAGTTGGGCTAAGAATAGCGGTTGGGCTTATACTTCGGTTACGGCTATAGGTGATTCTATAAAACAGTCTACTGCAAACAATGCAATCTATATGGGTGCAGAATCATGGTATGATGCTACTTTAGCTAAGTATTACAATAAAATTACTACAGGGGGATATAATTCTGCATCAATTCAAGACATTACAATTGCTACTAATACAGATCCATTTGACTTAGATGATGATGCGTGGAAAACTAAAGCTACCAATGTAGGTAGCATGGTGTATTATAACTGGGTATATGGAGATACATCTAAGGCTAATGATTATGACGATAATAATGTTAGGAAGGTTGGACCTCATGGAGTATGTGCAATATTCCAGAGTACAGATATGACTTCTCGTAACACTATGGTTGGAGAAGTACCAGAATTAGCTGCTGGACCAGAAAGTGCTAATACAATTCTCATTGCCAATTTAAGACAATCTGTAACACCTTATGGTGGTAATAGTTATGCTACAAGACAGAACTCTGTATATATAAGTACAGGATCTTATGTCAATGCGAAAGACAATAGTAATACTAAAGTAAACGTATTTGGTGGTGATACATACGTTGGTGTATTAGATTATGCTAATTGTATGTTTGCATATCATAATGCTAGTGATAATTATGAACAACCAGATAATGAAAGAATTAGAGCATATAATGGTGCTTATATACCATTAGAGTCTTCTATTAATCTTTCATTGAGAACTGATACTGTAGGTACAGCTAAAACCTATGAATCTGGTACAGGCTATGCAAACCATTTTGTAGAGAATGATATTGTACAAGTAGGTTCTATATATGTTCAGAATACGCCATTATATGCTTATAATGATGCTTATTCTGCTCAACCTAGAGCTAAAAACTATGTTAGTAAATCAATCTATAGTATAGATAATTTACATACAGATACTAGGGTAATGAACTCAGAACCTAAAACTAACTTGGAAGTAACTGATTCATGGACTAAATTTAGAGTTGCTAATTACTTGGATGTTGATACCAGATTTGGTTCTATAAATAATTTAAAGTTATTTAAGAATAACTTGTTGTTCTGGCAAACTGACGCTTTTGGCACACTTGCTGTAAATGAACGTTCTCTTATCCAAGATAATAATGCAGGTGCACTTACGTTAGGTACAGGGGGTGTATTAACTAGGTTTGATTACTTTACTACTAAGAATGGTTCTAAAGAGAATCAATTAAGAACTGCAACACAATCAGATAGTACAGTATATTGGTATGATGCCGATAGAAATGAAATATGTGGTTTTGATAATCAATTACGTACGGTATCTAAATTAAAAGGTGTACAATCTTATTTACACGATAATAAGGATATAATTACAAATGATCCTATATCTGTATATGATAAGAAATACAATGAAGTTCTTCTTACTCTAGAAGATAAGACTTTAGTGTTTAATGAACAAGTTGGAGCTTTTACTTCATTCTATACTTATAGACCTGATTGGTATGCTGAATTTACAGATAAACTAATGATATATAAGAATTTAGCTGTATATAAGTATAACTCAGGTAATGAATTAGATATGTTTACTGGCAAAGATAAGATATCTTATGTTAGATTTATAGTAAATGATAAGTACCCTCAAACTAAAACATTTGATAATGTTGAATATGGTGGTGACTTTACTTACGATACTAACTTTGATAACATCTACTTTGAAACTAAAAGACAAACTAGTTTCACTCTTACTCAGGATGATATAGATTATAGAGAGGATACTTATAAATTCTGTATTCCTCGTAGTAGTAGAGAATTAAATGAGGCTGAAGAGTTAGTAAACAAATCTTATAGAGATAGAATGAAAGGGAAATATTTAATCTGTCATTACAAATATGATTGCAATGGTGGTAATACATTTAAAGTTCCTTATATTAGTACAGCATACAGATATTCATTGATATAATATGAAAAAGAAAATAAATAAAAAGAAAGTTCCAGCTTACGCTTTTGGTATAGATCAAGGTTTAGAAATTGCTTCTATATTGGGAGCTGGTTTACAAGGCTTTACAGAAGAAGGATCTGGTGCAGATATTGTTGGCAGTACTCTAGGGGGTGCTGCCAAAGGTGCTTCTGTAGGCTCTGCTATCCTTCCTGGTATTGGTACAGCTATAGGTGGAGCTGTAGGTGGTGTTGGAAACCTTGTATCAAGTATCTTTAGAAAGAATGCAATTAATAAGCAAAAACGTATTAAAGCAAATGCTAAAGAAGTAGCAATGGGGAAAGGTAATGCAGCCACACTTGAACAAGAATATTGGAATGATAACTCTTTAGCTTACACTTTTGAAAATGGTGGTATATTACCAGATTTAGCTTATGTGGATAATAATGAAGTAATAAGAGATGACTTTGGTAATATTGCACAAGTACCTAATAGTAAACCAGGTACAGATAATCATTTAATAGATGCTTCTAATCTTGAATCTGTTCTATCTGATAGAATCAAAAGACCTGGTACAAATAAAACATTTGCACAAGAAGGTAAAAAATTAGTTAACATGACTAAAAGAAGTAAAGGAAAAGATAGATTTGCTCGCAATACTGATAGATTAAATCAGATAAATGCAAATGCAATGTATGAACAATTGCTTACAGAACAAGAAGCAGTTAAAGCTAAGAAGGGTATTAAACCCAAAGTAAAAGGAATACCGGCATATGAAGATGGTAAATCTAGAAAACTGGGTAAAGAAATACCTTTATTGAGTGGTGAAGCTTTTGGTATTTATGCTGATGCTTTAAAAAAGTTCTTTACAGAACCAGCAAAAGCTACAACTGCCAATAGTGCGATGAATGAAGCATTCGACGTAAATAGTTTAAATCAACGAGGTGGTTTAGGTAGCAGAAAGTATTGGAATTCTACTAATTCTAGTATGACTGCAGCCCCTTATGGAGAAGCTGTATCTACACAAGGCGTAAACCCTATTACTGGGGAAACAATTCCTGTAGGTGTAAATGAACCTATATACGATTTGCCTGAAGTACTATTACCTGGTGCAGTTGCTGTATCAAAACCTACAAATACAGTTAAGACAACATCCACAAAATCTAAAATTCCTACTAATAAACCTGACGAAGTATTTATTAAAGCGCCTGTTCCAGAATTATTACAAGCACCGTCTTTGGGTATGGTAGCCAATAAACCTACTGCAGAAAAAATTAATGCAGGACTTCCAGCGGCTCCTAAAAGTTCCAATACAAAAGACAAACCATCATTTGATAGTCTGTCTGGTTTATCTCCTGTGTTATACAATTGGGTTCAAAGTAGACGTAAACCTGAAGTAGAAGATCAGGTTCTTAATCCTTACTCTGGAGCTATTAACAGAGCAATGGCTAGTCGTAGAATTAATATAGAACCTACTCTTGCAGCTAATAGAAGATCTAGAGCAATTGCTCGTAACAACATGGCTAGACTCAATCCTAACACTGGTATGAACTTAGCATACGGTAATCAATTAGCTACTGGGGAATATGCTCAGAATGCTTCAGTATACGCTAATAGAGATAATGCTAATAATCAATACTTAGGTGAATACGCAAATATGATGAACAATTTAGGTCAGCAATATGTACAGAACACTGTACTTACTAATGATTTAAATGCTCGCAATAGAGCTGCTGCAAGAAACTTTGGTGCTACTGCTGCCAGTCAGTTAGGTCAATGGTCTCAGACTAAAGAAAAGATGCGTAATCAAGCACGTAGAGATCGTCAGATATTACCTTACTTACAGAATTTCTTAAGATATGGTACAGTAAATAGTTTAGTTGATAGTTTAACAGTATAATTATGGCAGTAAATAGATATGACAATCCTGCACAAGCTCAATTTATAGACACCTATGTTCCAATTCCTTTTGAACAATTATACACATTGGGTAAGCAGGCAAATGAAAGAGTTGACAAAGCTTTAGCAGATTATAGAACTGCTGCAAATACGTGGGCGGAATTTCGTTCTAGGTCTATGAAAGATATGCAAACGTGGGATGCAGAAACTAGAGGTAAAGTACTTCCGATTATTGATCAAGCTGCTAAGAATCCAGAAGCAATAAAGAGTATGGAATGGCAAATGGCTTTACAGTCTGCAATAAACAATGTAGATAGAGCTAAGCTTTCCACATTAAAACAGAATGCTGCCAATTTTGATGAGTACGCAAAGCAAGTTCAAATTTTAATGCTACACGACAAATATAATCCACTATGGCATGATAGAGATTTTACTAACTGGGATACTACTACTTCAGGATTATTCAACGAAGTTCCTTTAGCTTATTCTTCTATAAAAGATTTAACTAACGAATATGTAAATAATTTGAAGGATAGCTATCTTGGTAGAGAAGGTGGATTTATTTGGACTGGTGTTACAGGACAGCAAATTAAAGACATACTGGATGCTAATAGAAGTGGAATATTATCTACACCACAAGCACAAATGCATATGCAAACATGGATGAGAAATCATCCTGGATCAACAGAAGAGGATGCAGCTAATGCTTTCATGCAAAAAGCTTATACAGATAATCAAGAATACATTCGTAAAAACCCCACCGTAGATCCTTATGCTATGCAAGCGTTGAAATATAAGCAAGCATTAGAAACCGCTAAATTGAAAAAGAAAGGTACAGAAAAAGAATCTGTAGATTACCCTGACGCTTATAAAAAGCTGTATAATGACGCAGTAGTATTTGAAAAACGTCAGTTAGAAAATAGTCCAGTATATTCACAAACTAGATTTGTAACTAATAAATTCCAAGAAGCCGCATCAGCCTTAATGTCTGGTAATATTACTCCAGAAGAATATAATTCCTTAGTAAAGGATTATGGAAAAGAAATGTCAGATGCAACTGCTAATGATATTGCTAACCTGTTTGCAACTAAAGCTGGAGAAATATTTCCTAAAACTGGAGTAAGAGCTGATAAATTACCTCAGTATTACGATGCAGCTACTAGAGTACTGAACGATATTACATACCCTTCTTCTGGTATGATTCTTAATAGTTACAATAAAGTTAAGAGTTCTAATGAAATTGATATTAATTTAGGCGGTTCAGTAACTAAAGGATATGTTACACCAGACACAGGTGGTTTAATATTAGCTACTGATTTTGTAAATAAAATCATGAAGGTTCCTTCTATTAAATACAATGTAGAAACTACAAATGGATTAGAAAGAAACTTTGCAGAAGATTTAAAATCTGGAGTATTCAAAGATGTTATTAAAACTCCTAGAGGTAGAATTATGTCATCAGTGGTAGATGGCATTCCTCAATTAATGCAGAGAGTAAGTGTAAGAATACCTTTACAAGCTATTAAGAATGCTGGATATGATGTAGATAGCTTTAAATCTATGGTTAGTAATTCAATGGGTATATCCGCAGAAACAGGTTTAAATGTCAAGCCTATTGATAAAAAAGATTACAATGATGCTTATGGTGGGAATGTACCATTAACTGGTGAATATTTTACATTTGATACAATGGAGCCAATTGATCCACATGGTATGACTAGAATGACATTTGATCAAGAAGTTAATGATATTCATGGTGGTTCAAAATTACAGAATGATAATTATGAGCAATCATTTACTGATGCTTATGATAGTTTAATAAACAGTTTATTACAATAATATATGGAAAAATCTATATTAGGTCAATATCCTACTGACAATACACCTAGCAAAGCAGCCTTATTAGGTAAGGCTATGGATACGGTCAATGCTCAGTATTCTCCTATCACTAATATTAAAACAGGTTATGATAGGAACTTAGAAACAACTCCATTAGATGATTATGAATACGCATATCTGTTAAATAAGGAAACTCCAGAGGAAACCTTAAAGGATAAGAGTTATTTAAGAGATGCTTGGACTACTTTTGCTAATAATAGAGATCAGATCAATTTAATGTCTGAGAGAGCTAAATTAGTAAAAGATATTAATCCTGTCATTGAAGATATTGATTATGAATTACAATACTTGAATGATAAGAAAATGCTTTTGAATCTTGAAAATGTCTTACCTACTATGGATAAGAATTCTCAAGAGTATCAAAACACCTTACAGCAATATGAAATTCTTAAAAACAATTTAGAAGCCAATTCTGAAAAGTATAATGCAATATTAGCAAAGTACAATGATTCAGAAGGTACAGATGTTGATAAGAGAATTGAATACTTAAATGGGGTAAGAGACTGGTGGGTAAATGAACAGTCCGAAGTAAACAAGAATATTCAGGATTATTATGATTCTATTACATCTAGATCTGAAAAGTATAAACCTTCTGCTAGATTTCAAATAAAAGAACAAAAAGCTCAAGATAAGCCTTTCTATGATTCTGATTATATATTGTACGCTGGTCCTGGTTTAACAGGTTCTTCTATGTCTACAATTGGCTCTTATGTGGCTGATGCATTAGCAACAGGTGCTTTATATCTCGGTAGACATTATGCTACTACTGGTGCATTAAATGTTGTTCCTGGTGCTGGTGCAGTATCTAATCTTATTGGTTGGGGATCAGCTATTACTGCGGCAGCGATAAGTTTGGCAGGTAATATCTATAGTAGACATAGAGAATCATTAGCGCAAGTATATGGAGCTTATCGTTCTAAAATTGAAAAGGATCTTGAAAGTAAAGGTGTATCTATCCAGGATTATGTTCAAATGGGTAGAGATCAATTGAAACAACAGAATCCTAATATAGATGTTACAAAGATTTCAGATGATGAAATTATAGATAGAACTTTATCTGGAGAGATTAAAATCTCCGATGAAGTTCTAAACTCTTTAAAAGATTCAGCAGATAATGGCTTAGAAAATGTTTACAATAATAACATGGCTTTGTCTGCAATGGATGTAGCACAATCAGCTTTGATATTTGCTCCATTAGGTAAGGCTATGGGTAAGATTATAACTAAACCTATAGCAGGTGCATTAAAACCTTTAGTTAAACTGTCTGACACTGCTACTAAGAACTACAATAAGCTTATTGATGCTTACACTGGATTTAATGCTAGATTGGCTTATAATAGTCCTAAAATGAACATGTTGAGCAAGGGTGCTAAAGCTCTAGCTCGTATGGGTTTTGCTGCTACTGGTGAAGCTTTTGAAGAAGGTAATCAGGATATATTTGACTACGATTACATTCATAATCAGTATGATAAAGATTCTTCTGGCGTATTCTCATCATTACTTGGGTTAGCTGAAGCTAATTATCGTACTGCAAAGATCTTATCAGGAATAGATACTGAATCAGAATTAGCTAATGATCCTCAATTCTGGAATGATGTAAAAGGTGGTTTTGCATTAGGTATGTATTTAGGTGGTCCTACTACTGCATATCACGCTGGTATTGATATGCGTAAAGACTTCGTTGCCAATACGTTTGTTAGAGATATGGTAGCAGATAACATAGCTAAGAAAGATGCTATGAATAAAGCTGTGACATACGCAGACAGAGCATCAAAATCTATGCTCAATTACAAAGATAGTGTACTTGAAGTATTAGAGAATTTTAAATATCATATGCCTGATGGTCTTACTGAGGAAGATATAAATGCTGAAATCAAAACTGCGAATAATGTATTTAACTTAGCTAAGTCTAAGACTACTAAGAACATTGGTAAACAGTTAGGTTATTCTGCAGGTACTACAGAATATAATACATTAATTGGTTTACAGCATGTAGCTCAATTAGATTTACAAGAAGCTGTAAACAATGCAAAAGCAGCTCAGGATGCAGATAATAAATTGTATGCAGATCTTTCTGAAGATGCTTTATTGAGTAATTACACTCCAGAAGAAAAGCTAGCAGCTATTACTTTAACTAAACTAAATGTACAGAAAGAAGCTCTGCAGGAATTAAAAAATGCAATTGAAGCTCCAGCAGAAGATGGTAAATCTAAATTTGGTATTACTAATGGTGATAATTCTGTAGCTAAATCTATTCTAAAGACTATACCAAAGGCCATTAAAAACATTGATAGTCAATTGGCTCAAGTGGCTGCTGATACAAAATTTAGTACAGATTTTGTAGCTGCCCCTCATGTCATGCAGACAGGTGTAGATAGCTATGCAAACTTAATGTTAGCTCAGCATGATGCTTTGGTAGCAGAGCATAAAATGAATGAGATATTTGGTAATACTCTGGAAGACGGCAAACTTACTAGTTTTGACAAAGCTACAGATAAATCAAAGAAAAAGGTATTAAATAATATCAAAAAAAGGATTGAGAATTATCTGAACAATTCTGACGAATCTAGTAGAATAGCAGAAGATAATGCTAAACAAATTGTTGAACAAGATATAGCTTCTACAGAAAAAGAAGTAGCTAATAATGGTACAGATAACAATGAAACTGTAGCAGCAAGTAAAATTGCTCCAGAAGTACAAAGAGAAGAAGTTGAAAAACCACAATCTCCTGTAATGGATTCTAGAGCAAAATCCAAAGTAAATACAGAAATACCTGCACCAGAACCTACCATTCCTGAAGCAACGCCTGAAACGCGGCCTGAAGAAAAAACAGAACCAGCAACTAAACGTGATGAAGAATTCCCTACAAAGAGTTTGGAAGAACTAGCTGCAGAATTTGAAGCAGAACGTAAAAGGATTGCAGAAGAAAGTAAGACAAAAACTCCAGTAGTAGAAGATGTTGAAGAAGAGGATGAAGAGTTTGCTTTTGCTACAGATAAGGATTTGAGAGCAGCTGCTAATGCTGATGCAGATCCTTTAGCTGCTGCTACAGATGAAGATAAAAAGGTATCGCAAACAGTAGATACTATTACTCCAGATATTACTGTAGAACAAAAAGTTGAACAAGCTAAAAGGAAATTAGCTACTGAACAGAAATATGATAATAAAACGGATATGGATTCTGAGTCTAGAGAATATGAAGATTCTTTAGAAATAGAAGAATTAGCCAAAGACACTGTATCACACACACTATTCTTCTCACCAGATTCTACTACTCCTATATTACCAGGTTACAAGTCTGGTAAAGAATTAGCAGAAAGAATCAAAGATCCTAATTTCTTTACAGACAGTTTCTGTGAATTTATTATTAATGAATCTTACACTGAAAAAGGTAGTAAGCCATATAAAAAAGGTGATAAAGCTACATATGATAGTGCTTCTATTATATTAAGTGTAGAACATCCTACAGGTAAGTATGCTTTAGCACTTAAGACTCCTAAAGGAGCTAGAACTAAATTTGATGCAGATATTGCAGGTATTCGTAACAGTGCTACAGCAGAAGAGCTTAACACAATTGAACAAGCTAATGAGATTTCTATAAATGACTTAAAATCATTTAGAAACGCAATCATTACTGCTATTGAAAATAAGACAGAAAATGAAACTATTGTACCAAGTACTATCAGTAGAACTAGAGGTAGATATAATGTAAATAGAAATGGTCAGAAAGCGGTATTTAGACCTGTACAAGAAGTAAAAGGTTTTGCTTTTCCGAGCAATATGTATGATATTACTCCAGAAAATGTAACCTTTGGTATTAGTAATGGTATTATTTCTGACAGTCTGATTCTTGGTGCTGGTGGTGAAATATTGAATGGTACCGGCGGTAGTGGTCAACTGTTTATTTATCCCCCTAAATCTAGTACACTCAATAATTCGGAAATACCAGTACAAGTTAATTTACAAAGATTTGATAGAAAACAAGCTGAGTTTCTTGCAGATTTGCTTTTGAATTATGGAGCTTCTCCTGAGTCTTACTACAAAAATACAGAGATTGTAGCTGGGGAATTGATTGACTTTATGGTTCGCTTTGGTGATAAAACCAGAGTTACATCCAATATTCCTACTTTCAATTGGATGAAAAAGAAACAGCTTTATATAAATGAAAAAGGTGATCTTGTAGTAGGAGAAAAATCTTATCCTGTAGGTAATATGTCTTCTCAAGATAAGGAAGATCTTATTAACGATTTGATGAGATTCCACTGGAGAGCTAATAGAGAAAATTTCTTTAGTCCTATAGGTGATGCTTTACCTTCCTTAAAAGAAGCGTTTACAAAAAACAGTTCTTATATATGGGAAGACGCTATTCCTGGCGTAATATTACGTAGAGAGGATTTCTTAGGTAATACAAAACATACCCCTTTGTATACAATGGGTTTGTTTGTTACAAACAATTTAATCCAGAGTGATTTACAAGATCAATTGTTCAAAGATTCTTTTGCTTATGCGGACGATATTCAAACTATATCTAAGAAAGTAGAAAGTGATAAGACAATTGAAGAAACTAAAAATAAGGTTGAAAATGTAGCCAATATCCCTACAGGTACTTCTGCAGTAGAGCCAGAAGAATTAACAGAAGAATCAAAAAAGATTAATGAAATTACCAAGAATGGCACAATTGACCCGTTTGCTATAGAAGACGATGACATTGATATTCCTATGAGACGTCTTACTGGTAAAGTAACTAAAGAGGTGTCTAACGAGGAAATAGAATGGTTCAAAAAGAAATTAGGTTTCCAAAGCGATTCTCTTACTATAGTAGATGATGCTATCTCATTAGGTAACAATGTGTATGCTATGGGTCTTGTTAGACAGGATTCTACATTACTGTGGAAAGGCGCAGAAATAGGTACTTTATATCATGAAGCATATCATAGAATATCATTGTTAACTATTTCACCTAAAGAACGTCGTAAAATATACGAAGCTTATAGAAATAGAACTGGTTTAATCGGTACTGATAAAGACGTTGAAGAAGCTCTTGCAGAAGACTTTAGACAGTACATGTTGAATAAGGCTGAACCTGATTTAAATATCGTTAAAAGAGCTTGGAAAGCAATTAAAAACTTTATTAGTAAATGGGTTTGGAGAACTGATACTACTATTGATAACATCTTTGATAGAATTAATACGGGATACTATAGTAGATCTAAACAGAATTCTGCAGCTGTACAGGAATTCTTAAATGCATACAAAGGTGCGGGAGCTCCATTTAAACTGGGTGGTCACAATTTCAAGAATATCACAAATACACAATTTAAAGAAAGTGTTAATTCATTAGTTGCTTCTTTATTTACTTTGAATAACATAAAGATGCGAGATGATTTAACAGGTTTAAATTATAGTTTGTTAAAGAGTGCCTTAGAACCTTCATTAACAGATAAACTTGTAGAAAACGGAAAGATCACCAAAGAACAAGGAGAGGCTAGAAAAGAAATATATGAAACCTTTGACAGTGTATTCTTACCAGCAATTATAAGGAAACTGAATGAATATCAAATCAGAGCTGTAGACAAACAGGAAAACATCGACCAAGAAATAGATGAAAAAGCTGAAGGTTCTGCTGTAGGAGATCAAATGGCTACATATATCCGTGAGTCATTAGAAACCTCAGTAAAAGATAATGCTTTGGCATCTATTAAAATCTTTATTGCTACTATGCCTAAAAGAGAATTCTATGAGGCAGATGTTAAAAAAGAAGATGGCACTATTACAAAAGTACAGAAAACTAGAACGGTATTAAGTCCTGTTACAGGTTTACCTCTTATGGTTGATTTTGATTCTACGTGGAATACCATTATCAATGAATTGCATTCAGAGAATACGTTTGAAGGTATGATGAATAAGTGTGCTAAATGTGCAAAATCATTACCTATCTTTGACACATTGTACAGAGAATTGTATAAGATATCAAAGACTGTTCCGGGAGAATCAGAAGCCCAAGTAATAGCTAGAGAAAATTTACAGACTCAATTTAGAAATACCTTTAGAAAAGCTAAACACAAACTTATTGGTATCTTGTCTGAAAAGATTGAGAATACTAATGGTAATGATCAAACTAACTTGTATGTAAAGGATGAGAATGCAAATAAGATTTCTAAGAATATCATTGAAGGTTGGAATTATGGTTTACTTAGGATGACTGAGTTAATAAATTTTGATGGTAATAATTACACATTAAAAACCACTGATAATAAAACCAATGTAGAATTATTATTAGATGATTACCACAAGATTAATAATCTACTCAAGAATTATAAAAATAAACCAAATGCTAAGCTTAAGAATGGTCAGACTTATAAAGAGTACGTAGAAGCTAATGTCATCAAAATAAAGGAACATATATTATCACTTTTGGGTAGAGCAGGTGTATCTGTGGATATGGCTACATTAAACTCATTCTTGATTAAAGAATACTATGATCCAAACACTGCAGAACAATTAGTAAACCTGTTTACTGATGGTAGTAATGCTGGTTTATCATTCTTATTCAGCAATAAGTTAAAAGATGTACTGAAGATTGAACCGTCTGGTAACGTACCCGGCACATTCAATAGACATATCAGCAGATACTATGATGATTCTAAATTCTTAGGTAGATTGTCTGAAACGTATGGTATGACACATCCTAACTCAGATGAGTTATCTGTATTGTCTACTGATGGTAAATTGTTATATCCTATATCTGATCATAACTACTTGACAGATATGGTTCAGAATCTTGATAATGATCCAGCTACGGTAGAGGCTCTTACTAAAGTATTGTATAATACTGGTAATAATGCTAATCCTAATTACTTTAAAGGTTCTTATTTACTTACAAATCTTTATAATAATCCTACTACATCTGGTAAAATAGGTGTTGAAACTTTAGTTTATTTTAAAGAGCAAGGTGGTGGTGATAAAGGACGTAAGTACACAGAAATCTCACCATTGGAAGATTATATTGCTAAAATGACACTTACTCAGAAAGGTAGAATCGTTTTACCTACTATGGGTGACTCTCAGACATATAATACTTTATATGGCACAGCTATTAATAATTTCAATCAACCGTTAGATACTACAAATAATCAAATAAAGTTTAATGCTAAAGTATTAACCAGATTCATCAATTACTTTGAGACTGAACTAGATACTATTGAATTCAATTATAAAAATGAGAGCAATCTGACCAAAGATCAAAGAGTAAAAAATTATGATACTGGCAACAGAAATGGTTATAGATTTAGATATTTCAATGGTTTCTTCAAACTTAAAGAACAACCTACTTTAGGTGGAATTGAATTTGCAGATGATTTTTCAGATTTTAATGAAGCTCTCAAACTTGCAGAAGATGTTGGGGGCAATGATTTAGCATTATCTGTAGTAAATCAGATAAGGGCTGCTTGGGCTAAAATGAGTAATTCTGATAAAGCATTGTTAATGAATAATTATTTAACGGATGCTTTTAAAGATGAATTAGACTATGCAAAGGAATTAGGTATTATTGATTGGAATGGTAAAGATTTTGCTAGTGTAAAGAGTTTAGCGCTTCCACAAAAAGCATTAGATGATGCAGAAAATCATTACAAAAAACGTCAAGAAGTATCAAAATACAGCAAAGAATTAGCTGCTACAGAATTGATGGCAAATTATTTTGCTAATACTATATCCTCAGTAATAGAATTTGAAAAGTTATTTATTAAAGATCCTGCATATTATAAAGATCCTGTAGACAAAATTAAACGTCTTCGTGAAGTATTATCAACTGGTGTTACTCCCAGAATAGATTACGGAGAAGGTAATGAGTTATCAAACTTAACTGAAGTTAATGTAGGTACTTTATCCGACAATGTAATACCTAGTAGACAGCTTGATAGAATCAATGAATTTGCTAAAAAATCAGCTGCAGTAAGACTATTACAGGAAATGCATGACATGACTCAAGAAGAAGCTCTTGCCGCCTATGAAAGTGGTGAAGCATTACCCCAGGATGTTGAAGACGCTGCTAATCTTATAGTTGATAGTAAATTTGGTGGTTATACCAAAGTAAACCAAACGGATGCTACTGTACTTATCTCTCCTGAATTCTATAAAGAATTAGTAAGAAGAATTGATGGGTGGACTCCCGAAGTAGCTAAAGCTTTTGATATATTAAATAACCCCGAAACAGATTATGAAGCTGATGCAGATACTTATAATGAAGCGTTAGCCGTTACATTAAAACCTTTGAAGTTAATGTATTTCGGAGATCATTATGATATAAATGCAAAAAGAGACATACCTGTATTTGACAAAATGGCTATGTTCCCAGTTCATAGAATATTCTCTACAGGGGATATGGGAGAAGTATTAAAAGTAATGCAAGCCAGAAACATACACATGCTTGCGTTTGAATCTGCAGTTAAGGTTGGTCAAAGAGTTGAAGAAGTTAAATCTAAGATCTATACAGATAAATCAAATACTAAGGTAGATGTAGAAGGTTTAATGAACATGCCTACCCATAAGCAATCTTTAGTTAACTTTAGACGTCAGTTAGTAACAGATCCTCATCATGCGGATAGACAGATGTTTGTATCTCAAGCTCAGAAAGCAGCTATGGGTAATATTAGAACAGCCTGGAAGTATACCACTCCCGATGGTGTATCTTACTCAGGACAGGAAGTTATTGATAACTTCAATGGAGCACATAATGCTATTACTGAATTTGGTAGAAAGAGTATAGAAAAAGACTTCGGTATTGATGCCAATAATCCACAAGCTAGTATTGTTAAGTTTGCCAATATTCTTAAGAGAAAAGCAGAAAATTCAAACATGAACGATAATGTTTTGAATGGTCTTACTGTAGAAGATGGCAACACTAATGCTCCTATTTCAGGTTTGTCTGATAACTCTTGGATTGAAAGTGGTCTTATATCAATGTTGAACAAAGCCATAGTAGATACCAATCTACCTGGTGGTATGTTCATTCAGATGTCTTCTATATTATATAATAGATTAGCTGTAACATCTGATGCCAACCGTGTAAGAAAGCTTAATTTTGTTAATAATGATGGTAGTATGGATTGTGTTATATCAATTAACTTATTGAAACACATCATACCTAATTATGATAAAATGACTTTTAGTCAAGCTAAAGAATGGTTAATAAAGCACGATATAATCGGTCAAGATACAAAAGCAATAGCAATGGGTTATCGTATTCCTGCACAGGGTCAAGCTTCTACAGCAGCTTTAAGAGTAGTAGATGTTTATCCTGAACAGATTGGTGATACTATTACTCTTCCTGATGAATTTACTGCTTTGACTGGTTCAGACTTTGATATCGATAAACTATTTGTTGCTAGATATAACTACGATAATAATGGTAATAGAATCAAATTCGAAACAAAAGACCAGTATGTTCAAAGATTAAAAGCTACTGGTTTGGATGATGAAACTGTAGTAAGAAAAGCTTATGAAAGATATAATGGTAAAACTGATTTTGAAGCAAATAGTAGAGAAGCAAATGAGAACATGCTTCTTGACATGTACTTGTCAGTGATTAGTAATCCTATGAACTTTGCAGAAGCTAGACAGCCTCTCGATACTGTAACAGATTATTTAAAGGATAAGATTCTTAAGGATGTAGATAAATTAACCGGTCAAGGTAAGAGAACTAGTAAATCTCAATTATATTTCTCTACTCCAGCATTCCAGAGTAGGACTAAAGCTGAGTTGAATGGTGGTAAGTTTGGTATTGGTCCGTTTGCATTAGCTAATGCTCATCAAGTATTAACTCAATTAGTTAAATTGAATTTCAAACCAAATAAAGTATTGAGCGATTATGGTATACGTGATTTGCATCACATTCAAAGTGAAGATACAAATAAGATCAATGTTTTAGACTGGTTATCTGCTTTGATTAATGCTCACGTAGACGTAGCTAAAGACCCGTATATTATTCGTTTGAATGTACGTAAATTAACTTTTAACATGACTAACTTCTTAATTAGAAGTGGTAAAGGTGAAAGTACATTCTATTTCTTACCTCAACAGATATTAAAAGACTATGCAACTGAATATGATAAATATTCTGGTTTTTATGGGGTTGAAATACCTGCTGGTAAAAATCCTGAAAGATTAGCATTTACTAAAATTTGGAACGATTACTATAAGAAAGCAAAAGAGTTATCCGGTGGTAAGAAAGAGAATCTTTTGAACTATCTTAAGGATAAAGGTGTAGGTACTAATCAAAGAAAAACTATGTTTACTGTACCATATCTTAGAAAACAATTGCAGAAAACTGAAACTTTTGATTGGTACTATAATCAATTATTAATTCTTAAGGCTTATGAAGAATTAACTCCATTTTCTAAGAGTTTGTCAGAATTAACTAACTTATCTCAGATTGATACTAAGAGATTTGGTAATAACTTTGGTTTACAAAGTGCATTCTTGGATAAGTGGAAACAGTATATGACTGAACAATCTGTTTTCAACAATCCTTTGAAAGTGTTTACTAATACATTCTTAGGTAAGAAAATGATTGATGGATTGGTATTTCCTAGAAACGCATTCCAGAATGTCATGATTAGACTTACTCCAGAATTTGAAACCTTACGCTCATTAATCGAATACTATACTAAAGGCTATGCGGTAAGTGATGATACCTATATTAACAATATCACTAGAGCAATGGAGATATCCTATAAGACTAAATTCTTTAATCAGTATGTTAAAGATAATCAAATGGGATTCCGTGGTATGCTATTTGGTAAAGATAGTATTTCTAGAAGATTGGATAGACTTAAATCTGATATATTACAAGGCAAATACCCTTCATTACTCGGGAGTGATGGTAGTTTTTCAAATGTGTTGATTAACAATATCTTTAGCAGACCTAAAGAAGATGATGCAGAATTACAAGGACCTGACTTCATTGCATATAAACCCAATAAGAGTGGTGATAATAATTTAGAAAATGAAATAATTCGTGCTTGGGAAGAACTCTACGAAAGTGATTATAAAGAAGTAAGAGAATTTGCTAAAGATCTTGCAATATATTCTTTCTATACTTCTGGAGATGCTTTTGGTAAAAATAATATATTTAGATATGTTCCTAACTCCATAAGAGAAGAAATAGGGTATTTTGATTATATTAGAGAATTGGAAAAACATCCTGAAAACGTTATATCCCAAATAGATTTACAAGAGGTAATTAGAAATCTGTGGTGGAATGACCACGTAGTTCCTGCTATTGAATACTATAAATTGGATTCTAGCTATGAAACTATTGAAGAAGAAGGTAGAGCAGTATACAGACCTGTTGCTCATGACGGTAGTGGATTATTTGTAACTAATAAGAAAGGAGAACAAGTTGAGATACCGTCTATAATCTATGATGAATCTAGTAAATTTAGGGGCATTGTAGGTTATAATGAAGCAGGTAATCCCATACATTACCTTTATAAGAAGGTTAAATTGGATAAGAACAATGACCCTAGAACTACTTTCTTATATAAATATATTGGCGTAGATGAAAATAAAGTACCAGTATATCAATTAATTAATAAAAAAGGTTTAAGTTATAAGGGTAATGTACTTGTTGAATTTGGTTTTAAGAAATCTTCTGTAGGTTATAATAATGTAGTACCTACAGGTTTAGATTTTACTCCGTCTAAGGCTATAACATATGTGCAAGATTTAACTCCTGTTAAAGCTAGTTTACAGACTAAGATATTCAATCAAGCTGGAGAATTCAATGAAAACGCTTTACAGACTGTAGCTACTGAAAACGTTGACTTACAGAATACTGAACCTTTAGCTTATCAAGAATGGTCTAAGACTTATCAATCAAGAAATGGTGAAGCTGCATCTCAAGAAGCTTATCAGCAGTATCTTGATAATTTTGAATATGGTGCAAAAAGACAGATATCTACCAAATCTAGAAAAACTTACACTGGGATGATAAATTCACTAGAGCCAAATCAAATATTTGTATTTGGCAGTAATACTCAGGGTAGACACGGCAAAGGAGCAGCACTAATTGCTAAAAATAAATTTGGTGCTGAATATGGCAATCCAGAAGGTCCTCAGGGTCAGTCTTATGCTATTGTTACTAAGGATTTAACTAAACGAACACATCCTTCAAGAACTCCTGAACAGATAAAAGAACAAATTCACAATTTGTATGAGTATGCTAGAGAAAATCCAGATAAAGAATTTTTAGTAGCTTACTCTGGAACTGGACAAAATTTGAATGCTTATTCAAATCAGGAAATGGCAGATATGTTTAACAGTGAATCAATTCCTAATAATATCGTATTTGAACAAAGTTTTAACGAATTAATTTCTACCAAAGTAGTATTTGCACAAGAGGAGGTAAAACCTTCAGAAACTCCTACTCAATTTAATGAAACACCAACTGTTCCTAAAAAAAATCCTTTTAACATTACTGATGTATCTGAAGATAAAAGACAATTATTTGCTAAAGATGCCGAAATTACAATAGATCATATAGAAACTCCTACTGATCAAGATATGGATGATTATCTATTTAGCGAAGTAACCATTGTTACTACTACTGGAGCCCGAATACAAATGGCTCCAAAATCCGGTTATCAAGATCTTAACGGAGTAGTCAAAAATAAAGATATCAAAGCAATAATTGGTTTGAATTATTTACTTGAAGAATATTTAAAAAACAATCCATCAGAAATCAATAAATTTGCAGCATCTACATTATCTGAAGCAGCTAAGTATGTTTATGGAAATGAGTATGACTCTGAAATGGATAGTTTTAAATCTGATTACGCTGATTACATTAATGCTTTGACAGACTTAACTAAACTTGACAAATCAACCGAACAAAGAATAAGAGAATTAGAAGATTATGCTAGCCAAATAGGTTTAACAGAAGCTTTACCCAAAGTAGAAGAGGTAAAACAAGCTGTTGAAGAAACTAAGCAAATACAAGATAAATATGTATATACTTTTGATGATGGTTTAGAAGTTAAATTAGATTTTGAATTGAATGACCAACAGAAATCTGCTTTGAAAGAGTTAGAAGCATTTGTTAATGGAGATGATACATCTATTACTTTGTCTGGTTATGCTGGTACAGGTAAGACTACTATTATGGGTATATTTAATGAATATCTGAAGCGTAGAATACAGGCAGATATTATTTTCTCAGCTCCAACCCATAGAGCGAACGCTGTGACTAGACAAAAAACTCCAAACGCAAAAGTAATTACACTTCAAAGTTTATTGGGATTGCGTCCTGATTTTGATATTACTGAAGATGTATTTGATCTACACAAATTGAAATTTGAACAAGTAGCCGCTGTTAAAATAGAAGATGCTTCAATAGTTATAGTTGATGAGGCTTCAATGATTCAAGATAGTTTATACGATTTCTTACTTAAACAAATTGCAGCAAAAGGAGCTCAGATTATATTTGTGGGGGATAAAGGTCAATTAAGACCAGTAAAAGCAAATAATATATCTAAAGTATTTAGAAATGATGGTGCACAATTACAGTTAACCAAAGTAGAAAGAACTGGGGATAATCCTATATTAAAAGAATCTACTAGAGTAAGAAATGGGGAAGGCTTTAGCTATGAAACAGACATTGCTTCTAATGGTCAAGGAGTTGAATATTCATCAGACAAAACTAGAATTAGAGAATTTGTTAGAACTTCATTAAAAGAAATGAAAGATTCACAAGATCCTCTATATTTTAGAGTCTTGGCTGCAACAAATGCTTCTGTAGAAGCTTATAACTCTGCAATAAGACAAATTCTGTATGGTAGGAGACCAGCACAATTGTATGAAGGAGAACTTGTAATGGGTTATTCTAATAGAGAATACGATTCTTTAAGAAAGAAATACAAATTAATGAATAGTGGAGACTATGTAGTGCAAAGTGTTAAACCCACTACTATTCAAATTGATTTAACATATCCTGACAGAAAAGAAAGTATAAGTATGGAAGGATATAAAGTTACTCTCAAAGACGCAATAGATACTTCTGCTTCTTCGTTTACCATTGAAGTAGTATCTAATTTTGAAGCAGATGAAAATATTATAAAAGTTCAAGAGTATATACAAACTTTGTGGAATATGCGTAAACAATTATTAGCTAGTGGGAATTCAACTGCAGCTAGATCTGTTGTTGAAAAAATTAATAGGATACAAAATAAAATTCACACTATGCGAGATATCAAAGACGCTAACGGTAGATTAAAGCTTAGAAAATCGTTTGATTACGGATATGCTCACACAATTCATAAATCTCAAGGTGGTACTTATAGTAAAGTTTTAATTAACGACAGTAGTATAAATACTTTTGGTTTTAATGATAAAAATGGTCAAGAAGTAAGACAAGAATTGAAGTATGTAGCAGTATCTAGAGCAAAGAACTATGTAATGGTTCAGACTTTAGAAAAAGCAAAACAACAAGTAGTAGAGGATTACGATTTAGATGAAGAATTTGTATCTGCTACTGCAGCTGATTTGAAACAAGCAGCTAATGATTCTGCTACAGAAGAATTAGATAAATTGGGTAAACAACGTAAAAAAGAATGTGAATAATTATGCAGTGTTTAAATATTAAAAATCCAGAAGTTGCAGCTTTACTTAAAGAGTATACAGAAATATTAGGTAGTGAAAATGCTGCATATTATGTTCTTTCAGAAAACAATGGCTATGGTTTAGATAAGACTCCCAATGGGGAGTCTTCTAAACTATTTAATGACTTGTTGAAGCATTATAAAAATGATGCTGTAAAAGCAATTAAAGCCAAATCTATTGTATTCTCCAACCAGTTTACTCCGGAAAATGTAAGTAAAGGAGAATCTTCTGTAGACGTTGTTTTAAAAGCCAATGAGACTATTAATAAACCTACATTTGTACCAGCTACTATAAATAATGTGTATGACAAATTAATGTCTTCTATTCATCGTAGAATGAAGGACATTCAATATTCTAAATATACAGATCCGAATAAACTAGATGAATTGAGAGCTTTAGAATTTAGATTAAATCAATTAGAAAATGATAAAGCTACTTTAGAATTCATAGATTACATGGATCAAGATATCAATTCTGCATTAGATGAAACTTTAAGAATATTATCCAAAGTAAAAGAAGCTGCTAAATATGGTAATGATCATGAAATCTCTAATGCTGAATTGGATCTGATTAAAAAAGGTTATATTGGATTCTATAACAATATTGCTACTAATTTGCAGAATATGCTAGATGATGATACTACTTTTGATTATTTCAATAATGAACAATTGATTAATGATACAAAAGTGGCGTTAAAAAGAATCATGGGCAATTATGCAGAACTTGTTAGAAATTTCAATAATGTAGTTGACATAATCGCCAAAGATAATTTCATAAAAGAAGCTACCAAAGCCGGTTCTTATACTGTAGATCAATTGAAAAACATTCTAGAAGAAGGCGATTTGGATATTAACTTGTGGGATCAATGGGTTGGTAGTACACAGTACTCTAATAGTGAATTAGTTAGAATAATGATGAATAAGATAATTGCTGTTAAGAATGCTGTAGCAGATGAAGAAAGAATTAAAGGTAAAGAACTGTTAACTTTGTTAGACCAAGTAGATAAAGCTAAATTGGCTTATTTTCATGAGAAAACAAAAGATGGTCATAAAACAGGATTTATGACTAGAGATTTGAATTACGGTGAACATTATCAGAAGCTTTTCAAATATCAAAGAGATTTAGCAGATAAATTAGGCTTCGGGGATAAAGATATATCAGAAGTACCGGGTTTATTAAATAAAGAACAGTTAAAAATTTGGAATACTGAAAACAATAAATGGCACGCTAAATACAGTATTCGTAGATTTGTACCAGAGTATTATGAACTAACAAATAGTCTTAGTGAAGAAGCTAGAACAAGAAGAGATACAATTAATATGGAAATCAATCTACTTCTTAACAGTACTAGGGATAAAAATGGTGATATACATAGAGAATTATTATCTGATGAAGACTATGGTAAATTACAGGAATTAGAGAATAGTAGACGTAATTTAGCAAACCCATTCTATGCAGACGGTACTACAAAAGCTGGTTTAGATTTAGAAATAGCTAGAGAAATGCAGCAATATAATGAAAAGCTTAGAGCTAAGTTGAACTATAAACCTAATATGGAAAAGTACAACAAAGCTAAAGCAGCTGCTAAGAAGAATCTTTCTCCAGAATTATTCAAGAAATGGGAGGAGAGAAATTCTGTTGAAAGAATTAAAGAAGAATTCTGGGAAGACATTAAGATGCTATCCTCTAATCCAACTAAATCTGACAATCAAGTATTGTATGAAAACGCTAGAAAGAATCTCTTGAAATTGTATGCTAGAGAAGACGGTACATTTAATACTGATGCCATGCCTGAGAATGTTAAGTCTATGATAAATACATATGACGTAATGATATCCGATGAAGCTATTGCTAACAGAGATAAATCAAAAAAATCTAGAGTAATGGAAATAGCTAAGTGGGATATCAACCCTAAATTCTATGAAGAATACGAACGTATGGAAAAACAGGGTGAAGCTGCATTTAACGCATGGTTCTCTGTAAATGCTAGATACACTTCTAGAGGTGACGTTGTACCAGCTTCTTTCTGGCGTAAATTAGTTCCAAAGGATGAATTTAAATCAAAATACGTAGAAAGAATACCTAATAGGTCTTGGGCAGAAATTGATAGAGAATCTCCATTCTATGATCCTAGATTTACTAAGTACGAAGATCGTGGTGAAACTGTAATACCAAATCCTAAATACTTTGATAATAGTGCTGCTTACAAAAAGATTACAAGTGATCCTAAATTAAAAGCATTATATGACGCTTTAGTGGATGTTATGGATTTATCCAATTCTAAGATTGGATTCCTGAGATACGCTAATAAATACAAATTACCTCAGATTGAAGGTGGTTCATGGACTCAAATCCGTAGTAAAGATAACTTCTTAAAAGGTATAGCTTACGCTGCACAGGATTTATATACAGTAAAAGATGATGATGATAGGTATATGATAGAAAATGCTAAAAGGTCTGACGGTTCTTTAGTTAAATTAATACCTACCAGATATATTAAAATGTTGGATAATCCTGATGCAATTACAAACGATGTAGTAGGTTCTATCATTCATTACTACAAAATGGCTGTAAACTACGAAAAGATGAGTGAAGCTGCTCCTGAATTAGAATTAGCTTTAGATTTCGTTAGTAGAATGGATTTTAAAGATAAAAAAGGTGGTAAAATATCTGGAGTAGAAAGTAAAACTTATGACAAAATGAAAGACTTAATGGATCGTTTTGTTTACGGCATGGAGAAAGATGCTAAAGAAGTTGATATAAAACTACCAAAAGGCAAACATGTTAAATTAAGTATTGATAAATTAGTAAATAACTTAGCAGCATATACAAGAATCCAAGGTATATCTCAGAATCTTAATGTTATTCTAACAGGTTTGATTACAAACAAGATTCAAAATAGATTGGAAGCAATGTCTGGTATTTACTTTGGAAATGAAGAACTCGCTAAAGCAACTAAAACTTTATTACCAGCATACGCAGATGCGATTAAAAACATAGGTAAAGCCAATAATAAAAACAAGGTATTGTGTTATCTTGAATACCTAGGTGTAGTTAGAGATAACGAACAAACATTTAGCAAATTAAATCAGTCTCGTTTACTTAGGGCTTTGAATCAACACTATTGGTATTTTGGTCACGAGATAGGTGATATTATTACTAAAGGTAAATTAGCTCTATCTGTAGCTTTCTTTAATAAATATGATCCTGAAACTGGTAAATTTGTAAATAAGAATCAGTTCTTAAGAAAATTCAAAGATAAGAAAAAAGGTAAAGCTGCCTGGAATGCGTTAAATATTACGTTCTTTGATGCTTTTGAAGTTAAAGATAATCAATTAGTAGTAAGACCAGAGTATGCTAAGATAGTGGATGAAAAAACTTTAAATAGAATCAAGAATACTACTAAACAAATTGCTACTAGAATTGATACCCAGTTAACTGATTTAGATAAATCAAAATTACATTCTACTTTGATTGGTCAGTTATTACTTATTTATCGTAATTTTATCTTGGTTAACTTACAAACTAAATTCTTAACTAAGAGACAGTTCAATTATTCTACTGGTATGTGGAGTGAAGCACAAATACCGGCAGCTTATGAATATATAAAAAGACATTATTTTGACAAAAGTAAAATAGATCAATTAAGAGAACTGTACAAAGATCATTATGATGAATTAGATGATTATGAAAAAGGTTGTTTAAAGAGAGTTACATATGAATTTTTATTTTCTACTTTAGGTTTTTGGTTGATTTCTTCCATAATACGTGCTATGGCAGATGAAGATAGAGATAACTGGTGGAAACAGGAAGCCGCATATCTTACGTTAAGAGCCTCTTTGGAAACTCGTGGTAACGTATTACCCATTGAAGTATTTAACATGATTAATACTCCTACTGCTGCATGGTCTACATTACAGTACTGGGGTGATTTAACTACAGTGGCTTTGCAAGATCCTACAGAAGAGATAAATAAGGGACCATATAGAGGTCTGAACCGATTACAACGATCCTTAATTAAGGCAACTCCTTTAAGAAGTATATATGAAGCAAGAGATCCAAGATCTAAGTTAGAATATTATGATAATTTGATTTCAATCTTTTAGTCTACGGCCCTAAATTTTTTAAAGGCAACAATAAGAAGCCCCTTTAGTATTATACTATTGGGGCTTTATTGTGTCTTGTAGTGTAATATTTTCACTTAATGGTTTTATCGTTTTAGCATTTTCATCAAACAAATACTTATGTAGTTTACCATTTACTCCAGCATTCCAAAAATTCAATATCTTGATTTTTGTTTCATAACCAAGTGATTTGTACAATCCGTACTCAATCTTTCTAGTTATGACATGTATACAATAAGCTCTATTAAAAGCTAGAACTGTATATTTAATCTTATTCATAGTTATAGTATAACTACAATGAAATAAATGATGTTGTTTTAAAGTATTTAATAAATAAGGTTTTATATTATGAAATACTAAAAAAACGTGACTTGAAAGAAGTGGATTATTAACATCATTCATGTACATGTTAACAAATTCACTATCATCCAAGTCACGTTTACTTAAAATATCACCGAAAATCTGAGGAAGTGAAAATATACTATGTTTAGTATATTTATCTATCAGCATATCATTTCAGCACCGTCTTCATCATAATATTCTTTCATATGATCCCATAGATTATTATCTTTATGCCAGGCAATTCGTTTTATGGCATAATCTATGGCTACAAGCCTTTCCTCAACTGTTTTAGGATTGAATTTAAAGACTCTAACTTCATACCCATCATGAGATTGTACTGCAATAATATAAGTTTCGTATTCATATTCTTCAATATTAAGTTTTAGTTCGTTTTTAAAATACCAATGGATAGCTAACCAATAGTAAGCTAATTGACGACAATAATCAAATTCTTCTACTGAGTGTTTAAAATTATAAACATCAGCTGTCGTCTTTATATCCACTAATATTATTTTTTTATTCGTATGATCTATCATTACTCTATCTAGTAATGATTTACATGGAAGATCTCCCAATGAAGAAGCATTAGGATACTCCCAATTAATATGAAATTCATTATGAACTTCAAATGTTTCTGGATAGTTAAATAATAATTCATTTGCTTTCTTATGATCTTCCATATTTTTCTTAATTGCTTTTAACATATTAAGATCTGCAAATGATATTACTTTTTTAGAATCTTTATTTCTAAAGTATTCTATATAATTTTGGTAAGTTTCTACTAATTCTTTTGCTTCTTGAATCTTTTTCTCTTTAGATTTAGTATTATTATAAGCTGTTTCATAACTCATAAGTAATATATCATCTTCAGATGCAAAAGGATCGACTAATCTAGCACTCGAATAGAATTCAAGCAAATCTTTTTGTTGTTTTACTTTAGGTACTGCAAAATCCAATATAATATAATCTTTCCAAAATTCTTCTGGTTGAAGAATATATTCATGTATCATAGTACCTTTATCCAGAAAACTAGCTTTTAGACCTTCTTTTCCATCAAGCATTTCTTTAAGATATCTTGGTCCTTTTTTTAAGAACCATCCGATATTAGAATTACTTATACGAGTAAGATCTTCATAATATGGTATAGATGTATCCATTATTCTTCAAACAAAATTAGATTTTCATATGCATTTATACTAGCGTAAGTCATCATATCATTATATTCATCGCAAGATAACATAATATCTAATTCTACCTGATTGAATTCTTCTACCATATTCTGTTCGTCTAACTTAACGTTAATCTTTTCGTAATTTTTCATAATTCAAATGTTAGTGGTTTATAATTAATCGAATAAGATTCATCTAATATACTTACATTAGCATATTTTGTGCCTGCGTACTCTTGTAATGTGTGATCTCCGGAATGAATGTGTCCAGATAATACATATTTAGGCTTTTTCTCTACTATTTCATCAAATAAGTAGATATTACCTGCTGGTACACCATTGGGGTATGTCTCACTTTTATGTTCCATAATATTTGCTACATATCCTACTTGGGGAGAATCATGACACATCAATATATCTACATCTTTTGGGATAGTACTATAAACACTTGGTAATATAGTATTATCAGGCATATATGCCCAATTCCCAAAATTTTTACAATAAGGTGTACCAAATATTTTGTAGTATCTATCATCTGTGTCTGAATAAATATTTGCTTCTCCGTTAATCAAAATAGTTAATTTATCAAACAAATATGTTTGAGGTTGAGTGATCATTTTTTCAAACCAGAAATCATGATTACCTGGAGTAAGTATTACTCTATCACAAGGTAGATTCATAATCCACTTTTGAAACTCATTAAAGAGCCATTTAGTCATCTGTATATAGTCTCTTTGAATTTCTAATGGTGAAATATCTCCACAAATCAATAATGTATCACACGGTTCTATATCAATAAGATTACCATGTAAATCACTAATCGCAGTTATTTTCATATCCTATTTTCTTAGATTTTTTGGTTTTATCTCTAATAAATAGATATTCGTTAAATCTATCATTAAAGAAAGTGTTAGTAGAGGTAAATTTAATCTCTTCTACTTTTAAGTTTTTTAACTTCTCGTTCATGTTCGGTTAACATTTCATTACATTTATCTCTTAAACATTCTACGAAAACGAGACATTCATTTCCTTCAAATTGTTTAAAGAATTGATCTGCAGCTTCTTTGTATATATCTATACCATGATTTTGTTTATAATATTCTTTATGATCACTTAGAATCATATCTTCAAAATCATCATCCGCTTTTTCAAATATATGCATTAAAATTGCAGTTCTATGAGATATTTGTATGAATTTTCTTTTATAGTTCTTGAATTCGTCTAATACATTCATCTACTTCTTTTTGATTGTGTACTATAAAAAACTGTCGTGAATCATTAGTTAAATATAATTTATATTTAAAAAGTTTTTCTCTAAGAGGCCAAGCTTCATTAGGAAATCCTTTACATTCTATTATGAAATTTTTTCCAACAAAATCTGGTAAGTATGTTATTGCTCTAATCTTTTTACCTAAAAAAGTAAAAGCTGGAATTAGTTCAAATCTATTTTTTTCATATTCATTATAGATTTTTGCTTCTTCTAGCTTTTTATACATATAACTTTCTAACTTACTTCGGAAATTAATTCCATTAAGAACTATAGGAGTTGCATTTTTAATCTTCTTGTTCTGTGAGATCTTTCTTTTTCTTTTTGTAGTTTTCATAAGCAATTATTATAGCTTCAATTCCTTCACAGACTAAAGCAGCACCAAGATTAGAAATAAATACAATTAGTGCTAATTCAAACGTTGTTACCATCTTTTTCTATTTTATTTAAATGTTTAGAAAGTTTTTCTAAAGATATTAAATCATAGTTAGCTAGATTTCCATCTATACCTACATCTACTCTTAATTCTTTAGAATCTATATTTATTTGATCTACTTTTCCATGACAGTGACCATGTATCATAACAGATCCTTTATCTTTATGTTCCCAACTTAACATTGGAAAATGACACATTATCACTTCTAAATCTTTGTATAAGAAATTATATACAGATTTCTTAAACTTAATATTCTTGATTTGAGTAATATGATTAAAATAACATTTTAAATGATCTGGTATTTTATCATGATTACCAAGTATTAATACTTTATTACCATTTAGTCTTTGAAATAGTTTTCTTTTATCTTCTACTTCACCAAATGCTAAATCACCGAGAATATATACTGTATCTTTCTTATTTACTCTAGAATTCCACAACTGTATCATAGCTTCTTTAGCCTTTTCAACAGTATTTCCAAATATTTCTTTACGTTTTGGATGAAATTCTAAGATACGATCATGAAAGAAATGTAGATCTGAAGTAAACCATATCATTCTACGTAGTTTTCGTTAATTAATATTTGTGGTTTATCTACATCTATAGTAGCGTTCATAATTTTATGAATATGTTTTAAACTATAAATTTTATTATATTTACCAGTAAAAGAATTTACTTCTGAAGATTTCATTATAAAATCTTTCGCTTCTTCTTCTGATTTAGCCGCTACTACGATTGTTCCACCACAATAAGGATATAAATCATCAGCTAATAATTCCCCAGCTATCCAATAATATATATTCATAATGTTTGTTTTAACCAATTTTTTACTACATCAAATCCGTTATTCTTAACGGCATCTGATATATCTTTACTATGGAATTTTTTATGAACTAAAAAGCCATTTAAGCCTGTTTTAAGGCTTATTTTACGCATATTCTTTACTCCAGGTATATCTCTATCAAAACATATTAAAATACGTTTAAATCGATGCTTAAGGGCATCTATAACGTCTGGAGTAGGAAAAGTACTTTCTGAAGATGGTGATATTGCAGTATATCCCATTTCATATAAACACATAACATCTTTTAATGACTTAGTAATAATTAATAAATCACCTTTTTCTGGTAATTGTTCATATCCCTGAATATCATAAGGAGCTAAATTATTACGCCATTTAGTATATTTATCTGCTAATGGTCTATAAATCTTAAAATGATCATATACTTTATAAGCATACATAGGATTATTATCTTTATATATGCCTTTAACAATACCGTCACATAAATAATATTTTATACTAGATACATTAAATTTAGTTAATGTTTCCTTAGTAATACCAAATTGTGACCAATATTGTTTATCAACATCTGTCCAATCTTGTCTAACAACACCTATTACAGTGTCTTTAGATTCATATTGCTTTGTACTTTTAAGTTTAGTATTATTAGTAATAGACATATCAGTTACTATACGGTTTAATATGTCATTATAATTTGTTAAACCTGTATAAAGCTCTACAAATTTAATAACATCTCCACATTCACCATTTCCATGATCTTTAAATAGTAATTTACCTGATTTTCTACTTCTGAATATTCCAAATGAAGGATTTTTATCTTCTCTAAATGGACTATTATATATAAAACCAATCTTAAATTGTCCAATATATCTAGCGTAAATATCATATTCTGTGACTTTTGATAAGATATAATCCAAAGTAATTGGAGTATCTTGCTGTTTTATTTTTGTAGAGTCATACATATGATATAGATTTAAATAAAGTGAAGAGTGGCGGACTCGAACCGCCCCATTTAAATACATGCTAGTTAGCATTTGTATTAGGCCCATTCACACATCTGCTCATTTCTTATTAAAGAAATATGTGCTTACTCTTCTCCACCTTTAACAATACCCCCTGTGTGGTCAGTGCCAGCCTACGATCTGGTATACTTACATGACAAAAGTCAGAGGTAGTATAGTCTTCGTTCTATTGCGCAAATAGAATTATATCTTAAAACGGCAATCCATTAGGATCGGCGCTATTATTTTCATCCATAGAACTTCCCATAGAGAAAGGACTTGGATTAGATTTTTCTAAATCTGCTACAATAGGCTTCTCGAATTGATCGATACCTAATTTTACAATAACAGATTTATTTTCGTTTACCAAAGACATTGGTTCGATAAACGTATATTTTGCATACTTTGGTAATGTAGTATAACCACTATTATTGTATACAATTTTAACTCTTAATGGCGTAGTCAAATCTGCTTTATTCAGCATTTCTGTTACCCATTGAGCAAACTGAGTGAAGTTTTCACCGATAAATTTACGATCTTCAGCATTAGGATAATAACATTTCAAAATTTGTTCAATTCTTGAAAATTGATTATCACATTTATTCTGAAAACTTTCTTCAGTTTCATCAGATCTCTTAGAAGGTTCCCACTCAGTATGCGTCAGCAATTTACCTTCTTTTTCAAACTTAAATTCAATAAAACTATTACCATTAATAGATTTATCAAATCTTACTGCAGTTAACATTACGTTATCTTCAATACCTGCTGACAAGTGTGCTACGTCTTTCTTTACAATAGTCTTGGCTCTTTCGGAACTATACATACTCTTTAATTTTGGTTAACTTAAACTTCTGGTAAATAAATTCTGTCCCAATGAAATGTTAATTCATTGTTTTCATTGCTTTCTGCAATTACTATTTTTTGCTCACGCAAATGTGGTGCTCTTGCTCCTTTTGTAGTTTCATCTTTACTATCGAAATTGATAATTGTTTCATTACCTTTTCGATACATAAAACCTACTGCATCAGCTTCACCACATATAATATCTCCTAGTTTACCTACAAGATCTAAGGACATTTCTGTCATATCCTCACCATTCTTATTAATCATTTTATCCTTAGTATGACCAATAAGAATTAAGTTATCAGTAAGTTCTTTAAACATATCGATAACTTTTCTTACAGCAAGTCTGATATATTGATATCCTGCTCCTTGTGGAAGCAATCTAACATCAGTACCTTGCCAAGACTTACCCTGAGGCTGATTTTTGTAGAGCGTACCTGCGTAAGATAGACATATTTCTTCTAGTCGTGTAGCATTATCTATAGTAATATATTTATAGGGCTTTTTACCTGTTTCTTTGATCTTTTCTCTGATTGCATTTGCAATATCAGCAAAATCATTAACAGTTCTCGCTTGTACTGCCAATGCATCTAAGAATTCAGAGCCACCCTCTAGATCAATAATTAAATTATTCTCTAGAGCTGCTACACAACTAGTTTTACCAGTTTTAGGTCGACCGTAAATAATCAAAAATCTAGGATTATTTACTTTTGCTTTTACTTTTTCTGTAGGTAATACTATCATATTAAGATATTTTTACCTTTCCAGATATAATTTGATAAGTTACGAAAGAATTTGATAAAATTTGAAAGAATCTGAAAAGTTTTGTTAACAATTACGCAGCAAAAATAGCGTTAATTTCTACTGCAATATTATAAATATTAATCTGATCTTCTTTCTTCATAGTTGTAAAGAAATCAGAACGAGTGAATGTCGGAATAATTTCTGAACCTACCTGAATATAATTACCATGAATTTTAATCGGTGTATCACAGATAATAAAATCATAAGTAGGATTATTAGCATAATATGCACATTCTAACAAATGTGTAGCTGCTTTATTCCATTCCAGATTCAGAGAAGTAGGAGAAATATTTGTAATTGTAAAACTCGGCTTCTCAAACGTATATTTCTTCGTCGGTTCATCACCGAAGATGATATAAATACTATCTTTCTTATCTTCTTTCTTTGCCCAAGGAACCAGATTCTTAAAGGCTTTTGTCAGAAGATTATCAATATAATTATCATCTTTTTTCTTACTGATTTTCTCGTAATACGGATTCAAGAAATCGTAAGTGTTAAAGTTAAAGTTATTATTGTTACCCTTTTTATTCAAAAATGTTGTAGTCATGTTAGCCAAAAATTAAATTAATACTGTGGTTTATTCTCAGATCTATCTACTTCAATTAAGTTGTTATATTGCAGATCGTTCTCATATTCAAGTATGGCTAATTTGCCTTCTCTAACTTTTAAAAAGTGTAGATATACTTTATTTTGTACAGGTAATCGTGACGGTCCGTATGCAGTAATACCTAATGTTTCAGGTCTTGATAAAACTGCTATAACGTCACTGCCTTGAAATACAGAATCTGAGGATGATAAGTCACTTCTCATAGGATAATGACTTGATGGATTTATAATCCTTTCAGGCATTTCAATATTACGATTCATCTGAGAAAGTTGAATTATACTTGTTTTACCAACTTTCTTAGCTCTAATAAATACTCTTTCTAATGCTGCTATAATTTTTCGCTCATCATTAGTGTCATTTCCTTCGACCAATAATGTATGATCTAGAAATATGATAAGCCATTTATCTTTTGCAATCGTATTTTGAAAATATGTTATAGTATCTTCTATCTTACTTACTGTAGCTGATTCATCTACATAATAGATAGGATATTGTTTAATAACTTCTACTTCTTTTTCAATATCCTGTAGCAAACTATCAGAAACATCTTCTGATGCACTATACAGCTCTGAAGTTGTGTGACGCAACTTATTAGATAGTTTTCTTCCTACTTGTCTACTAGAGAGCATTTCAAAAGAAAATGATAATACAACTAATTCCTTATCAGGATTAAGTTCAATTAAGTCAGTTTCAAGCGTATTTACAAATGAGGATTTACCGCTGCCAGAAGCACCTACTATAGTATAAACGCATCCTGGTTCAATACCACCACAGCACATAAAATTAAATTTATTCCACCTACTTTTAAGTGGTTCAATTTCATGATTCTTACGCTGTTTTATATAGGTAACAGCTTCATCAGCGGCTACAGATATATGTTTGTATGGTAAGGGACTAGATAAGTTCTGTTCCATAGAGATTATCTTTTATTGGTTCATTAATTTGTTCTTCATAAATTTCCCATTCAGAGTTAGTAAGCCATTTCCACATAGTTTTCATATAACCTATCTTACCACTCATAAGTTTGTCAGATACTTCTTTTTCTAGACATTGAATGATATGATTATGTAAAATAGTATCATTTTTAACTATTTTATTATATAATGTTCTACATTTCTTTGAATTACCTTGTAAAAAGCCTTTAGTACCATCAGGTCTTACTACTACTATAGGATAATGCTTCTTAAATTCTTCAAATAAATCTGCATTACCAGTAATAATATTCACTAATAGTTCAGTTTCTTTATAAGAAACTTTTTTAGCTTTTTCTTCTCTAATAAGAAATCCTCTGTCGATTAAATCTTGTATATCATTGTCGCTGACCTGGCTAACGATGTCTTTGACCTCTTTGATAGATTTTTGATTATTGTCTAATACAAGATTTAAAAATACTAGCTGACTTAATGAAAGATTGTCTATCTTTTTT
>UMHM01081338.1_pt1 | contig 47857 bp, 37 predicted proteins | sample 1965501 | NCBI WGS metagenome assembly UMHM01 (sample SAMEA4836095, study PRJEB28245) | human gut metagenome | biome: gut microbiome; material: fecal sample | place: Denmark | collected 2008
TGCCAGGGCCGCTTAGGCACTGGAAAAATTAACGAACTATTGTATTTTGGAACGTTAAATAATAAATAATGAAACTCTACTCAGTATTCGTAGTTATGGCTATGATCGGTTGCCTTCAGATGTGCGGCAACCCAGCTCGTCATTCAGAGGTAAATAGAATTATCGACATAAGAGATAGCTGTTCGAAATTAGAAAGAATCTTCAAATCCGACAGACTTCAAGACTCTTTGGAAAGTTTTTTTGAATTGGTTGATACCAGTGATTTCTTTATCCTTGCATTGCCGGGTAAAAAATATCACAGAGTTCAGGATTCAATTCATTCCAGAGATGTTATAACTGTTTCATTTATTGTCAACAATAAGGATACAATCATAAGTTTTGCCGGTCGACATGGTGTAGCCCCACCTATGAGCATAGGAATGGGGAAGATATTTTTTAATGATAAAGAAGATATTGGTGCCAAATATGTCAACAAGACCTTGGTCGCAGTAAACAGTCACGGACACATTCCGCTTGATCGATTCTTGGACAGCCAGTTTATAGATAGTTTGGATTATAAATTATATATTGACCGATATTGCAGTTACATGGATGTGGCTGGGGGTATAATACCTTACCTGAGAATTTATGTTATAAATGGGGACAGTTTGCGGGTGGAATTTACAAACGACAAGAATATCGAGTATTTGGACACTGTAATAAACTCGCTCATAGCCCAATGATAATATTGCAGAGTTCCGCATTCATTGTAGAAATCCCAAAAGACACAGAGACAACAATTGCTTCGATGGTTGACAAGTCTAGTAGAATCACAGTCACAGTTACCTCTCCGAATCGCTGGCTCTTCTCCGGCAAGGAGTCCCAGTCCTTCCTATATGCAAACATACCGTTACTCGACTTCGGCGCCAGGATGTACAACCCGACTATTGCTCGCTGGACAACCTCCGACCCTATGTCCGAGAAGTATTACGGCATCAGCCCGTATGTCTACTGTCTCGGAAATCCAATCAGTGTCATCGATCCTGACGGGATGGACATCTGGACTATGGACGAAAAGGGAAATGTGGTATGGGTAAAGGAAAGTGATGACCACCGGCTTTATTATATGAATAATGATGGCCTATTGTCTGATGACTATGTCTCGGTCTCTGACCGGAGCATCCTTGACGATCTGACCAAAACAGAGGCCAAGGTGGATGGAGGGGCGAAGGCAAGCAGCCATACCTCAAAGACCGGAATCAATGACATATTCAAGGTGTTCAAATTCGCGTCTGACAAAACAAAAGTCGAGTTGGCTGTTCATCGTAATTGTGACACATACACAATTGGAACAGGACATAATTCATATAGTGCGTCTTCGTGGGAGGATTATACAAATGGTAAGCCTAATGCTACGGTTCATTCACATCCTGGTATTAAGGCGGCAGTCGATGAGGAAACATTTTCTATGGGTTATGGTGCACCATATAGAGATACTGATTGGAATAATGTAAGGATTGATGTCAAACAGGCAAGAGAAAAAGCTCGAAAAAGCTATGTATATTTCCCGAATTCTGGTAGACTGTATAATGTTGGATATCATAATGCAATTTATATTAAAGATATAAAGAACTATAGGGGGTTCTATTTTGGTACAATAAATAAGAAATAGTATGAAAAAGATAGTATTCTTCTTATCAATAGTATTGTGTGGTCAGATGTGTGGCAACCATATTCACAATTCGAGAGTAGGTAAAATAGTAGATGACAAGGACAGTCCTTCAATGGAAAAGGTGTTCATTTCAGACAGGCTTCAAGATTCGTTGGAATATTTGATTTCTAATATAGATGCATCTGACTCCATCATCACGATCTCTTGCTTTTTGAAAAACAAAGACACTATCATTCATATAGCTGCTTGTGACTACATATATGGATTTGTGGATTACGAGTCTTGTTTGGTATATACTGTTGAATCAAGTGCTGGTGCTTTTCCTTCAAGCGGAATGATATATGCGTTGAATTACATCGGGGATTTTCCTTTGGCTGACATTTTTGACCCTTTGTTTATGGTTAAGTTGGATACGCTAATGTATGCCCGCTTAGATGGCCGATGTAAAGATGGTTATGCAATCCCTTGTGTTATGTCATTAGATGTTAATGAGTATGGCATAAGAACTATATATACTAATATAACTGATAGATGTCATCTTAATACATTAAGAGGTTATACTTTAGTTGATAATTAATAAGTAATTCCATATCACAACAGTTGTTTGATTCATCCGTTTGCTGGCGAGTGAATTCTGTGTAGTCAGAATATTATTGTTTGGAACGAATAAGAGTAATGGGTTGCTTAGGCACATTGAGCAAAAATAGAAAGATGAGAGAACCGATATTATTGCTACTATTGGTAGTGCTATGCTGCCAGATATGCGGTAATCCTATCCGCAATTCTGAGGCAAGAGATTATGCCAATGACAAGGACAGTTCCTCGATTGAAAGGGTATTCATTTCCGACAGGCTTCAAGACTCTTTGATGAACTTTTTGAGGTTGGTTGACACATCTGATTATTATGTTGTTTCTAAATCTCCAGGAAAATATTGCCGTTACACAAAGTCGGATCATTCTTATAATGTGGTCACATTATGCTGTTTCACAAACGACAATGACACAATTATAAATTTTTATGGAGGAATTGATGGCTTTATAGGTTTTCCGGCAAGCCACAAAATTCACAAGATATTTATCAAAGATATCGCAGTCGGTGCAAAGCGTGTCAATAATATGATGGTTGCGGTCAATTCCTATGGTAGCATAGTTGTTGATTCTGTCTTTGACAGCTTGTTTTTGAGCGGATTGAGCTTGGAACAATATGATTCAATAATTGTGAGATCACCCGACTATAATGGGAATGTTCTTCCGTTTTTTAAGGAATATGTTTATAATGGAGAAAATCTGGAATTGGTATTTTCTAACGAGAAAAAGGTTGAATATTTAGATACGGTAAAAAATCTGCAGGAGGTCTTTTGGTAAATGAAAACGCATACGTAGAATCATTATGACCATAGATGAAAGAGGTAATGTGGTATGGACAAGGGAAAGTGATGACCACCGGCTTTATTATGTGAATAATAATGGAGTTTGGTCGGATGATTATGTCTCGGTCTCTGACTGAATCGTCCTTGACGATCTGACCAAAACAGAGGCCAAGGTGGATGGAGGGGCGAAGGTAAGCAGCCATACCTCAAAGACCGGAATCAATGACATATTCAAGGTGTTCAAATTCGCATCTGACAAAACAAAAGTCGAGTGGGCTGTTCATCGCAACGGTGACACCTACACCATCGGAACAAAGCATGATCATCCAACGCGTCTTCGTGGAAGGATAACTTGCTGATAATTAGGGATATTTTTTAATCATTACTAAATAGATTATTTTACAAATTTGTAACGTCGTGTGACCAACGGACTGATTGAAAGCCAATCTGTACTGTGTCACACGCCGCATAACTATGTTAAACTTTAATGAGGGAAAGCCATGAAGCGCAGGAGATTCTTGTCCGGTTCGCCTAATCACGTTTACCAACGATCCTTGAACGGTTCGGTAATATTCTAAAGCCTTGAGGATTGTCTGGTTTATTTCACTGTCTTTTGCACCTGTGCAGTCAAGTATGGTGTAAGCGTTCTTGGCCTGTGCGTGATACAGTAGCCGATGAGTGGCAAGCACGTAAGTTCTTAGGATTGGAGTTACCTTCAAAAAAGCGTGATGTCTAATGTGTTTTGTATTAATTCGTTGCGAAACGGTACCCTCCAGATTCTCCCAGCACGAATTTGTAACTCATTGCAAATCAAAGGGTGTAGTTTCATCCTCTGATTTGCGATGAGTTACAGATCCGCGCCGTCTGATCATCTTCTCTGTTCCATTGTGGTCACTGAGCTTGTCGAAGTGACCAGACGTGTGCCGACTCTGTGACAGGTGTGAGCACTGTCCTATTCTTCGTTTTGCGTAGTGTGTATTGTTCTAAAGGATTGAATATTTATTCTAATGGATTTTATCTATCTTGGATCAGGAAAAACCTAATTGATTGAAAACTTTGAATATTAAACCTTTTACTGTTGGGGTTTTGATAAATTCTAAATAGATTGTTGGATATTGTTTAATAATTATAAATTACTACCTTTGCGGCGAGATTGCTGGTGGCACTTCAGCTGGAATGCTGATGTATGCTATTATGCTTGGTAAGTTAGTGGTTTGTTAGAACACTTATAATTTTATTTGGTTCTTAATTTATGGCGGTAGGGTTTATTAATAGCGCAATCGTCGCTCTTTCCAACCGTTTTGATAACTGGGGAGGGTAACATCTTGAATTATAATAAATCACATTGTGCTTCCAACGGCATGGCCATTTGGTTGTGTGTCCTCGTCGGCTGTTTTCTGTCGATTCTGACAGTGGCGGCGGAAGCGCTTCCGTCAGACTCAGGCTTTACCTCAATGAGGACTGTCGTCTTATCAAAGTCGTCCTCGGTTCAGGAGGACAGGCACGATACGACTTCATTCTCTGTCTATTACAGGTCAGCTGTATCCAAGATCGAACGTGGATTCCGGAACAACGCCGCCACTTTGAAAGCAGCCACCGAAGGACTCAGGTCCATCGTGTACAACGGTAATCTACGAATATACAAGGTTTACATAATCGGTGCCGCCTCACCTGAAGGCCGGCCGGAACTCAACGCGCGTCTGGCCCGTGACAGGGCTGAAGGAGTGAAAGCATTCCTGAAGAGCATCGAGCCACGTCTCACGGATGCCGACTTCGTTGTCATCTCGCGTGGAGAGGACTGGGAGGGTGCCACCAAGATCGCCGCGTCCTACGACACCGAGACTGGATCGTCCACGGTCTCGGACATATTCAAGGATTCTCAAAATTCCGAGGCCAAGAAGCTGATGATGAAGCGTCTGCAAGGTGGAAACGTCTGGCGCAGGCTGATCTCGGACTACTATCCGTCCCTGCGACGCACGGATATTCATGTGCTTTACAGCACTGTCCGTCCGATCGGGCCGGTTGAGTGTGAATTGCCGGAAGTGACCCTTGAGGTGCCGTATTCAGTGAACATCGCCCCTCCGACGGTGTTGCCGGAGGTTGAGTTCCCTGAGCCGGAGCCGCCGAAGGAGAGATTCTACACCGTCGCCGCCAAGACCAACCTCCTCTATGATGCCGTGACCGCACTCAACGCCGAGGTCGAGTTCCCTGTCGGGAAGAACTTCTCGGTGATGGTCGAGGATGTGTTTCCGTGGTGGAACTGGGGGCCGAACGGCAAGAAATATTGCTTCCAGATCTGGTCAATGGGTATCGAGCCGCGCTGGTGGTTCGCGCGCGATGACAGGAGGGACTATCTTACAGGGCATTTCGCCGGTGTTTACGGCATGTCCGGGAAATACGACCTCCAGTGGGACACGAAGCTCTGCTACCAAGGAGAGTTCTGGTCTGCTGGATTGACCTATGGCTACGCCTTGCCGGTCAGCAGGTGGATGAACATGGAGTTCTCGGTCTCCGCCGGCTTCCTTCGCACGGACTACCGCCACTACCAGCCGGATCCGGGCTACGAGCACCTGTTCCGGGACAAGTATAACGTTGGAACCGTCTCCTGGTTCGGCCCGACGAAACTCAAGGTTTCATTGGTGATACCGATCGGGAAGGATTCACACAAAGTAAACAAAAACTAATCAGAAACAAGTAAAAAGAACAAATCATCAATATGATGTCTGACACCAATATAAAGTATAGTTCCGCTGTGTTCTTCTGCCGTGGACTGTCCGTTCTCCTGCTGCTTTTTGCAATAGTCGCAGGCGGATGCCGGAGACGTCCCCTTGAGGATCCTGACAACCTTACCGCAGTCAGGGTCAGGGTGAATGTGGCCGGAATCCACAATGTCACGTCAGACATCTACAATGACAAGATCCCGGTCCAGAAGATAGAGCCGAGTGCCATGCACGTGCTGTTCTTTGGAGAAAACGAGGATGTTATTGCCGCAGAGGACTTTATCACAGATGTGAGCTTTGACGAGAACGGAAACCGCATTGTGAGCGGAGAAGTCATGCTTGCACCGGGCAGTTACAGGATGCTCATCTATGATTTCGGCACTGAAGAGACTTTGATAAGGAACTACTACAGTTGGGACAAGGCAGAGGCATACACAGATCCTGCACCGTCAGCCGTTCTGAACAAGTACTCTACCAAAGGGAAAGACGCTCCGAACATTCTCATGCAGCCAGAGCATCTTGTGGTGGCCAGGAACGTGTGTGAGACTGTGCCCTATCACAACGGAATCTACACGATCTATGCGGATGCATCATCGGTAGTTGAGAGCTGGTATATTCAAGTCAAGGTGGATGGGCTTGAATATGTCACTTCGGCGCAGGCTGTTCTCTCAGGCATGGTCCGCGCAAACCTTATTGCCACCGACACGAGGATGAACGATCCGGAAGCTTCCGTATGGTTCAATCTCCAGAAAAGTGATGACAAAGGCAAGAATGTGATCTGTGCGGTGTTCAACACATTCGGACGCATCCCGGAGTCGGACAACAACTTCGAGGTGACTTTCGACCTTGCGGTCAAGGGCGGCACGAGTGTCCGCAAGACCTTTGACATTTCGAACCTGTTTCTCACAGAGAATGCTGTCAAGCACCATTGGCTTCTTTTGGAGGACACTATCAAGGTCGAGCCACCGAAGGACTTAGGTGGTGCCTTTGAACCTAAGGTCGATGACTGGGAAGATGAACAGAAAGATATAGTGATTTAGTACTTACCATAGCTCATGATGATAGGAGCGTAATTATTTATTAATTTATTGAAAAAGATTTTTTAGTTTAACTTTTAATTTGTGTTTATCATGAAAAAAGAAATGTTTGTATTGGCAGTTCTCGCGACTCTCGCGGCCTGCTCAAAGACAGAGGTGATGCCGGTCGTCTCAAACGTGAACAGCGAGATCACGTTCAATGTCGCTCCTCGCACCAAGGCTCTTAGCCAGACTCAGACTGATTTTGATCACAATAATGTCTTTGTCTCCTATGCCTATTATCTTGGACCTGGCAAGACTTGGGCTGCCAACAACTCCGAGGCTCAGATGTACATCGACGGTTCTACAATTTCATACAATGGCAACTTGTGGAAGAATGAGACAACATCTTACTATTGGCCGAAGGATGGTGGTTCTTTGACATTCTTCGCGTATTCGTACAACAAGAAAGATATGACGGTAGGTGATAATTCCGGTTTTGCTTGTGTATGGGCACTAGGCGAAGACGGACAGTATCAGGGTGGAATCAATGGCCATTTTGATGTGGCCACGAACAAGAATGTTGATTTTCTTGTTGCTGACATCGCTGCTGATAAGACAGAAAATATGAATAACTATGCTCACACCGGAGTTCCGACTCTTTTCCGTCACAAGCTTTCTATGGTCAATGTCACCGCTAATCTTGCTGAGGATTATGCTAACAAGAAGTTCATCTTGAACTCTGTGAAATTCACTAATCTTTGTCATTATGCAACCTATAGCCAGATTCCAGAGAAGATGATCCCGGGTGGAAACATGTTTTTGTCTGATCAGGTTTATGCGGAGAATGTTGGCTTCGAGGTTAAGAGTGGAGAGTTGATTGCAGTCCCGGCTGAGATCAAAGGAGGAGCTGGAGTTGAGGATGGTCAGTACATCTACATTCCTCAGGAATTTGATGATAACAGCTATATTGTAATTTCATATACTGTGGAAACCGTTGTTGGTAGCAAGGTCGTTAAGGAAGAGTGTACAAAGCAAGTTAAGGTAAAGGATGTCTTCCCTAAGTGGGAGATGGGACACAGGTACACTTTTAACCTTACCTTCTCTCTGAACGAGATTCACTGGGATCCGGCTGTTGAGAACTGGATCGATGACGAGGCTGGTGACATTACCATCGACAGATAATAAGAATCGCGGGCATTCCCGCGCCATAAGCCTGCCGGGAGGTGATACTCCCGACAGGTTCTAATTGATAATAACATAGATGAAAGGAACAGGCCTCAGTAATTTCCCGACTGTGCAAACCCTGTGCAAACCACAGGCACGCAAGAATGGCTCCGGTAATGCTGGAAGGCCATAGTGTGTGGCTGACTCCCATTTCCCGAAGGAGCAGCTTGCGTCTTCGGGTGAGTTTCACCCGGTCCGCCTCGATGCCCTTTCTCAATCCCGTGTTGAAGTCCTTTTTCATGCCGCAAAAGTAAGGAAAGGTTTGATATATGCAAATATAATATATTGAGCGACAGTGTGTTAAATGTCGTTTGCGGGCTTTCTGGCAGGGTCGGCGCCCCTTCGCGTGGAGGACCGAATGAATGATTTTTGAGTGCCTCTACAGAACCCGCAGAAGGCTGCAGACGACAGATTTTTGGCGGTCGGGAACACGATCTTGCGGCATGAAGATGATTTTTGAAAAAAGTCTCAGCGGGATGGTGAAAGCCTCGCGTCATCCTCGGTTTATAGTCAGGACAGGGGCACCTGAGTAGTTACATTATTTGTATATTTAGCAGAAAAATTTTGTATATTTAGCAGAAAAATGAAGAAGAACATGATAACCAATGAATTTCAGTTTTTTGATCCCCTTGAAGATGATATAAGTATAGTATCAGATCTGCCTGGGAATTATATTTTCACATTGCGCGAAAAGAGTAAACTTCCGGATATTGGTATTCCTGTGACCTATACTAAGTTTAGAAATTATGAAGTCATTTATGTTGGCTTAGCCAGCGGTAGTCTAAGAGATAGAGATGTAAAAAAACACTTTAACGGAAATGCGGGAAGTTCAACCCTAAGAAAAAGTCTTGGTTGTCTGTTTGGATATAATTTAATTCCACGAGATTCACACTATAATAGCAATGGAAAAACAAAATTTAGTATAGATGACGAAAGCAAACTCTCATATTGGATGAAAACAAATCTATTACTGTTTTATTATCCAAATAAAGATTTTGACAGCATAGAATCGGTTTTAATTCAAGACTTTAATCCTCCTTTGAATTTAGATAAGAATCACAATGCTATTAACTCGGGATTTAGGAAACACTTGGCAAAGTTAAGAAATAATAAGCCAGAACAACATTATGATAATATCATGAAAATCGATAATCAAAGGAATCAGGGAAAAGAACTGTATGTTGAAATATGGAGAGAATATTTGCCCATAATCCTGTCAGCCATTAAAAGTAAGCATGGAACAATGCCTCTTGATCGCTATTTGTTTGAATCTGTTGGAAATAGAAGAATCTCAGGATATTCTTTCCGTTTAGATATAGCTAATGGTATAGTCCCTAGAAAAAAAGGATCTGCCGTTGCGAGGGATTTGAAAAAAGTTTTGGATGAAAGTCCTGACTTTAAAAGACTTGCTAACGAGAATAAATATATAACGATTAGACTAAATTCTGATTTTGAACTGATAGTGCAAGTAATTTAAAGTAATACAACCCTTAATCAAGGATCTTTAGAAATAGAATTCGGTGACTGTTCATTGTTGCTGAATAATGGCTCACCTGCAAACTTACGTGTGAGTCCTATCCGAAGATTGTGCATAGCCTGAACATGAAGAAGGGCAGGTCAGACACTCCTCTAAGCTGAGCCCGGAAGCCTTTTATTTTTGAGTTGAAGGATTCCGCTCCCGCATTGGATGAAAGGCTATTTTGCATAACGTTTGTGCATGTTTCTGGTAAATTTGCATTAAATTTATGCAAATATTGATAAAAGTTGCACTAATTTCGTGCAATAGTTCTACCCGAACCTTATATACGTTCTGGAACCGGACAAAGCCGATGTCGGCAACATACGAGAGACGTTCTTTATGAATCAGACCAGGGTCACAAACGACGTGATCAGTTCCAAAATCTCTGATTTCGAGATAGATGGTCGTACCTTCGAGATTGGTGGAAAGAATAAGGGCAACAAACAGATAGAGAATGCCGGCAAGGGGTATGTCGTGAAGGATGACATAGAGACCGGATATGCCAATGTCATCCCTATCTGGGCTTTCGGTCTTCTATATTGACCCTAAAGGAATGGATGTATCGAATTGTATAGTATGTCTTCTTTTAGTGTTTGCAGACACTAAATATTATCGAATAATAGTGTTTGCAAACATTATTTTGTAACTTTGTATCATTGCAAATCGTTCGGGTTATGGAAGGTCTTGACGAAATACTCAGAATTTACAGCAGGCGGCTTCAGGGCACGCCGGAAGGATTCAAGCGCTATCTGATTGACAAAATAGATTGGCGAGATAATCTCATAGCAATAAAAGGAGCGAAAGGCACAGGAAAGACCACAATGCTGCTTCAGCACATAAAGGAATCATTTACGGACAAGGACAAGGCGCTATACCTTTCTCTTGACAACCTGTGGTTCGAGACTCATTCCATAAACGACCTGATAGAGTATCATTACACGCACGGAGGTACGCATTTGTTTCTTGATGAAGTGCACTATTATCCCAAATGGAAGACATTGATCAAAAACATCAACGATGATTATCCGGGACTTCACGTCGTTTACACAGGCTCCTCTATGCTAAAAATAGACAGCGGCGTGGCAGATTTGTCAAGAAGGCAGTTGCCTTACACCCTTCACGGGATGTCTTTCCGGGAATATCTGCTCTACGAGGGACTCGCCGAAATGGAACCGATCTCTCTTGATCTCCTTTTGCGCGACCACCGCCGGATAGCGGAGGATATCCTCTCAAACGGGATGAAGATACTGCCGGCATTCGGGGAATATCTGCGATATGGCTATTACCCGTTCTATAAGAGCGTATATTCCGGATTCGAAATCAGGTTGCAGCAAGTTGTCAATCACGTTCTGGAAAATGACTATCCGATAATTGAGGGAGTGGAGCAATCTACAATCAGGAAGACCAAGAAAATGTTTATGATTCTTGCGGAACAGGTCCCTCAGACCCCGAATATGTCGAATCTCTACAATGAGTTGGAGACCGACAGAAACCAAGGACTCAAGATGCTGTACGCCCTTGAAAAGGCTGGACTTCTGGCCTTGCTTTCCGACAAGCCGAAACATATAGACAAGTTGTCGCGTCCCGAGAAGATATTTATGGACAATTCCAACTTGATGTACGCGTACGCGATGGCACCAAACATCGGGACGGTGCGTGAAACTTTCTTTTTAAGCCAATTGGCAGTCGATCACTCCGTTACATATCCCGCTAAAGGTGATTTTCTTGTGGATGGAAAATATCTGTTTGAAGTTGGAGGCCGCAAGAAATCATTTGAACAAATAAAAGATGTGGCTGACAGCTATCTGGCTGTGGATGATACGGAAATCGGGCATCACAACCGTATCCCTTTATGGATGTTCGGCTTACTGTATTAAGAGAATATTAATCCTTCCATTGCGTAATGGTGAAATTTTCCATAAATTGACACTCTATATTTTTGAAAAAATACGTTTTGAATATGAAAAAGTGTTTGATCGCTCTGGTTTTACTAATGTCTGTGGCTGCCTCAGCCAAGGATTTCAATGATGTTCCTTCCGCTTGGAAATGGGTGGGAAAGAACGAGGTTGCGTTGACTTACGATTACTCTTTCACGGGGGCAAAAGACTTCTCTGTCAATGCTGTGACCGGAAAGATTACGGATGGGATAAACTATCCTGCGAAGTTCACGGATTTCCCGTTCAGGCCGGACGGGGCGGTCAACCTGACATATTCACCGGACTCCACGAAGATGGCGTTCACCAGGGACAACAACCTTTGGGTTGTGGACATCGCGACGAAGGGGGAGACCCAGCTGACGTTCGACGGGTCGGACGTGATTCTGAACGGCTACTCTTCTTGGGTGTATTATGAGGAGATTCTGGGCAGACCTACCCATTATTGCGCGTTCTGGTGGTCGCCGGACTCCAAGAAGATAGGATTCTATCGTTTTGACAATTCGGAGGTTCCGGTATTTCCGATATATTCACCGTTCGCTGAGGACGCTGACCGCTCAGGGATGGGGCTGGCATATTCACAGAACGCCGGGGCTGCGGTGGCTTTGCCGAACGTGTCCCCGACTGGAGGCTCGGTCCGTATGACACGCTACCCTAAGTGCGGCGACAACAATCCTAAGGTGCGGATCGGGATCGTGAATATTCAGAGTGGCGCAACCGCTTGGGCGGACTTCGACGAGAATGACGACCAGTATTTCGGGACTCCGTTCTGGGGAGCCGACAGCGAGGCCTTTTATATTCAGAGAGAACCGAGGACGCAGAACACGCTCGACCTTTTCGCAGTGTCGCCGGTGGACGGTTCGAAGAAGCACATCTACCACGAGACCTATAAGACGTGGCTGGACTGGATTGACGGGATGCTGTTCGGACGGGATGGAATATATATGGTTCGTTCGTTTGAAACTAATTGGCAGCAAATATATTACCTCTCTTATGACGGTGCTGTTTTGAAGCGTCTGACCGACGGGGAGAACTGGCGGATGTCGCTTGTGGACGTTAAGGAAGGCAAGGCGGTCAAAGGGTTTGACGGCAGTTCTTCGGAGGTGCTTTTCGTCGCCGAGCGTGACTCCCGTGTGCGTAGCGGGCTATATTCAGTATGCAAAGGAGTGATCAGGAATATTTCGGATCCTTCGATGAATGTCGCTTCCGTCAAGGTTTCTCCGGACCAGAGGTACGCCGTTGCCTTGGCCAGCAATTCCAGGACACCATCGCAGGTCTGGATCTATGATTTGAGGAAAGTCGCGAAGTCATTCAAGGTGGCGGATATGGCCGGAGAAAATTTCGACGCTTCGGATTACGCTTTGCCTGAGCATATTACGATGACGACCAAGGACGGGCTTGTGCTTCCGGCGATGATTGTCTATCCTAAGGATTTTGACGCTACCAAGAAATATCCGGTTCACGTGGACATCTACGGTGGCCCGGACTCTCCTCAGGTGAATGACCGGTTCCGCAGTCCGCTTTATTATCAGTGGTACGCCGAGAACGGGATCATTGAGGTCGTGGCTGACTGCCGCGCCTCGGGGCATAACGGCCGCAAAGGTCTGGATCAGATCTACAGGCGCTTGGATGAGCGTGAGGTCCTGGATTTTGTGGAGTGGGCTGAATATCTCAAGTCGCTTTCGTACGTGCAAGGCGACAAGATCGGCGTTGAGGGCTTCTCTTTTGGTGGCACGATGACGGCTCTTCTGGTGATGAATCATCCGGACGCTTTCCATTACGGAATCGCCGGCGGAGGAGTCTATGACTGGGCGCTTTACGACACTCACTACACGGAAAGGTTTATGGACACTCCGGCCAATAACCCGGAGGGGTACGCTTCGACCAAGGTTGTCGCCAGCGCGGCCAACTATCCTGTCACGGAGAAGAACTACGACGGGTCGGTGATGCTCAAACTCACGCACGGGACGGGGGACGATAACGTGCATTTCCAGAACACGTTGCTATTGGTGGATGCTCTTCAGAAGGCTGGCAAGAAGTTTGAATTGATGATCTATCCGGATGGGATGCACGGGTACCGTGGCTATCAGGGGAAACATTTTTCTGAGGCCAACAGGGCGTTCTGGCTCAAGTACTTGAAAGGGGAGTAGGGACGTTGGGGCACTGAGCCTGTCGAAGTGACATCCCGAACGAAGTAATACCCATAATATGAAGAGAAATATTCAAAGAATAGCATTATCCATCGCCTTGGCGGCGGCCGCATTTCCCTTCTGCGCCGCCCAGGAGGTGACCCGCAGCGCCCAAATCCCAGGCCTAAGGCCCTACAAAGTGGATTTGGAATATATGCCCCGCGCCGAGAAAGACTCAGTGCGTATGGTCGCCGAACTTTGGAAAGGCTATGTCGAGTCGTTCACTTCCTCTTCGGTGGACGAGGCCCGCCGGCGTTCCTTCTGGGTGGACGGCTCACCTGACTACCTTCAGGAATTCGATGACGGCAACCTCCTCTACGCCTCTTTCCGCGAGAACAGGATTCTTGACATCCGGAAACTCGGCGGCGGCACCTACGAATTGATCGCGGCCACGTTCAGCAAACTTCCGGGCGAGGAATATGACAACTGGGTGGAAGCTGTCCTCCGCGTCTGTGTCAAGGCTGTGGCATCAGGCAATGGTGGTAAAAACAATCCTTTCCGGCTGTGTAACTGGCTAGACGCGGAATTCCCGTCTTTGACGAAAACCATATTCAAGGGCATTGAATATTATTGCGTTCCAGGTTGCGGAGTGCCTAAAAAGGCCGCCTCCGGATTGGCTACATTTGTCACAAGGTTCATCAATGAATATGCTCCTGAGTTTCAAGGCCCTTTGCGTTATGTGGTGGCTCCGTCTGTGGATCAGTGCGAGCGTCTGTCAGGAATCTTGTTCAACGCATATTCCAATCCTTTGATGAGTTCCGCATCTGGAAAAAACTCTGACAGAGCGTTCTACGGCCGGACTTTTGGTTCGGACATCGTCCTCTCGAACTATTGGGATGACAGGCACGATGTGGCCCTTCTGCTCATCAAATCCTCTTGGCCAAAGGCCCTGCTGATGGTTCAGGAAGGCGTCGCCGCTTATTATGGCGGTTATATGGACCTTTCATATTCAGACATCAAGGCCTCGCTCCGCCGCTATCTTGCGTCCAAGAAGGATCTGGACCTTTCAAATGATGACAATTTCTATGACCTTTCGATTCCGGTCTCTGGAGAGGACGGTGTGACTGCCGCGGTTGTTCCTTTGGAAGGTATTATTGGTGCGGCCATTGTGGAATATACCATTGTCCAGCAAGGCCGTTCCAAGGTCAAGAATCTCCTTGGATGCCAAAACTATTCCGACATATTCAAAGTCCTTGGCATCCCTTCCGCCGACATCAACGACTTCATCCGCGGGATACTTTAGTCCTAACAGGCTCAGTGACCGGACGGCTCCGTGACAATCAGGTAGTTGTCTTCGTTATAGGGTGTTTCGATACGGACTCCGAAGATGTGCGCGTCATCGCCTGACTTGACTTTCAGGCGGGTGCGGAGTTCATCGCTGGACATCGGGATGTTCTTAGCGGAAACTTCTGAATGCGGGTAGCGCTTTCCGACATCCTTCATCGAAGACTTGTTGAGAGGAAGGATCTCCTTTACATAAAAGACTTTGCCGAAATCTTTAAGCGGTGCCGTACGTTGCTCTGATTCGCTGTCGGACAGCGGTTCACTGATTGTGTAAAGATGCGTGAACCGAGCCAGCTTGACAAGCCCGAACCTTTCGCAGATGGCGTTGGACACCCCCGCCTTTGTCAGCGATTTTCCCGGCTCGAAGATAATCCTTGCGAAGGTCGAATCCGGATAACCGGCTTTAGCCTTGGTGATTTCCTCTGGCTTGAATGTCAGCGTCTTGCCATCTTCCCGACAGGTCAATGAATATCCTTCATTCCATTCCCCGTCCAACAGAATCAGCAGCTCCTTGCATTCTCCGCCGCTGGCCACCACGTGAACCTCACGCACCCACTGCCCGTTCCACCCTTTCCCGGAAGCCTTTTCAAGATATTCCTCATAAGTCCTGTCCAGCCTCTCAACAGCCATCGTGATGTCAGCCATAGGGGAGAGTTTAAGGAGTACGAACCTGCTGATTCCGAACAGTTCCGGCAGAATCTTCAGCACATCAGGCGAGCAATCTTCCAACAGAAACACCTTCTTCCCGGCGGAGTCCCTTCTCGCGGGATCAAGGAATATGACATCCGGTCTGAAGTCTCCGAAGATGTCCTTGAGCGAGTCTGATGTCGCCTCCGAATTTTTAATGAAGATATTCGTGACTCCCAGTGCCTTGAAATTGTGTCTTGCTGCCGCAGCAAGCGCCGGATTCATCTCATTGTAAAGCACTTCCTCCGCCACTTCGCTGAACGCCCACGAGTCCACTCCCAGTCCTCCCGTCAGGTCGGCGATTCTGCCGGTCTTTCTGGTTCCGATGGTCACTTCGGCAGGCTCAGTGACCATTTTATTTTCGGTCGCTGAGCCTGTGGTTCGACAAGGGTCACCAACCATCGAAGCGACTGTCCCAACATATTCATTAAAGATTCTTTGAACAATCGAAGCCTTGTACCGCGCCGTGTCCGATGAGCTGCACTGCTCCGCGCAAAGCGATGAAGGATAGACCAGCCCCGTGCACGCCACCCATTCCGGCAGTTTCTTCCGCAGCCTCCTCCGCCCTTCAATTGTGTTGACAGCCAATGATTTCGCATCCAACTCCGCCAGCTCCGCATCCTCAGCCACAGGCCACTCCTTGCACGCCATCACCAGCCGCACCGTGTCCGCGTTCCCGTTCTCAACTATGAATTTCTCGAAACTGTCCATATCTGACGCAAAAATAGACAAATATTGCCAAATAATTTGAGTAAATTTGTAATCAGTATGGTTTGATGGTCAGGCCGTACGGCAACAAGACAAGATAATAAAACGAGAATATTATGGCACAGGATTACAACGAGAACGCCAGGAAATGGCTGGAAGGGGATTTCGATCAGGAAACCAAGATGAAGGTGATCGAGCTGCGGAACAATGATCCGGCGGGGTTCGAGGACGCATTCTACAAGACTTTGGAGTTTGGCACCGGTGGCCTCAGGGGCATTATGGGAGTCGGAACCAACAGGATGAACAAATATACCGTCGGAATGGCCACGCAGGGACTGGCCAACTATATTCTTAAGAAAGTTTCCGGGGATGACATCCGCGTCTGCATTTCCTACGACAGCCGCAACAACTCCAAGCTGTTCGCCAAGATCGCCGCTGACATATTCAGCGCCAACGGATTGCACGTGTTCATATTCGAAAATCTGCGTCCTACGCCGGAATTGAGCTACTCCATCCGCAAGATGGGTGCGGTTGCCGGAGTGATGGTCACAGCCTCGCATAATCCTAAGGAATATAACGGGTATAAGGTTTATTGGTCTGACGGCGCGCAGATCACCGCGCCGGTGGATCAGGAGATCATCAATGAGGTCAACAGGATCACCGACCCCTCTCAGGTGATGTTCGAGAAGAAAGAGCATTGCGGAGAGGTTGAGCTGATGGGCAAGGAGATGGATGACGCTTACCTTTCTGACATCATTTCACTGACCCTCAGCCCTGAGGCTCGTGAGAAGCATAAGGACTTGAAGATCGTTTACACTCCGCTTCACGGAGCAGGAGTCCGCATTGTGCCAGAGGCTCTGAAACGCCTTGGTTTCGAGAATGTTATCCACGTGCCTGATCAGGACATTAGTGACGGGGACTTCCCGACAGTTGTATCCCCGAATCCGGAGGAGCCTGCCGCTATGAAGATGGCTCTGGAAATGGCCGACAAAAATGGGGCTGACATCGTGATGGCCTCTGACCCTGACGCTGACCGCCTCGGAATCGCGGTTCGTGACAACGACGGCAAGATGGTTCAACTGAACGGCAACCAGACGGGCTCCATTCTGACATATTACATTCTTACCCGTTGGAAGGAACTCGGCAAGCTGGATTCCACGAAGTACATCGCCAAGACCATCGTGACGACTGAGCTGATCGCCGAGATCGGCCGTAGTTTCGGAGTGAAGTGCTACGATGTGCTGACCGGGTTCAAGTACATTGAGGAGATCGTGCGCGAGAACGAGGGCAAGGGCGAGTTCATCTGCGGCGGTGAGGAAAGCTACGGCTTCAATGTCGGTGAGTTCGTGCGCGACAAGGACGCTCCGGTAGCCTGCATAATGGTTGCCGAGTGCGCCGCTTGGGCCGCCGAGCAGGGCCTGACCCTCTATCAGCTGCTCCAAAGGATATATTCTGAATATGGCTACCGCAAGGAATCGCTGGTGTCTTTGGTCCGCAAGGGCAAGAGCGGAGCCGAGGAGATCCAGAAGATCATGGCAGGCCTGAGGCAGAACCCACCTGCTGAGATTGTCGGCTCTAAGGTTATCAAGGTCATCGACTACAACGAGCCGGAGAAGACCGGACTCCAGAAGTCCAATGTCCTCCAGTTCTTCAACGAGGATGGCGACATCGTTTCCGTCCGTCCTTCCGGAACCGAACCGAAGATCAAGTTCTACTTCGGGGCCAAGGGGCCGGACGCTGATGCAAAACTTAAGGCTCTTGAGGCTCAGTTCATCAGTTAAATGTTGTCTATGGAATTCACTATCCGTGATGCCCGGCCGTCAGACGGCGAGTTCATCGCAAGAAATGTCCTTGCGGCGATGGGGTATGAGGTTTTCAATGTGGATGCCGACTCTGCGATCGAGTTCGGCTCCACATCTTTGAATGTCCAGAGTGCCGTCAAGCTCGTCGGAGAGATTTGCGCCAGACCCGACACGTTATATTCATACGCCAGAACGAGGATCGCATGCGTGGAAGGCAATGCAGTGGGATCGCTGACGGCATATTCAGGAGATGATTATCTGTCGCTCAGGGGCTTTACTTGGGGACTGCTGAACGCTGCTTTTGAGAATATTGCCGCAGAAGATTCAACTTCTGATTCTGCCGATGGTTCAGGCAGGTTGACTGATCGGGCGGAATTATCTTCAAATGCCGTTGATGGCACTGAAACACAAGCGATTGGCAAGCAGTTTTCTGACGAAAATTCCTCCGATGCTCTTTCAATGGAGCCGGAGTGTCTGCCCGGCGAGTTCTATCTCGACAGTATGGCTGTACTCCCCGAGTTCCGCCGGATGGCCTTTGAATATGCCGGCGCGACCGACCGCATAGGCCACCTGCTGATGCTCGACGGCATTGAGGAAGGCCGCAGGAAAGGCTTTCCACGCATCAGCCTGATTGTTGACAAGGTAAAGCCACGCCTCTTCACCTACTATTCCGCCCTTGGCTTCCGCCCCGACGGAGAGATCCTCTTTTTCGGCCATCTTTACGACCGGATGATTAAGGACCTGGACTGAGAAATGAATGGTGGTTGGCAATTGTTGATTGCCGGAGGGGGAAATCCTATTGATTGATTGGAGGGGTGGAGTCCTATTGATTGATTATGAGGAAATTGTGGAATCCTGCCCTCTCAAATTAGAGGGTGGGATTTTGTAATTAGCTTATAATGAGATATTTTGCAATCGCACCTTAGGTACGGGAACAAAAAGCGGGAAGCCCTAATCAGAACTTCCCGCTTTCGGAGCCACTCATCAGGCTCGAACTGACGACCTGCGCGTTACGAATGCGCTGCTCTACCGACTGAGCTAAAGTGGCTTGCTGCATTTCTCATGGAAATGGACTGCAAAGATAAGTAAAATTTTTTAACTTTGCACTATGTATTCAGATATTATCATCATCGGAGGCGGGGCGGCCGGGCTTATGGCCGCTTACGGTGCCGTCAAGGCGCTTCCGCTCGGCAGTTCAGCGCGTGTCACGGTTTTGGAGAAGATGCCACGTCCGGGCAGGAAGATCCTGTTTACGGGAAAGGGACGGTGCAACTTCACGAACCTCAAGGACTGGAACGAATTCTCACAGCATATACGCACGAATCCTAATTTCGTGAAACCGGCGTTCTACAACTTCACACCGGAGAACACTATCGATTTCCTTGAGAGAAACGGGCTTGAGACCGTTGTCGAGAGAGGTGACCGTGCGTTCCCATATTCACACAGAGCCTCGGATGTACTTGACACCATCGTTGAGGTGGTGTTGCGCCACGGGGTGACGCTGCTGACTGACAGGGAGGTGACGGACATTCTGCCGGGATTCTCGATCCGATGCGCTGATGGCGAGACATTTGAATGCTCGAAACTGATCATCGCGACCGGGGGGCTTTCCTATCCGGGAACCGGCTCGACAGGTGACGGCTACAAATGGGCGAAGTTCTTCGGGCATAATGTCACTCCGTGCTTTCCGTCGTTGACCGCCCTTGTTCCAAAGGGTTACAAGATCATCGACAGGCCGGAGACGGACTTGAAGGGACATATTCATAGAGAGACTCCGATGACTGGAAGCGGCGAGGCTCTGAAAGGGGCGAAGCTGAAGAATGTCAACCTTACCGTGACTTTTGACGGCTCGAAGTCCGAGTCCGAGTTCGGCGATGTGGACTTCACTGATGGCGGAATCGAGGGACCGATCGGGTTTCAGGTCAGCCGTAAGTGTGTGAAGGCCTTGATGAACGGCGGCAAGGTGGCGTTCTCGCTTGACCTGAAGCCGGGCGTGTCGTTGGATGAGTTGACCGGGCGCATCAAGGCACTTTGGCAAGAGATCAAGAATGATCCCCGGACCCGCCAATGGAAGGATGGCCGTGGCCTGAACGGCAAGGAAATGTATCGGATCCTGCTCGGCAAGCTGATGCCGTGGGAACTTATCCCGGGTTTCCAGGCTTGGAATCCGGACATAATGAAGATTGATCTTAAGAAGTCTGAATATGCGGACGGACGTTCCGACAGGCTCAGCGCCCGGTCGGCCAGCTACCGCTCGCAAAGCTGGTCAAAAGGACCTGATCATCGCTTCAGCCGCCAGCCGAGGCGTTACTACGACATCGATCTTGACCTTTTGGCCAAAACATTGAAAGACTGGAAGTTTGAGATCATCGGATTCGTGGGCTACGAACGTTGCGTCATCACGGTCGGAGGAATATCCACGGACGAGGTGGTGCCGAAGACGATGGAATCCCGCGTCAAACCAGGCCTCTACCTTTGCGGCGAGGTTCTCGATATGGACTGCGATACCGGCGGCTACAATCTCCAGTGCGCCTTCTCCACCGGCTACCTTGCCGGCGAGTCAGCGGCCAAGTCTCTGAATATTCCAGGACAGTATTAGGCTAATAAACCCCGGAGCCGAGCATCTCGTCATCGGCTGAGTACCAGGCGGCGAACTGGCCGTTGGAAATGCCGCGTTGCGGGATGTCGAAGAGGATGAATATGCCGTTCGGCCTCTTGATCAGGAACGCGTCCTGAAGTGGTTGGCGGTAACGGATGCGGACCCGGTAGCGGCGGATTTCGCCGTCTGCCATCGCAAGGTCTGTCCTGATCCAATGAATATCTTGGGACGCGATCCGTAAACAACTGCGTGACAACCCCTTGTGAGTGTGCCCCTCGCCGACGTATATGATGTTTCGCGGAACATCCGTGGCAATCACAAAGATGGAGTCCTTATGTCCTCCGATGTTGAGACCTTTGCGTTGCCCGATCGTGTAGAACTGCGCCCCGTCGTGCCGTCCGACAATCTTTCCGAACGGATTCTCCTTGTATCGTGTCTTCTTGATGTGCTTTTTCCCAGCCCGGTAGGTCTCCGTCTCGAACTTGATGTCATCGTACCGTATCGGTTCTGACAACCTCATCAGTTCCTCATCGCTTAACCTGGCGATTTTTTCCACATCGAAGTCATTCCGGTGCGATAACCCTCCGGTTGGAGTGGATGTGGTTCCGCACACGTGGCCGCCCGTGGCCTCGTGAACGGGTGGCTCGCCGCAGGCGAGACGGGATGGAGCGCGAAGCGCGGAAGGTGCGGGGCCGCTTTCACTCCAATCGGCCTTTCCTGTAGATTTGGCCACTTCGACAGGCTCAGTGGCCGGACTGTTACTGTCAGTGACCCGGCGGTTGTTGAACGACTTCCCGCCGGAATCCTCGGAGGTATATTCAGTGATCATCATTGGCTCGCCTGGAGTCTTGAGGAGCGAGGCGAGGGTGTCGTGGACGAACCGATATTGCTCGCTTTGAGCGTAGTAGGCATCGAAAACCTCCACCACATCGCCCTTGGCCGGCTTGAGTTTCTGCTGAAGGAATGTCGGGAGATCCACCTTCCCGACGAAGCATATTCCCTGGGAATCTTTCTTGTCGGCGGAAGGAAGATCCGCCAGATGAGCTATCTGGCGCACCTCAGGCTTGGTAAGGTGGCCGATAGGGAAGAGCGCCTTGCCGAGCTGCTCCTGCGTGAGCTGGCAGAGGAAGTAGCTCTGGTCCTTGTTCGAGTCCACGCCTTCTAGAATCCTCCATTGAGGCACCCCCTCAATCACAACCTGCTTCCCGTCAGCGTCCAACAGTGGAGCCCGGCGGCAATAATGCCCTGTCGCGACCATATCCGCACCCAGCTTCCGGGCGGCCTTGAGGAAAGCGTCGAACTTGATCTCGCGGTTGCAGAGAACATCCGGGTTTGGGGTGCGGCCGGCGGAATATTCATTGAACATATAGTCCACCACCCGCTGGCGGTACTCCTTGGAAAGGTCCACGAAGTAGAAAGGGATGCCGATCTTGCGGGCGACCAATTCCGCCACGAAACGGTCCTCCTCCCATTCACAGTCGCCGTGCAGCGTCGCGTCCGCGTCGTGCCAGTTCTGCATAAACATAGCGAACACGTCATACCCCTGCTGCTTCAACAGCAGAGCGGCGACACTGGAGTCAACACCTCCCGAAAGACCAACGCAGATTTTCATAACTTACTTCTTCTCTCGCTTATAGGCGATTACGTCCTATTAAATGTATCTTACGTTCCAAGTGACTGCCCACTGAAAATCACTTTACGTTACCCCAACTCTAAATCCCTTCCCTCGGGGAAGGGACTTGCTTTCACCGCAGGCGGTGAAGAGGCTTCGTGCGATAAGGGCCTACAAATTTACTCAAATGCTTGAATATGCACAATTTTTGCTAACTTTGAAAACTTGTGTATAAAGACCACTGAATATGAAGACAGTAAAACTGGACATCAACTATACTGAATATTCCTCCATCGATGAGATGGAACCTCAAGACATCGAACTCGTGAAGGCTGCCATCGAGGCGCAGAAGGGTTCCTACGCCCCATATTCCACATTCAATGTCGGTGCCGCGCTTCGGCTGGAAGACGGAACGATAGTGAAAGGGGCCAATCAGGAGAACGCCGCCTATCCTTCCGGACTTTGCGCCGAGAGGACAGCAATGTTCGCCGCCAGCGCCAACAATCCGGGCAAGGCTATGCTTTCCCTCGCCATTGTAGGAGGCTTCAACGGCACACTGAGCGACACCCCTTGCTCACCCTGCGGTGCCTGCCGTCAGGTGATGGCCGAGTACCAGACTTTGGCCGGCCGTCCGATGAGCATAATAATGTATGGAACGAAAAAAACGTGGAAATTTGACAAAGTTGACGACATACTGCCGTTCATTTTTGACAGTTTCAACGAAAAGTAGTATATTTGCAGTCAGGGAAAGTCGTACACGACCAGCTCCCTCTGAATTCCCCCAGGGTCGGAAGGCAGCAAGGGTAGGAGGTCGTAGCGGTGCGATGTACTAAGCTTTCCCTTTTTTCTATTTTATATAATACAGTCAAAGCGAAAGTACCAATAAATTTTGAATGTAATATGACACTTAATTGTCTTGCCAATGATTGGAAGAAAGACGAATATCGTTATTCTCTTGAGTTATCCAAGTCGAAAACGCCCCAAAATACCATCTTGGTCGTAGGGGTTAATCCTGGAGGTCAAACAGACCCCGAAGAACAATATTTTGGTTCGACCATTCGCCGTGTGTGCAAACTCGTAATTAACAATGGAGAAGGTAACACGATATATGATAGCGTATTGTTCGTGAATCTGACTCCTGTAATCGCAAAAGCCCCATCCAGTTTGAAGGATACAGCTAGTATAGAGCATCTTCATAAGGACAATATCAAGGAAATCAAATCCCTTATACAAGAGCGCAACGGTCGTATCCATAATGTTCTTTTCTGTTTTGGCAATTCGTTTAAATATAACAAAGAATTGTTCTCCAAAGTCATCAGAGCTATAGAAGAGGCGTTACCACCGTCCAAATACAATTATTGGTGTCTGGGGATAAGCAAAAAGGGCTATCCGGTTCATCCACTTGCGCATATGAAAGATCTGAAATTGACGGAATGCACATTCAGCCAGATAACTCCTGACGATTATTCTTTTCAGAAGAAAAACTAAAGACTTCGTCAAAATCATATCTATCAATAATTGGTAGACATATAAAAAGGGACCGTTGACTTACTTTCATAATTGGTAGTTATAGCCTGTTGAATATCTTCTTCCATATCGAACCAACGTCCGGACGACTGCGGGCAGAAACAAACTCACTGAGGTAACTGCGTTTGTTAATGTTAAGATTTTACAAAATGCTTTCAGCCACACAACGTACCTATGCCCACAGATGCCAGACCGGACTGAAAAATCAAGGTCAAAGGCACAAGATTTTCACGACAATGAGCCTTCTATATGCTTATAAAAGGCTTTGGGCTGAATGAGTTTCGTAAATTCGCAACGAAATCGACAAGAGGAAACATTCCTGATCAGCGTCGGGTGTAGAAAGCTATTGCATTGAAGTGTTATTAAGTCACAATTGATTAAGCATAAACACTATAAGGCAAAAGTTGGTCAACTCCGATAGAGAGCATCGCTATAAGCGTCCATCATATCTTCGACTGTCCAACGACGGTATTTATTTGGAAGGCAGCGGAACATAAAAAACGCGATATTCATTTAATTTTTTCATCACTACGCAAAAAGGTTGCGTACTTTGCGTATAATTTTGCATCCGCAATCCGAAAGGAATCGCATCGATGTACTGAGCTGACGGGCTCATCGTCATAAGACTTTTCACGCCGCGGTTTAGCAGCTTCATTACCTGCCAAGGTCAAAATGCCTGCTTACTACGATCAATGGTTACTGCTGGTTCGAGTCCAGCCCGCGGCACAACTTTATGAGGACCAAGGATGGCTTACTTCCTGATTCTTTCATCTTAATTCCATAGCGGAATTAAGAGACTTCATCAGCTATTCAATTTCCTCATATTAATATTAGATCAGGTGGCCCTGCTACCAACAAGGTCAAAGAGAAGCTTACTTCTATGGCATCAGACACTTATTGCCTGGCTAACAACCAGGAGGACAGCTTCTCAATTACCTTTTTAATTTATTATGGCTATGAATAAGACCTTGACAAAAGTCGCTTTGCGCTATCATGCGGTGTTCCTCGACATCAACCGCGAGGACATCAGCAAGAATTCCGAGGCTACAATTCCAGTGATGGCGTTCGTGGCGCGATTGAAGGAGAACGGTTTCAGTGTGAGCGAGGAACTGCTCCACGCACTTAACGCGGTTTCCGCGGATACGCTCGCGGAAATCACCGAGTGCATCAATGATGTGATGGGAGTCAATCTGAACTGGGCCTCTCTTGTCAAGGGGTGGGACGTACCCACAGGAGAATCTCGCGCGGATCACCTTCTCACCTGTATCACAAATATTTTTGGAGGGAAAGCGGCAGGATTCAAGGGAACAACCCTGAAATGTGGCCACTTTATACCAAACGGAACATTCCCGTTAGAGCGTTACAATGGCTGTCCATTCTGCGGGACACCGTTCGAGACAGCGGACTTTGTTTATAAAGGTCAGGGCAGCAAGTTGAAAGAACTCAGGCTGTTTACAGATGCTGACATTAGAAATGTCTTTGCCTCCCTTCTGTCTTCCGCAACCCCGTTGGATGCGACGCAGAGCGATTCCCTGAAGTCGCTTCTGGGCCAGTACCCTCTACCTACAGACGCGAACATTTCAATGAAGGAAACCGCTATGCTTGTCACCAAGACTTTGGTGGAGCAGGGAAAAGCGGATGAGGCTTCCGCGTTTCTGAAGACCCCTGCTGACATCCTTCGTTATCTTTGGTATGAGAAGACCGGACATATTCAGATCATCGAGCCGAAGACCCTTGTAGCCCACGCCCGAAAGATGTACTATCATATGTGGGGGCCGCTTGACAAGGGTAAGGACGCAGCCAAGGATATGAAGCTGAAACTGATGCTTAAATATGATCGCAAGGCCTGTCTCCGTGTGGCCAAATGGATGAACGCCATTCCAATGACAGCAATGCATGCGGCTGAGAATATGAATCCGAAACGCGGTATGTGGGTACGTATGATCCGTGCCCTCCGTCTGGGTGAATACTCCCGCAAGGAGGGTATGGAACATCTTGCCGACATCCTTGACGTATTCTACAAGCAGGAATATTCCACTTGGCAGGGTCGTGTTGACAAGGCGCGTTCCGAGAATGACGCCAACAAGACTCTTGAATTACTCAAGGAGCGACCTGGCTTATTTGCCCGTTGCCTGTTTGCCACTATGCTTAGGTTTGGCAGCGACAAGGCATTGGCCGCTTTCAACGAAGTGGCAGACAGACTTCCGGCGCGACTGCTGCTGTCATTAGGCAATGCCGCCGAGACATATTTTGATGTTAAGGGAGCGCGTGTCGCACACCCGATCACTGGTGTTACCCACCGTATCGAGGCCAACAAGCTGCTTACCCTATACGATGAAGAGGCCAGAAAAGAGATGATCAAGGGTGTCAATGAAATCTACAAGTCCTCTATGGAACGTCGTTTCGCCTCAAAGAAAACCGAGGCGAAGTCCATATTCATTGATCCGGCCCTTTACAGAATACCAGTAAGCGTCGGCGACCGTACGTCAACCGTTCAGGACACCTCCTGCGCCTTGATGGGCACTCGCTTTCCTGTAGAGGGAGAAACCGTACGCTTGTTCCTTCAGTGGGGGAAAGGTTTGCATTCCCAGCCCCTCGATATGGATTTGAGCTGCCGGATAGCTTTGCCGGATGGGAAGACCGACTACTGCTACTTCGGAAACCTGACTTGCCCTGGAGCAAAGCACTCCGGTGATATTCGTGAGATTCCGGAAATGGTCGGCACCGCTGAATATATAGAACTTTCTCTCCCGGAATTAGAGGCGGAAGGCGCTAAGTATGTGACTTTCACTTGCAATGCCTACTCTTGCGGTTCACTGACACCCAACCTCGTCGTTGGCTGGATGGATTCTGCGTATCCAATGAAAATCTCTAAGAGAAAAGGTGTGGCGTATGATCCCTCGTGTGTCCAGCACTTGGTCCGCATCAGCGAAGGAAATTTGTCCAAGGGACTGGTGTTCGGCGTTCTTGATGTCGCGAAGCGTGAAATCGTCTGGCTTGAGATGGCATTCACATCCCAGATTATCCACAACGCTGACAGCGAATCGATTGAAGCGATCCTGTATCGACTGGAAGAGAAGATCTCGATCGGTGAGCTTCTTGATCTGAAAGCCAAAGGACAGAACCTGAGACGGGTTGAGTCCGCCGATGAGGCTGATGAAATCTACACTTATGAATGGGCGTTGAATCCGGCTGAGGTAAGCGAGCTGCTTAACGGGTAGAAAAAATGGAATATAACCACCAATATATTCTTTACTCAGTATTGGGAAAATTTCCGTAATTTCGTGCCTGATATGGAAAAGTACGAAAGCGCTATTTTTGAAGGGCTGAACGCTGAGCAGAAGAAGGCGGTCGGCAGTGTGGACGGACCGGTGCTGATTGTGGCTGGTGCGGGATCTGGTAAGACAAGGGTGTTGACGAGCAGGATCGCCTACATTCTGGAGAGGGGGTGCGATCCGGCACGGATTATGGCCCTGACCTTCACGAAGAAGGCCGCCACGGAGATGAAGGAAAGGATCGCCGTGATGGTCGGAGATCGGAAGGCCAGAAGGCTCTTTATGGGAACCTTCCACTCCATATTCATAAGATTTCTAAGGGAATATGCCGCCTTGCTCGGCTACCCTTCCACTTTCACCATCTACGACACCAGCGATTCGGTGAGCGGCATAAAGGCCTGCATAAAGGAGCTTGGGTTGGACGAAAAGGTTTACAAGCCGAAGGATGTGCTGTCAAGAATATCAATGGCCAAGAACAACCTCATCACAGCCACCGCCTACCGGAACAACCAGCAGGCGATCATCAACGACACGCACGCCCGGAAGCCAAGAATATGCGACATCTACTCCCGCTACGCCGAGAAGTGCAAGAACTCGGGGGTGATGGACTTCGATGACATATTACTGAATATGAATATATTGCTTCGGGATTTTCCCGAGGCCAAGGAGGCGATCGCGTCCCGGTTCGACTACTATCTTGTGGATGAGTACCAGGACACGAACTTCGCCCAGTATCTGATCCTGAAGAAGTTGACGGAGAAGCACCGCAACCTCTGCGTTGTGGGTGACGACTCGCAGTCCATCTACGCTTTCCGAGGAGCGAAGATCGAGAATATTCTTAATTTCAAGAAAGATTACCCAGAGTGCCGGATATTCCGCCTGGAGAGGAATTACCGCTCGACGGCGAACATCGTGAACGCCGCCAACTCATTGATAGCCAAGAACGAGAACAGGATTCCAAAAACCTGTGTCGCCGTTGGTGAGGAGGGCGAGAAGATCCGCCTTCTGAAGAGCTGGTCCGAGCAGGACGAGGCAATCACCATCGCCTCGGAGATTGTGGAAAGGATGCAGTCCGACCACGCCAAGTACCAGGATTTCGCGATCCTTTACAGAACCAATTCCCAGTCAAGAGCCTTGGAGGAGGCTTTGAGGAAGAGAAACCTGCCGTATATGATCTACTCCGGCAACTCGTTCTTCGACAGGGCCGAGGTCAAGGATATGATGGCGTACCTGAAGCTGGTCGTGAATGTCAACGATGACGAGTCGTTCAAGAGGATTGTGAACACTCCGGCAAGAGGAATCGGTGACACATCGCTCAACGCATTGGCAGCTATGGCGTTCGACCTGAAATGCTCGCTGTTCAAGGCGGCATATTCAGAGAAGTTCGCGGACTACGGTCTCAAGCCGGCGGCCGTGGCGAAGATACGCTCTTTCTGTGAGATGATCAACGGGTTCGCCGCCAAAGAGGCCACCACCAACGCTGACGAGTTGGCTCTCGGGATTTCCAACGCCTGCGGGCTGTACGCATTCTTTAAGAACGACCCGTCGATCGAGGCTCAGTCAAGGGCTTCCAATGTCGAGGAACTCATCAACAGCGTCACCCATTTCATTGAGGAGCAGAGGGAAAGCTATTTCCGCGACCTTCTGGCGGAAGGTGAGGCCGAGGATGATTCCGAGGTTGAATATCCTGTTTTCACTTTGGGGGCGTTCCTGGAGAATATTTCCCTGCTGTCCAACGTGGATGTCGAGGACGAGGAGGACACGAACAACAAGATAGCCCTGATGACCGTGCACTCAGCGAAAGGTCTGGAGTTTCCGTACGTTTTCGTGGCCGGTTTGGAGGAGAACATATTCCCGTCTGGCGGGATGCTTATTTCTCCCGCCGAGATAGAGGAGGAGCGTCGTCTGTTCTATGTGGCCATCACAAGGGCGAAGAAGGCCGTCTGCCTTTCGTTCGCCAACACCAGGATGCGCAACGGCAAGCACGAGTCCAATTCCCCGAGCCGTTTCATCAAGGAGATCGACACCAAGTACATCGCCAACCCTCTTAGGAACGATAATTTCTCGGATGATGATTCTCTGGATTTCGAGGATTTCGGTGGGTTCGGCTCACGAGGATTCGGTTCCGGGAATGGCTCCGGAAGCGGCTCCGGGCGTTTTCCGGGTGGTTCATACGGTTCCGGACGCTCTTCTGGTGCTTATGGCAACGGTTCCTCTGGCCGGTTCGGAGGTGGAAACCGTCCCGCAAACAAGTACGGAATGGGCGGCGGCAATTCCTACGGTTCTTCCGGCAGCGTCAGGTACGAGCGTAAGCCAGCCTCCGCTCCAAGGCTGTCTGACACCGCCTCCAAGATCGAGGCCTTGAGAAACCGTCCGCTGCCCCCTAAGATTTCCGACACCGATTTCGTTCCAGCCCCGATGACCGATTTCAAGGTCGGCCAACGGATCGAGCACAACCGCTTCGGCCAAGGCAAGATCCTTGAGATCACCGGTAACGCCCCCGACCTCAAGGCCAAGATCACATTCGACCACTACGGCGAGAAACTTCTCCTGCTCAAGTACGCCAAGATGCGTGTTTTGTAAGTTAAATCCACACATACAGTCAAGATTTTACAGAACGCAACTGCCTGACACGACAACTGCAATATGTTCAAGATGTTTTTCGGAATTGCGTGGATAATTGCTATATTTGCAAGTTGTAAAATATACGGTTGTAATTACAATCAACACTATTTATATGTCAAACATCATCGATTTGAAAAAGGGTCTGAACATTCCGATCAGCGGAGTGGCGGCCCTAGAAGCAAAGAAGACGATCGTGCCTGACACAGTTGCCATTAAACCGACGGATTTCAAGGGGTTCTCCCCGAGACTTCTCGTGAAGGAAGGTGACAAGGTTCTGGCAGGATCCCCTGTTTTGGCAGACAAACAGCACCAGGACATTCTCCTGACCTCTCCGGTGAGCGGAACGGTTCAGGGAATCGTCAGGGGAGAGAAGAGGAAACTCCTCGCTGTGCTCGTGAAGGCTGACGGCGCCAATGAGGCCGTCGATTTCGGAGCCAAGAATCCTTCCGGTCTGAAGGCCGAGGAGGTGAAGGACATCCTTCTCAAGAGCGGTCTGTGGCCATTCATCATTCAGAGGCCTTATGGAATCATCGCCGATTCGGCTTTGACACCTAAGGCTATTTTCGTGTCCGCATTCTCGACGGCTCCTCTTGCGGCTGACGCTGAGTTCGCCTTCAAGGATGAGGTCGCCGCCATCCAGGCAGGTGTGACGGCTGTGTCAAAGCTCGCCAAGGTTCACGTCTGCGTGAACAGCGATGCTTCGGCTTTCGCCAAACTCACCGACGCGACTGTCCACACGGTCAACGGAAAGAAGCATCCGGCCGGAAATGTTGGTGTGCAGATCAGCCACATCTCTCCTATAAAGAAAGGTGAGACCGTCTGGACTCTGTCCCTGCTCGCTCTCGCGGCCATCGGCAAGCTCTTCAAGACCGGCAGGATCGACCTTACCCGCAAGGTGGCCGTCACCGGACCGGTTGTCAAGGACGCTTCTTATGTCGTTACCCTTCCGGGAATGCCGATCAAGGCTCTCAAGGGATTCTATGACAATAGTGTGGAGACCCGTTTCATCAGCGGAGACGTGCTTTCCGGCGAGAATGTCGGCGAGGACGGTTACCTCGGATTCTTCGACAATCAGGTCTCTCTGATCAAGGAAGGCCGTGAAAGGGAAGTGCTCGGATGGGCGAAACCGTTCAGGTTCAATCAGTTCAGTTCTTCTATGACTTACTTCTCCTGGCTTCTGCCTAAGAAGAAGTACAATATGGACACCAACACCCACGGCGGCGTGCGCGCGTTCGTGGTTTCGGATGTATATTCAAAGGTTCTCCCTATGGATCTTTTCCCTGTCTATCTGATCAAGGCCTGCCTTGCCGGCGACATCGAGAAGATGGAGCAGTTCGGAATCTATGAGGTTCTTCCTGAGGACTTCGCCCTGTGCGAGTTCGTGGATCCTTCAAAGAACGACATCCAGGCTATCATCGCCAAGGGAATCGACCTTATGATAAAGGAAATGGCTTAAAGGATTATCGCTATGGAAGAAAACACAGTAAAACCAGGCCTTTTCGAGAAAGGCGGTAAGTTGGGGTGGCTGCATTCTACCTGGGATGCCTTTGACACCTTCCTCCGCGTCCCTGCGACAGTGACCGCCAAGGGCGCTCACGTCAGGGATGCCGTTGACATCAAGAGAATTATGATCATCGTTGTGCTGGCTGTTGTTCCCGCCGCTCTGTTCGGTATGTGGAATGTCGGCTACCAGCACAATCTCGCGGTCGGAGACCTTCCGGGATTCTGGAACCAGTTCTTCTGGGGACTTCTGAAGGTTCTCCCTCTCTACCTTGTCTCCTACATCGTAGGTCTCGGCATCGAGTTCGCCTCAGCCCAGATCAAGGGCGAGGAGGTGAATGAGGGTTACCTCGTTTCCGGTATGCTCATTCCGCTGATCGTCCCTGTGGACGTTCCGCTCTGGATGCTTGCCATCGCCGTGGCCTTCGCGGTAATATTCGGTAAGGAAGTTTTCGGCGGTACGGGAATGAACTTCCTGAACCCGGCTCTCCTCTGCCGCGCCTTCCTGTTCTTCTCCTACCCGAGCGCAATGTCGGGATCAGAGGTCTGGGTAGCGCCACGCTGCGGAGCCGACGCCATCTCCGGCGCCACACCTCTTTCTTATCTTACAGAGGGACAGGGTGCCCTTGAGGCCATCAACAATGCCGGCTACAGCTTCTGGAATATGTTCTCCGGAATCATCCCTGGCTCTGTCGGCGAGACTTCCGTGATCGCTATCCTCATCGGTGCCGTCATCCTCATCTGGACAGGTGTCGCAAGCTGGAAGATCATGGTTTCATCCGTGGCTGGCGCCCTTCTCGTAGGCTGGCTCGGCAATGTCGGTGGAGTGACTGACGTTCCTGCTTACTATCAGCTTGTTATGGGTGGTTTCGCTTTCGGTACAGTCTTTATGGCGACCGACCCTGTCACCTCAGCCCAGACAGAGACCGGCAAGTGGATCTACGGATTCCTCATCGGCGCTCTCTGCGTGGTAGTCAGACTCTTCAACCCAGGCTACGCCGAGGGCATGATGCTGGCCATCCTCCTTATGAACACCTTCGCTCCGCTGATCGACCACTATGTGACATCAGCCGCTACGGGCAGAAGAGCAAAAAAGGTTACAATCGCTTAATTTTCAAGGAATATGAATACTAACGGTAACGCATACACAGTAATCTACACGACAGTTGTCGTGGCCCTTGTCGCAGCGATTCTTGCCTTTGTGGCTATGACGCTCAAACCAAAGCAGGACGCCAACATCAAGGCCGAGACCATCAGCCAGATGCTGACTGCCGCACAGTTCTACACAAAGGACGAGTGCAGCGCTATGGGTAACGACAAGGTTCTGGAAGCATATTCACAGAACATCAAGGAAGCCTACACCATCAACCTGAAAGGCGAGAAGGTCCGTGACCTCAATACAGAGGTCAAGAGCATCGAGCTTCAGGATGGTCTCAAGGCTCAGAACAAGAACATCAAGGACGGAAAGGGTGCGGATCTTCCTGTCTATGTCTTCGGCAAGGACGGCAAGACCGTGACTGTCATTCCTGTCTTCGGAGCTGGTCTTTGGGGAGCCATCTGGGGCTATATTGCTCTGGATGAGGATCTTCAGACCATCGTTGGCGCTTATTTCGACCACGATAGCGAGACCCCTGGCCTCGGTGCGAAGATCAAGGACGATCCTGACTTCAGAGCTGAGTTCATCGGCAAGAAGGTCAATCTGGTCTCAGAGCCTGTGTTCGGAATCGTAAAGACAGGCACGGTCGCTGAATCTGAATATTCAGTTGATGCCATCACTGGCGCCACGATGACCTGCAAGGGACTCGGTGAGGCTATGGCTGTGTGGTTCAAGGCCTACACTCCGTTCCTTTCCTCAGCAGCTCCGGCCAAGGAGTGCTGCGGCGGAAACGGTGGTGAGTGCGACGGCTCGAAACCTTGCTGCTCAGAGTCTTCCGAGGCTGGATGCTGCTCTGACTCGTCAGCTGTTAAATGCCCTGTAACTGAATAATCAAGGAGGAAGTAATATGAATAAAGAACTCAAAGAAACGATTCTTAACCCGATCTTCAAGGGCAACCCTATCACTGTCCTTGTGCTGGGTATCTGCTCCTCCCTCGCTGTAACTGTCGAGCTCAAGGGAGCGTTCGTCATGGCCCTTTCCGTGATCGCGGTGACAGGACTCTCCAGTCTTGTCCTCTCGATCCTGAGAAACACAATCCCTAACCGCGTGCGTATCATCGTGCAGCTGGTTGTGGTGGCCATGATGGTTATTCTTGTCGATCAGTTCCTCAAGGCCTATGCCTACGGAATCGACAAGCAACTGTCAGTCTACATCGGTCTGATCATCACCAACTGTATCGTCATGGGACGTATCGAGGCGTTCGCCCTTGGCAACAAGCCGCTTCCGTCCCTTCTTGACGGACTCGCCAATGGTGTGGGCTACGGCCTCATCCTCGTTGTGGTGGCTTTCTTCCGTGAACTCTTCGGATCCGGCACATTGTTCGGTCTGAGGATAATCCCTGAAAGCTTCTACGCCGCCGGCTATGTCAACAACGGTCTCGTGATCCTCCCTCCGATGGCGCTGATCCTCATCGGCTGCATCATCTGGATCCAGAGAAGCATCCAGAAGGACCTTCAGGAAAAATAACGACAAAGACAAGTACTGATTATGGAATATTTAAGCTTATTCGTAAAGTCAATATTCGTTGACAATATGATTTTCGCATACTTCCTTGGTATGTGCTCATACCTGGCGGTATCGAAAAATGTGAAGACAGCTTCCGGTCTTGGTGTCGCTGTTATTTTCGTCCTTCTTGTGACATTGCCGATCAACTATCTTCTGAACAAGTACGTCCTGGCGCCTGACGCATTGATAAAAGGTGTGGATCTGAGTTTCCTCAGCTTCATCATATTCATCGCCGTCATCGCCGCGTTCACGCAGCTTGTCGAGATGATCGTGGAAAAATTCGCTCCGGCACTATATTCATCACTGGGAATCTATCTGCCTCTGATCGCCGTGAACTGCGCCATCCTTGGTGGTTCGCTCTTTATGCAGAACAAGGATTTCGTGAATGTTGGTGAGGCTTCGGTTTACGCTCTTGGTTCCGGCATCGGCTGGTTCCTCGCCATCGTGACCCTCGCCGCGATCAGGGAGAAGATGTCCTACTCGAAGGTTCCTGCCGGACTCAGAGGCATCGGTATCACATTCATCACCGTTGGTCTGATGGCTATGGCCTTTATGACCTTTATGGGATTGACAATCTAATTAGGAGGCAGAGAATATGTTTTCAACAGTAATTTCAGCTATCATCACAATTGTGGTTGTGACCGTGGTTCTGGTCGCTCTGCTTCTGTATGTGAAGATCAAACTTACTCCGGACGGCACTGTCAAGATCGACATCAACGACGGAAAGAAGGTTCTTGACGTTCCTCAGGGAAGCGACCTTCTGCACACTCTCGCCGACCAGAAGATTTTCCTTCCTTCCGCTTGCGGTGGAAAGGCGAACTGCGGTCAGTGCAAGGTTCAGGTGCTTGAAGGCGGCGGAACCATCCTTCCTACCGAGACCGGCTTCTTCAGCCGCAAGCAGATCAAGGACGGCTACAGGCTCGGTTGCCAGGTAAAGGTAAAGGAGAACATCAAGATCCAGGTTCCTGAGTCAACGCTCAGCGTTCAGAAACTTGAGTGCGAGGTCATCTCCAACAAGAACGTGGCCACCTTCATCAAGGAGTTCACGGTTAAACTTCCTGAGGGAGTTCATCTTGACTTCAAGTCCGGTGAATACATCCAGATCGACATCCCTGCCTACGACCTTGATTTCTCGACGATTGATGTCGATGACATCTACAAGGCCGACTGGGAGAAGTACGGTTTCTTCGGCATCAAGACGAAGAACGAGGTGCCTACGATCAGGGCTTACTCTATGGCCTCTTACCCTGCGGAGGGCGACATCATCAAACTGAACGTCCGTATCGCCACTCCTCCGTTTGACAGGAGCCAGCCTAAGGGCGTTTTCAAGATGCTGCCTGTTCCTCCGGGAGTCGGTTCATCCTATGTCTTCACCCGCAAGCCGGGCGACAAGGTTTGGATCTCCGGTCCGTTCGGTGAGTTCCTTCTTCCTAAGAACGATCCTGATTCTCAGGAATATATCTTCGTGGGTGGTGGCGCCGGTATGGCTCCTTTGAGAAGCCATATCATGCACCTGTTCAAGACTCTCAAAACAAAGCGTGAGGTACACTTCTTCTATGGAGCGCGCAGCCTTGTCGAGGCATTCTACCTTGAGGACTACGCCGAGATCGAGAAGGAGTTCCCTAACTTCCACTTCCATCTGGCCCTTGACCGTCCTGATCCGGCAGCTGACGCAGCTGGAGTCAAGTACACGGCAGGTTTCGTTCACAATGTGATGTACGAGACCTATCTCAAGGACCACGACACTCCGGAGGACATCAAGTACTTTATGTGCGGACCTCCTATGATGGTCGCTTCCGTCAACAAACTGCTTGACAGCCTTGGAGTGCAGCCTGAGAGCATTCTGTACGATAACTTCTCGTAATCGAGACGTGATATTTATTGAGGACTGGCCCGCTTGGACCAGTCTTTTTTTGTACATTTGCGGTATGATTGACAAGAAAGTACAGATGATGGATGCGGGAATGGTGCTGTTCACGAGCGAGAAGCCGTTCGGGACGGTGCTGGGGGGCATCAAAGCGGAGTTGACGAAACTTGGTAAGGTCAAAAGGGCCAACGAGATATCACCGGATGAACTTCCTGACACGACGGGAGAGTGTGACCTTTTTGTGGACTGGTCAACGCCTCTGCGTTGGCGGGCCATTTCCTGCCGGCTGGAGGATGCCGGTCTTGTGGGAACAAATGCTGACGGTGAGGAGACCAGACGCTATGCGCTTTGTGTCAAGGAAGGAAACAAGAACCGGAAAGGGAAGGTTCTTGTGACGCTGCTGCTTGCTGTGATATTCATTGCCTTGGGAATATTCAGCATCGACGGGGTTGCTGGAATATTCACGGTTCTTTTTGGTAGTGTTTTTGTCGTTGCCATTGTTATTCTTGCTTTGCGGCCAAGTGCCAAGGCTCAAAAAGTGGTGAGAGATCTTCTTGAGGTCGTGCGTGAGGCGAAGTGATTTTCACCTCTGATCCGTGGCTTTTTGACGCTCAGAAAGGCAATTTTTGGCGAATTTTGCCTAAGATAAACAAAAACAGCATAAAAATCGTTTCAGATAGTTGTTTTGTTTAAAAGAATTTGTATATTTGACGTGAAGTTTTTCATAGTTTAAGTTTAGGTTAAGTAGCGGGGTGAACGCAGTGAATGCGCTTGCCCCGTGAATTTTCTATAAAAAACAGAAATTTACGTTTTTTATAGAAAACATTTTTTGTTTCTTTTCATTATTTACGTTTAGTCACCATACTTTTGCAGACGGCCCGCAACGGTGCGGACTGTTAAATTTTTACAACTATGAAGAGTTCTCTCAGAATCCTTTCCAGGACCGCGTCGGTCGGAATGATGGCATTGGCCGCCGTTATGTTTTCGTGCAACAAGATTCCTTCCGAAACCGCCCAAGGCACGTTGAGTTGGAATTTCTCGCAAAGAATGCTCACCAGGGCGACTGTTGATCTGCCTGACACCGACGCATTCATTCTTACAGTGAAAAATTCGGCCGGAGATGTACTCTATGAAGGAGCGTATGGCGATTCCCCGGAGTCAATGCTTGTTAATCCAGGTAGTTATACCGTCAAGGCCGTGTCAAGGGTTTTCGAGAAACCAGAGTTTTCCGCTCCGCAGTTCGGAGACGAACAGGTTGTCGTGGTTCAGTCGGGGACAAGCACTAAAGCCCGCCTTAACTGTACGCAACTCAATTCCGGCCTTAGGATGAGGCTGGATTCCGAATTCGGCGCGACATACCCGAATGGTTCCGTGACCGTATCGTCAGCGGAGGGAAACCTCAAGTACTCTCAGACAGAAAACCGCATAGGTTATTTCAAGGCCGGAAACGTCTCCGTTTCTCTGGATGACGGCACTACCTCAAAGATTCTGCTGACACGCTATCTTGAGGCGTGTGAGGTTCTGACATTGGGCATATCCTGCCCTGCCATCGAGCCTCCAAAGCCTGATGCCGGTAATGGCATTTCCATTACAGTGGACACAAGCCGGGTCTGGAGCAGTTATGACTACGAGATCGGTTCCGGCCAAGGTGCGGATCCGGGTACTACCGTGTCCACGGCGTACAGTGTGGCGCAGGCTAAGGAGCACATCGGAGAGAAAAGTGTCTGGGTTTGCGGCTACATTGTGGGTGGTGATCTGTCATCGGCAAAGGAAGGAATTTCTTTCACACCACCGTTCACCTCCATGACATGTTTGGCGATAGCTTCCCGTTCATCAGTCACGTCAAAAAGTTCGTGCATGTCTGTCAAATTGCCGAAAGGTGACATACGTACCGAAATCAATCTGGCTGACAACCCTGGACTCATAGGACGGAAAATCTATCTAAAGGGAGACTTGATCGCGGCTTATTTTGGCATTCCTGGCATTGAGAATATTACTGAATATGTTCTGAAGTAACTGTTAACCAAATAATTATCTTTTATGAAAATCAAACTGAACAGGATGGCGTCCGCCATCGTGCTGGCGCTGCTTTGTCCATTGGCTGGACATTCGCAAAGCAAGACAGTGCCAAGAGCCTGGGAGTTCGGCATTGGCGGGGCTGCAATGAACGTCACGAGAACGACCGTGTCAAACTTTCATCAGACCTCAGGTGGAGATTATATCTTCAACCTTGATGAGAAGATGCTGTATGGCGGAGTCGAACTCTACTCGGCTGTCGAACTGAAGAAATGGCTGTATGCCGATCTGCAGGGAACCTTAGGATTTGCAAAATACTATGAATCCGAAAGCCAACGGCAGGGATATTCATTGATGGTCAGTCCGGGAATACAGTTCCGCCCGTTTGTAAGAAGCGGCTGGATCCAACCATATCTCAGGTTAGGTGTCAACTATTACCACAAAAATTTTCCGACTTCCTATTTCGGACAGTTCAAGGGAGATGTCACAAAGGAGGCCTTATGGCGGGCTGAGGATGCTTGGAATAAAGGATATACCTTTGATTCAGACACATTTTTCCCTTTGTCCGCCGGCATCGGTGTGATCGGCTGGATGAGCGATAGGGTGGGAGTGCATATTCAAGGGCAGTACAATCACTCGCTTGGTACCGACGGCATCAATTTCGCCCAAGCCTCCGCCGGAATAGTGCTGAGGTTGGGAGGACAGGACAAGAACAAGTCTGTGGCGGACCGTTACATTTCTAAGCATCTCGATGAATATGCGGGACTCTATCCTCAAAATGTCATTGAGAGGGAAGTTGTCCGTGAGGTCCCGGTCGAGGTTATCCGCGAGGTCATCAAGGAAATTCCATCAGAGAAGACTTTGGCTGAAATGATGGACAATGTGAACTTTGATTTCGACAAAGCCACGATCACGGCTGATTCCCAGTTTACTCTGGATGAGATAGCTAACACTTTGGCGCGATTTCCGGATACACGTTTCCTTGTCGCCGGCTATACTGACGCCAAGGGAACTGTGGAATACAATGAGGAACTTTCACGTGCCCGTGCCAAGGCGGTCTATGAAGCGCTTCTGCTGAGAGGAATACCGACGTCCAGGCTTTGTTACAGAGGCTTTGGCAAGCGAGTGGCTCTTGTCCCGGAATCGGCTTCGGACGAACAGCGAAGAGGAGACCGTAAGGTCGTTATTGAAAGGGTGACGTCAGAATCACTGTGGAATTATCTTAACCAACAATAAATCATATTCATTTATGAAAAATCATTTTAGATCATTGATCATGGCGCTCATTGGGGTGTCGATGTTGGCTTCCTGCAATTCACTGGAGGTGACCATGCCGGTCGGACCACGTGGAGAACAAGGAATCCAGGGTGTTGCCGGTAAAGACGGATTGTCGGCTTATGAACTATGGGTCAAGGCGGTACAGGAAAAGCAGATTGACTATACCGGCTCTGTTGACATTAGTCATTTTTTCCTTTATCTTAAAGGCAAGGATGGCGTTGACGGTAAGGACGGCAAAGATGGCAAGGATGGTGCCGATGGTGTTGACGGCGCGAACGGCAAATCCGCCTACGAACTTTGGAAGGAATATGTCGCTACCGGAATCGATGATCCTCACAATCCTGGAAGTCAATGGGATAAAACCAAGACATCGATGGTGGATTTCTATAGGTTCCTTACGGGAAACGATGGCGCGGATGGACTTATCCCATATATCAAGGATGGAAACTGGTGGATTGGAGATCATGACACCGGAATCAAAGCCAAAGGTGACAAGGGCGACAAAGGTGATACCGGAGATAAAGGTGATAAGGGTGATAAAGGAGATACTGGAGCCAAAGGAGATAAGGGTGATAAAGGAGACAAAGGCGATAAAGGTGATAAGGGCGATAAGGGCGATACCGGTGTTTCCGGCAAAAATGGAGTTGACGGCCAGAGCGCGTACGAAATGTGGAAAAGATACGTTCAAGAAACGATTGCCGCCGGAGGCAAAGTGGTTGATCCGAACGGAAATGAAATCACATTGGACGATCTTTCCATTCAGAAATTCTTCCAATATTTGACTGGCAAGGCTGGTGCCAAGGGCGATAAGGGTGATACCGGCGCTGATGGCAAAGACGGCGCCAATGGAAAGGATGGAGCCGATGGTAAAGATGGCGCGGACGGCAAAGATGGTGTTGATGGCAAGGATGGCGCGGACGGTAAGGACGGCAAAGATGGAGCCGATGGTCTGAACGGCAAGAATGGCCTGACACCGGAGATCGACCCAAAGACCGGCGAATGGATCATCGTTAATAAGGAAACCCGTGACACTATTTTTACTCACATTGCTGCCAAAGGTCGCGATGGCAAAGATGGCGTTGATGGAAAGGATGGCGCCGATGGCAAGGACGGTAAAGATGGCATCGATGGTAAGGATGGTGCTGACGGCAGGGATGGTGATACGCCTTATGTCGGATCTAACGGAAATTGGTGGATAGGCAGTGTTGACACTGGTGTCAAGGCCCAGGGACTAAAAGGTGACACAGGTGCCGATGGTAAGGATGGCGTAAACGGCAAGGACGGAAAAGATGGCCTTGACGGAAAGGATGGTAAAGACGGTGTTGACGGAAAAGATGGTGCCGATGGCAAAGATGGCATTGACGGCAAAGACGGAGCCGATGGTAAAGACGGCAAAGATGGTGCCGATGGCAAGGACGGTAAAGACGGCGTTGATGGAAAGAATGGCGCGGATGGCAAAGACGGAGCCGATGGTTCGGCAGGTAAGTCTGCCTATGAACTTTGGGTGACAGATGTTCAGTCTCCATCTGGATTGGAGGATCCTAAGAATCCAGGGACAAAGTGGGATCCTTCCAAGACGTCCATAGCTGATTTCTATGAATATCTAAGCGGAGCCTCTGGCGCTAATGGCAAGGATGGCACTGACGGTCGCGACGGTGTCGATGGTAAAAATGGCACTGACGGAAAAGATGGCGCTGACGGCCAGGATGGTAAAGACGGTGTCGATGGCAAAGACGGGAAGGATGGCGCTGATGGTAAGGACGGCGCTGACGGAAAAGACGGTACCGATGGCAAGGACGGCAGTGACGGTGCTAATGGAAAATCCGCATACGATTTATGGAAGGAGCTGGTACTCAGTGAAGAAGGACTGGATAATCCGGGCAACGGAGTGTACGATATTGATATGTACCCTAAGTGGCCGAGAACAGCGGTATCCATCTATGACTTTTTCAAGTACCTGAGGGGCAGCGATGGTGAGTCCGGCACCATGATGTCGGTTGTCGACACTCTTTATGTGGAGGAGGTTGACTGGAGCAAGTACAATGTCGCTCCTGTAAGGTCTTTGGCGAAAGTCAATTCGACGGGAGAGAAGAAAGACACGACCTATGAATATGTAAATCCATATTCTGGTGGCTGCGCCTTGATAGTCTCTGGCCCGGGACCTGTCGCGATACCAAATTGCAAGGTGGAGTTCAAGGATCAGACTGGAAATTCCTTCAGCAAGACATCCGACAGCCGGGGGTACATATATCTGACTCGGAATGAATTGCCGGATTGGCGCTCAGGATCTCCGTCAATGTCAGATCTGTCCGCCAGAACCAAACCGACAAGTTTCTCATTCGGGGGCAAGACAATCACGGATGCCGGAAAAATCGCTGCGACATGTGGCGTGCCGTACAAGGTTGACGTTAGTGTCAGAATGACAGGCTCCTCTTGGGAGATGACTACGGTGACCGCTGATTATGAGATTACAAGAATTGTGGAAGGTCAGTCCGAGAAGGAATGGGGAGGGGTGAAATTCCCTGAATCCAAAGACGGAGCCGGCTATTTTATGTATAGAAGTTTGGGTGATATCAACAGATTCCGCAAGGTTGAGTTTGCCTGGAGCGGTTTTTCTCCGAACGATTTCATTTATGGAGACCATTTCATGAAAATAGACAACACAGGGGTGGAGAACTCCTGGGAAAGATCGTTGGGAACTGTTGAAAGCACAGTGACGGAAGCGCTGACCTATGGTGATGGCGGGTCTCCTCTTGTCGTGGATGTAAATTACATGCCTACAGAGAAAGGTTATGGAGAGTCAATCTACTATCGCGAACCATCGCCTGACTATGGCTTGCAGGCCAAGTCTTCCACGAAAACCATAATACCTGAATATTGCAGTGTCGGTGACCTGAATATAGAAGGCTTAAAAGGCGGAACGGATGACGAACAGTTCACGAGTTATAACGGGAAACTTGTCCTTTCCGATGACGGAACGACGAAAGTTCCTGTCAACATGACCAATTACGAGCTTATACTTGGCCAAACATCATTCACGTTCGCGTTCGATTACTCGACTTTTGGCCATGTCTATCTGCGTGACGGCTATTATGATGCCTCTACAGATACCTTCCGGTTCAAGAGATACGGCACGTTGTTGAGTTATCTTGAGGACCTCAAACAGACCAAGGATGTTGAATATGTGACTGTGTTTTCCAACTCAGGCCAACTGGGCGGGGTGAACATCAACAATAATGTCCCTATTTGTTTCTCGGTAAAGAACGGTGTCATCCAGAAAGCCAAGAAGGAACCTTTCACTATAAGAAATGTCTATGACAAGTTTTCCATAACAATAAGAACCTTCTTATTCGATGATGTGTATTACGGTGAGGTCAAAGGCAGGTTTGTCTATGATGAATCTAACCCTTATGTGGCTTCCTGTGAATTGGGCGGCAAGAAATATGTGTTCCAAGCCATCAAGGATGCTGTAAGCGCTCCACTTCCATAGTCCCTCACCGGATTGTGACGGATGAATATAACAACAGGACGGCTCGTCAAGAACCGCCCTGTCTTATGAATGTCCGTTCATTGAATCTGAATTACTTCAGGTAGTCGTCAAAATAGTTTGTGACCTTGTCCATGAGATGAATCCTCCACTTGCCGAAGACGTTATGCTCGGAGCATGGATAAGGGAAATAGTCTAACTGGACATTGTTCTCGACACATTTCTGCACGAAACTGAGGCTGTGTTCCCAGACAACGGTGTTGTCGATGGCTCCCTGGCAGATGAGCAGTTTGCCCTTGAGGCCGTCAACCTTGCCGATGAGACTTGTCTGCGCGAATCCGTCAGGATTTGTGGCCTCGGTCTCCATGTAGCGTTCTCCGTACATGATCTCGTACCATTTCCAGTCGATTACCGGGCCTCCGGCCACTCCAACCTTGAATGTCTCCGGATAGTTGGTCATAAGGGAGATGGTCATGAAACCGCCATAACTCCAGCCATGGACTCCGATTCTGTCAGAATCGACGAACGGAAGGGACTTCAGCATGTTTATGCCCACCATCTGATCGGCCATCTCGTTCTGTCCGCAATGGCGGTGGATGGCTTTCTCATATTCAGCGCCACGGTTCTGGGTGCCCCGGTTATCCTGGACATAGACGATATAGCCTTTCTGTGCCATGAGCATCTCCCACATCCGTACCTGGCCGAGCCATGTGTTCTGGACCATTTGTGAGTGAGGGCCTCCATAGACGTAGAGGACAACAGGGTATTTCTTTGCCGGGTCGAAATCTGTCGGCAGAAAGAGTCTGTACCAGTTGTCGTACTTGCCGTCCGCGCTCTTGACCGTGCCGAAAAGCACTTCTCCGGTCTTGTATGCTTTGAGAGGATCCTCAGCTGTGATGAGATTGCGGATCAGCTTTCCGTTGCTGGTCATTATGTTTGTGACGCGCGGCACATTGAAGCTGCTGTAGTTGTCGATGTACTTGGAGCAGTCTTCGTTGAGGCTGATTGTGTGCCAGCCTTCCTCGGTCGTCAATCTGATTGGTTTGCCGAATTTGGCTTTCGTTACGATGTCCGCAGGGATTCTTGACCGGGACATCTTGACCTCGATCTTGAACAGGTGGTTTTCGACCGGCGAGATCTCCGCTGAAGTATAGTAAACGAACCGCCCGTCGTTGGCAAGGTACTCCACGTCAGCGTCCGTCACGGTCAACCTCCTGACTGTTCCCAGTGTGTCGCACAAGTAAAGGTTGCGGTACCCGTTCCTGTTGTTTGTCCTGTAGATGAATGAATATGTTCCCTTGAAGAACCGTACTGGATCCAGCGGCTCGACATAGCGAGAATCATCTTCGGTGAGGATCGTGCGCGCGAACGTCCCGTCAGAAGCCCTGTACATGTTCAGTTTCAGATGTTTCTGCGTACGGTCAAGAACCTGGATGAGTACATTCTTGCTGTCTGGTGACCAACTGATGTTCGTAAGGTACTGGTCGCGGCCATATTCATTGACATCACACCACACTGTCCTGCCGCTTTCCACATCGTAGATTCCGAGCCTGACATTCTCGCTGTCCATCCCGTTCATCGGGTATTTGATGTTATTGAGCGTGCCGGTGCGTGTAGTGATGTCCAGAAGAGGAAAGTCTGAGACCAGGGAGTCATCCTTCCTGTAGAAAGCCAGTCTGGAACCGTCAGGTGACCAGAAGATTCCGTTTTCTATCCCGAACTCGTTGCGGCTGACAAACTGGCCGTAGGTGATGTCTGGACTCTCGCTCTCAGCGATGCAGACAGGGGCCTTGTCGAAGATGTACAGGCTCTTGCCCACTGTGTAGGCGTATGTTCCGACACTGCTGCGCGTGACGTTCCCGGCATCCTTCGGAAATCCTTCAGGCAGCCGTGTGGCGGAATATTCGGAGACCTCTCCTGTCGATATATTCTCCTGCATCCACTTGCCGTCCTTGTAGGTTATGAAGGTGTCACTGTCTTTCCATGACGCGGCGACGCTCGCCGGACGGACATTTCTGCCGAGCACGGCCTCCTCCATGGTGATTTGTTTCCCGTCAGGGTTCGCCGGATGTGTGGTGACGACTCCGGTCTGGGCGTTGAGTGCGAGAGGTGTCGCCAACGCGATGATTGTAAGTGCTCTTCTCATTATTCGTTTGCTGGTGTTGAGGTTGAGATTATCCTGTCCACAACGTATTTCTGCATTCCGCGCCATGGAAGGGTTCCGAGGTATTCCTTGTAATGAAGTTCGACGGATTTGCCGCTGTACCTCATAAGCTCGTTGGCCACTTCCTCGTCCTCGACGGAGAAATCGAATATATAGGATTCGACCGCGGCTCCGCCGGTGTTCCTGTTCGAGCCGCGGAACCCGGCCTGGATCAATTTGCCTTCGTAGGTTTTCCAGACATAGCCCTTGTAGATGAACTGGTTGAGCTCACCTGCCTTCACACCGTCTCCGAAGACGAAATAGAACCTGAAATAGATGAATCCCGCCAGGGCAAGGGCGAGAATGATTCCTGCCCAAGTGAATATTTTGCCTTTTGTCGTCATAACCTATTATTTTACCTCGTTTCCGGTCAGTTCCCATCCGGTGATGGTGGAGACGTAAGGGATCATCGCGTGAGCCTTTTTGAGATGACCCGCATAGTTCGGATGCCCGTCGGCTCCCATGTCGGAGTCATTGTTATGGACGGATTTGGTAAGAGCCATTATGTGGACATTCTTGAGTCCGCAGCTGTCGAGAGCCTTGCGGATGTAGTCGAACATCAGAAGATCGTTTTTCGGGGCGACGCAGAGGATAGGGTAGTCCTCGCCATAGTTGTCCTTGATCTCTTTCAGCAGCGTGATGTAGTTCTTGACGAACAGCCTTTCGGCAGGCTGCATTCCTGTCGAGAAATCATTGGTGCCAAGGTATATGACTGTTATTCCCGGCTTTAGCGGAAAGGATTTGGCGTCCCACTTCACATCCTTTACCAAGTCGTAGGTCTGGAGGTATCTGTCCGGCATGAAATAGCCTTTGACATTGCCGTTGTAGTTGCGGGATATTCCCATACCGGAGTGCGCCACGACAATCTGATCCGCGTCAAAGTATCTTGCCATCGCACATGCGTAGGTGAGGTTCTGGTTCTCGGTCTCAGGCTTGAAGCGCTCTTTGTTCGAGCTTTCCGTACCGTAGCCGCAAGTGTAGGAGTCGCCGATATATTCAATGATCCTTTCCTTGGGAGCGTCGGCCTGAAGGAACTCTCCGTCAGTGATGAACTCGCTGATGGTCGTGGTGCCTTGTTCGCCTTCGGTGCGCTTCTGAAGGATCACCTGATGAGGTGCCTTGGCGGCCTTACGATCCTTGCCGAAGCGGGCTTTGAGTTCTTCCTGAGTGAATATCACGATGGTCGTGTCTGATCCATGCACCGCGATCACCTTGTCCGGAGTTGTCGCCATGGAGCCGTCGAGCCACACGTTGTAGTAGTTCTTTTTTGTGTCAGAAACTTTGAAACTCAATGAATTGCCCTGAAACCGCACTTTGGCGTACACCCCAGTCCAGTCAAACGACACATTCCCGTCCTTCACTTCGGTCCTGCCGATGTAAGTGATTCTTGAATCAGAGGCCTTTATGGCCGTCTCTGTCGCCTTGGGAGCGGCTGACATGGAGGCGGCTCCGAAAAGGGCCACCGCAAGAAGAGTTATCTTTTTCATCTTCATCTGTTGTTGGTTTAACGACACAAATTTAATGAATATCAACGATTCGGCAAACGAATTTATGGGGCGGCAAGCACAGTTCAGGCTCGGTGATGATGAAAAAAGGAACCGTTCCTTCGAGCGATTCCTTTTTAATCATTAGGCACCGTTTCCGGCACCCTTGTACTGGGTAGGAGAATCGAACTCCTATTGCAAGATTGAGAATCTTGAGTACTAACCGTTATACGAACCCAGCGTTCTTTGGTTTTGGGAATGCAAAGGTAGACAAAAATCTTGAACTTCCAAAATTTTCTGTGGAAAATTACGAAAATCATGAATGTTTCCGTAAATATGGTGGATTCGGGGAATATTCCGGCAAAACGCCGGCGAGTCTGAGACTATATATAAGAAAAGGCCACGGAACTCTCCGCAGCCTTTGTCTATCGTTTCCGTGGCAGAAATTACTTCTGACGGTTCTTGTATCTCTGGTAGAATTTGTCGACGCGTCCGGCGGTGTCAACGAGCTTGACTTTACCGGTGTAGAATGGGTGAGAGGTGTTGGAGATCTCGACCTTTACAACCGGATACTCAACTCCGTCAACAACGAGAGTCTCTTTTGTCTCCGCGCATGAACGGGTTACGAACACGGTGTCGTTCGACATATCCTTGAAAGCTACAAGGCGGTAGGTTTCGGGATGAAGTCCTTTTTTCATTTCTTTATTGCTTTAAAAGTTGTTTTACTTCTTGTAAACAGTCTGCAAAGTTAACCCTTTTTTGAAGATTTACAAGCATATTCCATGTAAATCTTGTCATGTTGAGGGATTTTTCCTAAGGAAAAAGTCCGACTTTTCCATTCTGTGCGTACGACTATGGTTTTGGATGACACGTTGAAAAACTACTTCTCGTCAGCTGCTGGCGCGAGTGCTGACCATACGACGGCGCTGAGGGCTCCGCCGCAGAGGGGGGCTACGATGAATACCCAGAGATCCTTGAGGGCCTGGCCGCCGGCGAAGAGAGCCGGTCCGATGGAACGGGCAGGGTTCACGGACGTGCCGGTGAGCCTGATGCACACGAGGTGGATGAGGATGAGGGACAGACCGATCGCGAGACCTGCGAAATTGCCGGCTCCGACCTTGCTGTCAGTCGTTCCGAGGACCACGAACACGAAGAGGAACGTGGCGATGAACTCAACGAGGAACGCTCCGCCTGCTCCGCCGGCGTTGGCCACCGCGTTGGTACCAAGACCTCCTGTGAGATCAGGAGCGGCGACAACTTTCGTGAGAATGAGGAGGATCGCGCCGGCGATGACGGCTCCGATGACCTGGCCGATCCAGTAGCCAAGAGCGTCCTTCCAGCTCATTCTGCCGGAAAGGGCGACACCGAGGGTGATGGCAGGGTTGATGTGGCAGCCGGAGATGCCTCCGATGGTGTAGGCCATAGCCACTACAGAGAGACCGAAGGCGACAGCCGTGCCGACCACTCCGGCGGCGGTGTTGCAGCCGAGGAACATTGCCGTTCCGCAGCCAAGAAGTGTCAGAACCATTGTTCCGATGCACTCGGCGATGTACTTTCTCATAATATCAATAATTAAGAAGCTGTTTTGAATTGTTTGAAATGTTCTTTGAGGTG
>UMHM01076201.1_pt1 | contig 47816 bp, 49 predicted proteins | sample 1965501 | NCBI WGS metagenome assembly UMHM01 (sample SAMEA4836095, study PRJEB28245) | human gut metagenome | biome: gut microbiome; material: fecal sample | place: Denmark | collected 2008
GTGATGTTAAGCATTTAGTTATTTTAAATAATAGAATTAAATTTTATATTAAATTTAATGATTGCTTGAATAGAGAATACTATAATATTAAAGAACTTAGTTTTAAAGAATTTGAAGAGTTAGCGCTTAAAAAGAAAGAGCTTACTTGTAGAAGTAATAATCTTAAAGGAGAAAGTAATACATTAGTACTGAATGTTAAAGATTTTAGAAGTCCTGCATTTTTGCTTGATAAAGCTAAGAAAAACAATTTAAATATTGTTGAACCAAGTATAAAGCAAAATAAATTATTTGATAGTATCAATCCATATAATATGAATACTGTTAGTATTGTTACGCTTTTATGTGGTAATAAAGTAGATATAGTTTCTTCTTATGTAAAATTTGGTATTGAAAAAGAATATAAGTATGATGTTAATTCCGTTAAGCATTTAACTGGTTTAGTTGATGTGAAGAGTGGGGTAATAAAACATAAACTTGTATATGGAGAAGATGAACTTTATAATGAACATCCAATTAGTAAAGTTAAGCTTGTTAATTTAGAAATACCTTTTTATGAAGAAATTAAAAAGATTGCTAAAGAATGTGCTAAGGAATTTGATGAATCACTTGAGATAGAATGGAATTTTGTAATATCAGATAAAAAAGTATATTTAATAAATGCTAATTTATGGGATGATTATATATTTGCTCAATTACCAATGTTTTCTAAGAATAAGATTGGTTTAATGCCTTATTATAGAGATAATGTTAAAAAGAGAAGAATTTAAATTATATTTTTAAATTTTTCTCTATTTTTTATTGTTGAATTTTTAAGTAAAGAGGATGCTCTTAGTATAGATGTTCCTCCAAACCTTTCAGTTATTTTGTCTATTGCTTTATGATATTCGTCTGTTTCAATTATGTTGTTGTCAAATAGACTTAGTTGTGTGCATCTTTTGTCATTTAGTCTAGAATACGCTATTGTTACTTTTCTAATTGGTAGATTCTCTACATTTTTATAATAGATGTATTGTAGAACTTCATATATTCTTTCAGGTATGTCTTCACTTTCATTTAAGAGAATTGTTTCTTTAAATCTTTTACATAAATCTCTTGAATAGTTAATACCTAAATATACTAGTTTAGTGGTTTTATTCATTCTTCTAAGTTTATTACTAAGCATGTCATTCATTTCTTTTACGATTAGTATTGCTTCATCTACAGTGTAGTCTCTATATAATATTTGACTCATACTTATAGATTTTTCTCTCTCACGCTCATTTAAATCTTTTATAGTAGTAAAATCTATTCCATTTGCTTTACACCATATATCATTACCAGCAACGTTTCCAAATCTTTTTATATAGAAATCTCTTGTGTAGTTGTTTATATCTTTTATTTTTTTAATTCCAAGATTGTTCAGTTTCTTTTCAGTTCTTTTTCCAATTCCCCAGACAGAACTTAAAGGTTCTAAATTCTGTAGTTTTGTTTCTATATCATTATAGGTCCATTTAGCAATAAATTCTTTATTATGTTTTGCTTCTATGTCCATAGCAACTTTAGATAAGAATATATTTGGTCCGATACCACAAGTAGAAGTAAGACCTGTTTTATCTTTAATGGTTTTCATTATTGTTTTAGCAAGTTCTATGTCAGTCATTTTGTAATATTTTAAATAGTCTGTTACATCCATAAATACTTCATCAATAGAGTAGATGTGTATATCTTCTTCACTTATAAAACTCTTAAATATTTCTCTTACTTTATTACTATAAGTTTCATATAATTTCATTCTTGGTTTAGCAAATATAATTTTAATATTCTTAGGTAATTCAAAAACTCTACTTCTAGAATCTACTCCTTTACTTCTTAAATATGGAGTGACCGCTAAAGTCATAGCACCCTGTCCACGTGAAATGTCTGCGACCACTAAGGGAGTAGTGAATGGATCAAGCCCACGACTAACACATTCACAAGAAGCAAAGAAGCTTTTTAAATCTATACTCATTATTACTTTTTCTTTCATACAAACACCTTTTCGTAATAATTGTATCATATATATGTTTTATGTCAATATAAAAGAGCTATTATTTAGCTCTAGGTTTGAATTCTAATATTTTACATTCACTTCTTGGTTTTGGTTTCATATTTTTTAAGATTTGTGCTTGTCTTTCTCTAGAACTTTCGTAAAGTCTATCTTCATTTTTTAATGCTTCAATTATATGATCTATAGTTACATCTTCACTTTCGTTAAATGCTGCAATAGCATATGCTTCTTTTAATATATCTAATACTAATCTTGGATTACTTGCTCTATCTCTATAATCTCTAAAACTTGCATTTGTTGAATTAATTAACCAATCTATAATCATGTGTCTTTCAGTGTCACTTACGTTAAGTTTAGAATAACTAATTTTGTTATATGCGTTAATTAGATCATCTAGTACTTGATAAGTTGTATTATAATCTGGTTCTTTTATTGCAACTTTTTTAAATCTTGTTTTAAATGCAGTGTTACTTTCTATATGTTCAGCATATTCTTCTTCAGTTGTAGCACCTATAACTCTTACACTTCCATAATCTAAATATGGTTTTAGTATTTCAGCTACTGTATTATCATTTCCTTCACTTTTACCGCCAGACACAGCTTGATGTATTTCGTCTATAAATAATATTATATTTTTATCTTTACTTGCTTCATCTAGAATTTTCTTCATTTTTTCTTCTAGTGTTCCTACATATTTAGTACCTGCTACCATAGTTGCAGTATCTATACTTATTATTTTTAGATTCTTTAAAGGAGTAGGCACATCACCATTTTTAATTCTATAAGCAAGACCTTTTACTAAAGCAGTTTTACCACATCCAGCAACACCAGTAATAATAATAGATTTATCTCTTTCTGGATATAAAAGTATTTTCATAATTCTATCTAATTCATTTTTTCTTCCAATAGAAGGGTCTTTTATATAAGACATATTTGTTAAATCTTTTCCATATTTATCAAGATTAGGTGTTTTACTATCCATACTATAAATAACTTCTTTATTGTCTTTATATTTCTCTGTTACATCTTCCATTTTATCACTTCCAAATAATTCTTCTCTTAATACTTTAAATGATTTTTCACATTTTTTATCTATATCATAAGTGGTAAATTTAATAGGTTTTTTACTTTCCTGTAATATGTTTAATAATTCTTCAAAATTCTTTCTAGTAATTAATTTATCATTTATCTTAATTATTTCAGTGTTTCTTCCTAGAGTAATAATACCATCTTCAAATTGATATGTAGCTATATCTTGCTTTTTACCATTGTTTGAAAATAAATACATTCTTCCATCATCATATATGATATTAAATCTATCACTATGATATTCTTTGATACTTTCACTATGAGCAAGTTCTTCAATGTCTACTCCAAATTTATGAGCAAACTCTATAAATTTGTCTTCTCTATAAGTAGTGTATTCAAAGAAATCACTAGTATCAGTAAAATCATCTATATCATTAGTATCTCTTAATAAGTTAGATACTTTTTCATTATACATAGTCAACATATAATCAAATAATTGATATGGTTCAAGATCTGAATATTTAATATCTTTATCTTCTAAATAATAATCGTTTTTAATTTCTGATAATATTATTCTATAAATATCTTCTAAATTGTATGTAGTAAATTCTTCAGTTTCAAGAGCACTTCTAAGTTCAAAAGGAACTTTTTCATCTTCTAAATAGTGAAAACAATTATCAAAAGTAATTCCAAATCTTTCAAAAGTATCTTTCACAAATTCATCAGTTTTAAGACCAGCTAAGAAGAATGAAAAAGGTAATATTTCATCATCTTCAATATTATCTCCATTCTCATTAAAATATCTTAATAAAGAAAATACCATATCTAGATATTTTTTTGTTTCATCGTTGACACTTTTATATAAATCATAATTAGTCATTTGTTACCTCTTTGATTATTTATACTAACAAAAACATTTTATAATTTCAATAAAACATTTTAAATTTTGTTATATTTTGTTATAATTTAATTAATAATGGTGGTGAACTTATGTATATTTTGGGTATTTGTGATAATGGTGAAATATTAGAATTATTTAGTGTTATTAATACAATAATATTAATTATTAAAATTGTTGTTCCTATAATTCTTATAGTTTCTGGAATGTTAGCATTTATGAAAGCTATAAAGGTGGGAGATGAAGATTTACTTACGAAATCTAAGAAATCTTTAGTAAATATGTGTATAGCTGCGATATGTGTGTTTTTAGTTCCAACTCTTGTTAATGTTATAGTAAAGGTTTCAAGTACTGAAGAAAATAATTATATTGATTGTTTGAATAGTGCTACTCCTGAAAATATTGATAATGCATATTTGAAACAAACTGAGAGTTTATTAGCAAGGGCTGATGAGAATATGAGTTTAACTGATTATTATGCTGCTGTTACTGCTGCTTCAAAGATAAAAGATAAAGATGTAAAAAAAGAATATATGGATAGGCTTGATGCGATGTATGAAATTATACAAGAAGAATTAAAGGCTGCTGAAGAAAGTAGTAAGTATGCTGGTACTGATGGTACTGGTGGGGGAAGCAGTTATGATACTAGTGGTACATCTAGTACTGATTTTCCTTATTATGCTCAGTGTGATTCTAGATGGGGTGAAAAGAAATATATGGGAACTGACTTATGTCATGCAGGTTGTGGTTATACATCACTTGCGATGGTACTTAGTGGTTTAAAGAGAGATAGTAATATAACTCCATCAACTGTACATGATTATGTTTATGGACAAAAAATATCTAATAATACTGGTGGTGGAGCTATAACAGATGCTGCGCTTGTTGATCAAAGAGTTGCTTCAAAATATGGAGTTACGATTCAAAAACTATTTGGTAGGAATGATAATGATGAGAGTTCTGCAACTCATCAAAAAGAATCATCTCTTATAACAAATGCGTTGAATCAAGGAAAACTAGTTGTACTTTTAATACCAGGACACTATATAGCACTAGGTGGTAATGGTACTAATGTAGTTGTTCATGATCCAGCTAATAAGAATAATAATGGAACTTATACTATAGAACAAGTTTATAGTAAATATAAAGATTATAGTAAACGATGTTCAAGTCCAAAAAGTGGTAATAAAAAAAGTTGTGGATTTATATATGCTGTTGCTTATTCATAATATGGAATAAAGAAATTGCTTCTAAAAATAGAGGCGATTTTTTTAATTGAGTCACGTACGAACATCTTTTTGCTTGACTGGGGTGGGGGTACGTTTTATAATAAAATAGGTGATGATATGAAAGATAAAAAAATAATGTTTGGAATAACTTTAGCATTTATATTTTTTGCCAGTGTAGGATTTTCATATGCATACTTTAGTAATTCGATAGTACAAAATGAAGTAAAAGATCAAGTAGTAGAAACTGGTACATTACAACTTACATATACCGATGGACCAGAGATAAATGTACAAAATATTAAACCAGGAAATACAATAAATAAAACAATAACTGTTAAAAATACCGGTTCTTTAGATGTTGAATATAATATTATATGGCAAGAATTAACAAATGAAATTATTAATGATGAAATGTTAATTGAAGGAACTTGTACTAGAATAAATGGCACAACTGAAGAAGTAGATGGAACTTGTGAAAATATAGTAAGTACTCCAATTAATAGTCTAAAGATTAAAAAAAGTATTTCTATTGAACCAAATATAATGCATAAATATGATTTAACTATTACTTTTAAAGATACAGGTGCTGATCAGAATTATAATCAGGGAAAGAAGTTTGGTGGAGTCTTAGGAGTGGAGAATGCTCCTGAAGTTGTTAATTGCATTTTTGATGGAGAAGTAACGCAAGGTGCTGAGTATGTAAATGGAATATATACGTATAGATATATGCAGGAAAACAGTGATGCTAATGAATCAACACTTACTGTTAATTGGAAAAATATGGATGTTCCTGGTTGGGGAGTTGCCTTAACAAATCCATCATCTACTGAAGACGTTAGTACTAAAGGTGTATGTACATATATTAATGATGTGCCTATTATATACATGGGAGGGATGTTTGCGTTAAGTCAAGCCAGAAATATAGATTTATCTAGATTAAATACTTCTAATGTTATAAGTATGTCTGGTATGTTTGGCGGTTCTTCTGCTTCAACATTAGATTTAAGTAATCTTGATACTTCAAATGTAATTGATATGAATGGTTTATTCTATTATTCAAATTCTACTAGTATTAACTTAAAAGGACTAGATACCTCAAAAGTAATACAAATGGGGGGTATGTTTAGAAATACTTTGTTCACTACACTTGATTTAAGTAGTTTTGATACGAGTAATGTAATTAACATGTATGCTATGTTTTATAATTCTAAAGTAAAAACTATATATGCAAGTAATAATTTCATAACTGCTAATGTTACTAGTAGTACAGGTATGTTTGAGGAAGCAACTAATTTAGTTGGTGGAAATGGTACTAAATATAATAGTTCTTATGTTGATAAAACATACGCTAGAATAGATGGTGGAACCGATTTACCTGGATACTTTACTAAAAAGTAGTTAATCATAAAATAATTCTTGATACATACAATTTAATATGTTATAATACATTTGACAACGAAGAGTGGGCCTAAAACCCACTCTTTATATTGATATGATAAGGAGGTCTTATGGAAGAGAAGATTTATGATGCTGTTAAGGAACCACTTGAAAAAGAAAATATTAAATTAGTAGGTGTTCACTTTGGAGAAGAAGATGGTGAAAATACATTATTTGTAACTATTGAAAACTTTAATGGTGAACCAGTAGACACAAATTTATGTGTTAAAGCTACAAAAATAGTTGATCCAATTATTGATAGTCTAGACTTAGATTTAGAAAATTATGTACTAGATGTTGGAAGCAAAGGAGAAGATGAAAATGAGTAAGAAAGTTAAAGAAGAAGATGCAGCAGTAGCAAGCGCTAAAGAATTTAAAAAAGCATTAGAATTCATAGTAAAAGAAAAAGGTATAGATGAAGATGTAGTTATTGAAGCTATGCAAACTGCTTTAAGTACTGCATATAAGAAAAATGAAAAGGCTGATTATAATAGTCGTGTATTAATAGATAGAAATACTGGAGAAATTAAAGTATTTAAAGTTACTACTATAGTAGATGATTATAAAGATGATGACGATGATATAGATCCAGAAACTGGAGAAGTTAAAGTAAGTCATGATTATTTAAATGAAATGACTATTAGTGAAGCTAGAGAAATAAATAGTGATTATCAAATAGGAGATGAAATATTAGAAGAAGTTACTCCTAAAAACTTTGGTAGAGTAGCTATATCAGTTGCTAAACAAGTAGTACTTCAAAAGATTCGTGAAGCTGAACGTGAAAAAGTTATGGCTGATTTCGCTGATAAAGAAGATGAATTGATGATAGGGTTCCTTGCCATGGAAGATGCTAGAAACTATTATGTTGATTTAGGTAAAGCACGTGGAATACTTCCTAAAACCGAATTAATTCCAGGTGAAAAATTAACTATGGGAGACTCTATAAAAGTATATATTACTAAAATAGAAAGTACACCTAAAGGACCACTTATCTTAACATCAAGAAAGAACTATGGATTTGTTAAAAGATTATTTGAACATGAAATTCCTGAATTTAGTGATGGAACATTAGAACTTCGTGGAGTTGCTCGTGAAGCAGGTGTAAGAAGTAAAGTAGCTGTTGCTTCAACTAATCCAAAAGTTGATCCAATTGGAAGTTGTATTGGTGAAAAAGGAAGAAGAATTGCTAATATAATAAATGAACTTGGTGGAGAAAAAGTAGATTTAATAGCATATTCTGATAATATGGAAGAATTTATTGCTAATGCATTAAGTCCAGCTAAGAATTTAAATGTAAGCATTACTGATGAAAAGAAAAAAGAAGCATTAGTAATAGCTGATGATGAAAACTTAAGTTTAGCAATTGGTAAGAAAGGAATTAATATTAAATTAGCTAGTAGACTTACTAAATATACAATTAATATTAAGACTTTAGCAGATATAAACGCAGAAATAAATAAATAATCATAAGGAGGAAAACGTATGAAAGTTAAAAAAGTCCCTATGAGAACTTGTGTAATAACACATGAAAAATTAGAAAAAAGAGATTTACTTCGTGTAGTTAGAGACAATGAAGGAAATGTATTTGTAGACGAGACAGGTAAAGCTAATGGACGCGGAGCTTATGTTAAAAAAGATAAAGAAGTAATAGAAAAAGCTCGTAAGTCAAAAGCACTTGAACGTCATTTAGAGGTTAAAATAGAAGATAATATTTATGATGAATTAATTAGTAAAATATAATTAAAGAAAAGGAGGAAATAAATATGAGTATAAAAGATTACGCTTTAGAATTAGGAGTAGATACTAAAACTGTTATTAGTAAGCTTAAAGAACTTGGCTTTAAATATAATAATGAAACAGATATTCTAGATGATGAAGCTATAATTATGTTGGATAATGAACTTAGTGCTGGAACAGAAGAAAATAATCTTACTGAGGAATTAGCAAGTAAGTTTGAATTAGAGGATAGAGCTGAAGAAGCTGCTCTTGCATACAACATAGAATTAGATGAAGAAGTTAAGGTTAAGGAAAAAATAAAGAAGAAAGATAATAACAAACAAAGTAATGATGATTTATCACAAAAGAAGAAAAATATTTATAAGAATAAATCAAAATTACAAAGTAATAAAGAAGAAGTTGAAAGTAACGTAGTTTTATATAAAGAAGGTATGAGTGTATCAGATTTAGCTACTGCGATTGGTGTTAGTGCATCAGATGTAGTTAAGAAGTTAATAGGTATGGGACTTATGATATCTTCAAATCAAGCTATTTCTTTTGATGATGCTAGTGTAGTAGTACTTGAATATAATAAAGAATTAGTTAAAGAAGAAACTACTGATATTACTAATTTTGAAGAATATGTAATAAATGATAAAGAAGAAGATTTACTTCCTAGACCTGCAGTTGTAACTATTATGGGTCATGTTGATCATGGTAAGACTACATTACTTGATTATATTCGTAATTCACATGTAGCTCAAGGTGAAGCTGGTGGTATTACTCAAGCAATAGGTGCATATCAAGTAGAAAGAAATGGTCGTAAGATTACATTTATAGATACTCCAGGACATGCTGCATTTACTGAAATGAGAGCAAGAGGAGCTAGTGTTACTGATATAGTAATTATTATAGTAGCTGCTGATGATGGAGTTATGCCTCAAACAAGAGAAGCAATTGATCATGCTAAAGCAGCAGGGGTACCAATTATAGTTGCAATTAATAAAATTGATAAACCACATACTAATATAGATAAGATAATGAGTGATATGAGTGAACTTAATCTTGTTCCTGAAGAATGGGGAGGAGATACAATATTCGTTCGTATGAGTGCTCAAACTGGTGAAGGTGTAGATTTACTTTTAGATAATATTAATGCTTTAAGTGAATTATTAGATTTAAAAGCAAATCCTAACAGATATGCTAGTGGTTCTGTTATAGAAGCTAGACTTGATAAGAATATTGGACCAGTTGTAACATTATTAATACAAAATGGTACTTTAAGACTTGGAGATCCTATTGTTGTTGGTACAAGCTATGGTAAAGTTCGTACATTAAAGGATGATACTGGACGTGAAATAGTAAGTGCTGAACCTAGTAAACCAGTTGAAGTTACTGGACTAGAAGACGTTCCAGTTGCTGGAGATAAATTTATGGCATTTGAAGGTGAAAAAGAAGCTCGTAGTGTTGCTATAAAGAGAAAAGAACATGAAAAGAGTAAGAGATTTGCTCATAAAGCATTAAGTTTAGATGAACTATTCGATCAAATTAAAGAAGGACGTAAAGAAATAAATATTGTTCTTAAGACTGATGTTAAGGGTAGCGAAGAAGCTGTTAAGAATGCTTTATTAAAGATACATGTAGATGGTGTTAAAATTAATGTTATTAGAAGTGGTGTAGGTACTATTACTGAAAGTGATGTTGTACTTGCTAATGCATCTAATGCAATTATTATAGGATTTAATGTTAGTCCTTCTAAAGCTACTAAAGAAACTGCTAAAAATTATGGTATTGAAATTAGACTTTATAATATTATTTATAAATTAGTAGAAGAAATAGAAGCTGCTATGAAAGGTATGCTTGATCCTGAATATGAAGAAGTAGTTATTGGAGAAGCTGAAGTAAGGCAATTATTCCATTTCTCTAAGGTTGGAAATATAGCCGGTTCTCATGTAACAAGTGGAGTTGTTAAAGTTGGAACTCCTTGTAGAATTATTCGTGATGGTATAGTAATAGCTACATCTAAGATTGCTACTCTTCAAAGAGAAAAAGATCAAGCTCATGAAGTTAAATCTGGATATGATTGTGGTATGACTATAGAATCATTCCCTGATATTAAAGAGGGAGATGTTATTGAAGCATTTGAGAATAGGGAAGTGAAGAGAATATGAGTTTAAAGGGTGAGAGAGTAGCTTCTGAAATGCAAAAAGAACTTGGTAATATTTTACTTCTTGAAGCTAAAGATGAAGACTTTAAGCATGTAACTATTACTGATTGTGATGTAACAAATGATTTAAGTTTTGCTAAAATATATTTTACAACTACAGATGATAGAGAAAAAGTAGAAAAAGACTTAAATAATGCAGCAGGATTCTTTAGAAGTTTACTTGCTGAGAGATTACAAATTAGACATACTCCAGAACTTAGATTTATATTTGATGAATCTATAGAGTATGGACAAAAAATTGAAAAAATTATTGAAAAGTTACATGAAGAAGAAAATAATAAATAATTAGGTGGGTTATGGATAAAATTAAGTATGTGAATTTATGTAATTGTATGACAAAATTTCTTATAATAGATTTTGTTCGTGAATATAGAGATGGTTTTATTCTTTCTAATTTCGCAAGTGATGTAACAGAAGGACAATTATGTTTAGTAAATGATGAAATAGTTGATGAAGGGGACTATGACTTAGATGGAAATTATCAAGTTAATTTTCAAGTTAAAAAGACACTTTATCCTATAGAATATTGTCCTTGTTGTGGAAAGAGAATAGAATACAAACCTATAATGGATAAGCCATATATGAGAGAATTAAAATAGCACTTTACATAAGTGTTATTTTTTCTTATTCAAATATTTACTGTGACTTGTAAATATGATATATTATTGTTAGTGAAACGCACCCCCTGAGGGCGCCATCACTTAAAAGTGTGAGGCCTAACGAGAGTTAGGCGTTTTTAATTGTAATTATAAGAATAACTAGAATTAAAAGTATTATTATGAAAATCAAAGATGCAATTAATACATTTTTCTTGTTCATATACATACCATCTCCTTATAAAAAAATAAAATTAAAAAAATAGTTAAATTAAATATATTGAGATGACGCCCTTAACGTTTCGATGAGTAATTTAACATATGTTAAAATTTATGTTAAAAAGGTAAAATAGAATTTTTGGTATATAAAACATACTTAAGATTCTTTTTTTTCTAGGAGAAAATTAATGAATAGATGAATAAATTCTTTATAAAATTAAATTATATATCTTTTTAAAAATGTTTTAATTAGCGATAAAGTATGCTATTATAAATATAGAAGATAGTGATAATATGAAAATGGAAAAAGAAGAGAAAATAATGTTTGGTTTTGTTTTATTATTTATATTTATTGGTACTGTTGGCTTTACTTATGGATATTTTCGTGCTGAATTTGCATATAATTCTGATGAAGTAGAAGTAACTACTGGTACTTTGGAACTAAAATATAATGATGATAATCCTCTAATTTATAAAAATGGTTTTAAGCCAGGTGAAACTATCACTAAAACAGTTACTATAGAAAATACAGGGACATTAGATGCAGTGTATGATTTGATATGGAAAGAATATAATAATGAAATAACAAATGATGAACTTACTATTAGTGCTATATGTGATAGTATGAATTCTAATGATATAATGAGTGGAAGTTGTGCTAATATAGAAGAACAGCCTGTAAGTGAAGAAACAATTAAAAGTAAAGTTAGTATAAGTCCAGGTATAAAACATAGATATAATATTACGATAACATTTAAAAACTTAGATGAAAGCCAAAATTATAATCAAGGAAAGACATTTAGTGGTATTATCAATATTAAAGATAGTAACTACTGATGTTGACAAATAAAAGATATGGTTGTATAATCTACTTTATAAAACGAGGAACAAGAGGAGTAATATATACTAATTATTAGAGATGAAAAGTCATCGGGTGAAAGCTTTTCTTAAGATAGATATATGAAGGTAGCTTGGGAGTTAACTATTGAATAAAGTAAATAGTTACGTAGATATGCGTTAAATATATAGAGTATAAAATAAGGTGGTACCACGATAAATTCGTCCTTTGGTATTACCTTTTTATTTTGGAGGAAAAAAGTATGAATGAGATGAATGAAAACTTTGATGAGTTTGATAAGTATGTTATGGGTTTTGATTTTAATGAGAATATGATTGCATATAAATACAATCATTCATATAGAGTAATGCATCAATGTGATGAGATATCATATACATTAAATTTAGATGAAGAAGATAATTACTTAACTTGCTTAATTGGATTACTTCATGATTTTGGTAGATTTGAACAATGGACTAAATATAAATCATTTAGTGATGTTGAAACAGTTGATCATGGAGATTTAGGAGAAGAATTATTATTTAAAAAAGGCTTAATTAAGAACTTTAAACTTGATGATGAATTCTATGATATAGTTTCTAAAGCTATAAAATATCATAATAAATATGAATTACCTGATGATTTAACTGTACGTGAAAAGATGCATGCTAAGATAGTAAGAGATGCTGATAAATTAGATATTATATATGCTAATTCTACAATTAGACTTTTAGAACTTAAAGAAGATGATAGTGAAATAAGTGAAGAAGTAAAGAAAGAGTTTTATTTACATGAACCAGTTAAACGAGTCAATTGTAAAACTGTTAATGACAAAATAATATTCTTATTATCATTTGCTTTTGATTTATATTATGACTATAGTAGAGGTTTATTATTGGATAAAGGTTATTATAATAGAATATTTGAAAATATAAAAAATAAAGATAAATTTAAGCCTTATTTTGATGAGGTAGAAAAGTATTTAAGGGAGTGTGAAAATAATGCTTGATAAAAAATATAATCATAAAGAAGTTGAAAATGGAAAATATGAAATGTGGCTTAAAAGTCATTGTTTTGATGCAGGAGATAAGAGTAAAGATGCGTTTACTATAGTTATACCTCCACCTAATGTTACAGGTAATTTGCATTTAGGTCATGCACTTAATGGTAGTATTCAAGATGTTATTATTAGATATAAAAAGATGAAGGGTTTTGATACTTTATGGCTTCCAGGAATGGATCATGCAGCTATTGCGACTGAAGCTAAAGTAGTTAATAGACTTAAAGAAAACGGTATTAATAAGTATGAACTTGGTCGTGAAGGATTCTTAAAAGAATGTTGGAAATGGACTGATGAACATAGAAGTAATATTCATAAACAATGGGAAACTTTAGGACTTAGTGTGGACTATAGACGTGAGAGATTTACATTAGATGAAGGTCTTAATGATGCAGTTAATGAAGTATTTATTAGACTATATAATGAAGGACTAATATATCGTGGTGAAAAGATTATTAACTGGGATCCAGTAGCTAAGACAGCTCTTTCAAATGAAGAAGTTATTTATAAAGATGATCCAGGAGCTTTCTATCATATTAAATATTTTATTGAAGGAAGTGATAAATACTTAGATGTAGCTACTACAAGACCTGAAACTTTATTTGGAGATACTGCAGTTGCTGTTAACCCAAAAGACGAAAGATACAAAGATTTAATTGGTAAGAATGTAGTACTTCCAATTGTTAATAAATTAATTCCAATTATAGGTGATGAACATGCTGATCCTGAGTTTGGTACTGGATGTGTTAAGATTACACCAGCACATGATCCTAATGACTTTGAAGTAGGTGAAAGACATAATTTAGAGAGAATTCTAATTATGAATGAAGATGCTACAATGAATGAGAAAACTGGCAAATATAATGGAATGTCTCGTGAAAAATGTAGAGAAGAATTACTTAAAGATTTAGAGAGTCAAGATTTATTAATTAGTGTTGAAAAGATGACACATAGTGTAGGTCATTCTGAGAGAACTGACGCTGTAGTAGAGCCATACTTATCTAAACAATGGTTTGTTGATATGAGTGGTATGAGTAAAGACTTATTAGATGCTCAAAAGGGTGGAGACAATAAAATTAATTTTATACCTAAGAGATTTGAAAAGGTATTAAATCACTGGATGGAAGATTGTCATGACTGGTGTATTAGTCGTCAATTATGGTGGGGACACAGAATTCCTGCTTGGTATAAAGGTGAAGAAGTTAAAGTACAAAAAGAATGTCCTAAAGAAGGATGGATACAAGATGAAGATGTGTTAGATACTTGGTTTAGTAGTGCGTTATGGCCATTTAGTACTCTTGGTTGGCCAAATAAAACAGATGACTTAGAAAGATATTTCCCAACAGATGTACTTGTAACAGCATACGATATAATTTTCTTCTGGGTAGCTCGTATGGCATTTTCATCACTTAAACAAATGAATAGTCGTCCATTTAAAGATTGTATTATTCATGGACTTATTCGTGATAAACAAGGAAGAAAAATGTCTAAATCACTTGGTAATGGAATAGATCCAATGGATATGATAGATGAATATGGATGTGATGCATTAAGATTCTATTTAACAACTACTTCTGCAATGGGAATGGATATACGTTTTGATACTGATAAAGTAGCTTCTACTTGGAACTTTATTAATAAATTATGGAATGCATCAAGATTTGTACTTATGAAATTAGAAGGATTTAAGAAAGAAGATTATACACTAAAGAATTTAAATAATAGTGATAAGTGGATACTTACTAAACTTAATGAAACAATTAAAAAAGTAACTAAAACTATGGATAAATATGAATTTAATAATGCAGGAAGTGAGTTGTATTCATTTATATGGGATGACTTCTGTGATAAATATATAGAAATGTCTAAATTTAGTGAAAGTAATGAAACTAAGAGTACACTTTTATATACAATTACAGCTATAGTTAAAATGATGCATCCATTTATGCCATTTGTTACTGAAGAAATATATAGTAATTTTGAAATAAAAGAAAATGATATACTTCTTATGACTGAATATCCAAGTTATGATAAAAAACTAGTATTTAAAAGTGAAACTAAAGAAATAGATGAAATGCTTGAATATGTAACACTATTTAGAAATAAAAAGACTGAAAGTAAGATAACAAGTGAATTTGAAGTAATTGATTATAATAATAATGAACTATTAAATAAGATGCTTAAACTTACTGATAAAATAGTTAGTGAAAGTAAATATAAAGATAAACTTACTATAGAATTATATAACTATAAGTTTGATCTATTCTTTGATAACTCTAAAAATAATGAAGAAGAAGAATTAAAGAGAAAAGAAGAAATAGAAAAGTTAGAAGCATCTATTAGTCGTCGTAAGAAGTTACTTTCAAATGAAAATTATGTTAATAAAGCGCCTGAAGCTATAGTTAATAAAGAAAGAGAAGACTTAGAAAAAGAAGAAAAGAGACTAGAAATTCTTAAAAAGAACTAGTTTCTTTTTTTTGGGTATTATAGTATAATTATCTTGGTGAGGTTTATGGATAATCCTATAGAATTTAAAAGTGCTAAAGAATTATATGATAGAGTACTTCCTGCGTTATATTCTAAAGTTAAAGAACTAAGAAATCTTGGTTTTAAATATGTAACAGAAAAAGATGTATGGAATTATTTAGTTAATAGTACTTGGAAAACTAAAAGAAATTTACAACTTCATGATCTTATAAGTGATATACTCTATGCTGATAATTATAAAGTTAATGATTATGTCATGGAAAAAATGAAAAAATTAAAAACAAAAGATGATAATGTTGATGAGGAGATGCTTTAATGAAGAAAATAATTAAACCAATTAGTATATTGGTAATACTTGTTGTTGGATGTTTGCTACTTATAAAACCAACACTTAAGTCTATCCATTATGGAATAGATTTACAAGGTGGATTTGAAATTCTTTATAATATTGAACCACTTAATAAGAATGATGAGTTAACACAAGATGATTTAGACAAAACTTATAAAGCTATAGTTGATAGAATTGATAGTTTAGGAGTAAGTGAACCAGTTATAAGTTTTGAAGGAGATAACTTAATTAGAATACAACTTCCAGGTGTATCTAGTGAAGAAGAAGCAAGACAAAGAATTAGTACGACTGCTGTACTATCATTTAGAGATGTAAATGATAACTTACTTATGACAAGTGAAATTCTTGGACATAATGGTGCTTCTTTAAGTCAAAATAGTAAGACTTTTCAATATCAAGTTAAATTAGATATTAAAGATACTGCTAAGTTTTATGATGTAACAAATTCTTTATCAAAAAGAAGTAATGGTGAGAATTTAATGATTACTTGGCTTGACTTTACTGAAGGATTAGATTCATATAATAATGAAAAAGAAACTTGTGGTAAAGATGCAAGTATGAAGTGTATTAGTGCTGCTAGTGTTAATGAAGGACTTAATAGTAGTGAAGTAGTTATTGAAGGAAACTTTACTAAAGAAGAAGCACAAGCATTAGTTGATTTAATAAATAGTGGTAGTCTTCCTACTAAATTAACTGAAGAAGCTACACCTAAGAGTGTTTCACCTTCATTTGGTAGTGAAACTATTACTAAGACTGGTATAGCTGGAATTATTACATTTGTAGTAGTATCACTTGTATTAATATTTAAATATAGATTTAGTGGAGTTATAGGTAGTGTATGTTTACTTTTATATTCAGTACTTGTATTTTTAATATTTAATGCAGTAGGTGGAGTACTTACATTAACTGGTATAGCTGCTTTAGTACTTGGTATAGGTATGGCAGTAGACTCTATAATAATATCTAATGATAGAATTAAAGATGAACTTAGAAAAGGTAATAAATTAGTAGCTGGATATAATGAAGCAAATAAGAGTAGTTTAGTAGCTATAATAGATGCTAATATTACTACATTAATAGCTGGTATAGTTCTTTACTTATTTGGTGAAAGTAGTGTTAAAGGATTTGCTACTATGTTAATAATTACTATATTTGTAACAGTATTTACGACAGTAATTTTATATCGTATAATACAAGGAATGTTTGTTAAGAGTAAAGCATTCGTTGGAAAAGAAAAATTATTTGTAGGTAAAATAAATAATGTACATAATCTTGATTATGTTAAATTTGCTAGTAAACCAATAAAGGCTGCAATAGCAATAATAGCAATAGGAATTGCTTTTGCATTAGTACGTGGATTTAACTTTGGAGTAGACTTTACTGGTGGAACTAATATTAATTTATCTTCTAATAGTGATTTAGACTTTGATAAATTAACTACTATGTTAAAAGATTATGATGTAAGAGGATATGATTATTACGTTGGTGGTAAGACAGAAGGTTATATCAAACTAAATGATATTCTTAGTGATGAAGATACAACAAAAGTTAAAAAAGAATTAAAAGATATGGGAATAGAGACATCTATGAGTGAGATTAGTACACTTGTTACTAATAACTTAACTAAGAATGCTATCAAATCATTAATTTATTCATTAATAGCAATAATTATATATGTAGCTATACGTTTTAACTTTAATTATGCGGTAAGTGGAATTCTTATGTTATGTCATGATGTATTAATAATACTTTCTATGTTTGCTATATTTAATATACCAGTAGACTTTATTATAGTAGCATCTCTACTTACAATAATAGGTTACTCAATAAATGATACAATAGTTGTATTTGATAGAATAAGAGAAAATAGAAAGAAACTATATAGAAATAAAAAGATACTTACAGATGAAGAGATGAATAAACTTGTTAATAATTCTTCTAATGAAACTATGTCTAGAAATGTATGGACTAGTATTACTACAATGGCTGCAGTAGTTATATTGTTATGTGTAGGGCTTAATGATATTTACACATTTAACGTATCAATATTAATAGGATTAGTAGCTGGTAGTATATCATCATTATTAATAGGTCCTAGAGTATGGATGGCTCTTGAAAAGAGAAGTCAAAATAGACCAGATGATGATGAAGATGATGAAGTAGAAGAATTAAAAATAAAAGGTATTAATATTTAAAAGGGAAGTGAAAACCATTAAAGATCATAGTTATGAAGAATTAGTTGATGTTTTAAAAACTTATATGGCTCCTGAATATATAGAGTTTATAAATAAGTATTATGAACAAGCTAAGATAGTTTATGCTGGAATGAAAAGAGAAACTGGTGAAGACTATATATATCATCCAATAAATGTAGCATATATCTTAGCAGACTTAAAGATGGACCCAGTAACTATTGCATGTGCATTAATACATGAAGCAATAACACTAGGTAAAATGACTTATGAAGAAGTAGAAGAAATGTTTGGAACAGAAAGTGCTAATATAGTAAATTCTATTACAAAGATAAGTAATCTTAAACAAACATTTAAAATTAATAATCCAGAAAAATATAGAAGAATAATAGTAGGACTTTCTGAAAATCCAGCAACACTATTTATTAAGTTTGCTGATAGACTTCATAATCTTAGAACATTAAAAGTTCATGATAAAGAACATCAAAAATATATAATAGATGAAACACAAAATATATATATACCAATAGCTCATAGACTTGGTATGAAAAAGATGAAAAGTGAAATGGAAGACTTATGTCTTCAATATAGTGAAGCTGAACAATATAATAAAGTACTTGATAGAATAAATGCTGATAAAGTAGAACTTGAGAAAAGTCTTGCTAAAATGAAGTATGAAATAATGCAACTTCTAGAACATCATAATATAAAATATGAAATACTTAGTCGTGTTAAGAGTGTTCGTGGTATATATAATAAACTTAAAAATGGTAAGAGATGGGAAGATATATATGATTTACTTGGACTTAGAGTTTTAGTAGATACAGTAGAAGATTGTTATAGAGTAATAGGACTTGTACAAAGTAGATATCAACCAGTACCAAATAGATTTAAAGATTATATAGCTAATCCTAAACCAAATCTATATCAAAGTTTACATACTACAGTTTATGGAGAAGATAAAAGAATATATGAAGTACAAGTACGTACTCATGAAATGGATGAAATAGCTGAAAAAGGTGTTGCTTCTCACTGGAGTTATAAAGAAAAGATAGATGGAAGTGTTAAAAATAATTTAGATCATATTTTGGAACAATTCCGTGTACTTGTAGAAGTAAATGATATAGAACAAAATATGGAGTTTTTCGGTAACATAAAAGAAGAACTTAAGAGAAATGAAATATATGTATATACTCCTAAAGGAGATATTATAGAGTTACCTGCTGGTGCTACACCAATAGATTTTGCATATAAGATACATAGTGAAGTAGGTAATACTACAACTGGTGCTTTAGTAAACTCAAAAATGGTAAAGTTAGATCATGAACTTAAAGATGGTGATATGGTAGAACTTATTACTCAAAAAGGACATGCTCCATCTAAAGGATGGTTAAAAATAGTTAAAACTGAAGCAGCTAAATCAAGAATTAAATCATATTTCTATAAAAAAGAAAGAGAAAAATATATAGCTCTTGGACATGAGATGCTATCAAATGAGTGTAAGAAAAAGAATGTTGATATTAATGATATAATAACAGATGAGAATGTAGAAAAATTAAATAATAGTCTTGGTACTAAAGATTTGGATGATATATATTTCTCAATAGCTACACTTAAGTATTTACCATCTTCAATACTTAGTCGTCTTGAAGTACATGAACCTAAAAAGAAAGTTTTAACTTTAAGTAAGAAAGATAGTAAGGGTGGTAGTGGTATATTAATAGCAGGTTCTAATGATATATTATGTAGTCTTGCTACTTGTTGTAATCCAGTATATGGAGAAGATATAGTAGGTTATATTACTCGTGGATATGGAGTTAAAATACACTCTAAGAATTGTCCTAATATAGATTTAAATAGTGAAAGAATAATAGATGCAGAATGGGAAAATAATACTGATAATAGATATACTGCTAAATTAAAAGTATATATTGATGATGTGTCAGATATTTTACTTAAGATAATTACACTTTCTACTAAAGACTCTATAATAGTAGATTCAATAAATCTAATAAATAGAAATAAAGAATTATTTTATGATATAAGTTGTAGAGTTAAAAATATAAATGATTTACACTTATTTATTGATGAAGTAAAAGCAATAAATAGTGTTACAAAAGTAGAGAGGGTATTTATATGAGAGTAATATTACAAAGAAGTAAAGCAAGTAAAGTAACAATAGATGGTAAAGTAAATGGTAAGATTGATAAAGGTTATGTAGCACTTGTTGGTTTTACTGATGGAGATAATACTGAAATAGTAGATAAAATGATTAAGAAAATAGTAAACTTAAGAGTATTTGAAGACGAAAATGAAAAAATGAACTTAAGTATTCAAGACATAAGTGGAAGTATTCTTAGTATTAGTCAGTTTACTTTATATGCAGATGCAAAGAAGGGAAATAGACCTAGTTTCATAAATGCTATGAATCCTACTGAAGCATCTAAGTTATATGATATTTTCAATCAAAAATTAAGTGAAATAATACACACGGAAACAGGTATATTCGGGGCTGATATGAAAGTTGAGATATATAATGATGGACCTGTTACTATAGTATTAGATAGTAATGAATTATTTAAATAAAAGGAGTTAAAATGGAAATAATAGTAGAAGGAAAAGGGGTAGAATATTTTACACCTGATCAAGTAGTATTGAATATTGAATTTCATACTAAAGGATTAAGTTATGAAGAAGCACTAAGTGAAGGAGTTAAAAATGTACAAAACTTTGTAAGTGAATTATTACTTAGAAATGGTTTTAATAATGAAGATATGAAAACAAGAAGTTTTGTAGTTAGAGAAGATAAAAAATATAATGAATCTACAAGGACATATATATTTGATGGATATTTATTTAATCAAAGTGCAACTATAAAATTTGATTATGATAAAGAGAGACTAGCTAAAATAATGAATGATTTATCTAAATTAGATAATGCACCTACTTGTAGAATTAACTTTGGTCTTAAAAATGAAAAAGACGCTAAGAGAAGAATAGTTGCTAAAGCATATAGAGATGCAGAACTTCAAGCACAAGCTATTGCTGATGCAGCAGGTAAAACATTAAAACAATGTGCTAAAGTAGATTTTAAGCCATTTACTACTGAGTATGTTTCACAAACTACTTTTGGAAGTGATATGATGTATTCTAAAGCAGCTAGACTTAATGATAATGCAGCTCGTATAGTAAATACATTTAATCCTGAAGATATAGAATTAACTGAAACATTATATTGTTTATGGTTAGCTGAATAGTGAGGTAATGAAAGTTATCTCTTTTTATTGTGTTAAAGAATCAAGGTTATTATAATTGTCTATAGTAGGAGAGTGAGTATGAAAGATAAAAAATTAATATTTGGAATTGCTTTAGCCTTTGTATTTCTAGCTAGTTTTAGTTTTTCTTATGCATATTTTAGTAATTCAATTGTTAATAAAGATGTAAAAGATCAAGTAGTAGAAACGGGTACTTTAAGTTTAAGATATGTAGATGGTGCTGAAATAGCAATTCAAATATTAAGCCAGATGATACTTTTACTAAGACTATTTATGTAGCTAATACCAGTACAATGGAAGTAACATATAATCTTATATGGCAGGAGTTGGTTAATGAAATAGAAAATAATGAAATGGTTTTTAGTGCTACATGCACTAGAATGAATGGAACTACTGAGGAGGAAGATGGTGCTTGTAATGATATAGAGGATATGCCTATCTATGATACAACAATTAAAAAGAAGATTGTTATTGAACCAAATATCGTTCATAAATATGATTTGACTATAACTTTTTTAGAATTAAATGATAATCAGAATTATAATCAAGGAAAGAAGTTTAATGGTGTTTTAGGAGTAAAAGAGTATACTCTTTCTCAATTTGAAAAAGATAGTTGGGCTACTATTGTTAATAATGTAAAAACTAATAATATTGGTGACTATAAAGTTGGAGATACAAAAGAAATTGACTTAGGAGATTTAGGTAAACATAATATTAGAATTGCAAATACTACGACACCTAGTGAATGTTCAACTACTGGTTTTTCTCAAACTGCATGTGGATTTGTTATTGAGTTTGAAGATGGAATTACTACACATGTAATGAATAGTACACGTACTAATGTTGGAGGATGGCCAGCAAGTGAAATGTACTCATATTTGAATACTGATTTATATAACATGCTTCCAACTGATTTAAAAAGAACTATTATAGATACAACAATAGTTAGTAGTTATGGCAGCAGTGATTCAAATAATTTTACATCAACTGACAAATTGTATTTATTAGCTTCAAAAGAAATATATAGTGGGTTTTCCAGCACATATGATACTGCAAAAAAATTTAACTAGACAATTATATTATTATAATAATATAGGTATTACTGTAAGCAATTATTCAGGCACTATTAAGAAGTATGGAACTACCGCATCTGTATGGTGGCTTCGCTCGGCTCATTCTTATGACTACTATGATTTCTATACTGTTATTAGAAGTGGTGATTTGAGCGATGCTAGTGCTTATGGCATCTGTGTTATTTCACCTGCATTTAGAATAGGATAATATAAAAAGTATATACATTTAATACGTATATACTTTTATTGTTTTTTTTTAAGTTTTTTTACTTCTTTTGATTCTTCAATTTTGATTGGTTCTGGAGGTAGTGAGGCTACTTCCTTTTGTTTAGTACCACATGAGAATATCATAGATGCTGCTAGAAGAATAGAAGTTACTTCTCTTGTTCTTTTATTCATATTGTCTCCTTAAATTAATAATACATTTTAAGTAATTAAATGTCAATTTTGTTTGCGTTTTTGTGTAAATGTATTATAATAAATTGTATGGAAAGAAAAGATGTAAAACTTGAAGATGTTAGCCCTATGATGAGGGAATACCTTAAAACTAAAAGTGAATATGAAGGTATAATTTTATTTTATAGATTAGGTGATTTCTATGAAATGTTTTTTGATGATGCGATAACTGCGAGTCATGAATTAGAACTTACTTTAACCGGTAAACAATGTGGACTAAGTGAAAGAGTTCCAATGTGTGGTGTGCCTCATCATGCTTTAAACGTGTACTTAGAAAAACTGATTGAAAAAGGATATAAAGTAGCTATATGTGAACAAATGGAAGACCCTAAGACAGTAAAAGGTATAGTTAAAAGAGAAGTAATACAAATAGTAAGTGCTGGTACATTAACTAGTACTGAAATAGTAAATGAGAAAGATTTTAACTATATAGCTAGTGTAACTGATTACAATTATATCTATGCACTTAGTTATGCTGATTTACTTAGTGGTAAAGTATATACTACGTTTGTAGAAAAGAATAGAGAAAAGATAATAAGTCATATAGTAAATTTAAATATAAAAGAAATAGTTGTTCATGATAACTTCGATGTAGATTTAATACATAGACTTAAAACTAACTATAATATATTTATATCTTATTATAATGATGAAAGTTTATATAAGAAAGATATATTTGGAAGAGTTACAGATTCTAAACTAATAAATAATACATCATTACTTTTAAATTATTTAACAAACTCTTTAAAGCAAGATTTAAGCCATATACAAGAAGTAGAAGTAATAGATAGTGGTTTATTCTTAGAACTTGATAAAGAATGTATTAAGAACTTAGAATTGGTTGAAACTATAAGAAATAAAGATAGACAAAATAGTTTACTTGGATTTATGGATAAAACTAAGACTGCGATGGGTAGTAGACTTTTGAAGAGTTATTTGATAAGTCCTAGTATTAATAAAGATGAAATCTTAAGAAGACAAAATCTAACAGAGAAATTAATAAATGAATTCTTACTTAAGAGTGAGTTAAAGTCATTCTTATATGAAATATATGATTTAGAGAGACTTACTGGTAAAGTAGTATGTTCTAATTTGAATGCTCGTGATTTATTACAGTTAAAAACAAGTATTAAAGTAATACCTGATATAAATAATATTCTTAAGTCTTTAGGTGAACCATTACTTGAGACTTTTGATGACTTATATAATTTACTTGAGAACTCTATTAAGGAAGACGTGCCACTTACTATTAAAGAAGGAAATATTATTAAAGATGGATTTAATAGTGAGATAGATGAGTTACGTAGTATTAAGAGTGGTGGTAAAGACTTTATATCTAAGTTTGAAACGGAAGAAAAAGAAAGAACTGGTATAAAGGGTCTTAAGATTGGCTTTAATAAAGTATTTGGTTATTATATAGAAGTACCTAAAGGACAAGTAAGTCAAGTAAAACCTGAGTTTCAATATGATAGAAAACAAACTATATCTAATTGTGAACGTTATATAACACCATTATTAAAAGAAAAAGAAAATTTAATACTTAATGCCGAAGAGAGACTTAATAGTTTAGAATATGATGTATTTCGTAATATTAAAGAAGAAGTTAAGAAGTATATTAGTGCTCTTCAAAGAGTATCTAATTATATAGCATATTATGATGTTATGCAGTCTTATGCGACTGTAGCAGAAGAATCTAATTTTGTAAAACCAACTATTAATGATGAAGGTATTGTTGAGATAACCTGCGGCCGTCATCCAGTTGTTGAAAGTGTTATAGATGGAGAATATATTGATAATGATGTTATACTTGATAGTAATACTAATATACTTATAATAACTGGACCTAACATGAGTGGTAAAAGTACTTATATGAGAGAATTTGGTATCATAGCTATACTTAATCAGATAGGTTCTTATGTACCAGCTAGTAAGTGTAATCTTCCAATATTTGATAAGATATTCACTCGTATTGGAGCTAGTGATGACTTAGTAGGTGGAGAGAGTACATTCATGGTTGAAATGAAAGAGAGTGCCTATGCATTATTAAATGCAACTTCTAAGAGCTTAATATTATTTGATGAGTTAGGGCGTGGTACTAGTACATATGATGGTATGAGTTTAGCAGGGGCAATAATTGATTACATAGCAACTAAAGTTAAATGTAAGACTTTATTTTCAACACATTATCATGAACTTACTGATATGGAAAGTAAACTTCCTGGTATAAGAAATGTACACGTATCAATAGATGAAACAGATGGAGATATTACATTCCTTCATAAAGTTATGGATGGTCCAGTTGATAAGAGTTATGGTATAAATGTAGCAAAACTTGCTAACTTACCAATTAGTGTTATAGATAAAGCTCAAGAATTATTAGAAGAATATGAAAAGAATGATAATAGACCTCGTAAGAGAGTTACTCAATTTCAACTTGATTTAAATACTAAAAATGATGACTTAAGAGATTATATTAAAACAATAAATCCATTGGAAATAACTCCAATAGAAGCAATAGTGATACTTGATAAAATTAAAAGGATGAGTGATGAATAATGAACGAAATAAAAAATAAAGAAATAATAGAATCAACTGTTAGAACATGGATGAGTGATGAAAATGTTACTGTTGATGATGCTGTTAAAGAGGGAGAAGAGTTAACTAAAATAAAAGTAGCTATAATGGTGAATATGCTTGAAGAAGCTAAAAGATTGGAAAGAGATAGAAAAAGTACATTAAAAGATTTATATGCTAATAAAATAGTATTTGAATTACTTGGTACGATTGGTTCAATATTATCTGGTGTTAACCAAACTAATATAGATAATAATGAACTTAAAAGTCTTATCTTATTATTAAAAAAAGATATAGAAGAACTTAAAAAAGATAAAAAAACTATAATTGAAGTTAAAAAAGCTATTATGAGACTTATAGCATCTGGTACATTACAGTGTAATAGTAGAATAAACTTATTACTTCAATTACTTGATGATAAGAGAGTTTCTATTATAGAATATTATAATCATGAAATGACTATGGCTAAATGTAGTAGTTCTGGTATAACATATATATCAAATAAAGACGTAGAAGATAAAACAGAAGAAATAAATAAAAATATAAAAACCTTAAAATTATCTTTAGGAATGAAGGAGGAATAATTATGGATTATGGTATATCTGCGATTTTACTTGAAGAATCAAAAAAGAAAAATAAAATGGCAACTGATGGTATTAACAAAGCAAAATTATCTTTATTAAAACTTAGAGTTTCTTCATTATTTAATTCAAATGTTAGAATGCAAAAGGATGTTATAAAAAGAGTTACTGATGAAGCAAATAGAAATCTTAAAATTTTAAAATTAGATAGAGAGAACTTAGATTATTTAGGTAGTGTGTTATCTTCATATGATTTTGATGATAATTTTATTGATTTAATAACTACTATTGGTATTAAAGATGAAGAATTATTTAAAAGATTTTGTAAACTATTTGAATCAACATTATTTATAAATAGAGGTATTAGATATATGCCAAACGTACCAGAAGATGCTTGCGAAAATGCTGATAAATTAATAGATGATAAAATGAAACTTATTAGAGAATTAAATGGTAAAGCATAGATTATTCTATGTTTTATTTTGGATTATATTGTGGTAAAATAAAAATAGAGGTGAATATATGAAAAATAATAAAGGTTTTACTTTAGTAGAGTTACTTGCTGTTATAGCGATTTTATCTATTTTAACTATTATTGCTGTTCCTAATGCTATTAAGATATATAATGAAGCAGTAATTAAAGAGATGCAAGTACAAGAGGGAGAAGTAAAAAATGCTGCTAATATATATTTAACTGATCATTGTTTAGATCCTATTCCTGGATTTACTTGTCCTGCTACTATGACTGAGGATAATTTTGTTTGTCTTAGTGATTTACAAGAAGGAAATGATAATTATATAGGAAAAGTATTATATAAGAAAAAGAATTGTGATGGTGTAATTGTTTATAATGAAGGTGATGTGTATGAAAATGGTAATACATATTTATTCTGTGATTATGATGAAGATAAATTTAATTATGCTACTAATATGGATTTTTATGTAACTAAGTATGCAAGTTGTTTTACTAATGGTCCTAAACCAACTAAAGATGTTAATGAAGAAGAATCTCAATTAACGCCAATTGAACCAACTGACCCAACAACTCTTACTGAAGAAACTGACTCTTGAAAGAAAGAAATTACTATTTCTTATGAAGCTGGTTTTGATAATTGTGTATTAGGTAGAGAGTATTACTATTTAGATTATTATTTTAACTGTAGTAATGTAAGTCAATATGTTATTATTAATGTAAATGGAACATCTTATAATATTAAAGACGCTTTAAATAATGGGATTGTTACTATGGATGAGTTAATAGTTGCAGGTTTTACTCCTTCTAAAGCTACTCAAACAGAGTAGATAATTAGGTAAACTTTTATGTTTACTTTTTATTTATTTTTTACTAATAGTGAATAGTTATTATTGATTTATTTGTATCAAATATTATATAATTAATTTATCGATGGAGGAAAAATGATAGACGAGAATGAAATTAAAAATAAGATGAATAAGGTTATTGAATCTTTAGAAAGTAGATTTACTACTATTAGAGCTGGTAGAGCAAATCCAAATATATTACATGGTATTATGGTAGATTATTATGGAGTTCCAACACCAATTCAATCACTAGCAACTGTTTCTATTCCAGAAGCACGTGTTCTTTCAATCAAACCTTTTGATAAATCATCTTTAAAAAATATAGAAAAGGCAATATATGAAGCTAATTTAGGTATTGCTCCTACTAATAATGGAGAAGTAATTATGCTAACAGTTCCAGAACTTACTGGTGAAACTAGACGTAATTATGTTAAACAAGCATCAGTTATGGCTGAAGAAGCTAAAGTAGCTCTTAGAAATATTAGACAAGATGAAAATAATAAAATTAAAAAGAATGAAGAATTAAGAGAAGATGAAAGAGATATGTGTCTTGAGATAGTTCAAGAAATGATAGATAAATTCAATAAAATAGTTGATGAAAAATTTAAAGAAAAAGAAATTGAACTTACTAGTATTTAGTAAGTTTTTTTGTTATAATTAACTTGATAATAGAAAGTGTGGCGATATAAATGTACACTATTGATAAAGTAGAAACATCTTATAACAAATTTATACGTTATTTAAAAGGACATATAGAAATTTTATCAAAAGAATTAGATGATTATAGTAAGAAAAATGCTTATTATACAGCAATAAGTGAACTTAAAAATAATCCTACATTAGAAACATTTTTAAAATCAAGAGAATTTTTGATATCATTAAATCCAGAGATTAGTAAATATTTTAATGTAATAGATTTTTTTATGTCTAGAGGTGCTAAAAATGCTCCTCAAATAGATATTGCTCTAAAGTCTTTGATGGATATAAATGAAATAAAGAGTTTTAATGAAAGTGCTAGTTCTTCGTTAAATGTATCAATAATAAAAGAAGAATTAGATCAATATATTAGTTTATTAAATGGAGCTAATTTGGATGTTGATTATTTACTTAGTGTACTTGATAAGAGTGGTCTTAGCGATAATGAACAAATAGACGTACTTTCTAGAATTTGTTATGAAAGAATACCTGAAAAGAAAATTGAAGAAAAATTAGAAGAAGAAAAAGATAAAGATAAAGAAGAAACTATGGATAAAGCTATTATAAATGAACAAACTGAACCTGAAGAGTTAGTTTCTATAGAATCTTTAATTGAAAGAAGTACTTTAGCTCTTCCAGTAATCGCTGAATTAAAAGAAAAGTATGGTAATTTAGTAAAAGGTAAAAATCAAAGTCAAATAAATTATGCTTCTGCTTTAAGTAAAATGCATAAAAAGAATGAATTATCATTTGATCAGGTACAACGTTGTTCAAATGAATTAATGTTAACTTTATATTTGACTATAATAGATACAAATGATGATATTGGTAAATTAATAGCTAAAAGTCAAGATGATATGTTACCAGAGAGTGATGCTGAATTCTTAGAATTATGTGTAGAAGAATTAGAACATGCAATTATACAATTTAATAATATTAGTAAAGTTGTAGCTTCAAAAGAAGAAAGAGTTAAAGAAGAACAAGAAAAGGAGAAGGCAGAAGAACCTGATGTTAAAAAATTAATTTTCTTAGTAGATTCTAGAGGTAAATGTGCTATTGATTTTAGTAAATTCAAACGTAATGAAGTAGAAACACTTCTTGATAAATGTAGAAGAGGACTATGGAGAAAAGAATATAAACTTGGTCCTGGATGCGAATTTTCAGTTTTAATGAATAATGTATCTAAAACAGCATGTTCATATGTTACTTTATCAGATGGTTATGGCTTAGTATTAGATTTAAGTCATATAAGTGATGCTCATGATAGAGCAATCGATAGAGCTAATAAAAATCAAACGATAATAACAGATTATATACATGCAAAAGATGATTATTTACAGGATATATATAGTTCACAAGAAGGAATAAGAAAAGAAATAGAAAGTAAATATAATATATCTACAAAAGGTGAAGGGGTGACATTATGAAAATAGATAATAGTGATGAATTCTTCTATTCTATTAGAAATGATTGTTTGAAACTTATATATAAAAAGAAAGTAGATTTAGATAGTTTATCTTTTGAATGCGATATAACTACTAAAAAATTAATAGATTTATTTAATAAAAAAGACGATGATTTATTTATATATTTAAAGATATATAATACATTGGTAGAATGGTAGGTGTGTTATGTCTTTAGAAGAAATAATTAACTTAAAACTTAAAAATTTATATAGTGAAATAGATAGAGTACATACTGAATCAATTCAAAAATCAGAAGAAAAAGATGAGTTAGAATTAGTAAGAGAAGAATGTGAAGATTTTGTACATATAATGTCTGAAGGATGGGAAAATATTACACATCAAGATACAGAAACTCTTACTAAATATTTAATTAAATATAGTAGTCTTGCTTTTAATGAAAAAGAAATAAATGAGAATTTTAGAATTATTAAATTAGTTTATGAAGCTATTGAGTTTGGGTTAGATACTTCTCTTACTGAAACACAAGTTGATTTTATAAGAGGATATATTGGTAGTTTAATACAAATGATTAAAGATTTAGATCAAAAAATCAGATCTAAAGAAGCAGATGTAGTAAATAGTAAACAAATTAATTCTGATAATAGTGATATTATAGTAGGACTTGAAATACTTAATGAAAAGTTAAGTGATCCTATGAATGAAGAAGTATTAGATAAAGATGATTTTCAAGCATTCTATAGTATTGTTGAAGATAAGAATATACCTAATGATGTTAAGAAACAAGCAATAGTTAAATTTATTAAGTATAATACTGATAGAATTAGTAATACACCAAAGCAAAATAATAAAGTTAGTATAGAAGATATAAAAGATTTATTTTCTTCTTATGGATTTAATGATCCTAAACAACTTGCATTTATAACAAGAAATAAAAAGGAGTTAGAAGCAAGAAGTGAACTTCAAAATATGAATTCTATTTTGAGTTGTATGAAAGATAATAAAATACTTCGTAAATTTGATTTAGGAACTATTTTATCTATTTGTTTAGCTGGAAGTGCTCAAAGCGTAGAAGAAACTTATAAAAAGTTAAGTAAAGAACATAAACTATGTGATTTTTATTTTCAAACTCCAGGAGTATGGGTAAATAACACTTTAAAACAAGAATCTAGAAGAATTAGAATGAGTGGAGTAGGTGTTAAAGAAAATCCTCGTTCTTTATATTATGCAGCTCGTAAAATATCTTTAGAAGATGTAGAGTTAAATGAAAAATTCTTAGAAGAAAAAGGATTTAATATAGATTTAGAAAGTAAAGAAAATATTGGTAAATTACTTTCTACTCCTCATTATAGATTAGTATCTAATTATGAATTATGTAGAACTTATGGATTATATAAAGATAAGGAACATTTAGAAAGTGTTACTCCATTATATGGTTCTTGTATAGATGAAAAAATGGATAGACTAATAGAATTAGGTTTATTCAATTGTGATGGTATTGTTTCTCCGACTTATGGAAATTATGCTAATAGATATCCATCTGCTATCACAAAAATGGATGACAATGCTATTACTTATTATTCATACTTAAGGGGTATTTATGATTCAAAAGAATATTACGATACTTTATTTTCTGAAAGTAGAATTGGTATGTTAAAGAGAAATATTGTACCAAAATATAGTAAGAAAGATAAGAAACGTGAAATATTTATTCAAGATCATTTTGTTTCATTACCAAATAGAGATGATTTAGATAAAGTGATTCTTAAGAGTGACTCAATAAGTTATGATGAAGAAGTATTTCATGAAAAAGCTATATTTGATTTAGAAAGACAATTTAGAGTACGTGATAATGAATATGTATATAATATAGATGGTGTGTTAATATCAAGAATGAAAGTACTTAGATTATGTTCAATCTTAAGAAATGCTAATGTACCTATTGATAATGATACATTAATGTATGTTGTCACTAAAGGAATGTATTTACCTGAGAAATCATACGAAAAAATATGTGATGGGATTGGATACAATAAAGAGGGAGAAATGAGTCATGGATTACTTTAAAAATTATGGGTTAACAGATGAAGATATTGAAGAAATAGAAGAATTTCTTAGTGATGATGATATAAATAACTATTATATTAGTGAATTAAAAGTAATAGAAATACTAGATTATTTAAAAAGTATTGGAATTAAAAATATTAAAGATATTCTTAAATATAAAAGTAATATATTTTATGAAAGTGTAAATAATATAAAGAAGAATATTAAAAAAGATCCTATAATTATTTCTTTAATAAATGAAGATATTCAAAATTTTGATAGGATAGGTTATTAAACTAATTTAGAAATAAATTAGTTTTTTTGACTTTTAGATGAATATATATTACAATAGACAAGGTTTTAGGAGGTGCAGATATGAAAAGATATTTTAAACTTGAACTTGATAAATGTAATTTTTGGCAAAGTGAAGTAAAAGATGGAAGTAAAGTTTATCTTAAAAGAGACTTTGAAAGAAGAAGTGAAATTCCACTCAATCAAGTATTTTTTAGACAAGATTTAGACGGTATGTTTACAGAAGTTACTACTGGTAAGAGAATTAAAGTAGAAGCTATAAATAATAAACTATTTATAGTAGAACCATTAGGTATAGATATAGACCATGGTGCGTTTAGTTCTGCTACTCCAAGTGAGATTTCAGGACTTATAAGAGAACTTAGAGTAAATAATCTAGGTAGTGAATATTTAAGTATACTAGATGATTTACTTGTTAATAGTAACTTATGTGAGAAAGCTTCATTAAAGAAAGAAGAGAAAAAAGAAGAATCAAGTTTAGTTAGAAAGTTTATAAATAAATTTCATAAAAAAGATTAATTCACTAGTAATAGTGAATTTTTAATTGTATTAAAAAAATATGAAGTGTTATACTTTTTATAGTAGGAGTGTAGAGTAGAATATGAAAGATAATGATAAAAAGATGTTATTTGGGATAGGAATAGTATTTTTGTTTTTAGCAACTGTTGGATTTAGTTATGCATATTTTAGTAATGCTATTGCTAATAAAGACGTAAAAGATCAAGTAGTTCAAACTGGTACACTAGAATTAATTTATACTGATGGACCTCAAATAATAATGAATAATATAAAACCTGGTGAAACTATAACAAAAGAAATAAGTGTTAAGAATACTGGTACATTAAATACAAGTTATAACTTAATATGGCAGGAACTTATAAACGAGATTACTAATGATGAAATGGTGATTGAAGCTACATGTACAAAATTGAATGCAAATGGAGTAGAAGAAGGAACATGTGAAAATATTAGTAATACCCCAATTTCATCAAAAGATATAAAAAGAAATATATTAATAGAGTCAAGTGTAACACATAAATATGATATAAAAATTATTTTTAAGGAAACTAATGAGTCACAAAATTATAATCAAGGTAAGAAATTTAGCGGAGTTTTAGGAATAGAAGAGTTTATTCCTACTTTTGGTGAAGACACATGGGAAAATATTATATTAAAAGTTCAAAATAATAATTTTGATAACTATCATGTTGGTGATATAAAGGAATTAAATCTTGGTTCATATGGAAATATGAAAGTAAGAATAGCAAATACTTCAACACCTAGTGAATGTTTTACTGAAGGATTTTCACAAACAGCATGTGGGTTTATTGTTGAATTTATTGATAATATTGTTTATAGTCCAATGAATTCTTCTAAGACATATAATGATGTTACATATAATGATGGATGGAATATGGGTGGATGGCCAAAAACTGAGGTTTATAAAATGCTAAATGATACAAGTGACTCAAATAGTATAATAAATCAGTTTCCTTCTGTCTTAAAAGAATTTTTAATTAATAATAAAACCTTTTCTGTATCTGGTTATGGTGCTAATGATACTGAAAATATTTTATCTAATGATTCTTTATTTTTGTTGTCTCCTGTTGAAATATGGGGAGATTTATCTTTGGATTCTCAATTATCTAGTTTTGATACAGTAAAAAATTTAACTAGACAACTTGATTATTATAAAGAAAAAAATGTAACTGCTATAAATTATAGTGGTGCTGCTAAAAATTATACTTATTGGCTTAGAACAGCTAGAAATACTAGTATTAGTCGTTTTTTTAGAGTAAATAGTTCTGGTAATTGGGCAACTAATGATCCTGTTAATACTCATGGGGTTTCGCCAGCTTTTAGAATAGGATAGACCTATAATTTATAGAAAAAAACTTATAAAATATAAAAGAGTTAGAAAAGATATTAAAAATAATATCTTTTTATTTGAAATAATGGTATAATCTTTATAGATTTTTTGGAGGAACTTATGAAATTAACAAGAACTGAAGCTAGAGAAAAGATAATGGTTATCTTATATCAAATAGATTTTTATAGAAAAGAAAAGATAGAATATAATTTAGAAGATGTATTTCATGAAAATTTAGAGATGGATAACAAATATGTTAAAGATATAGTGAATGGTGTTTTAGAAAATCAAGATAAGATAGATGAGACAATTACTAAATATTTAGAGAATTGGGATTTAGATAGACTTGGTAAAACAGATAGAGCTATATTAAGACTAAGTACATATGAGATGATGTATTATGATACACCTAAAGTAGTTGTTATTAATGAAGCTGTTGAACTTGCTAAAAAGTATAGTGATGATAAAGTAGTTAAGTTAATAAATGCTGTTTTAGATAAGATTCGTGATAATGAGGAAATAAATGAATAAAGAATATATTTCTATTAGTGATATTAATAGAATTATTAAGTTTACGATTGATAATAATGAAAGTCTTCGTAGTGTGTATATTAAGGGTGAAATAAGCAATATTAAGTTTCATAGTAGAGGACATTTGTACTTTTCACTTAAGGATGAGAATAGTAAGATAAATGCTGTTATGTTTAACTATAATAGATATTTGAATTTTACTCCTAAGGATGGAGATTCTGTTTTAGTACATGGTAAAGTTAGTGTATATGAAGCTACTGGTAGTTATCAAATATATGTAGATGAGATGAATGAGGATGGTCTTGGTAATTTGTATCAACTATTTGAAGAGTTAAAGAAGAAGTTATCAAGTGAAGGTTTATTTAGTCCAGAACATAAAAAGAAGATAAATAGATTACCTCGTAAGATTGGCGTTATTACTGCTCCTACTGGAGCTGCTATTCGTGATATAATATCTACTATTAATAAGCGTTATCCTTTGGTAGAAATATATGTGTTTCCAACACTTGTACAAGGAGATAATGCTGGTAAAAATATAGTACGTATGATAGAATTTGCGAATACTTATCCATTAGATACAATTATACTTGGTCGTGGTGGTGGCTCTATAGAAGATTTATGGGCTTTTAATGAAGAAATAGTTGCAAGAGCAATATACAAATCTCAGATACCTATAATAAGTGGTGTAGGTCATGAAATAGATTTTACAATAAGTGACTTTGTAGCTGATATGAGAGCTCCGACACCAACTGGTGCTGCTATAATGGCAACTAGTGATAAAGAAGATATAATTAAGTATTTGAAAAGTACTCGTGAGAGAGTAAATAATGCTATACAAAATAGATTATATTCATATAATGAGTTAATTAAGAAATTTAAAAGTAACTATATACTTAATAATCCAATGAGACTATATGATATAAAAGAACAAAAGTTAGATATGTTATATGATAGACTTAATAGTAGTATTAAGATAAAACTAGATAATAGTCTTAAATTAATTGATAAATATAAGAGTAATTATATACTTAATAATCCTAAAGTATTATACGAAAATAAAATTGAAAAGTTAGAAAATCTTAGTGAAGATGTTAGCTCTAGTATTAAAAGAGTTATTGAAAATAATACTAAGAGATTAGACACACTTAAGATAAAACTTGAACTATTAAATCCTAAAAATGTACTTGATAAAGGATACTCAATAATATATAAAGATGGTAAGATAGTTAAAAATACTAAAGATATTAGTGTTAGTGACGAATTAAATTTAATAATTAGTGATGGTAATATAGATGTAACAGTTAAAGGAGTAAATAAATGAAAGAAAAGACATTTGAACAATCAATAAAAGAACTAGAAAAAATTGTTAATGAACTTGAAAGTGGTGAACTTGATTTAGATAAATCAATTACTAAGTATACTGAAGCTATGAAATTAATAGAATTTTGTGAGAATAAACTTAGTAATGCTACTGAAACTATTAATAAATTAGTTAATGAGAATGGTACTGAAAGTAAGTTTGAAGTAGAAGAAAATTAGTAATTATTTCCATAGAAATAAGTGGTTATATAATAAAAATATAAAAGCAAATAATAATAAAGAGGTGAAATCATGAAGAAGTTTATGTTCACGTTATTTATTATTTTTTTATTTCCTTTAGGCGTATTTGCTTATTCTAAATATATTATTCCAGGTGGAGAAAGTATTGGAATTAAGATAAATACTGATGGACTAGTAGTAGTAGGTTTCTATAAAGTAAAGGGTGACTATATAGCTAAAAACAACTTTAAAATAGGAGATAAAATAATAAGTGTTAATGGTAAAAAAGTAAATACTATAGAAGAATTATCAAGTGAAGTTGATAATAGTGACTTAAGTAATATGAAAGTAAGTGTTGAAATCGAGAGAAACAATAGAAAGATAAATAGTACTTTGAATCTAAAAGTAGATGATGGGGTATATAAAACTGGACTTTATGTAAAAGATTCTTTAGTTGGACTTGGAACTCTTAGTTATATAGATCCAGTAACTAAAATATATGGAGCTTTAGGTCATGAAATAACTATGAGTGAAACAGGTAACAGAATAGATGTTAGGAATGGAAATATTCTTTATAGTAAAGTTACTAGTATAGACAAAAGTAGAAATGGTAAAGTAGGCAGTAAGAATGCTAAAATAATTTTTGATAAGATACTTGGTACTATAGAAAAAAATACTAATAAGGGAATATACGGAATATATAATTCTAATCTTCCTAGCAAAGATACTCTTGAGATAGCTACATTTTCAGATATAGAAAAGGGTGGTGCTTATATACTTACTGTTACTAAAGATAATAAGATTGAAAAATATGATATAGAAGTAATAGATAAATATTTTAATAAAAGAGATACTCAAAAAGCCTTTAGTTTTGAAATAACTGATAAAACTCTTGTTACTAAAACAGGTGGTATAGTGCAAGGAATGAGTGGTTCACCTATAATACAAAATAATAAAATAATAGGTGCTGTTACGAATGTACTTGTAGATAATGTAACACTAGGATATGGAATATCAATAATAACAATGCTTGAAGAAGGGGAAAGTTAGTACTAGAAATAGTACTTTTTTCATATGATTAGTGTATTTGAAATGTTTTTGTGATATAATATTTTTCTATTTAGAGGGAACTATGATACATAATGAAAAGTTTACAATTAGTAGTGATAAATTAGATAGAGATTATACTATATGTTCTTTAGCTGATATTCATAATAATAAGTGGGCATCATTTGAACTATGGGATAAACTTATTGAAGAAGTTGATAAACAAAAGCCAGATTTTATATTAGTATCTGGTGATTTAACATATACTGCTGATGATTTTTATGTTCCAACGAATGATATAATGCTTAGATATTTATTTGATAATCTTGATAATATAGCTGAAACCTTTATATGTTTTGGTAATCATGAATTAAAGAGTGGTAAGAAACATAGTGTATTTGATTCTATTAAGTATTTAAAAAGTCTTAATATGACTACTGGAGTTCATATATTAGATAGAAGAGTTGGAAATGAATATATAGATATAGGAAATATTAGAATTGGTGGATTTTGTCCTAGAAGTGAAGCATATTATAAATCTAAAGAAAGTATGTGGGAACAATATTTTATAGAAGATTATATGAAAAGTTTACTTGAATTTACTGATAAACAATTTAATATTTTACTTACTCATTCACCAGATACTATTAGTAAGAAAGAAGTTTTATCTTTTTTAAGGGATAGACTTAAGGAACTTGATTTAATAGTATGTGGACATAAGCATGATGGGTATATGCCTAAAATAGTACAAAGTAGTCTTAATGATACTGGAATAGATGTAAGTGATGGTAAGAATTTTTTATATTATAAAGTTAGTAAAACTAATAAATGTAGAGGAGAATTTGATGTATTAAATGCTAAGATGATCGTTAATAGAGGATATAGAAAATTTTCTCATACTAGTCCAGTATTTGGTATGCTTGATAAAGTATCCTCAAGGGATATGGCTACAATAACTCTTAAAAAGAAATTGTAGTCTTTTTATTGTATGAATAAAAAAAATATGATAGAATTTATATATACTAGGAGGCAATTATGGAAGAAGCTAGTAATAAATTAAAGGTAACTATTGAAGATGGTACTGAAGTAGTAGTTAATGTACTTGATATAGTAGATTCTCTTGAATTTAATAAAACATATGTTATTTATACTGTTAATGATCAAGATGATACTATTTTTGCGTCTATATTAAATGAAACAGAAACTACTTATTCTTTAGACACTATTACTGCTCAAAATGAACTTGATTATATAAATAATGAGATTGATAGAGTAGTTAGTGAAATTAGTGAGTCAGGTGAATAATTATGACTATAAAAGAATCAATTGAAGGTGATAAGAAAAAATTTTATAGTATTAGTATTGACGATTTAATTGAAGCTTGTCAAAGATTAGGAATACCTGCTAAGGATGAAAATTATAATTTATCTGATGAAGAATTAAAAAAGTTACAATATAGTACATATGTTCATAAAACTTATGTTGTGAATGAAGTTAAAAGTGCACATAAAACTTTAACTGATAAATATGAGAGTTTGATAAAGAGATATAAAGATTTGTCCAAGAGAATGGAAAATGTTGATTACTTGAGTGGTTCTAAGACTGAGATCGATGAATTAATATCACAATTAGAGAAGGCAAAAGAGGGTTATGATAATGTTTTAACTAATATAACTATAGATGATAAAAGTATAGGTTTCGATCAAAATGTATTAAATCCTGTAGATTCTATAATTATGGGTATTGATGGCAAGAGAATTCAAAAGGTTGATGATAAGTTAGCAAGTAAATATCAAAAGTTAGATGAGTTACGTAGAAAAGATTATAAAACTAAATTTAAAAATAAAATAAATGAAAAAAGAATAAATAGAGTTGCTTCTAAAATTTCAAGACTTCAAAGTAAGAAAGGTAAATTACAAACTACTCAAAAGAAGATTGTTAATAGAGGTAGTGAAAAATATAAAAAGAGAAAAGAACGTGAGTGGAGTAGATTTGATGCTGATGTAAGAAGATATGAAGCTTATACTGATATGAGAATGGGCTTAGAACAAGATAAACTTAATTATAATGCTGACATATTAACAACTAAAAATGAAATTTTGACTAGTAAAAGAAATGAAAGAAATTTAGTTGGGGCACTTAAGAGATTTAAAAATAATGTTGATATTGTTAGAATGTCTACTGCTTTAGGAGTTATTAAGCTTCAAGAGAAGTCAATTAATCGTTTAAGAGTAAAAGAAGGTAGATGTAAGTTAGGAGAACAATTCTATAGAACTGTTGGTAAGACTTTAACTGCATAATAAAAACACTTTCAATAGTTGAAAGTGTTTTCTTATAGTCCTAAAAGATGTGTTGCTATTTGAAAATAAACAATAAGAGAAATAGCATCTACTATAGTAGTTATGAATGGGCTTGCCATTACAGCTGGGTCAAATCCTATTTTTTTAGCTAATATTGGAAGAGAACAACCTATTATTTTTGCAATTATTACTGTTACTATAAGCGTTAAGCATACTACTAAGGCTACGCTTGTTGTTACTTTATCTATAAGAAGTAGTTTTGCGAAGTTTGCTATAGCTAGTGTTAGACCGGCGAGTACTGCAACTCTTATTTCTTTCCATATAACTTTTAGTGTATCTTTATATTCTATATCATTTAGTGAAAGACCACGAATTATTGTAACTGATGATTGCCCTCCGGCGTTTCCACCTGTATCCATTAGCATTGGTATAAATGAAGTTAAAACTACGTATGAGGCTAGTGCTGCTTCATAGTGTTGGATTATTTTACCTGTGAATGTTGCTGATATCATAAGAAGTAATAGCCATGGAATTCTACTTTTATAAAGTTCTAGTACATTTAGTTTTAAATATGGTTTTTCAGTTGGAGTAATTGCAGCCATCTTTTCAATATCTTCAGTAGCTTCTGCTTCAATAATATCGATAACATCATCAATTGTAATAATTCCAACTAATTTATTTTCAGTGTCTACTACTGGAATAGAAGTAAGATCGTAATCTTGTATGATAGATGCAACTTCTTCTTGATCCGTTAGAGTATTAACACTCATTATGTCATCATCCATAATATCTTTAATAAGTTTTTCTTCATCATTTAATACTAGATCTTTTAATTTAACTGTTCCGATTAGCTTTCTTGATTTATCAGTTACGAAACATATATCAATTGTTTCTTTATCATCGTATTCTCTTTTGATTTTTCTAATGGCTTCTTCTATAGTATTTTCTTCTTTTAAATCCATATATTCTGTAGTCATAATACTACCAGCAGAATCATCTGGGTAATTTAGTAGCTGATTTATATCACGTCTTGCTTCTGGTTCTACTTTATTTAATAATCTACTTACTACATTAGCAGGTATTTCATCCATTAAGTCAGCAGCATCATCACTTGCCATGTCATTTATAATTTCTACTGCTTCTTTTTCACTAAGTAGAGTAATTAGTTTACTTTGAGTATCTGTTTCCATATATGAAAATACATCTGCAGCTATGTCTTTTGTTAATAGTCTAAATATTTTTAATTGTTCGGTGGTCGGTAAGTCTTCAAATATCTCAGCTATGTCGTAATCATTCATCTCATTTAATATTTTTTTGATTTCAGCATACTTTTTTTCTTCAATTAATTTTTCAATATTTTTTAACATAATAAACACCACCTTTTTTTCTTGTTAATTATACTATAAATTGTATTAAATTGTCACTTAAATGTCATTAAAATATGTAAAAAGAATTAAAAATATATGAAAATAACTGTTTTTTTAGTATAATAATTGTTAGTTGCAAGAAAGAGGAAGATTTATGAAAAATGATATACCAAATCATGTGGCTATCATAATGGATGGAAATGGAAGATGGGCTACAAGACAAGGAAAGAAAAGAACTGAAGGACATTATGCAGGATATAAAACTCTTAAGAAGACTGCTCTTCATATATTAAGTAAGGGTGTTAAGATACTTAGTGTTTTTGCTTTTTCAACTGAAAACTTTAAAAGAAGTCAAGAAGAAGTAGGATATTTAATGAATTTATTTGTATCTGCTTTTAAGAGTGATATGCATTTCTTTTTAGAAAATAATATTAGAGTAGTTTTTTCGGGTAGAAAAGAACCACTTAGTGATGAAGTTTATGGTGTTATGAAGACACTTGAAAAAGAGACTTTGAATTGTACTGGTGGAATATTTAATGTATGTTTAAATTATGGTGGCCAATTTGAAATAGTAGATGCTGCTAAAAAGCTCGCTACTATGTATAGAGATGGAGAAGTTAATTTAGATGATGTTACTCCGGAAAACTTCTATAGTTATTTATATAATGATTTACCTCCAGTGGATTTAATGATTAGAACTAGTGGAGAACTTAGAATAAGTAATTTTATGTTATATAGTATTGCTTATGCTGAGTTATATTTTACTGATAAGTGTTTTCCAGACTTTACTGAGGAAGAATTTGATAAAGCTCTTGAATCATATTTCAATAGAAATATTTCAAAGGGTGCAGTTAATGATAGAAAGAAATAATTTCATGTTTTTTTGAAAAATATTGTTGTAACATAATATTTAATTTGATATTATTTATGTGTATTAATTACTTGCCATGTTAATATGACAATTTAGACGATAACGTATATTTCTTAGGCAAGAAGAAATATACACGATGCGGAGATATATCTTTTAGGAGGTATGTCTCTTTTTTTTAGAAAAAAATTCAAAAATGAAGTGTTTTTGAATTTTATGGCTAACTATAATAATAGGAGGATATGAAAGGTAAAAAAATACTTGGGGTATAGCATAATTTGGTAGTGCGCTAGTTTTGGGAACTAGATTGTGTAGGTTCAAATCCTACTACTCCGGCCATTAGTGTTAATTCGTAAAATTATAAATATAAAGTAAGGAGGTTTTGAACGAATGATAAAAATATTTAAAAAAGCATAAAAAAAGAGAAGAAACCTTAACGAAATGTCGTTGTGCCTTCTTCTTATGAATGATTTTAGCATAAAAATTATAACGCTTCAAGTGATATATGTAATATTTTTGCATTTAAAGTTAGAATGTTTATGTTCAAGTTTAATATTTTAATCATTATTGTTAGATATGTGAAAAATATTAAAGAAGGAGGCATTAAATGAACAGTAGAATTAATTAAAAGTGTATTAAAAAAGAAGCAACCTTGTTGTACCAACGCTTTTGCTTCTTTGTGATTTAATTGTAGCACGAAAAAAATTATATGTCAATCAAAGACAACATTATTATTGGTAAATGATAGAAATAAAAAATTAGGGAGGTTTTAAAATGGAAGAAATAATTGAATATACTGAAAAGGTATTTGAGGATATCAAACATATTGATGAAGAGGGGAATGAGTATTGGCTTGCTCGTGATTTACAGATTGTTCTTCAATATAAAGAATGGAGAAAATTTTTAGGTGCTTTAGAAAAAGCACGTACTGCATGTGACAAGAGTAAAAATAAGGTTATTTATCATTTTGTCCAAGTCGACAAAATGATAAAGCTGGGCAAAGGGGGTGAAAGAATTATTGATGACTATAAGCTATCAAGGTATGCTTGCTACTTAATTGTACAAAACTCAGATTCTAGAAAAAAAGTTGTTGCTTTAGGCCAAACTTATTTTGCAGTTCAAACTAGAAAGCAAGAATTGAGTGAGAAAGAATACTTCAGTCTTTCTGAAGATGAAAAAAGATTTTATCAAAGAGATTTAACAAGAAAAGGTAATTATTCTTTAAATATTGCTGCTAGAAATGCTGGAGTTAAGAATTTTGATAAGTTTCATAATGCAGGGTATAAAGGACTTTATAATGGTGAGACTGCAGATGACATAGCAAAGCGTAAGAATTTAAGATATAGAGAAGACATACTTGATAATATGTGTAGTGAGGAGTTGGCAGCTAATTTATTTAGAATTACTCAAACCGAATCTAAATTAAAAAGAGATAATATTCATGGCGAAGAAAAAGCTAATGAAACTCATTATGATGTCGGAAAGAAGGTTAGGAAAGCAATAGAAGAACTTGGTGGAACAATGCTAGAAGATATGCCTACGCCTAAGAAGAGTTTAAAAGATACTAAAAAAAACAAGAAAAAATAGTAATGATGTAGTACTATTTCTCCCTTAATCTTAAGAATAATATTAATCCTAAAAGTATGTTCTTTGTATATTCTTTTATGTCCATTGATTTGATATTTGTATAAACTTCGTTGAACATTTCATTCATTTTATTAGTAGCATATTCTAAAGCACCTGAGTCTTCAAATAATTTTTGTACTTTCTTAGATTCTTCTTCAGTTATACTTTTACCATAATACTTTAGAAGTTCATCAAGTAAATCATTTCTATTAATCTTAATATAAGAGTAAAGTATAGTTTGCTTGAATTCTTCAATATCTGAGTAAACTGATTTGCCTAGTATTTCTTTACTACTGTAGATTCCTAAAATATCATCTTTTATTTGAAATGCTATACCAAGTGGTTCTAATACTTTTTCAAAAGTTTCTATATCTTTTGCTTTAGAGTTTCCTAAGATCATACCAAGAACAAATGGACCAACTACTGTATACCAAGATGTTTTAAGTCTATATATTTCCATTATGTCTTCTTCATGAAGAGTATGTTTTTTATCATTCTTTTCTATAAATGGAAGAGCAACATCTATTATTTCACCTTTGATAGTTTTAATAACTATATTATTATAATAACTTAATAATTTAGCAAGATTCTTATCATTTTTATACTTTTTAGTTATCATTTCATTAGTATAGAAGAAACCTAAATCACCAATACATAGAGCTAGTGAAGTATTAGTGTTGTTATTTTCTACATTATATTTTTTAAATTCATCTTTATATGTTTCATGTATTGTTTCTTTATTACGTCTTAAGTGTGCATTATCAATAATGTCATCATGAATAAGTATTGAAGTTTCAAATGTTTCATAAGCAAGAGATAGTGTTTTGGCATAGTCATCACTCTTAGTTAGTTTATATCCTAAGTCAATTAGGCATCCTCTTAAGAATTTTCCATCTCCGTTCATATTAATGAATTTATTTACTGCATCTATTACGATTGGGTTATCGCTTTCTAAGAAAGATTTATTTATCTTTTTTAAATCAGTTTCAAATTCTTTTAATTTAGTTTTGTAATAAATAAAGAATTCTAATAGATTTGCGTATTCTTTTATCTGTTCTTTAGGAGTAGATGCTCCTCCTGTGAATCCTATTTTAGTATTTAAATTATATTTTTCTTTCTTTATAAAGTTAAAGAAGTCTTTTATGTCAGAGAAGTAGTATGTTTTAGTAACTTCATTACAAAGATTATATAATTCTTTAGTATTTGAACTTTCTTTACCACCAATAACGAACATAATATCCATTTGTTCTGCGAGAGCAACACTTGAAGTTTGAATTAGTTTTTGAGCGTTACATATAGTATTTTCTACTTCATAATCAATATTATTTTCATTCATATGGTTTAATAACTCTTGTAGTTTTTTGTGACTTACAGTAGTTTGACAAACTATAAAGTATTTTTCATTATTATTTAGATTTTTATAATCATCTTTGTCTTCAATAATTATTCCTTCATTATTGATCCAGCCATTAGTACCAATAACTTCTGGATGTGTTTTTTTACCAACTATTATGATTTTATAACCATTTTCTTGTTTTTGGGTTGCAATGTTATGTACTTTTAAAACATTAGTACAAGTAGCATCATAATACTCAATATTATGACTATCTAAGTAATCATAAGTTTCTTTTGCCTCTCCATGAGCTCTAATAATTAAAATATCTTTTTCATTAAGAATAGATAAATCATCAATACATTTAATACCATCTTTTAATAATTCGTTTATTATATATGGATTATGTAATATTTCTTTATAAATATAAATATTTTTATCTTTGTTTTCTTTTTTTAATTTATATGCTGTTTCGATTGCTTTATTAGCACCAGCACATGTTCCGTATACTTTAGGGTAATATATCATTTCTTGCCTCCATAAATATTATAACAACTATAGTTATTAAATCCTAGAAAAATATGTTTTCTTTGCGTATAATATCTATATAAATGTTGGCAATAATACAAAAATTTGTTAGAATATATGTGAGGAGTTGAGTTTTATGGTAGGAAATGAAACTACAGTAGTAGATACAGAAACTATTATTGATCAAAATGCTAAAAATTCATTAATCAAGATATGTGAAGATTTAAATGAAAGAGGGTATAATCCAACTAAACAAATAGTTGCTTATTTAATTAGTGGAGATCCTGGTTATATTTCTAGTTATAAGGAATGCAGAAATAGAATACTTGAATTTAAGAGAGAGGATATAATAGAATTAATGTTAGTTAATTTTATAAATAAAAAATGACATATTTAGGATTAGATTTAGGTAGTAAGACGTGTGGTATTGCGATAAGCGATAGAACTGGACTTATAGCTTCATCGTTAGAAGTTATTAGATATAGTGATTATGAAGAATTAATAAATAAACTTAATAATATAGTAATAAGTAGAAATGTAGATGCTTTTGTACTTGGAAATCCTAAGAATTTAGATGGAAGTTTATCTAAGAGAAGTGAAATAACTTTAGAATTTAGAGATTTACTTTTAAATAAATTTAATATGGAAGTAATAATGCAAGATGAGAGATTATCTACAGTTGAAGCAGAACGTATGCTTATTAGTAATAATACAAAACGTAAGAATAGAAAAAAAGTAATAGATAAAATAGCTGCGACTATAATATTGCAAAGCTATTTAGATAGGAGAAATAATGAAAGATAATACTCTAGTATTAAAAGATTCATCTGGTAATAAGCAAGAATATAGAATACTTTTAGATATAGAAGATACAACTAATAATGTTAATTATGTTATTTATACAGATGATGAAACTAATAAAGATGGTGAGATGGTTTGTTATGCATCAACTTATGTATTGAGTCCTAAAGGTAATATGACAAAATTAAAACCAGTTGAAACAAAAGAAGAGTTTGATTTTATTAGTAAGATACTAGATTCTTTAGAAAGTGGGAAATAATGAAAAAGAAGGTTTTTAGTGTGAAGAAATTTATTATATTTTTATTTTTTTTATGTTTAATTATAGGTGGTGCTTTAGTAGGAAGTTATTTCTATTTAATTAAAGGTGGAAAAGATAATGAAACAGTTAATATTTATGTTAAAGAAGGAGATACTTATAGTACAATATCAAAAACTCTTAAAGATAATGAGTTAATTAAGTCAGAACTTGCATATAAAATATATATTAAAATGCACTCTCCTGGAAATTTAGAATATGGAGACTATGTACTTAAGAAATCATATAGTGTAGAAGAGCTAATTAATACTTTAGAAAAGGGTAGCGTTGACTTAAGACAAACTAAGACAGTTACTTTTGTAGAAGGTAAAAATATGAGATATGTTATTTCTAAGATAACAGATAATTTCAATATTACTGAGAAAGAGATAATAGATAAATTAAGTAATTCTGAATATTTAGATAGTCTTATTAAAGATTATTGGTTCTTAACAGATGATATTAAAAATAAAGATATATATTATTCATTAGAAGGTTATTTATTCCCTGATACATATGAATTTTATGAGAGTGCAGATGTGGATGATATATTTAGAACTATGCTTAATAATATGGAAAAAAAGTTAGAGAAATATAAAGATGAAGTAAGTAAAAGTAAATATAGTATTCATGAGATGATGACTCTTGCATCTATTATTGAACTTGAAGCTGGTAAAGCAAGTGATAGAAAAGGTGTAGCTGGAGTATTTTATAACAGACTTAATGCAGGATGGAGTCTTGGAAGTGATGTTACAACATATTATGCTGAAAAGATAGATAATTGGACAAGAGATTTAAAATCAAGTGAACTTTCTAGTTGTAATAGTTATAATACTCGTAGTAGTTGCATGGCTGGAAAACTTCCAGTGAGTCCAATATGTAATCCAAGTGTTGGATCAATAGAAGCAGCAATAGAACCAACTAGTCATAAATATTATTATTTTGTAGCTGATAAAAATGGTAAAACATACTTTACTAAAACAGACTCAGAACATGTAAGTAAAGTTAGAGAGTTAAAGAGAAATGGGTTATGGATAGAATATCAAAGTTAATAAAAGAAATAGAAGATTATGGAATTAAAAATAATGTACCTATAATGAGTGAAGAAACAATAGAAACTATTAAAAACATAATAATGGTAAATGAGGTACATACTATACTTGAAATAGGTACGGCCATAGGATACTCAACAATATGCTTTGCGAGTACTCTTGGTGTAACTAATATAACAAGTATAGAAAGAGATCCTGTTAGGAGTAAAATAGCAAAAGAAAATATTAAAAAAAGTGAACTAAAGAATATTAATTTATATGAAAATGATGCTTTAGATATAGAAATTAAAGATAAATTTGATTTAATAATTATAGATGCTGCTAAAAGTCAAAATATGAAATTCTTTAATAAATTTAAAGAAAATCTTAATGAAGATGGAATAATCATAATAGATAATTTGAGTTTCCATGGATATGTAAATCAAGAGACTAGAATACAAAGTAGAAACTTAAGACAGATGGTTAATAAGATTAGAAAGTTTATAGATTTTTTAAATAATAATGAAGAATTTACTGTAAAATATATAGAAGTAGGTGATACTTTAGGAGTATGCAAAAGAAAGAATATTTAATAATACCAAATAAAAAAGAATTAGATT
>UMHM01019556.1_pt1 | contig 47775 bp, 39 predicted proteins | sample 1965501 | NCBI WGS metagenome assembly UMHM01 (sample SAMEA4836095, study PRJEB28245) | human gut metagenome | biome: gut microbiome; material: fecal sample | place: Denmark | collected 2008
AAATAAAGCAAGTTAACCGTTTGTAATCGGTTTACTTACTTCAAGTGTACTAACTTCGGCGGAACGTAATAGGAATAAACTGTTTATTGTGGTTTTACTAATATGTCATTGCGAGAAGCCGATTGAAAACATTCAAGTAAAAGATGTGTTTTTCTAATCGTGCACGCTCGGGTGCCAATCCCCCGAAAGGGTTCCTCTAGTCTAAGACAATTTGTTGCGATTTCTGTATTGTAAATGACAACTATAAAGCCTTCCTTAACGTCAATATTTATAAAATACCCCCACAGCGCCGCTACCCCGACCGCCCACCCCTCATGGTCAAAGGCGTTCTTTATTTGTAGTGAAAAATAAGTTATATATTGTTTTTATTAGCTTTACATAATTTTGTAGTTAATGCAATTGTAATACTCCCCCCCCACGTAACCAAAACAAACAGTGTCACTTTGCGGCGTTTTGTCATAGTCTACCGTGGAGCACAAAATGAAGTATCGCAAGTGTCCGCGGTGCGGTCTGAATTGGATTTCACAAACCGACGAGTACTGCAAGGTTTGTATCGACGAGCTGCGCGGCGTAAAAAGTATATTCGATGAGGAAACCGAACCGCAGATTTGCCCCGTGTGCAACGTCAATCCGCTGGTCGGCGACGAGCCTGTCTGCCGCCGGTGTCGCATGCGTGAAAAGTCGTAAAAATTCTAATACGTATGCAAAATTTCGTTACAAATGAGTACTCAAAGCGGTACTTGCCGCGGATAAAAGCGGTGCAAAATGACGTATCTTGTTGCGTGGCGGTTTGAGCACAGCCCCGCAACGCCACGGCTTCTGTTTGCCGCGCAGCCACAAATTTTTACAAAAACTTGTCAAACGTCCGTTTGTGTGGTAAAATTGCGGTATGAAAGTTTATGCAATCAGCGACCTGCACCTCAGCACGGCTTGCCCTAAGCCGATGAACGTGTTCGGCACGCAGTGGGACAATTATTTTGAGCAGATTTGCGACGATTGGCGCGCAAAAGTTCAGCCCGACGACCTTGTGTTGTTGCCGGGCGATTTTTCGTGGGGAATGCGCCTTGAGGAAGCCATGCAGGACTTTGCCGTGGTTGCGCCTCTTCCCGGCAAAAAAATTATACTTCGCGGCAATCACGACTACTGGTGGAACACGCTGTCGCAGGTTCGTCAGGCACTGCCCGAAGGTTTTTACGCTCTTCAAAACGACTGTTTCCGCTTTGGCAACGTGCTTGTTTGCGGTACGCGCGGTTGGGTTTGCCCCGACGGTGACAATCTGTCCGCCGACGACAAAAAAATCTACCTGCGCGAAACAGAGCGGCTGAAGTTGTCCCTTGCGGCAATGCAGCGCATGCGTAAGGAGGGTGACAAGGTGATGGCAATCATGCACTATCCGCCCTTCAACGGACGTTACGAAGAAAGCGACTTTGTGCGGCAACTTGTGGCTGCGGACGTGCCGACGGTAGTGTACGGACACCTGCACGGCAAGGATTGTCGGGCGACGTTGCACATGCGGCGTTTCGGCATCGAGTTTTTTCTGACGAGTTGCGATCTGGTGGGCAACAAGTTGACTTTTATTTGCGACGACGGCGAGTAATGCGGAAACCACGGTAGCTGTGTTGAAATGAGTTGCGTTTGGCGGAAATGGTGCACGGAAATGCGTGGAATGCACTGTAAGGAAAATCGTGCCAAAAGGGCGCCGAAGTAAGTTAGTTAGTGTAAGGGGTCCTGCCGAGGAATTGCCAATATTGGAACGGCTGATGCCTCGCGCCGCTTCGCCTATTAGGGCTTTATGGTAGGTACGCTTCCCAGCCGCAGGCTCGCGGTGATGTCCCTAATTGGCAACACCTCGTCACCCCTGTCATTGTTTGCTAACGGTTTGCAACTTTTTTTGTCAACTTTACGTTTACTAACTTCGGCGGAACGTAAAATTACGTCATACCGAGCGGAACGCAGTGTAGTCGAGCGTATCTCCGCGGCAGCGCCCTTGTAGAAAATCGTTTTAACAAATTTACCACATGAAAGAATACTACGTTTACATCCTTACAAACAAGCGAAAAAGCGTCCTTTATGTCGGCGTAACAAATGACGTGACGCGCCGATATTTTGAACATTTGACAAAGCAGGATACAGATTCTTTTACTGCAAAATATTGCTTGAACGTGCTTGTCTATGTGGAAAGTTGCAAAAGCATTGAGGAAGCCATTGCCCGTGAAAAACAATTGAAAAAATGGAACAGGCAAAAGAAATTTGACCTTATTGCCACGATAAACCCCGATATGAACAACCTTGCCGACGGGCTGAGTTAGTTTCGTAGTAAGATTGGTGTTTATAAGGTTCGCTTCCGCGGAGACCCTTACGACTTCGCATGCGCTACGCTCAGGGTGACGTAATTTTGGTATGTCTTAAACCCCTTCTACTTCTAAAATAAAAATGCGAACGACCGCTTTGCCTGGAAACATTGAATGTTTTGAAATAGTCTATTACGTCATACCGACTAAGCCGTTTGCCTTTAACGGCGCACGGAGTGTATCTCCGCGGCAGCGCCCTTGTTTTTCCAGGTACAGTCAATCGACAAAAAAGGCACGTTGCGCGTGTGAGCAATCTCCGCGGCAGCGCTTTTTTTTTACCTGATTTCCAAATCTCCTATATTATTAAGGTTTTTAAGGTATACTTTATCTATATAATAAACTAATAAAAATTGCAAAATTGCGTGTGATATTATCACCAATTATTGCAAAATGCTTGACAAAACCTACTGTTTCGGTAGTATAATGTATACGGTGAAGTTTAGCGGTGCAAAAGTCGTTGCGGCTGTGGTCGCGGCGGCTTGTTCGCTTGCCATGGCAGTGTGTTTGTCCGCGTCAATTGACGCACACAATGCTTGCCACGCACAAACAAAAGCGTTTTCAGCGCCATACTTTTGCCGAGTATTACAAGAGGGGGTAAGTCAGGCAAAATGACATTTCTTGCAGTGTATTTTATTGTCAACATAGCAGTAGCCGTCATTCTGGACCGCAAACGTCTTAGCGTTGCGCTTATTTCCCATGTTGTAATGTTTTCGGTAATGTCGGTGTTTGTGCTGTTTTGCAGCGGTGTGGAGTTCATTTCGCAAGCGGCAATGCGCCTTCTCGGCGCCGACGCCTACGAAATTTTGCTTTCCGCAATGTGCTTTGGCGACACGGAACTGCTGTTGCCCATCGTAATCATCCAACTGGTGCTTACGTTGCAATTCGCTCTTGTCACGGCGGCGTTCACCTGCGAAGTAATACATTACTTGCAGGCTCGCAAGCCTCGCAAACGGGCAAACGCCCCGAATATGCGCCCGCGCGGGTAAATACAACATTGCCCGTGTTGCGTAAACTTTGCTACCTTAATCAATCCATATTGTGTTAGGTCGGCTTCCGTCGACCGCAATCAGCACTCGCTGCGGGAAGCGTAGTGCCTTTTGTGCTGTCGAAATACGGAAATACCGGCACCGCGCCCGCACGGGTTGACAACAGACTGCCCGTCGCAGCAATGTTCAATTCAAAAGTAAATCCGACAGGGCAAACAGACTGACGTCATTTGTGGCGCTGTGTAACAGTGTCATTCCGGGCGTTAGTCGAAGAATCCCCCCGGAACAGTACATTGTAAATTTGTCGCACCTTGCAAATCAACATTGCCTCGGTCAACGTACGCGTGTGTCAGTCGTGGCGGCAAACGCCACAAAGTGCCGCAAGGCACACAAACCGGGTCGCCAATCGGCGACGACAAAACACAACAAAAAAAATTGATAGAGGGAAAAAAATATGAAATTTACAAATAAAAAACGTGGCTTTACGATTGTCGAACTTATCATCGTAATTGCCGTAATTGCGGTACTTGCCGCAGTACTTATCCCCGTGTTCAGCGGACTTATTCAACAAGGTAAGGACGCCGAAGCAAAAGTAGTCGTCAACACGCTTAACAAGGGTCTTGCAATGAGTACGTCCACGCACAAGACAATGCAGGACGCACTTGAAGCGGTTGAAACCAACGTTGGTATCAACGTAGCAAAACTTGACGAAACATATGCAAAGACAGGCAACAAGATTTTGTGGGATAGCGAATATAACACATTCTTGTTTGTAACCAAGGACGGCGAAAAGGTTTCCGCACCCAACGTTGACAAGTTTACCGATAAGGAAATCAACCTGTGGGCAGTTGCTAAAACCACCGACGACCTTAAAGACAATTACTCTCACTACTGGTACGGCGGCGATGTAGCTGCGGTTGAAGTTGCAACCGGTTTTGATGCCGGTGAAGCAAAAATCGGCACTGTTAACTATGTAAACGCTGCTTCTGCAAAGAACGTTACAATTCGCACGAATGGCGGCACATTGACCGTTAACGCGCCTAACGATACCGTTACTCACTATGAAAAGGCTGACAAGGTTGTTATTACGGCTGTTGCCCCTAACTCTTACCATGAAAAGGGTGAAGTTGTAGGTAATATCGAAGTAACAAAAGGTAGAGTCGAACTTGCGCCCACAGCAGTAGTAAACACAATTCTTGTTGCTTCCGAAAAGGAAGGCGACGTTAAAGTTGAAGTTAAGAGCGGTGCAACAGTTGCTGTTGTCGCACCTACTACCGAAGTTGCTAAAAAGGACGTTGTAGCATCCACAACCGTTCCTGCTGAATCTCAGGTTAAAGACGTTGTAGTAGCTAACGACAATTTCGCAGGTGGTCTTGGTACTGAAAAAAGTCCGTTTGTTATTACTACGGGAACACACTTCGCTAATATCAATACCCTTGCAAGTGAAATGGCTACCGGAAAGGCGTACTATTTCAAGCAGGCTGCTGATATTACCGTTTCTAAGACGTATACAGGTTCATATTTCGCAGGTGAATACGACGGACAAAATTATTCTATCGTTGCCGATTTGCCGAACGCTAATTGGGCAAGTTTGTTCCATGTTTACCAAACAAGTGGTCATGTTACGTTTAAGAACATGAATATTGTTATGAGTAATGTTGGCGTCAGCTTGTTGGCTTGCGCAGACTGGGGAACTGCTTACGGCGGTACATTTGACAATCTTACCTTCAACAGCACTGAAAAACTTGTCAATGTAAACGTAACAAACTTCGGTTTTGTAGTTATTGACGCTTTGAATACGAAAGGTGAGGGTGATCCTGTTTATACATTCTCTAACATCACAAACAATGTAAACTTGCAAAATGCCGGTACATGTACTGGTTTTATAATTGGCTCCGGTCCACTTTTCCAAACGAAAACTACTGCAACATTTGTTAACTGTGTAAACAACGGAACGATAAGCGGAACAAGCTCAGTTGGTTTCTTGTATGGTAACTCTTCATATATGCACCATACAGATGAAACTGGTAGTACAATTAACGTAACAAATTGCAAGAATAACGGTATTTTCAAGAGTCCGTATGAAAATAATCCGACTGTTGCTTTTGCACCTAAGTACGACAAACTTAATGACCAATATCAAAAGACCGTTGGCGGTTCATTTATCGCAGACAATTATCTGAAAGATAAGACGTTTACAGTAAAACAAAACGGAACAAACTTCGTTATCGATACTGATGACTCTAACGTGTCATACAAACTTGCTTTCAATGTTGCTGCTACATATACGCTGAAACAGAATAGAGCCTGGACCGATACAGATGTTGCATTTATTGAAAATAAAAACTATGAAAAAACTTGGGATGTTTCAAACGGCAGAAAATATTTCATTGAATTGCCGATTGATAAGTCAGTTACCGGTTCTGTAGCAACAATCAAAGCATATGATAAGAAAACTGCTCAAGCCAATGGTATAACAGTGTCTGATTACACTAATGGCTTTGCCGTTGTTGTAAAAGACGGTAATACTTACCTGGTATTTGACACAACTGAAAGAGAATACATTAACAGCAGTGTTTCGCTGATTGTTTATGCTTACGATTCGATGGGAAACATTTTGGGTACCAAAACTGTAAAATAGTTTCAAATCGCAGAAATCTTAAATCTTAACACAGCTATGCCCCCGAAGGGTTTTGCCTCTTCGGGGCGGCATGGCTCAAATCAGGTGGAATTATGAAATTTAACAAAAAACGCGGTTTCACAATTGTGGAACTGATTATTGTAATTGCAGTAATTGCAATTCTGGCAGCGGTGCTCATCCCTGTGTTCAGCAACCTTATCCAACAAGGTAAGGACGCCGACAGCAAGGTGCTTGTAAACACTCTCAACAAGGGCGTTGCGATGAGTGGCAAAAATGACTACGACACAATGCACGAAGTGCTTGCCGTTGTGGAACAAAACGTCGGCGTTGACGTGGCAAAACTTAACGCCGCACAAGCAAAAGGCAACACGATTTTGTGGGACAGCACCAACAAGACGTTTGTATTTTTGAAGAGTGACGGCACATATGTAGCCGCACCCGAAGTAACCCGTGTTGACACGGCAAAATACAACCTGTGGAAGATAAGTGACAACACCGCCGACCTTACGGACGAAAACGGCTACAGCATTTATTGGACAGGCGAAAACCTTGTCAATCAGAAGGTTGTTAACGGCTTCGATGCAGGAAAAAGTGAAATAACAAGCATTAACTACGAGCGTGCAACCGGTGCTGAAGCAAAAAGTGTTGTTATCCGCACAAACGGCGGTAGCCTTACGGTAAATGCTAAGACGGACGACATCAAGCACTACGGAGCAGCTGACCTTGTTGACGTGCAAGCAGTAAAGGACAAATCCTTCCACGAATTTGGCACTGTTGCAGTAGCTAACGTCAAGGACGGACACTTTGTTGCCGAAAAGTCGGCTGTCATTATCAACGTACACGTTGAAGCTACGACAGCAAGCGTTAAGCAAGAAAACGGTGCAAAGGTTTTTGACTACACCAAGGAAGAAACAATTACAGCTGAAGTGAAAGTTGAAGGCACCGACACTGTTATCAGTGAAACAAAAAAAGCCGACGAAGTTAAGGCCGACGCGGCAAACAGTTCCGTTGTTGCGGAAAACGGTGTAGCGGAAGTTAATGGCGTTCAATTTAAGACTTTGCAGGCGGCATTCAACAAAGCGAAGAACAACGACACAATTGTTGTTAAGAGCGATATCGATTTGGATTGCACTGTGTCGCTTACAAGCGGTAATAACGTTACCCTTGATATGAACGGCAAGAAACTTTACAATACTGTTGATTTGTGGGATACAGATTCATACAACTGGAGTCTTGTTTCTGTAAGAAGCGGTAATTTGACAATAACCGGTAACGGTGTTTTTGATGCTAAAGCAAATGACTGCTATGCAGTAGACGTGCAGGACGGCGCAAAGTGCACAATTGAAAACGGCACATTTGTTGGAAATATCCACGCTGTTTATGTGCTTGAAGGCGAATTGACCGTTAACGGCGGACATTACAGAATACAACAAAAGTATTCTAATGCCGCAAAAGCAAACGAATTTGTTTTGAACTGCTACGATGCTAATCGAGCAGATGGAACCGCTAAAATTGTTGTAACAGGCGGAACGTTTGAATTGTTTAACCCTGCTGATTGTTGGGCTGAAGGAGAACATACAAACTTCTGCAAAGAAGGATATACTACGGTTTCGTCCATCATTACCGGAACTGAATCTGATTTGCAATGGACGGTTGTTAAAAAGTAACTAACAATTCATATATAAATCTTGTCCTCTAAGGTCAACTTAGAGGACATTTTTTTGTTTATAATGCTGACCGCTTTTCTGTTCTTGAAAATATTGTAGAAATTTGCGTAAATTTTCCCTTTTGGGAAGATTTAGTGACAAAATCAACAAAAGTTGCTCGTTTGGGAAAATTCGCATCTATGTCATGGATAATTTCTGCTTGTCGTGCGGAACTTTCGACAATTTGGGCGTAAGTTTCGCATGGCGGTTAGATTTGCGGTTAAAAGCGACTGTATTGTGCGAAAAATGTCCTGTCAAAAAAAACGAAAAAGGATGGTATGTAAGTGACTTCTGACCATGCGGCAAGCAGTGCCGCAGCCTGATTGCACTCGCCTTGAAACGAATTAGAAAAAGACAGCTTCCCGGTTGTCTTTTTTTTTACGCCGTGACGCGCGCCCCAAACAATGACAAAAATTATACAACAACTGCTTTGAAATGGGGATTTTGCTATAAAAATGTTTGCTTTTGCATTGTGGGGAAAATTTTTTCAAAAAAGTGGTTCAAAATGGTTGAAAGTGGAGCGACATTGTGCTACAATATCCTTACTCTAAAATAGGTGTAATGTAGGCAACGAAAATGTTTTTGCTTGGTAACTTCCAACACACGTTGGACGACAAAAACAGAATACGACTTCCGTCAAAACTGCGCGACCAGATGGGCGACAAATATGTCGTCATGCCCGGTCTTAACGGATGTATTGCCGTTTACCCTGCCGAAGGAGAACAAAAACTGCTGCAAGCGTTGCAGGACATGGACAGTTTCGACCCCGACCAGGCCGAGTGGCTGCGTAGCATTTCGGAATACAGCGACCTGGTGGAACCGGACGGGCAAGGACGTTTTATCCTGAACAAGGATTTGATGGAGCTGTGCCACATCGTCAAGGACGTGCGTATCGTCGGCGCAATCAACAAGGTGGAAATATGGAGCGAGGAAGCCTACATGGAGCGTCGCAACAAGCAGGATCGCAGTGCAGCCGCCTTTGACGAACGCTACAAAAACTTGCACAAGGCGATGTCCAAATGAACTTCAACCACGTATCGGTGCTCCTTGATGAGTGCATAGAAGGCTTGAATATACGCCCCGACGGCATTTACGTCGACTGTACCGCAGGCGGTGGCGGACACTCTGCCGAGATACTGAAACGGCTGTCCGACAAAGGCTTGCTGGTGTGTATCGACAAGGACGAAGAGGCATTGAACGTTTGCAAAACGCGCCTTAGTGCCGGCAATGTTCGGTTTGCGCACAGCGACTTCAAGCAGATTGCCGAAGTGCTGGCAAACCTGGGCATCGACAAGGTTGACGGCATACTTGCCGACCTTGGCGTAAGCAGTTACCAGATAGACAACCCGCAGCGCGGTTTCAGTTACATGCACCCGGAAGCACCCTTGGACATGCGTATGGACGACAGCCAAGGCATAACCGCGGCGGACGTACTGAACACCTACGACGAACAGCAAATTTTTGCGGTGATACGCGATTACGGCGAAGAAAAATTTGCAAAACTTATTGCGAAAAACATCGTTGCCGCCCGCAGCAAAAAGCCATTTGCACTTTGCGGCGATTTGCTGGACGTGGTGGAACGCAGCGTACCCTATGCCAGCCGCAAAAACAGCGGACACCCTGCAAAGCGAACCTTTCAGGCGTTGCGCATAGAAGTAAACCAGGAATTGACCGGTCTTGACGCTTACCTGCGCCAAGCCGTGGACAGCCTTAACCCCGGCGGACGGATGGCTGTCATTACCTTTCACAGCCTGGAGGACAGGATTGTCAAACACACGTTTGCCGACCTTGCCACCGACTGTATCTGTCCACCCTCGTTGCCCGTTTGCGTTTGCGGACATCGTGCAAAGGGAATACTTGTAAACAAAAAGCCGATACTTCCCACTGACTGCGAGCAGCAAAACAACCCTCGCAGTAAAAGCGCAAAACTAAGAATTTTTGAAAAGCGTTGACGAAAAAGGGCGTCAATTGCTAAGCGTTGACGGCAAAACTGCCGCAGAAACGCATAAAACATCAAGGTGGTGAATACAATGTTCAGAAACGACAGGACAAACAATCAGGTTGACAACACGGACGTTTACGCAGGCGTAATGCATCCGTATTTTTCGCAGGATCCGAGTTTCAATCAGGGACAAAGCGCAGGCAACGACGTCTACGCTAATTTGGGCATGCCTTCCGCAGCTGTCGGCACACAAACTCAACAGCAGACGGACGCGGGCGAATTCAACCTTGAAAGCATTCAGAAACGTCTTGGCAATGTAGATACCACAAGCGAAATGGCTGTAGGCACAACACCTGACGTTATGCCCAGCTCGACAACGCTCAACATGGCGTACCAACGTAATTACGCAAACGACGAGCAAACCGCCGTAAGAAGCAAGGTAAGCACCAGAACAAAGGTGATTGCCGTAAGTTACGTTGCGGTAGTGCTTGCCCTTGTGCTTGCAGTTACGCTTTGCGCGGTGTCCGTCGGAACTACGTTTGCAACCTACTCAGGTCTTGACGCGGCGTACAACACAGCCGTTTCGGATTCATCTGCCCTTGACGGAATGATCGAAACGGAAAACGCCAACAGCGACCAACTGTTTAAGCGTGCAACGGAACTTGGCTACGTAGACGCGGCGGAAACAAACGTGCATTACTACCAAAGACTCGAAACAAGACCCGCACAAAATTTCCAGGTCGAATCCAACTGGTTTGACGCATTGTGCGATTGGCTCAGCGGAGTTTTCGGAGGCTGATTTGCAGCAAAACTTCTTAACAGGCAAAAAACGATTGCTGTCACTTTTAGTGGCGGCAATTTTTTTGTTTTGTGGCATATTTTTGCGTCTGGCGTATATACAAGTAGTTTGGGGTGCGGAACTTCAGACCAAAGCCGCCGACCAATGGACGAGAGATTTGCCGATAGTGGCGTATCGCGGCGACATCGTGGATCGAAACGGCGTTGTGCTGGCAGGTACAAAAACGGGTTTTGCGTTGTATGCGCGACCTGCTTCCGTTGATGACGCCGAGGCGGAATCGGCTGCGCTTGCCGACGTGCTGGGGTTGCCGCAAGCCGATGTTTACGCAAAAATAAGCAAAAAGGGCGTGTCAGAGGTGCGCCTTGTGCGGCAGATGGATGAAACGCTTGCCGAAAAGGTGCGTGCGCTTGATTTGCCGGGGGTGTACCTTGCCGAGCAGGGCGAGCGCGTGTACGGCTACGGCGATATGCTTTGTCAGACGTTGGGGTTTGTGTCGGCGGACGGCACGGGTCAGACGGGGCTTGAAGCCTACTACGACAAGTACCTGAAAGGGGTAAACGGCAGTGTGCTGACTGAAACCGACCTTGTCGGCAAAGAGTTGAGCGGCGGCGAGATGACCTACGTGCCTGCAATTGACGGCATGACATTGCGCCTGACCATCGACATGCGCGTGCAGTCAATTGTCGAGGATGTGTTGCAACTGGCTTACGTCAGGCAGGGCGCGGCAAGCACTAAGTGCATTGTAATGGACGTCAACAGCGGCGAAATACTGGCAATGGGCGCAAAACCCGGCGTTGACCTTAACAATTTACCGCGCGACGACGTGCAGACGCTGCTGAAAAATAGCAAAAACACCCTGCTTACAGATGTGTACGAGCCGGGGTCGACCTTCAAAATCCTCACGGCGGCGGCATGCCTGAATGAGTATGAGGCAGGCAATCCCAACGCGTTCGGACCCGACCACATTTTCAATTCGTCCGGCGTGCGCATAATAGATGGCAGTAAAATCAGCTGTTGGACGAAGCACGCCAACGGCAAGCACAGCAACGAAAACCTTGCCGACGCTCTCAAAAACAGTTGCAACCCCGTGTTTACCGACATCGCGCTGTCGCTTGGGAAAGACACTTTTTACAAATATCTGTCGGCGTTCGGGTACGGCAAACCCAGCGGCATTGACTTTGACGGCGAACAAGGCGGACTGCTTGTGTCGCAATCGACGGTAACTCGCGGCGACCTTGCCCGTATCGGCTTCGGGCAGACCATTGCAGTCACCGCAATGCAGTTGGCTTGTGCCACGGCGGCTGCGGTAAACGGCGGATTGTTGCTTCGACCCTACCTGGTAAAGGAAATCGTCGACCCGACAACGGGGCAGGTTGCTGCAAGGTTCGGCAGTGAGGTGCGCGGACGTGCCGTAAGTGAAAGCACAAGCAAACAAATTGCCGAAATGCTTCGTCGGGTTGTAGCCGAAGGCGGCGGTAAAAATGCAAACGTAGAGGGCTGCGAAGTCGGTGGCAAAACCGGTACGGCGCAAAAGTTTGTGGACGGCAAGTTGGCGGTAGGCAAGTATGTAAGTAGTTTTGTGGGATTTTTCCCTGCAAGTGCGCCGAAGTATCTGGTGCTGTTTATCGTGGACGAGCCGCAAGGGCAATCCTACGGTAGCATTGTGGCGGCGCCGTATGCAGGGGATATCATTCGCGCCATAAGCGATGTCGAGGGCGCATATTAGCACATCTACAGGCTACGTGCTCAATCGTGCTAAGTCACGTACGCTCAGTACGTTCCTGTCGCACTCAATCGCCTGTTACCTGTATCTGCACTAATCTGCGCCCTCGACATGTATGTTGCTATACGCGCCTTCGCAGGTCAATCAACTGTTGCCTGTATCTGCACTAATCTGCGCCCTCGCCCGGTCGGAAAATAAACAGGATTATGGCTACAAAAAGTCATTATATTTTTGCGGAAAAATATGATTTTTGTTGCCGTTATTCACACTCGTCTACGTCATTGCCGTAAACTGTTAAAATTGTATTATGCTGTCCGTGCAAAAGCCTTCGCCCTCGGGGAGAAGGTGTCGGCGAATGCCGACGGATGAGGGGGTAGAAACAATCAATGAACTTGCCACTGCACTACAAAAAGGCTTACATTTTATAAAAAAATTTCGTACAGAAGTAAATCAAATGTCAGGTCGTTTTGACCCGACATTTTTATTTATTGGACGGCGGTGGCGTTGTGTTTCATATTTTTGGCGGTTGCTAAATACAATACTACATAACTATCCTTGGGGAAAATCGTGTATTTGCAGCAGGTGCTTAACGGAATTGCGTACAGACAAATCGGTACGGGTAACCCTGACATTACCGCGCTTGCCTGCGATACGGCGGACGTTGTGCCGGGGTGTTTATTCTTTTGTCTTTCGGGCAGCAAAAACGACGGTCACGATTTTTTTCGCAAGGCAATCGGGGATGGCGCGGCGGCGGTGGTTTGCGAAAGACCGCTCGACACGCAAGTTGTGCAATTTGTAGTAGAGGACTCCCGCGCGGCAATGTCACTTGCGGCAAGAAACTTTTACGGGCGCGCTGCTGACAAACTGAAACTTGTGTTTGTGTGCGGCACCAACGGCAAAACAAGCGTAACCTACCTACTGGACGCGATTTTTTCCCGCGCAGGCTACCGCACGGGCGTAATAGGCACCAATGGGGTGTATTTCGGCGGACGCAAGCACGCATGCAACCTTACTACACCCGACCCTATCGAAATGCACAAGTGGCTGTGGCAGATGTATCTCAACAAAGTACAGATAGTTTTTGCCGAGGCTTCGGCGCACGCAATTGCCCTGCGCAAACTGCTTGGTATGCACGCCGGTGTCGCTGTGTTTACCAACTTTTCGCAGGATCATCTGGACTACTTCAAAACTATGGACAACTACAAGGCGGTTAAAAAATCGCTGTTTTGTCCACAATACGTAACAAACGCCGTGGTAAACATCGACGATGAAGTAGGGCGCGAAATCGTTTCGGAATATTCGCCCGTGCTTACGGTGTCGACGGAACAAACCGCCGACGTCCGCGCCGAGAACATTGTTTTGCGTACGGGCGGCTCGACATTCACCGTCGACGCCTGCGGCTCAAAGGCAGTGTTTGACACACAACTTGCCGGCAAGTTTAACGTTTACAACATTTTGTCGGCTGTCGGTGTTGCAACAGTTTACGGCATAGACATTGCAACCTGCGCGGCGGCAATAGGTGGCGTAACCTGTATCGACGGTCGCAATCAGACCGTTGTTACCGATGACGGCGTACGCATAGTGGTGGATTTTGCGCATACGCCCGACGGACTGGACAACATTTTGTCTCACCTCAGGCAGACTACCGAAGGCAAACTGATTGTCGTGTTCGGCTGCGGCGGAAACAGGGACAAGTACAAACGTCCGCTGATGGGCAGGTCGGTCAGCCGTTTCGCGGACTTTGCCGTAGTGACAAACGACAATCCGCGCTACGAGGAACCGACGGCAATCGTCGCCGACATCAAACCGGGACTTACCTGCAACTACAAAGTCGTACTCAATCGTGCGCAAGCCACCAAGGAAGCGCTGGACATGGCGCGGCGCGGCGACACGGTTGCCATTCTCGGCAAGGGCGCGGAAATCTATCAGGAAATAAAGGGCAAGCGCATTTACTACAATGACGCCGAAGTGGTGGCTCGCCTTACAACGCCGCAAAGGTAACCCGAATGGCAACAGCCCGAGGAACTTTGTAAACTTGCCCGTCGTAAAATTCGGAGGAACAATGATTCGTATCGTTGCCGCTTTGGCTACATTTTCAATGTCGTTGGTGTTCTGCCTTGTGCTGTTGCCCGTACTGCGCAAACTAAAGGCAGGTCAGCAAATACTTTGTTACGTGACGGAACACAGCGGCAAAAGCGGCACCCCTACAATGGGCGGCATTGCATTTATTGCGGCAATCTGCGTGGGCGGCGCGATATTTTGCGACATCACCGACAGCGTAACGCAAGTGGCACTTTCCGTGTTTGCCGCATATGGTGCAATAGGTTTTCTGGATGACTTTATCAAGGTGCGTTACCACCGTAACGAGGGACTGCGCGCCTACCAAAAAATCTTCTTTCAACTGGCTGTTGCCGTCATTGTCGCGCTGTACGTGTACGGGCAGGCAAGTATCGGCGGAAAATTGGTTTTGCCATTCGTCGGCAGTCAGTCGGACATCGGATTTTGGGTCATACCGTTTGTGGTGTTCATTTTTGTGGCTTGCACAAACGGCGTAAATCTGACCGACGGAATTGACGGCTTGGCAACGACTACCACAATTGCTTTTCTGGTGGGGCTTGCCGTTTTGCTGTCGGCGCAGGTGGTGCGGCTGGAAGCCGTCGGCGATACGTTGGCTGCCGACGTTTGCGGCAATGTGCTTACGTTGTGTTTTCTGTCGGTGGGCGCGCTTAGTGCCTTTTTGCTGTTCAACGTAAACGACGCCAAAATGTTTATGGGCGATACGGGCAGTCTTGCTCTCGGTGCGCTTGTGGCATGTACGGCAATCTTCACTCGCATGAGTTTGTTTATCCCTATTCTCGGTCTGATGTTTGTCGTCAGTTGTCTTTCGGTAATTCTGCAGGTGGTTTACTTCAGAATTACCCACGGCAAACGTATATTTTTGATGGCGCCGTATCACCATCATTTGCAACATAAAGGCTGGTCAGAAAGTCGCATTTGCGTGCTTTACGCGGTGGTTACTTGTGTAACTACTCTCGTTTTGGTTTGTTTTGGAGAATAATATGTCAGACATAGTAATTTACGGAACGGGCAAAACGGGGCAAAGTTTGGCGCAACTGGTCAAAAGACGCGGTGACAACCCGATTATGTACGATGACGAACACGGCTTCGTTCCGAGCGGTGATTTTTGCGGCAAAACGGTACTGTTAAGTCCCGGCGTACCGCCTGACGCAAAGGGACTTGCCAAGGCAAATCGTTGCGGGGCGCATGTGGTGTCGGAACTAAATTACTGTATGCCGCTGTGCAAAGGACAGGTGATTTCCGTCACGGGCACCAACGGCAAAACTACGGTCTGTCGTATGATTAAGCATGTGCTGGACAAGGCATGTTATATCTCGCGCCTGCTCGGTAACGGCGGTGTTCCGTTTTCTTCGGAAGTCGCGGACGTCGCCGAGGACGAAACGGTGGTACTTGAAAGTTCCAGTTTCCAACTCCGAAACGCCGACAACTTCGCGCCGCAGGTCAGCGTGGTTACAAATCTTGCGCCCGACCACATTACATATCACGGCAATTACGCCGCTTACGTTCGTGCCAAATGCAACAATTTTTTGCACCAGAATCCAAACCAATTTGCCGTTTTCAACGCCGACGACAAAGACCTGTTCATTTTTGCCCTGCATGCAAAAAGCCGCGTTGTGTTCTATTCGCTTACAGACAAAAACGCAAACTGTTTTCTTGACGACGACGGTTTTGCCGTGTGGAATTACGGCGGCAAAAAGCAACGTGTCAAACCTTGTTTTCCGTCGCCTTATGCGCACAACAAAAGCAATTTTCTTGCGGCTGTCTGTGCCTCTGTGCTTGTCGGCGTGCCGTTTGCCGACGCAGTCGAAGCCCTTGCCGATTTCGTCTTTTCGCCGCATCGCATGCAGTTTGTCGCGGAAAGCCGCGGCGTAACTTTTGTTGACGACAGTAAGGGCACCAACGTTGCGGCAACCCTTGCGGCGGTAAGATGTTTTACCTGTCCCGTTGCGTTGATCGTCGGCGGCTTCGACAAGGGCGAAAGTTTTCTGCCTTTGTTTTCCGCCCTTCCGCACAACGTGGTTTTTGTCGCGGCAATAGGGCAAACGGCAACTCGCATGCAAAAACAAGCGGCGGCTTGCGGTGTGTCGGTGCAGGTTTTTGACCATTACAAAACCGCCGTCGTTGCCTGTCGTTCGTCGGTGTCCAAAACGGGCGGCGTGGTGCTGCTCAGCAACGCATGCGCAAGTTTCGACATGTTTGACGGCTATGCGCAACGTGGCGAATACTTTGCCGGGGTTGTAAAGGAAGTGATCGATGCCGAAAAAAAATGATCGTCGCCCCGACTACGTACTGCTTATTGCCGTTGTCGCGCTTGTTGTAGTCGGCGTGTTGTTTGTGTACAGCGCAAGCAGTTACTCGGCGGAACGTACATACGGTAACAAATTTTACTTTGCGACTAAACAGGCAATCGGCGCGGCGGTGGGCATTGTCGCGCTTGTCGTGTGCAGTTTCCTGCCCATGCGCCTTGTCCGCAAGATGTGGATTGTCGGCATTGTTCTGTCCGTCGTTCTGCTTGCGCTGGTTTTTGTACCCGGTATCGGCATCGAAAACTACGGCGCGAAACGCTGGATCGGCTTCGGCGGCTTTTCTATGCAGCCGTCGGAAATTGCCAAGTTTGCCTTTGTGCTGTTTGCGGCGGTGTACATGTCGCGTGCCGATATGTCGCGCCCCGTGTGTTGTCTGCCGGTGCTCGGAGTGGGGTGTCTGCTGTGCCTGCTGATTATTGCGGAACCAAACATGAGTATTACCGTGTGCATGGCGGCGGTTATGCTTGCAATGCTGTTTATCGGCGGTGTGAAGGCAAAATATTTTGTTTTGCTGCTTGTGCCTGCGGTGGTTGGCGCGCCCGTGCTTATTTTCCTTGAACCATACCGCGTGCAACGGCTGCTTGCGTTCATCGACCCGTGGGCTTCGCCTAAGGGCGAGGGATACCAACTCATTCAGTCGCTGTACGCGCTGGGAAGCGGCGGTTTCTTCGGTGTGGGGTTGTTCAACAGCAGGCAAAAGTTCCGATTTTTGCCATTTGCCGAAAGCGACTTCGTCTTTGCCGTCATCGGAGAGGAAACGGGGCTTGTCGGTTGTCTTATTCTGTTTGCGCTGTATCTGCTTGTCATTGTGCGCGGCGTGCGTATCGCGCTCAATTCCTGCGACAGGTTCGGCATGCTTCTCGGCGGCGGAATTACCGCTGTAATTGCCGTGCAAAGCATAGTCAATTTTGCCGTAGTTACGGGCAGCGTACCGCCTACCGGTCTGCCTCTGCCGTTTGTCAGTTACGGCGGAACGTCCCTTGTGGTGTTTATGTCGGCTGTAGGGCTGCTGCTAAATTTGTCAAAAAGTTGCGTTGAAGGAAGAAAAAATTGGATTACATAGTAAACGGCGGAAACAAACTGTATGGCGAACTGCCGATATACGGCGCAAAAAACTGCGCGCTTGCCTGCCTTGGAGCGAGCTTGCTTACCGAAGGGCAGGTTACCCTTGTCGGCGTGCCGCAAATCGTGGACGTTGACAACATGTTGCGTCTGCTTACGGCAATGGGCAAAAAGGTGGTGCGCTTCGGCGACGTTGTGGCTGTGTCGGGCGGCGTCACGTCTACGGCGGTGTCTGCGGAATGTGCGCACCTGCTTCGCGGCTCGGCGTTGGTGCTTGGTTCTGCGCTCGGTCGCTACGGAAACGTCGCTTTGCCCCTTCCCGGCGGTTGCGCAATAGGTGCGCGCCCGATGGACATACACTGCGACGGCTTACGCGCAATGGGTGTGTCGGTGTGCGATTGCGGAGATTTACTGACTGCCGAAGGTCGTCCGCATGGCGTGGACTACTCGTTGCGTTTCGCAAGCGTGGGCGCGACGGAAAATCTGCTTTGCGCGGCGGTGCTTGGTGACGGTACCTTTGTACTACGTAATTGCGCTACCGAGCCAGAAGTGACCGCCCTTGCAAAACTGCTTGTGGCAATGGGTGCGAAAATCGGCGGTGTGGGACGAAGCAGTCTGACGGTGACGGGAGTAGCCGAACTGCACGGCGCGACAATGCGGATTATTCCCGACCGTATAGTAGCCGCCACCTACCTTGCCGCCGTGTGCGCATGCGGCGGAAAACTGCTGCTTACACATTACCCGTCGGAATACATGACGGCTTTTGAAACGGCAGCTTGCAAAAATGCAGGAATCAAACGCTTTGACGACGCCGCCGAAGTGACGGTGAAACGCCGCGTAAAATCTGTCGGGCATATAGTCACTGCCCCGTACCCTGCTTTTCACACCGACATGCAGTCCCTTGCGCTGACCCTTGCCGCCACGGCAAAAGGTAAAAGCGTAATCTGTGAAAAACTGTTTGAAAACCGTCTGCGGCACAACGCCGGGCAACTTGCATGTATGGGTGCCGACATCCGTGTTTCGGGTGATACGGCGTTTGTTTCGGGAACAAAACTTCACGGCGCGGAAGTAACCTGTGCCGACCTCAGGGGCGGCGCCGCATTGACTGTTGCCGCGCTTTGCGCAGAAGGTTGCTCTACGGTGAGTGACATAATGCACATTGATCGCGGCTATGTCGCACTGGACAAATGTCTGCACAGTGTGGGTGCGGACATACGGCGGAAGTAGTGCTTTGACGACGGTTTCGCAACCGCCCGACGTTAAAAACTGCTTTCAATGCTACCCGTAACGCCACGCGACGTTGCATTTCGGCTTTTCGGAACTTTTATTGTTGTCGAAAAAGATAAACGTAACGCAAACTTTGCATATTTTTAGTTGTCTTTACTCGTCAATGTTATTGACGAGTTTTTTTTTGTGTAGTATAATAAATCTGTTGTTTTATATCTGTAGGTCGTTCCGCTTGTGGCGCGAGTGAAAATCGGCGTACATTTACGCAAAATTTGTATTCGACGAGGTACATCGTGAAAAATAAAAAATTGTTAATTATCATTGCCGTGGTTGTGGGCGTCGTGGCGTTGTTTGTGGTGCTGGGCGTTACCTTCAGCGTGCACGAAGCCGACGTTACGTTTTTCTGCTCAGACGGTAGCAAGTATATCGTTCCGCAAAGCGAACTCAATCCGCCGTCCGCAGACGACGTGCTGGGTCTTGCCAAGGGTAAAAGCGTATTTGCACTAAACAAGAAACAACTTATGGGCGAGCTTAACAAGAAGTACCACGGTTGGACGGCGGTAGGTGTTGTTATCGGATTCCCCAACAAAATAAACGTGTATTTCGTCTACAGCGAAGTGTGCGCCAAGGTTGCGACCGCCACTGCCGAAGTGTACATTGACGCAAACGGCAACATTGTCGAACATCGCGACGGCGTAAACTGCATTGACATTTCATCGGCATTCAACAGTAAGACGGTGGTGTCAACGACGGTAGGCACCGAACTCAACTTCGGCAACTCTGCCGACAACCAACGTCTCGGACAGGTGCTACAGGCAATCTCCGGCATGTGGCAATTGCAGGTGGATTACGACCAGATGCCGGAAGTGTTCGGAACAAGCGGCGTGTTTACCTTTGACGACATGGGCGACATGCACATCGCCGTCAAAAAGACCGCTACGATCGTTATCAAATCGCCTGCCGACGGCGAGGACATCGCAAGCCGCGTAATCAAGGGCTTCAGCGTGTACTTCAAGGCGGACGACAATCTGCAGACCAGTGGGGTGGTCATTACGGTCACCAAGGACGGTCGCATCACAACAGAAGGCAAATAATCGCACATCTAAGGGCTACGTGCTTGCGACACATCAGTCACGTACGTCCTTGTACGCTCCTTCTGTGTTGCTGCGCCTGTTGCCCTTATCTGCACAATTCTTTGCCTTCTGTTACTGAGGGCAAATAAAGCGCCATCTGTTTGTTTTTATAACCAACGTGCCCTTGACCATGAGGGGTGGGCGGTCGGGGTAGCGGTGCTGTGGGGGTATTAATCCAAGTGGTGACGTTGAGAACGGGCATTATATTTATCTCTTGTAATCTTGCGGCAAACAATCTTAGACGAGTGGAACCCTTTCGGGGGATTGCCACGTCGCTTCGCTTTCTCGCAATGACATAATTACACAATGGCATTACACAGTCCATTTCTCATTACGTCCGCCGAAGTAAGTGCACTTGAAACAAGCAAATAAGTTGCAAATCATTAGTCAACTTTATTACGGGTGGCAAGGTGTTAAGTCGCAGCGACATCTGAACGAGGGCGCGGCTGGGAAGAGTACCTACCATTGACTGTAATGCCCGAAGTGAAGCGAGCGAGCACGTGATCGCAGAGACTTAATTCCTTGACGGGTCCCGTTGCCATATGCAACATACTTCGGCGATCACGACCTTTCGGCGGCTATCATTTTAACCATGTTTCAATCGCCTGTAGGTCAGCCGATTTTCGGCGACTTTCTCATAAATTCCTTTAGGCGGCACTCGTGCCTGATTTCGGAGGTTAACACAAATGAAAAACAATTTTGTCAATATTCTTGACTTTGGCTCGGGCAAAATCACCTGTATGGCAGCTACTAAAGTTTCCGACGACGGTGAATTTGTCATCAAGGCGGTAGGTCAAACTAACTACAACGGCTTTGACGACAACGCCTGGTACGAACCGAACACAATCAAGGACGCCATCGAAGGCGCGATCCGTCAGGTTGAGGAAAAGACAAAAACTTCAATCAACAATCTGTACGTCGGTGTGCCCGGTGCGTTTTGCGCCGTCGCCACAAGCGAAGCCAGCATTATTTACCGCAGTAAGACCAAACTCGACCAGAACGACGTAAACGAAATCGTCAAAAAAGCCGACATCTACGGTTGCGGTGCGGACTACACTCCGCTTGGCGGCAAACCGGTCTACTTCATCATCGACGGCGCAATAAAAACAACCGACGCGGTTGGCACGATTGCAAGCAAACTTACGGGGCTTGTTAGTTTCTCTTACATGAAAAACTACTTCAAAAAGACTGTTTCGCGTGCGCTAAGCAACATCGGCATTACCAACGTTACCTATTTCAACGCTTGCGACGCGCAGGCAAAATACGTGGCGCAACAAATGCGTTGTACCGACCACTGTATCGTAATTGACGTAGGACACCTTACAACGACGGTTTCGTTGTGCGGCGGCAACGCATTGTTGTTTGAACGCAGTTTTGCCCTCGGCAGCGCGTATCTCGGCAGCGACCTTATGCAGGTGCTCGGTTGCGACTTCCCCTTTGCAATGCAGATTCTGGAAAAAGTCAACCTCAATCTGGACGTCAAAAACGGCGACATCTACACGGTAAACGGCAAAGCGGTGGACGCACATCAGGCAAACGAAGTAATCAAGGCGCGCATACAGCAGATTTCGCAGTACATTGTCAAAAGTTTCAGTTACTGCGACAAAGAAATTCCTCGCACGACGCCTATTATTCTGACAGGCGGCGGTCTTACCTATCTCAGGGGCGGCGCAGACTGGCTGGCAACGCAACTTTGCAAGCCGGTGCGCGTGTACGACAGCGTAAATCCGCAAACCAAACGTAACGAATACACAAGTTGCTACGGCCTTATTTCCGAAGCAATCAAAACCGGCACAAAAAGCAAAGGGCTGTTCTCTTTCTTCCGCAAGTAATTTGCGGCGGGCAGGTTAAACAGTTGTGCAAATGTATCGGCAAACAACATTAAAAACGCATTTTAATTGTCGCAAAATCTGCAATGACAGGCGGCGACAATAAAAGATAAATCAGACACTGTTCTCTACTAAACGGAGGTTAATATGGAAACCAATCCTAACGGAATTGCAAAAATTATGATTATCGGTGTAGGCGGTGGCGGCGGTAATGCCGTAAACGCCATGATTAAGGCAGGCATCAAAAACGTTGAATTTCTTGCTCTCAACACCGACCAGCAAGCCCTTACCAAACTTGCCGCAAACCAAATGCCCATCGGCGAAAAGGTTACTCGCGGTCTCGGCGCAGGCGCAAACCCCGAAGTCGGTCGTGAAGCGGCTCTTGAAAGCAAAGACAAAATTCAGGAAGCATTGCAAGGCGTAGACCTGCTGTTTATTGCCGCAGGTATGGGCGGCGGTACAGGCACCGGCGCAGCGCCGATAGTTGCGCAAATCGCAAAAGAGCTGGGCATACTGACCATTGCCGTAGTTACCAAACCCTTCAATTTCGAAGGCATTCGCCGTATGAAGAATGCTGAACTGGGCATCGAAAACCTTAAAGGCAACGTAGACAGCCTTGTTATCGTGCAAAACGAGAAACTTAACCGCGACAAAAACTTCAGCATTATGGACGCTTTTACCAAGGCGGACGAAATTCTGCTGCAAGGTATCCGCGGCATTACCGACATTGTGGTGCAGGACGGTCGTATCAACCTGGACCTTGCCGACATCAAGTCTGTCATGCGCAACAGCGGCATGGCGCATATGGGTATAGGCGAAGGTCGCGGCAAAAACAAGACCATCGACGCAATCCGCAAGGCAGTGTATTCGCCCCTTCTGGAAACGACAATTCAGGGCGCAAGCAGCCTTATCGTAAACTTCCGCGGAGGCGAGGATTTGCTGCTTGACGAAATTACCGTCGGCGTAGACCTTGTCCGTCAGGTAATCTCGCCCGAAGCCAACGTTATGTTCGGCGTGGCGTTTGACCCTCAGATGAAAGACGAAGTGCAGGTTACGCTTATTGCGACCGGCTTCAACGGCGGACCCAACAACCAGACGTCGTTTTTCAGCAGTGAAGCGGCAACCAACGTTGCGGCAAACAATCTGCAACGCGGCGCGGCTGCAACCGAAGCGGCAAGACCGCAAACAAGCACAAACCCGTTCCCCACGGCGCAACAGAATCCTGCAATGGACAACCGTTCGCCCGTTGACGGCGGCAGTATCAGCGGCACGCTGAGTGTGGACGAAGATCCGAGTATTCCTCCTTTCCTGAGGAAAATGAGAGGTTAGTTTTTTATGGAAAGATTGATGATAAAAGACCTTTTTGTCGGCGGCGCACAGTACGACGGCAAAATCGTGACTGTCTGCGGCTGGGCAAAAACCATCCGCGACAGCAAGGTTTTCGGCTTTATCGAGCTTAACGACGGCAGTTGCTTCAAAAGTTTGCAAGTCGTGTTCGAGCAAGGACAACTCGACAACTTCGACGAAATTGCCAAACTTAACGTCGGCAGTGCGCTTGTCGTAACGGGCAAAGTGGTGCTGACCCCCAACAACAAACAGCCGCTTGAAGTAAAGGCAACGGAGATCGTCGTCGAAGGCAAGTCTACACCCGACTACCCGTTGCAGAAGAAACGCCACAGTGTGGAATTTTTGCGTGAAATCGCGCACCTCAGGCCGCGCACAAACCTCATCGGTGCAACCATGCGCGTGCGCAGTGAGGCGGCGTTTGCTTTGCACAGTTTCTTCCACAGCCAAGGCTTTGTGTACGTACATACGCCGCTTATTACGGCAAGTGACTGCGAGGGCGCAGGCGAAATGTTCCGCGTGACAACCCTTGACATGAACAACGTACCCAAGACGGACGACGGCAAAGTGGATTACACCAAGGATTTCTTCGGCAAATCCGCAAACCTTACCGTCAGCGGACAACTTAACGCCGAAACATACGCCATGGCTTACGGCAAGGTGTACACATTCGGACCCACTTTCCGTGCGGAAAAGTCCAACACGCTTCGTCACGCGGCGGAATTCTGGATGATCGAGCCGGAAATTGCCTTTGCCGATCTTTCCGACGACATGCAACTTGCCGAGGACATGATTAAGTACGTAATCAATCACGTGTTGACTACATGCCCCGACGAAATCGAATTTTTCAACAACTTTGTCGACAACGGCTTGAAGGAACGTCTGAACAAACTTGTAAACAGTCACTTCGAGCGTATGAGTTACACCAAGGCAATCGAACTGCTTACGCCGCACAACGACAAATTCGAGTTTCCCGTGCACTGGGGCAGCGACATTGCGACGGAACACGAACGTTTCCTGACCGAACAGATTGTAGGCGGACCTGTGTTTGTTACCGATTACCCCAAGGAAATCAAGTCTTTCTACATGCGCATGAACGACGACGGCAAGACCGTTGCGGCAACGGATATGCTTGTGCCCGGCGTGGGCGAACTTATCGGCGGCAGTCAGCGTGAGGAACGTCTTGACGTGCTTACCGCCCGTATGAAGGAACTGGGACTGAAAGAAGAGGACTACTGGTGGTACCTTGAACTGCGTAAGTACGGCGGTACCAAACACGCAGGCTTTGGCTTAGGCTTCGAACGCCTTGTAATGTATCTTACGGGAGTGCAAAATATCCGTGACGTAATTCCGTTCCCGCGCACGGTTGGCACTTGCAACTTCTGATAAAAGGCAAAACAAAATTGAAGGCTGTCGGAAATCGGCAGCCTTTTTTCTGTGGATATGCTTTTGTTCCAAAACAGGAAATCGGGTCAGTAAAATTATTTTGTCTGTGCCACTCGAAATAATCTAAAAAATACAATTCCCAAGGTGCGAAAGGTTTTTGGCACCCGAGCGTGAGCGATTAGGGTTACAGCCGTAAACTATTTCAGGCAATAAACTAATAGTGGTCAAGCCTCGGCTTGTGACGGCAAGATGATTAAAGGTAAACGGGAGAATTCTTTGTCCGATGTGCCGCGTACATAATTTATCGTGTGATTAGCCGACGCCGCACTTACAAAAATTATCAGTGATGCGGATTGAACCTTAGTAAAAAGCGGCTGTCGAGTTGTCGACAACCGCTTTTTGTTTAGTATTTTTTGTTACAAATCGTCCGCATCCTGTACGGGCTTTTCGTACTTGCCCAGTCCTACCGGATTGCCCGTGTATGCCCCTAAGGGGTCTAAGTCGGACTCCGTGTCGGACTTGCTGTTTTTTGCGGAGCGACTGCCCGACTTATTCTGACAGTTGCTTGCGCCTTTTGTGTTTTTAGCGTTCTTTGTGCCGCAATTCTTTGTTCCGCAGTTTTTACTTGTTCCGTTGTTAGTTGTTTTCATTTTTATTTACCTCCCTGGACTTGTTTTTTTTTGTCCCGAAAGTAGTGTGCTCATTCGCAGGGCGGTTTATACCGCGGTTTTTCAAAACAAAAAGAAATTTCGCTGTGGCAATCGTCCGTGCAGAATTTTACCGCGCGTCCGTCGCGTTTGCAAACAAAACATATGCCGTTTTGCGGTTGTGGTTTCGGCGGTCGTCTCTTGGGCGGACAATGGCGACTGCAAACCGTGGCAAGGTATGTATCTTGATTCTGAAATTTGTTCATGATTGTCGTCCGTTGTTAAAATATGCAAATTTGACTTTTTGTGTCAAAAGACTTGAAAACTTAACAATTGTGTACTATAATAGAAGAAGAGTTTAGGAGGAAATAGCAATGATTTTTGAAAAAGTGCAAAAACTTCTTGCGGAACAACTTAACATCGACGACATTGACTCCATCAAGATGGACAGCAACATCGTGACCGATCTGCATGCCGACAGCCTTGACGTAGTGGAACTGCTGATGAGCCTTGAAGACAACTTCAACATCACCGTACCCGACGAAATTGCCAACGAACTTGTTACTGTCGAAGCAATCGTCAAGTACATCGAATCGCAAGTTAAGTAATTTGCGTTGCTTTTATCCCACGTTGCCGCAATTCGGTCGCGTGGGATTTTTTTTGCCGATTTGTTGCCCGATTGCGTAAAAATACCCGAATTGTGACAAAAAATACGGTTTTGTAGAGTACTATTACACGCATAGTATATCAAAATAGTGCTTTTGTCGTTTTTTTTCGGATGTTTCGTGCTGGTAAATGCCAACCTTGTAGCGAAAGAAAAGAATGAGAAACAACCGCAGTAAATGTAAAAACAATGGTTTTGCAACGCTTGCCCAAACAAAGGAATACATATGAATTACAATGAACTTGTCAAGTTGCTGCGCGAAAACAGCGACGAAAAATACAACCGATTTAACGCCGCTATCGTAAACAGCAGTGTGTCGACAATGGGCGTAAGATTGCCGACCGTTCGCAAAATCGCCAAAAGCGTGACGGTGGACGAAGCATTGTCCTACCCTGCGCACGAGTATCTTGAGGTGGATGCGATTGTCGGCATAGTGCTTTCTTCGGCGAAACTGCCCTTTGAGGAAAAATCCGCGCTTCTGACAAAATTTGCGCAAACTATCGAAAATTGGTCTGTCTGCGACTGCAACACCGTCAAGGTGCCGAAAGCGGAACGCAAACAATATTTTCAGTTTTTTAAGTCAATGCTTCCGTCGGCAATGCCATTTGTCTGCCGCTACGGCGTTGTCAATTTGCTGGCAAACTACCTTGACGACGAGTATATAAACGTCGTTTTTGACAGCCTGCAAACAATCGTGACCTATGGTCACTACTACGTTGACATGGCGGTGGCGTGGCTTGTGGCAACGGCGGCGGCGAAGTGTCGTGACGTTACGTTTGCTTACCTTGTCGGCGACGGCAAGCGCGTGCTTAACGTGTTTACCTACAACAAGGCACTGCAAAAAATGCGCGACAGCTGCCGCATTTCCGACGATGACAAAGCTGCAACCTACGCCTTGAAACGCAGCGATTGACTTTTTTTGCAATTAAGTACGGTTAGGGTTAATTTCGCCATCACTAATAATTTTGGCACCGGAGCGTGCACAATTGGAGTTACAGCCATAAACTATTTGTGATTGTAAATAAATAGTGGTCAAGCCTCGGCTTGTGGCGGCGGCTGATTATGCGTTAAACGACGCTCACTGTACGTCAAGGCTTAATGCAATCGGCAGTGATGTTTTGCAGTGTTCGCATGTCCGTTCAGGCTGACAATGTATTTTGTTGAGCGATGTCGCAGATATCTGTCTGTTGCAAAGTCGGTGTCGTAACTTGTCGGTCATTGTCGTCTGCGGCGCGTGGTGGCATTGGCGGTAAATAATGGCGGTGCAATTTGCATAGACTATTACTATGTACGAAAACACTCTCAGTGTGCCGCAGGACAACAAATACATCTTCGATTACGTGGTAACGGCGTTGTCACGGCCGCTTTGTCGGGCAAATGCATTAAGCACGGTTGCCTGCGACGGCAAACGCAATTATTTTACCTACGCTTGCGCCGACGTTTACTCGCACTGCGTTTCCGACGACGTTGCCGACGTGGTTGCGGAAGCTCTGTCGCTGGGGTACAAAAACAAATATTTGCGTACTTTGCTTGGCGTAAGTGCCGACAACTTTTATCAGAACGTGCTTGTCAACGTTATCTGTGTGTTTGACAGCGTGGTTGACAAACAGGCGGTGCGCCGCCTTGTGGAACCCGATAGACCGCTGTTTCTGGACGGGTACTACAATTTCCGCATGGGGCAGATGAAGCGAAAGTGGAACGAGTTGTCGCAACTTGTCGGGGCAAACCGCTACGTGCTTGAGGACAATTCGCTCGTGGTGGAATTTTTGCAGTATCTGACGGAGCAGGTAGAGGGTAAGCGCGAAGCAATGTCGGTCGTGTTTGACGGTGGCAACGATTATTTTCTGTTTGATGGCGGCAACAAACTTTTGCCCGCAATGCGCACCCTTGCCGAACGCGTGACTGCCGAGGAAGAAGCGATTGTCAACCTTGTGTGTATGCGCCCGTTGCGGCTGACTGTATATGCAAAGACAAAACCGTCACAGGACTTTTGCGACCTTGCGAGCGCGCTGTTCGACGTCGACTACAAAACGGTGTAAATTGCATTTGTATGTCAGCGGAAGCGTCCGAAAAAAATTGCCGTTACGGCGAAAACCCTATGGTGTCAATGCGTTGCATTGGCACTTTTGCTTGTAATTATATTTATTTTATGGTAAAATTTTTATTGTCAATCTACTAAAAGGGCGCCGAAGGCACGTGTCGTGCACCAACTAATTTGAAACAAGTTTTGTTTTTGCACATTAAATTGTGTCATGTTGAGCGGAACGAAGTGTAGCCGAAACATCCCCCGGAAGGGAACCTTGTGAAAAGGGCACCGAAGTGCGGAAGTTGATGTAATGGGTCCTGCCGAGGAATTACCCTACGTGCGAACGCGTGCTCGCTCGCTTCACTTCGGGCATTGAAGGTATAATGGTAGGTAGCCTACCCAGCCGCGCCCTCGTTCAGATGTCGCTGTAGGGTAACACCTCGCCACCCCGAATGAAGTTGACAAACTGTTTGTACTCGGCTTGCATACTTCAAGTGTACTAACTTCGGCGGACGTAGTTACAATGTCAATATAAAGTTGATTGTTAGTAATACATGAACATGCTCAACAGTAAATCACTTTATATTGTTACATACAAATAATGTCCTCAGCCGAGCCGCAGTCTTTGCGGCGAACGCCCTCGCATCTATGCCTTCCCCTGCCTTTGGGGAAACAAGAAGCGTAGCGAAGTATACTGAGCGTAGCAACATGTTGTTCGTTGCGCAGTCGAAATTTAACTTTGTCGCGTAAATTGTTAAGTTTCTTTTGTTCAACTACTAACGATAGTTTCTTCGTTTTAGTAGGTGCACGCTCCGTGCTCCCCCGGAAAGGTACCATATAAACGCCTTTCGTATAAACAACGGTGTAGACATCAAATGCCTTCGCCCTCGGGGAGAAGGTGTCACGTAGTGACGGATGAGGGGCAGATGTAAACACTTTATTGTTGTCTCTTAATATGTCATAGCGAACCGCCGATTGAAAAAATCAAGTAAATGCGATTGTTTCTCTAATCGTGCACGCTCGGGTGTCAAAAATTACTAGTGGTGGCAATGAAAAACAAAAGGAAAAATCCGGATGAAAATAGGCATTTATACCGCGCTTAAGGAAGAAGCGCACAGTTTCATAAAGGGCGATTGCACGGTGGAGCAAATAGGCGCGTACACCTTTTACAAGTTTGACCTTGCAGGTAATCAGGCGGTGCTTTGCCTGCCTCCGTATGTCGGCGAAATTACCGCCGCGGCAGGTGTTCAACTGCTTATTACGCACTTCGGCGTAGAAGTGCTGTTCAACTTCGGCGTTGTCGGCGCACTGACGGAACGCGCTTCGGCTTACGCGATGACCTACGTCGGCAGGGTTTGCCATTACGCCATGGACACGAGTGCAGTGGACGGCTGCGAAGTTGGTTACTACGACGTGCTAGGGAGCAAGTTTGCGGAAAACGACAGCGCACTTATCGCCAAGGCAAAAACGGTACTGGATTTGCCCGTAGTTACCTGCGCTTCGGCGGACAAGTTTGTTGCCGACCCTGCGGAAAAAGCCGACGTCGCAAGGCGTTTCGAAGCGGAAATCTGCGACATGGAATCGGCTGCGATTGCCATTGTATGCCGATACAACAATCTGCCGTGTCTTATGGTAAAGTGCGTTGCGGACACCCTTTTCGGCGGAGCGGACGATTACACGACAAAAATGCAGACCATTTTGTACGACTTCCGCACGGTTGCGGAACAAATTTGCAAGTAGAGGTACTATGGACAAGATAAAGGTAGCAACGTCTGCCGCAACGAGTTACGAGCCGCAGACGGTGCAAAGCGCGGTTGACGACATTCTGTGGCAACTCGGCGGAATGGAAAAATACGTCCCGAAGGACGCCAAAGTGTTTGTCAAAGTCAACCTTGTGCGAGATATGCCGCCCGAAAAGTGCGGTACCACGCATCCGCAGGTTGTAATCGCGCTTGTCAACAGGTTGTCTGCAATCACGCAAAACATAGTTGTAGGCGACAGCAGCGGCGGCTTGTACACCAAGGCGGCAATGGGCGCGGTGTACGCCAAATGCAAAATGACCGACGTCGCCGAACAGACCTGCGCTACCCTCAACGACGACTTTGATTTTGCCGTTGCCGAAATCGGCGGCGAAGTTGTCAAAAATTGCGAAATCACAAACAGCTTTCTTAATGCCGACGTCGTGATTAACGTCACCAAACTGAAAACGCATTCTTTTGCAGGTTACACGGGCGCGGTTAAAAACCTGTACGGACTTATCCCGGGGCTTGTCAAGGTGGAAATGCACAGCCGCTACCCCGACCTTGGTGATTTTTGCCAACTTTTGTGCGACATCGAGCAGTTTGCAAGCAAAAAAATCGTACTGCACGTAATAGACGCCATTGTCGGCATGGACGGCGACGGACCGACCAACGGCAAACCAAAGGCAATGGGGCAATTGCTTGCAAGTGCAAACCCTTACGCTCTGGACGTAGTGGCGGTAAGTCTGTTTGCCGACCCGTTTGAAATGCCGTTGTTGCAGGTTGCGGAAAAACGCGGACTGGTGTCGCGCGATTTGTCGGACATCGATTTCGACTTCGAAGCGTGGAAATCCGCCCGTGTACAGGACTTCGACATTTCGCCCGTCACCAGTGCGGATACCTTCCTCAACATGCCCAAGTGGGTCAAAAAACTGGCGAAAAAATACCTTACGAAAAAGGTACATATCGACAAAAAGATCTGTCGCGGCTGCGGTAAGTGCGCAAGACACTGCCCGGCAAAGGCAATCACCGTGGACGGCGGCAAAGCGCACATAGCACAAAACAAATGCATCAGATGTTACTGCTGCCAGGAGCTTTGCCCGTTTGACGCCGTGCGTTTCAAAAAATCGCTGCCGTACAAGGTGGTGCACGCATTCAGTCATACGAAAAAGTCCGACTGAGATTGCATGATTGTCCGCCGATGTCAACAAGGGTTGCGCCAAGCGGAAACACTACGTGCCTTGGGAATTGCTTTTTTCGTTTATTTCGGGTGTTGGCGAGTGTGCATCCGCGTAGTGGTGCTTATGCGGTTAGTGTCGTATCGTCTGCTTACGGCTTTGCCCCGTGGAGAAGGGCACCTGCAAGGTTGTTGGCTATGGCGGAATTGACCGCAGGCGTACATGCGCCTGACGGTACGCGAGGCAAAACGAAGCCGAAAGACATCTCTCGGTTTTTTGTCAAAAGGTTGACATTTCGGCAAAGTTGTAGTACTATTTACAGGTTAAATAATATATACACGGCAACTTCAACCTAAAGTGACCGCTTCAGGTTGTTTTTGACGTCAAAAAGGAGAATTTATTATGGCAGAAGTTCAATTGACCGAAGCCGGTCGCAAAGAGTTGGAAGCACGTCTGGACTACCTCAAATCCGTCCGTCGTGCAGAAATTGCCGAAGAAATAAAGACGGCTCGCGGATTCGGCGACCTGTCGGAAAACGCAGAATACGACGCCGCACGTAAGGCTCAGGCGGAAATGGAAGGCGAAATAGCCGAAATCGAAGCGCAATTGCGCCTTGCAAAAATCATCCACGAAGTTACCGTTACTTGCTGTGAAGTGAAAGACGGCGTGGACCAGGACATCAAGACGTACACGATTGTAGGTACAACCGAAGCCGACCTTGCCAACGGTCGTATCAGCGATGAGTCGCCCGTAGGCGCAGCCCTTATCAGAAGCAAGAGCGGTGAACTGGTGAACGTGGCACTTCCCAACGGTCGCACCAAGGTAATCAAGGTAATCAAGGTTACCAGATAATTTGAAAAATGAAGTACGACAAAATAAACGTCGTACTTTTTCGTCGAGAGACAAGGTAAACTTAGGCTTTATGCGCGTTTTTCTGCGCCTGAATGCCAAACGGAGTACAAAATGAGCGACAACAACACGAAAAACAACAACACTGTACCCGCAGAAGCGGAACAGGACCTTAACGAGATACTGCAAATCCGTCGCGACAAACTGGCAAAGTTGGTTGAAGAAGGGCAAAATCCCTTTGAAATTACACGGTTTGACCGCACGCACACCAGCAAACAGGTGCTTGACGGCTACGTTGACCACGCGGAAGGCGAGGAATACACTCCGCAAATCGTATCGGTTGCCGGACGTATGGTTTCGCGCCGCATTATGGGTAAGGCAAGTTTCTGCCACATTCTGGACGGCGACGGCACGATTCAACTGTATGTCAAGCGCGACGAAGTGGGAGAGGACGTGTATGCCGCGTTCAAAACGTGGGACATCGGCGACATTATCGGCGGCGAAGGCGAGGTTTTCCGCACGCACATGGGTGAAATCTCCGTCAAACTGCACAGTGTCAAGTTGCTCAGTAAGTCGTTGTTGCCCCTGCCTGAGAAGTTCCACGGACTGAAGGACATCGAAACGAGATATCGTCAACGTTACGTTGACCTTATTGCCAACCCGGAAGTCAAGCGCACGTTTATTTTGCGTAGCCGCATTCTTAAGGCTATCCGTGAGTATCTTGACGCACGCGGATACCTCGAGGTGGAAACGCCGATTCTCAACACGATTGCAGGCGGCGCGAATGCAAGACCGTTTATTACGCATCACAACACGCTGGACATCGATATGTACATGCGTATCGCTACCGAGTTGCACCTGAAGCGTCTTATCGTGGGCGGATTTGAAAAGGTGTATGAAATCGGTCGTCAGTTCCGCAACGAGGGTATGGACCTTAAACATAACCCCGAATTTACCACAATCGAATTGTACGAAGCGTACACCGACTTCCGCGGCATGATGGAAATTGCCGAAGGTATGTTCAACTACGTTGCCGACACGGTGCTGGGTACGCGCCTGTTGCCGTATGGCGACGTGACAATCGACCTCAACCATTGGACAAAGTTGACAATGATCGAGGCTGTTGAAAAGTACGTGGGCATCGACTTTACCAACCTTTCGGACGAAGAAGCGGTGGCAGCGGCAAAAGCAAAGGGCGTCGACCTTGCGGAAGGCAAACGCACATGGGGCAATGCACTGTACGAACTGTTTGACAATTTTGTCGAAAAGGAACTTGTTCAGCCGACGTTTATTTACGACTACCCCGTAGAAGTAAGCCCCCTTGCAAAGAAAAAGCCGACGGACGGCAGACTGACGGAACGTTTTGAATTCTTTATGAACGCGAGCGAAATGGGCAATGCTTTCAGCGAACTTAACGACCCGCTGGACCAATACGAACGTTTTGCCGCGCAGGTACGCGCAAAGGCGCAAGGCGACGACGAAGCGCAAATGATGGACGAAGACTTTATTACGGCACTAAAATACGGTATGCCCCCGACAGGTGGTCTGGGTATCGGTATTGACCGTATGGTTATGCTGTTTACAAACAATCAATCCATTCGCGACGTATTGCTGTTCCCGACTATGAAACCGCTGGACAAGTAAATTAACAGTAGAGCAGGTAATTCCGAGCGAATTGCCTGTTTTTTTTTGTTGTCAGACGTTTTGACACGCAGAAGTGCGGCAAGGACTACTACGATGTTACCGTTACAAAATGTCTGTGGCATACGGCTTGCGTTGAAAACGGTTGCGAAAACCCGTACCGCTTGTTTTACGACGTGGACGACGTGACATGCGTGGGCTGCGCAAAACAGGCTTTACCCGCACCAAAACATTTGGTTACGGCGGCGAATGCTGCGATTTCATTTTTCGGAAAGTAGTGGGCGTTTGACTTAAAATAAAGGTATCTATATCAAAAAACGGCGATTTGTAAAATACTATTACACACATAGTATATCAAATTTCGCCGCTTTTCTTATTTTTATGGAATAATATGTAAGATTGAACTAGTTACTACTTAAATAATTTTACATATATCGTCCGTCAAACTCGTCCAAGTTTTTGAAGGAATGGGGCATGGGGAAGGGGAACTTGTTTCAACAAGTTCCCCTTCCCCATACTTTCATATCTTATAAAATTTCATTCAAAACACTAACCCGAACAAAAGTTTCAGGGTGTTTTCTACGCCTTCTACGTGACTGCGCTCGTAGCCGTGGCTGGCGTACACGCCTGCGCCGATCAAGCCGTGGCGCGCGTCATAGCCTGCCGCCATTGCCACATCGGCATCGCTTCCGTAGTGCGGGTAAACGTCGAGTGCATAGTGGGCATTGGTCGCTTTTGCGGCATTTACAAGGTCGGTAATAAAGTCGTAGTTGTACGGTCCATGACTGTCCTTGACGCATATGGACACATCACGCTCGGTGCAAGTTAAGCCTGCGCCTACGCAGCCCATATCTACGGACAGTATGTCGCGGACGTCGGAAGCAGGGATGTACGCACACCCGTGCCCGACTTCCTCGTGTACGGTGAAGTAGAGGTAAAGCTTGCGCTTGAGCGACGTGCGGTTGTCGCGCGCGTACTTTAGCAAGCCGAGTAGTATGCCTGCGGAAAGTTTGTCGTCGAGGAAACGGCTCTTGATGTAGCCTTCGGCGGTAATGCGCGTGCGCGGCTCGAAGGCCACAATGTCGCCAACCGCAATGCCTAGCGCGGCAACGTCGGAAGCGGTGTGTACGTCACGGTCAAGCACGACTTCGCAGCTGTCAAATGTACGCTTTACGTCGTTGTACTCGGTGTTTACATGTATGCTGGCGTTGCACAACTGGAATGTGCCTTCGATGCAGTTGCCGTCGCGTGTGTAAACGCGGACGTTTTCCGCTTCGGCATTGTTTGCGTTAAGTCCGCCAAGCGGCGTCAGGCGCAAACGACCATTGCTTTTCACTTCGGCAACCATTGCGCCGAGCGTGTCTACGTGCGCCGCCGCACACAGTGCGTTGCCTTTGCCGCCGACTTCAACAAAAACGTTGCCTTTGTTGGTTACTTGCGGCGTAAATCCAAGGTCGGAAATTATGTGACACAAACGTTTGACAACGTTGGTCGTGTAGCCCGTCGGGCTGTCTATTGCCAGTAGCTCCATCGTGCGGTCGATTGCATACGCGGTATATTTTTCCATAGTATCTCCTTTGTTGTTGTGAGTGAGTGTTAGTGTCGGTGTTTTGTGGGGGAAGGAACTTTTTGTAAAAAGCTCCTTCCCCCACGCCCCTTTCCTCAAAAACTTTGAGGAAGAGTGGGTGGGAAACGGGACTGCTTTGCAAGTAACCTGTATTTATCTTTATAATTGTAACATTACTTTCGTAAATTGTAAACTTGTATGTTTTACTATTTTCTCGTCAAAGTTTTTGAAGGGATGGGGTATGGGGAAGGGGAACTTTTTGCAAAAAGTTCCCCTTCCCCATAAAACCCAAAATCAAAATATTTACTTTTTCACAATCATAGCGCGCATGGCGTTGAGAATAGCGACGAAGCACACGCCCACGTCGGCAAGTACTGCGATGATAAGTCCGAAACTGATTTTGTCCAACACGCCTACTGCGGACAGAATAAGCACTGCAAACTTGATTACAAGGCTTACGATGATGTTTTCCTTTACTATACGCATTGTCTTGCGGCTGATTTTCTTTGCCGTGGCAATTGCGCTCGGGTTGTCGTTCATCAGGACAACGTCTGCCGATTCGATTGCAACATCGCTGCCCATTGCGCCCATCGCTATACCGACGTCGGCAGTGGTAAGCACGGGTGCGTCGTTTATACCGTCGCCCACAAAGGCAACCTTGCCGCTTTGTTTAAGTTCGGCAAGCCGTGACACTTTGTCCTGCGGCAACAATTGCGCGTAGTACTTGTCAACGCCGACGGTCGAAGCAATTTCCTTGGCGGTAGTTTCGTTGTCGCCCGTCAGCATAACCGTGGTGCAATGCTCGGCTTTAAGCGCGGCTATTGCGGACACGGCGTCTTCTTTCAACTGGTCGGCAATTACGATGTAACCGACAAAGGTGCCGTTTTGGGCTACGTAAACAACAGTGCCGTGGTGCGCCGCGGTAAAATCGATGTTGTTTTCCTTCATCAGTTTGTCGTTTCCGCACAGTATAACGTCGCCATTTTCGGTTGTGGCTTTGATGCCGCGCCCTGCTATTTCGTGCACGGTTGCGCCCTCGCCGGCTTTGGCAACGTTGCAGATAGAAACGGCAATGGGGTGATTGCTGTACTGCTCGGCAACGGCGGCAATTTCAAGCACGCGGTCGCGATTTTCGGCAGGGTACACTTCGTCAACGACAAAGTTACCTTTTGTCAGCGTGCCTGTTTTGTCAAAGGCAAAGGTATCTACTTTGCTAAGCATTTCCAGGTAACTGCTGCCCTTTACAAGAATACCGCGTTTGCTTGCCGCCGCAATACCGCCGAAGAAACTGAGCGGAACGGAAATGACAAGCGCGCAGGGGCATGACACAAACAGAAACATCATTGCGCGGCGCAGCCACGTTGTCCACACGGCAAGGTCGCTTATACCGATAAACATCGGCGGAATTACTCCAAGGGCGATTGCCAGAAAAAATACGATAGGGGTGTAGTACTTGCTGAACCTGGTAATAAAGTTTTCGGCAGGCGACTTGACGGCGGATACGTTTTCCACCAGGTCGAGAATTTTGCTTACCGTGCTGTCCTCGTAGGAACTTTCGACAGTGATGTACAGTACGCCGTCCAGGTTTAGGCAGCCGCTGATTACTTTGTCGCCGACGGTGGCTTTGCGCGGTACGCTTTCCCCGGTGATTGCCGACGTGTCTATTTGCGACATACCCTTGTTTACGGTGCCGTCAAGGGCAATTTTGTCGCCCGGCTTTACTACGATTGTTTCGCCGAGAGCGATTTCCGAAGGGTCTACTTCCGTTTCCTGCCCGTCGCGAAGCACTGTTGCAACTTCGGGACGTATGTCCATAAGCGCGGCAATGTCTTTGCGGCTTTTGCCGACGGCGTAATGCTGAAACAGTTCGCCTGTCTGGTACAGAAGCATAACGGCGGCAGCGTCGGGATATTCGCCGATTGCAAACGCGCCGATAGTGGCGATAGTCATCAGAAAGTTTTCGTCAAACACGTTGCCGTGGCAGATGTTGGTTACTGCGCGCCACAACACGTCGTAGCCTACAATCAGGTACACGACGGCAAACAACGCCAATTCGACCCATTGGTTGAGTTCCAGCGTGAAGTGCAAGGCAAGGGCGACGGCGTACAGCACGGCGGCAATTATTATACGTAAAAGCAATTTTTTATTTTTGCTCATGGTTTTGCTCCTTGGTGAAGGTGGTGAAAAAACACAAAAACCCCGCCGAAGCGAGATGTTTCGGCGAGAGAAGTTGCATTTTTAATTGTGGTGCGCTGCTATGTTAAATCTTCAGCACGCAGTCGGGTTCGACCTTTTTGCAAACCTTTTTGATTTCGGCAAGCACGGCGTTGGGTTGGTCGGAGTCGATTTCAACTGTCATTTTCTGCATCATAAAGTTGACGTTGGCGTTGCTTACGCCTTCCACTTTTTTGACGGCACATTCCATTTTTGCGGCGCAGTTGGCGCAGTCGAGATCTTGCAAAGCAATTACTTTTTTCATTTATTGGTCTCCTTAGGTAAAATGTTTATGGTTCTTTTACGTGATTTCTCACGGGAAAGACAATTTTGCGCGCACCGCTCGGCGACGGTGCTTTGCGTGGCAGGCGGTGGCGATAGTTGTGTTACCTGCCGCTTTCGCTCAGGCTATCGGCGGTTATTCCGACAAGTGGTCGAGCGCAAGTTTGATTATGCTGTACACGTGGTCGTCGTCAAGGCTGTAGTAAACTTCTTTGCCTACGCGTTTGTTGCGTACCAGTTTTGCCTGGCGCAGTATGCGCAGTTGATGGCTGACGGCGGACTTGGTCATGTTGAGCACGGTGCAGATGTCGCACACGCACAGTTCCGCCTTGGTAAGCGCGGACAAAATGCGTATACGCGTGCTGTCCCCGAAAATTTTGAATAGTTCCGCCGCGTCCGCAAGCAAATCTTCGTCGGGCATGTCCACGGCAACCTGTTCGACAACTTCGTCGTGTACGTGTTCGTATTCGCAGTAGTTTTTGTCGTCGTTCATGTACTTGTCCCCTTTGTTTGTATCCGTGTTGTTCTTTTTTTATAAAGCTGCAAACAGTTGAATAATTGTTCAACTGTCCATATTATATGTCACGGCAATTTATTTGTCAACGAATTTTACAAGGTTATACAAAATATTTTGATTTTTTTTCGGTTCGGTTTAATGTCGATTGATGTTTGTAACAGTATTGGCGTTTTTTGCGTAGTATATTTGTGGAAGCGGTGTGGCAAAGGCGGCTGTCGGTTTAGTCCGGCGGTTTGATTTGCCATGGCTTTAATAAACACAGGAGGAAAACGGAAAAATGAGTTGTTGTAATTTTCCGCCGATTTGTTGCGGCGGTGGAAGTAACGGTAACGGCGGTGACAGGGACAGGATAGTAATCATAGAAAGGGGACCTCGCGGACCGAGGGGATTTACAGGACCGCAAGGCATAATGGGTCCGCCCGGTGCAAACGGTGCAACGGGCGCAACCGGACCTGTCGGACCGCAAGGACCGCAGGGCGCACAAGGTGTTACCGGTCCGACCGGTCCCGTCGGACCTACAGGACCGCAAGGACCCCAGGGACTTCAGGGACTTCAAGGCGTGCAGGGCGTGACAGGACCTCAAGGTGAAACCGGCGCAACCGGAGCCACAGGCGCAACCGGAGCAACCGGAGCCACAGGTCCGCAAGGTGCAATCGGACCGACCGGACCGACCGGTCCGACAGGCCCGGCGGGTGCAGCCGGTACGGGACTCACAGCATACGGCGGTCTGTACGGCACTACAACCGACGCGGTAGCATTGACGACAACGCCTGTTGCATTGCCGCTCGGTACGCAAATGCCTTCAAGCAACCTCACTTACGGCACAAACAATGTAACGGTGACAGACGCCGGGACTTATGAACTTGCCTACGGGGTGCGCGGCAGTATGTCCGACGGCAGTTCGCTTACGGTGTCCGTCGGGCAAAACGGTACGGCAATCGCCGCGACCACGATTACCGACGCATTGACAAGCGGAACGCCGAGTTCGGTGCACGGGCAAACGATAGTGACTCTCAGCGCGGGCGACGTGCTTACATTGCTTGCAAGTGACAGCGGCAGTGCCACCTGGACGCCTGGCAGCGGTGCAAACACTTACCTTACCGTCAAGAAACTTGACTGACGAAAGGCGAAAATCGTACAAGAGCGCATTTGAGATAAAGCGGTCGGCTGTGGTGTGCAACTATTGCAAATCTGCCATCGTTGCATGGATGTCTTTGACCGGCGCATCACAATTATAAATGTCATTGCGATGCACCGTTTGAAATACGGTTATTAAAAAAATCCTGACCGTGCACGCCGGGGAGCCAATCTCCCGAAAGGGTACCGCTCGACTGAAATATGTTTAACGCAATAAACAATTTAATGCCGAACGAAGTCATGTGGATGGCTTCGCACAATATTGCGCCGTAATTTGACGACAAAACAACTAAACACGCAAAAAAAAAGACGTGCACCTCAAAAGAAGTGCACGTCTTGTTTTGTAATGTTATTGGATAGGCGTGACGTTGCTTGCGCGAAGTTTACCGTTTTTGCTGTCCTCTTCGATGTCGAACGTAACCTTTTGTCCGTCAGCCAATGTCTTGAAACCGTCTACGTTGATTGCGGAAAAATGTACAAATACGTCTTCTCCGCCTTCGTCGTTGGAAATGAATCCGTATCCCTTGCCTGCGTTAAACCATTTTACTGTACCTGTCATTCTGTCGGTACCTCCAAAGAATTTTTGTAACCGATTCAAAAGATGAGCACCAACTTATTTTTTCGGAAAAAGTTCCGTGTTTAGGTCACGAGCTGTCTTAATCTTCTATTACATCAATCATTATAAATGTAACATTCACAAATGTCAATACTGTTTTTTAATAATGTAACAAAAAGTTGATTTGTTCATTTTTGAACGTGCCGATAAACGAAAACAATCGTTGTTATGATTACTTTCAGGCGTAATTATAGTGTAAGCAAGGCGTTTGCACAGATTTTTTTATGTGAACTATGTGTAATTACAAGTGAATTGCAAGTTGGTCGCGGATTACTATGTGATAACTATGTAAATATATAACTTATAAGTTATTTCCGTTTTCTTACCGTTTTACAAATATTCATTGACAAAACGCAAATTGTTGCGTATAATACCGGCAAAGAAAGGTTATCGCTGACTAACGTCGGCTTGAGATGCTATATGCGAATTAAGTTTCGATTGCGCCTTTCTTTTTTGAAAGTAGACCTGTGGTAGCTAATGACTACCGCCAATAGGCTACTTTTTTTGTTGACAAAATGCAAGTGTTTGCGTATAATATGTGCGTAGTCGGTCTTACTGCGAGATTTATCTCGATGTGTGAATTGCGAGTCTTCGCGCCGACTATCCATTAAGACGGATGTTTAATCCGTCTTATTTTTTGTACTTTTTTATTGTTCCTAAATCTTTTTCGTGTATCCGATACTTCCTGTCAGGTGCACACACAGATGTAGAGCGAGCAACCCCTGGTGTTTTTTTACTCAAGTATTGTGCTTTTCACGCGCTTAAATCGATGTGTGCAGTAGTGAATGTTGTTGATGGGACAACGACCAAAGCCGAGGAATTTTTTCTCGTCCAATGTCCGAGTTTCATTCCTCTCACACAATAAAGCCGACGACAGCTATTTAATTTTCCTTTTACCCCAAAATCCTATTGTGTGTTAAATTGTTTTGTGATAAAATGTTTATATCACATCCGAGGTTTGATGGTATTGACAAGACATAAAATTTTGCACACGTACGTAAACGGAAACTACTTTGTGCGCATTTACGATGACGGAACAAAGGTGCGCATGGGTGAAGGTGACTTCGAGCCGCTGTTTCCCGAAAGCATAGACGTAAAAATCACTTCGCGCTGCGACGGCGGCTGTCCTATGTGCCACGAAAACTCAACGCCCGACGGACGGCACGGCGACCTGTCGTTGCCTTTTTTCGACACGCTTGCGGCAGGGACGGAACTTGCGATCGGCGGTGGCAATCCGTTGGAACATCCCGACCTTGTGCCCTTTCTCAGACGTATGAAAGCGCAAGGCGTGGTGTGCAACATCACTGTCAGACAAACGCACCTTTTTGCAAGCAAGGATTTTGTTCAGTCGCTTATCGACGACAAACTCGTGTGGGGTGTGGGTATTTCCTTTGTCGAGGCGAGTGACGAATTGCTTGACTTCGTGCGTCGCAACAAAAATTGCGTAATTCACCTGATTGCCGGCGTACACGGCGTTGACGTACTTGAGCAACTTGCCGACAAAGATCTTAAAATCCTGTGGCTCGGGTACAAACGCTTCGGGCGGGGCGAAAAATATTACAGCGCAGATGTGCAACGTAAAATAGACGAACTTAAAGCCGTTTTTTACGACAACGTTGACAGGTTTGCCGTTGTGAGCCTTGACAACGCCGCAACAGAGCTGTTTGCCGTTAAGGAAAATATTTCACGGGCGGATTTTGCGCGGTACTACATGGGGGACGAAGGAACTTTTACCATGTATGTGGACGCAGTAGACAGGCAGTTTGCGGTAAATTCCGTCACGCCCGTGAAGCAGCGGCAACCGTTGCATGACAACATAAGGACAATGTTCGGCGCACTGCGCGGAGGTAAGATAAAATGAAAATGACCATAAGAAGAAACGTATTCGAAACAAACAGTTCTACCGAACATACATTTACATTCAGTCTGGCGCACAAGCCATTTGGCGACTTGAAAAAGTACTACACGTTCAAAACGCTCAAACACAAAATTGCCATTATTTCATGGCTGTTCGGCGAGTGCTACCTTGACGACAATTGCGCAACAATGGGTTGGTGTACGTTCGGTCCGTATTCGCTTGACAACATGCCCGAAGCTCTCGGAAAAGACGTGCTTGACGAACTGAATAAACTTCTCTGTGGCATAGACGGGCTTAACGCATACGAATTAAAACAAAAAATAATGGACTCCATTGTCGAAAAGGAACAAACTTACTACGCCGACGACAACTTTAAGTACAGCGACTATCTGTTGCCGCAAAAGGCGGAACCGTACATTTGCGACGACAATTTGACCGACGACATGCGTCGCACGCTTGCGCTTAAAATATCGCTGCTGATGCTGTGCGACATCGGCGACGAGTACGAGAAAGAATTTTTTAAGGTGTTGCGCAGACAAACGGACATCGACACTTACATCGAAGCGATGTACACGTTTGACAATCGTCTTGTGATGATAGGTAAACTTCGCAAATTGTTTGAAAAGGCGGCGTTTGAACTTACGGGCGAAAAGGTGGATGACGTGTGCCGCGAAATAGGCTACGTCGGCATTGATGGCTTGCTGAACGATTACTACGATTTTGACGTGTTTACAGACGGATTGAAACTGGACACAAAGACGAACAATGCCTTTTACCAAAGCGTCAAAAAGTTGCTTGCCGACGAGGATACGATTATTCTTGCCGAATGACACTTGTAAATACGGTTTACGAGCCGTGCAAAGCAATTGAAATTCTGTGTAGCCTTTTTTTTGTGAAAGCGCAGAGTTGTGTAGCCGTGTGGTAGTTTGTAAATGACGAGAGACAAATTTGCGTCGTCAGAATGCGGCGTTGCCCATGACGGAGGTTTTATGAAAAAAGTAGTGTGTATGTTTTCGGGCGAGTGGATACTGAAACACCGCGGCGATGACCCGATGCCCGTAAGCAAGTTGAACATATTTCTGTCGGAGCGTTTTGCCGACAGATACTTTGTAGACAAGGACACATATTCCATACTGGAATTTTCGTTGGATGTAGCCAATGTGACGGTGGCGCAGATTTGCGCAATAATTTTGCCCTTTCTTCAACGCAACTACGACGATTTTGAGGAGAAATTTTTCAATGCGGAAGTGCGCGACGCACCCGACAGAGTCAATCCGCGCACAGGTAAGGCGTCGGATGTGGACTTTTTCGGAATGGTAAACGGCTACGGAACGTCAACAGACAGCACGACCGCAGGCGACGTTGACCTTGACGATGACCGATATGCGAAAAATGATGACGATGGCGCTCAAAGCGGCGGAAAAACGTCGACGACGGAAGAGATTCTTGCGCAAATAGACAACCTGATTTCGGGTGCGCAGTTCAAGGCGTTTGCGCGCGAGGTTGCCATGCTTGCGCCCAACATAATCCGCGACAAAATGCAGGACGTGTTTTTCCGTCAATGTTTGTTGTTCAGCATAAACGACGGTTGCGGACTGGAAGATTATCTTAATTTGTACGCATCGCTTATCAACGGGCTGGGGCTAAGCAAGATGAACGGAAAGGTGTTTTTCGACAAAATGGAAGCATTGCGATCGGACAGACGTTTTGATCCCGGGGAAGTAGTCATCGAACACCTTGCGGAAGTTGAACAAGGCACGATTGTGTGCATTGACCTCAGCGACTGGATGAACGACGTTCGCGCACCCGAGTTTCGCTCGTTCATGACGGGGCTTGCCAAAATGGAAAACCTCAGCGTGGTGGCGTTTCGCGTGCCGTTTATCGACAAGGAAGTACTGGGCAAAATTTCGCAGGCGCTAAACGATTTCATGTTTATCCGCGAGTTGTCATTCCCGCCCTTTTCCAATGAGGAAATCGGACGCTATGCCGATGTGGAAGTGAGCAAGTACAACTTCAGTATGGATGAAAAAGCATGGGACGGGTTCTTCCGTCGCATACGCGAGGAAAGCAGCGACGGACGGTTTTACGGCGTGGACACAATCCGCAAAGTGGTGTGCGAAATGCTGTATCTCAAGCAGCTTGCAAATGCGCAAAACGGCGAAAACGACCGTCTGATACGTGCCGTCGACGCCGAAAAGTTGTGTGGCAACGAAGTGTTTGACAACCTCAGCGGTATGGAAATGCTGGACAGGCTTGTCGGCACGGACAAGATTAAGCAACGCGTACTGGAAATAGTTTCACAAATCGAACTTGCGCGGCAAAATCCGTCAATAGGTAGTCCCTGCCTGCATATGCGTTTTGTAGGTAACCCGGGTACGGGCAAAACGACTATTGCAAGGATTATCGGCAAAATTCTGAAGGAACGCGGCGTGCTGCGTATAGGTGAATTCCACGAGCAAAGCGGGCGTGATTTTTGCGGACGTTACATAGGCGAAACCGCACCGAAAACTCTCAGTTTGTGCCGCGCGGCTTACGGCTCGATACTGTTTATCGACGAAGCGTATTCGCTGTATCGCGGCGAGGACGACACCCGCGACTACGGACGAGAAGCGTTGGACACCTTAATTGCCGAAATGGAAAATCACCGCAGCGATTTTGTCGTGATTATGGCAGGTTACACCGACGACATCAACAAGATGATGAAAGGCAACGCAGGGCTGGAAAGTCGTATGCCGTACGTGGTGGAATTCCCCAATTTTACGCGCGAACAGTTGTATCGGATTTTTGAGTCGATGGTCAATGGCAAACTTGCCTATCGGCAGGATATGCTGGACGAGGCAAAGGCGTACTTCATGTCGCTTAGCGAGAGTTTTATTACAAGCAAGGAGTTCAGTAATGCCCGTTTTGTGCGCAACCTGTACGAACGCGTCTGCGCCAAGGCTGCAATGCGTTGCCAGCTGGACGGCTGTCGCGAAGTGGTGCTTACCCGCGAAGATTTTGCCGCAAGTGTAAGCGACAAGGAATTCAGCGAACTTAACAAAAAGAAGCGCGGTATCGGCTTCGGGCAATGAAATTGATTTACCCTGACGTGGGAGGTGTATCGGCTAAGGACGGAATTTGTAGTAAAACTCTGTCAAAATGCTTCAACTATGAAAGAAATCGCCGTTTTACAGAGTACTATTACAAACATAGTATATCAAAATATAACAAAAAGGACGAGATTTGCGTTAAATCTCGTCCTTTTTCTTTGTTTGTTTTTGTTGTTTTTCCGCTAAAAATCGTTTTTTAACGTTCCGTAAAATTGCTCAGAATGTCCCTATTGGTCAATCGTGTTGCTTCACGGCGCGCAGGGCTTGTATTACACGTGACCGAGCGCAGGCAGCAGATTGATTGCAATAAAGCAGAAAATCATCAGCGACAGTGCGTCCACAATGGTGGTGATTACGGGGCTTGCCACTACGGCAGGGTCAAGTTTCAATGTCTTTGCAAGCAGGGGCATCAGGCAACCGACGGCTTTGGCGATTACTACCGTTGCAAACAGCGACAACGAGATTACAAGGCACAATTGCCAGGTGTAGGCGTAACCGAACAAAAGTCTGTCGATAACCAGCAGTTTTGCAAAGCATGTGACAGCCAGAATGGCGGCAAGCATAAGCCCTACGCGGAACTCTTTCCACAGCACTTTGAGTACATCTCTCGGGTGCACTTCGTCAAGGGCAAGTCCGCGGATAATGGTAACCGATGCCTGACCGCCTGCGTTTCCGCCGGTGTCCATAAGCATTGGTACACAGGCAAACAGTAGTGTGCTTAGCGCATTCAGACGTGCCTCGAATGTGTTTATTATTAGTCCCGTAAATGTCGCCGACACCATCAGGATAAGTAACCACGGTACACGCGCTTTCCAGATTTGCCACACGCTTTGTTCAAGGTAAGGTTCGTCTGTGGGGTTTACTGCCGCCATAAGTGAAATATCTTCCGTCGCTTCGTCCTGAATTACGTCGATGATATCGTCTACGGTGATTATACCGACAATGCGCTGTTCGGTGTCTACCACGGGGATGGCGTTGAGGTCGTATTTACTGATTATCTGCGCTACGGCTTCTTCGTCGTCGGTAGTTTCGCAACTGATGATGTCGGTTTCCATTATGTCGGCGATTACCTTGTCGTAGTCGTTAAGCAGCAGGTCTTTGACGGACACGCTTCCCAGCAGTTTGCGCCTCGGGTCGGTCACGTAGCAGGTGTAAATTGTTTCCTTGTCCACGGCAACCTTACGGATGCGGTCAAAGCATTCGCGCACGGTCCAGTTTTGTTTCAGCGACACGTACTCGACGGTCATCAGCGAGCCTGCGCTGTCCTTGGGATACTTCAGTATTTCGTTGATTTGCGCGCGCGTTTCGGCGTCAGACGTGTTTATGATACGTTTGACTACGCTTGCAGGCATTTCTTCGATGACGTCCACCGTATCGTCCAGGAACATTTCGTCGAAAATGGCTTTCAATTCGGCGTCGGAAAAACTGTTTATAAGCATTTCCTGACTGTCGGAGGTCATTTCGACGAACGTGTCTGCGGCATTTTGCTTGGTAAGTAATCGAAAAACCACCGGCATTTCCTTTTCGGGCAGCTCTTCCAGCAGTTGAGCGGTGTCCTGAGGCATTTCGTCGTTAATGAGCGACTTGATTTGCCTGAAATTGCGCTGTTCCAGCAGTTCGGCAATTTTGTCGGACAAGTTCTTGATTTCTTCATCCATAGCATTTGACCTCCTTTTGTATATTTTTCTTCGGAAGTGTGCGGGGGCTTGTCAGGCGGTGCACTCGTGCGACGGGAACGGAAAAGCGTTGTCGCGCGTTGCGGTTGACGGTAAAAAACAACAAAAAAGCCCGCGCTTGTAACAAGTACGGACAAATGCTGTTTCAAAATCGATGCGGCAATGCCGCTGACGGAAACTACGTCTTACCATTACAAGCTTTAGCATCACAGGGCAATGAAATTGCATTAGATTGTGCCTTGGTTTCGACACGACCTGCTAACCATACGTTGCATGTCTCCATGCGTAAAGTCGGTAGCAATCCGTATCCCTGTGGTAGCCTCACCTACCGGAGAATATTAAGTTTGTCGTTCCGCGTTGGCACAACCTTGCGGCAGCGTTTGCGGAATTTGTACTTGTAGTATAATTCTTTTATTCGGTGTTGTCAACCCTTTTATATTATGTTTTTTTGCAGGGTTTCTGTTCGCTACTTGCAACAAACTTTTGAAATACTAACTATTCGGGTGTGGTGGTTTTCCTGGCGTTCGTGTGGACATGCGAGCGTTGCATGCCGCACGATCGCTTGTTGCCACGCTTGCGGGAATAATCGGCGACAGCGTCCCGGAAAACTCCGGTTTGCGATGTCGTAGTAAATACGCTCCGACAATACAATTACAAATTGACTTTTACTTTGTTTTGTGGTAATATTGTTTTACAAATAAATGCCGAAGCGAATGTGGCGTGCGTTTCGGTCGCATATCGTTTGCGTGCGGCAACAGGACTGTTGACGTGTGCGGGCGTTTTGCAAAGGAGTATGCCGTGAAGGAGTACTATCTTAACAGGTTTAAGTGGATTTTCAACTACACAAGCAACAACTTTCTTTACATAATCGCAAAGACGTTGTGTATTATCGTCGGTTTGCCTATTTACTGCGTTGTGTTTGCGCTGGAAATGGTGCTGACGTTTGTCAATATGCTGTTTTGCTGGATACCGATTTTGTCTGTTGTAATGACGGTAATTTGCAAAGGTACTATACTTATCATCGACAAACTGTACTACATTTGCATACTTACCGACATCGGCAAGTACAGGGACGTTTGCATTGCCGAACCGGACGTTGCGACGGGTGGTGAAGTGCGGCAACACACCGATTACGTGGTGCGCGACGACGAAGGGGACGCAACAACGGACGCTGCCGCAAGCGACAATCTGATCGGTGAACAAGCGAACGTTACGGAAAACAACCACAACGGCGAAGATAAGACGGACGACAATAATCAAGGCGAAGAGTAATCGGGCGTTGCTGCAATTGCGTAAAATGGACGATGTGCCGAAAGACAACGTGCGGAGCGTCCGTGTAACCGCAACATGTCTGCGTCTGTAATTCGTTGCCAAGCAACAATTTTGCCGTAGTTATCGCTCTCGCGCAACAGTCACATATGAATATAAGACAGCAAACGCCGCGGTCATTGTTTAAGGCAGCCGAAGAAGTTGTATTTGTTTAAGGACAGTCAATCGGGCTGTCCTTTTTTAGTGTCGGCCGAGCAGGCTGTTTTTTTTTGTGGCAGTCAATCAGGCTGTC
>UMHM01004311.1_pt1 | contig 47590 bp, 39 predicted proteins | sample 1965501 | NCBI WGS metagenome assembly UMHM01 (sample SAMEA4836095, study PRJEB28245) | human gut metagenome | biome: gut microbiome; material: fecal sample | place: Denmark | collected 2008
CTGCCATCATATTTCCTTCGGCAATTCCCATATTGAAATGATGCTCTGGTCTTGCCTTTTTAGCTTCGATTGTCTTTGTTGATTTTGTAAGATCGGCATCCAACACAAATAGATCATCATGTTCTACGATTAGTTTTGCCAAAGTCTTACCATACGCTTCTCTTGTTGCCGTTGCCATTATTCAAGACCTCCTAATTCCTTCATTGCCTGTTCATACTGTTCTTGGTTTGGTGCTGCTCCATGCCATGCATAGTTATTTTCCATGAAAGATACACCTTTACCCTTAATAGTATGCGCAATGATTACAGTTGGTTTATCTTTTACTTGTTTAGCCTGTTCAAATGCATTTCTTAATTCATCAAAGTCATGTCCATTTACATCTAATACGTTCCATCCGAATGCTTCAAATTTTGATTTAAATGGTTCTGGTGAAATGACATCCGCAATATTTCCATCAATCTGTAAATGATTATAATCAAGAATTGCACATAAGTTATCTAGCTTGTAATGACTTGCAGCCATAGCGGCTTCCCAAACTTGACCTTCTTCGCATTCACCATCTCCAAGTAATGCATAGATACGGTGATTATTTCCATCTACCTTATTTGAGATAGCCATACCTACAGCACAAGAAATACCTTGTCCTAAAGATCCAGTAGACATATCCACACCTGCTACATAGTTCATATTTGGATGTCCCTGTAATTTTGAATCAATATGTCTAAATGTTGTTAGATCTTCATCTAATAGACCTTTTTCTTTTAGTGTTGCATACAATACAGGACTTGCATGTCCCTTGCTCAATACAAAACGATCACGATCAATTAAATCTACATTTTCTTTATTAATATCCATTTGTTCAAAGTATAGTTCTGTCATGATATCCGCTGCACTCAATGAGCCTCCTGGATGTCCTGATTTTGCACTATAGACTTCAGTTAGAATATTTTTACGAATATTATTTGCGTGTTGTTCTAAATTCATCATCTTGCTCCTTATTTCAAAACAAACAATGTATCCGTTGCAGAAACATCTTGATTTTCATTACGTTCTTTAATTGTTTTATCTTTTGAACTGGTTACGATAACCATTGTAGTCATGTCATATTTTTGAGTTAAATAATCCATGTCTGCTGAAATGATGACATCTCCTTTTTTCACAGAAGCACCCTGCGTAGTACTTGATTTAAAACCATTTCCATTTTCATTGACTGTATCCATACCAATGTGAACTAAAATTTCTGTTCCATCAGCAGCTGTAATACCATATGCATGCATACTTGGGAATAGTGCAGAAACCACGCCATCACAAGGAGCAACAAATGTATTTCCACTAGGTACAACGGCAACTCCGTCACCCATCATTTTTTGAGAAAACATAGGATCTTTTACATCCTCTATTGGAATACTTTTACCATTTATTGGACTACCAATTTCTAAAGCATTATTTTTTTTGAATAAATTAAACATAGATAAACCTACCTTTCAAATGTATAATATCATGTACAAAATCGTTTTAATACTCATTATCTCATATAGAAATGACCGTATTGTTACGGTAACTAAGTTAACGAAAAAAGAGCTAGACTTATCTAACTCTTTTCTTTCGTATATTGACTTGGATTATTCTTCTCTTTAAAATGCTCATAGCCAACTGTATTCAGTTTTAAGATATCCGCCTCATCTAATATAGGACTGATTTTTACCACAGATTTATCTGTTATGATCGTTGCACTTGTTGTAGATAAGAATAAATCATATTCACTTAAATCTTCATCACGATAAGAACGTACATCAATGATTCTTGATATATTCATATACGGAACTAAGTCATTGATTCTTTGTTGAAGAAACTTATTTACACCAACACTATTTTCACTAATTAAAAGTACATTTAATTTCTTCTTTTCTCGATCTAAAGCTGCCACAAGATGCAATGTCAAATAGCCAATTTCATCATCACTGATCACATATCCAAAGTTTCTTTCAATGACTTTACAACAATCCTTCGTAATTAGAAACGTATTTCGAAATTGATTTTTGATTATCGGCAACAACGTATTTTCCATGGGAATATTGTGCTCCAAACGCGTAATAGCCGGCTTACAATGTCGATATAATGATGAGAATAATTCTTCATCTTTATCAAATGGATAATCAAACTGTTTCATCCAGCCATGAATCAATTGATAAGCCATGACCTTCGCACTTGTATCTGTGCTTGTTTTGTTTGAATCCGAAACAATAGACTGAATGTGTACCTGCAAATAATGTACTTCCGTCTCATTAAAAGATATCGAATAGGCTTTTTCAATAGCTTCACAAATGATTTCTGCCTCATGATAATAATTTGCATTTTCCAATTTACGCATGAAGTCCTTCGATAAGGCCACAGGACAATCATCTAAGATCCTGATGTAGGAAATAAAAACACGAATCAACAATCTTTGCATGCGATCAAATGATAATTCATCAAATAAAGAAAGCTTTGTTTCTAAAACAACATTAAACAAATCATAGAAATTTTTATCCGTATAATCTATGGAAGGATAAATAAAATAATCTGTACTCCTATAGTCCGGATTCAAAATCAGTTCACTCAACATATTGTACTTTTCATTTTGCATCATATAATCAAAAATACAATCCCGAATATGTCTTTCCTTGCCCTTTACATAAATACCTGCATTGCTAGAAACGATTTCCAGTTTTTTATGTTTAAAATAATCCCTTAACGCATGGACGTCCTTATGAATCGTTGCTTTTGATACATATAATTCTTCCCCTAACATACTCGACTTACATGGATCTGTAGCAGTAAGAATTCTTAGGGCAATATAAGACTGTCTAGCCAAAGGCGAAAACTCCTGATTGGTATCCACTTCAATATTATATTTATTTTTAAGTGCCAGCTTTGCCGAATCCGGCCCCACCATTCGAATTCCCGTACCTTGTTTTCGAATCAACTCAATATTATACGGTGCACAAACACTTTCCACCGTCTTAAGATCCATTCTTACAGTCTTGTTCGAGGCTTTTACAACCTCTTTGATTTGATCGACTGTCATATAATCTTCTTGATTTAACAACAATTGAATAATTCGAATAACCCTTTGATTCATACTTAATCACCTCCGCAAGATCATTAATAATTAGTGAAAAAACATGGAAATGTTTCCATGTTAATCCACATATTTAAGAATTGCTTCAGCAACTCCATCTTCTTCATTTGTATATTCAGTCATATATTTTGTTTTTCCTAAAAGATACTTTGAAGCATTCTTCATCGCATATCCATAATCAACAACTTCTAACATGGATATATCATTCATATCATCACCAAATGCGATTGTGCTTTTATATTGATGCTCTTTACAAATCTTTTTAACAACATCCCCCTTGTTGATATGATTAGCCATGATATCAAAGCTCTTTACATGTGACGACGTAATTGAAACAAAAGCATCACACTCTTGTTTTAAAGCATTTAACCTATCATCATCCTCATCCACAAGTAAGACTTTATAAATATCCGTTTGAATCCTATCAAAAGATTCAATATTTCGATATACTTTTATTTTACCTTCATTTTCTAAATCTTCATAGGTAAATCGAACATCATCATCACTGCAATATACAGTATCCACACCTTTTAAATAGTATTTCTGAATCGAATTCTTTTGGATGCTATCCCATAATTTTTTCAAAGATACAATATCTATATTTGTTTTGAATGCATCCCCATTTATTTTATACAATGCTCCATTAAATGCAACTCGACTGCATCTTTGATCAATCGAATCTGCAATTTGATCCACATAAAATATGGGTCTTCCACTCACAATATAAACATCAATTCCGCTATTCATACAGTGCATCAAAACCTGCTTATTTTTTTGACTGACAACCTTTTTCGAATTTAATAAAGTTCCATCCAAATCAAGAAAAACAGCATCAATCTTATTCATAAGACTGTTCTAAAATTTTAATGCATTCTTCATAAGATGCGAATGGCAAATGATGTAGAATAGGTGAATTGCAAATTTCATCAAATTGATCTTGTGTTACACCCATTGTTTTTAATGATACATTCATACCAATAGATTCCATGAAATCAGCAACGATATCTGTTAATTCTTTCGCTTCATGATTTGATTTTGAAGGATCCATGATATCGGCTAATTTTGCGAAATCTTCTTTGTGCTTGTCATTCATAACACTCACAAAAGGTACAAACACACATGCCAACGCAACACCATGCGTCATATTCGTAATACCACCAATGATTTCACTCAATGGATGTGGAATATCAGCACCAGAGTTTGATAATGCTTTTCCTGCTAAAGTATCCGATAAACTCATGTATTTTCTATATTCAATATTTGTGATTTCCTCATGTAATTTTGGTAAATATTCACAAATCATCTTAATTGCGTTTACACTGTCAAAACGAGAATACACACTGTGATGTACATTTAAATAACTTTCAAAAGCATGTGTAAATGCATCAAATCCAGTTGCCATACTCATCTTCAATGGTAATGTAGCTACTAAACTAGGATCCAAAATCACTTCTTTTGAAATGCATTGAGGATGATAAATCGTACACTTATCATGATTTCTAGAGATAACAGCTGCCTGTGTAACTTGAGAGCCTGTACCTGATGTTGTTGGAACCGAAATAATTGGTAAAACATTTTCAGAGTAAACTCCATAATCTCCATATGGAGAATCAAATTTTTCAAACAACATATCCCAATCAATTGTTTCATCTTGGTTTGTCAATGCCAATACTTTCGCTGTATCAATTGAACTACCACCACCAACAGCTAAAACAACATCTGCATGGTATGCATTTAACATTTCATGCCCTTTTTCAATCATTGTTGAACTTGGATTTGGTGTAACCTGATCAAAGTGTAAATATTCTAAACCATTATCTTCACACAATGCTTTTACGCGATTATATAGTGGAACCAATGGTTCATCTGGTGTAGTAACAATAAAAATTTTCTTTCCATATTTTTTTAAAATATTTGGCAACTGATTCAAAGAATCACACTCAAAATAAATCTTACTTGGCTGATAATAAATTTCCATTTTAACACTCTACTTTCTATTTACATATAATTCAAAACCATCTAAAATACTCTGATGATCTTCTTCTGGTTTCATTCCCGAAACCGTGCAAGCCCCAATGACTTGATCATTATCTAATACAATCGGAATACTTCCAGGAGTAAAAGTATAATCCTTATAAGTAAGGCCATACTTTTGAACTAAGTTCTGCTCATTCCCTTTGTTTTTTTCAAACAATTCTAGTGTAGACATTCCAAAGTATAGACAAGAATTCGTCTTTCTTTGTAGCCAATGCCCATTATCTACAATACATGCATCCGACATATATCGATACACTTCTTTACCATACAAAGTGATTGAAATACAGCATTTTTTAATATCTTTACTTATCAAATAATCATGAATACAAGTTCCTAATTGATAGCCATCTTCACATGAACAATGATCCATATTTAATTTATATTTCATATTATTACCTCAAAACTAAAGAACCAATCGTAGTCTCTAAAATAAACAAGACGGCGAATATAACAAATACAGTAATACAAATGCCTAACTGGCCTTCTTTTTTTAATCCTTGCATCATATTTCCAAATGAGAAATAATCTTTCCATTTATAAATCTTATTCAAAGCAACAATTCCCAAAGCCATAGTAATAAAGTTTAAAAAACAAGCACTAAATACAGTGATGACCAACAGTTTAAAACGATTGCCCTCCACATTTTTATATTCTGAAAAATCTTTAATGTATTGATCCGCCAAAAAATAATTGAATAAAGAAGCCATAGCCATAATGAATCCACTCACAACTGACATATTTTTTGAAACCACTTCGGATAAAGGTTGATTTAACATGACAGACAATAAGCCAGTATATAAAAGAATCAATAAAATGAGCACAATTGAAATTATTTTAATATATTTCACATATTTAATTGCATCTACATTTTTAAAATACATGCGTTTCTTTTTTATTTCTTGTTTATTCATAAGACCCTCCTAAAGAAGGCAAGATCGAAATCTTGCCTTATATTTTTTAATCAATATTTAAAATGTCTTTTACTTTAGTTGCGATGTTTTGTACTTGAACACCATAAATGACTTGTAAAGAATTGTTTCCATGTACTACGCCAACAGCTTGTAAATAAGCTTTCCAATCATCATCACTAGCAACGATTGAATCATCTTTAACTGTAACTCTCAAACGAGTTGCACAGTTTGTTACTGTTACGATGTTTTCTGAACCACCTAAGGCTTCAATGATTCTTGCTTCTAAAGAATCTGTATCAGCAGCACCATTTGCCGCATTGTCTTTTTCACGATATTCTTTTTTGCTGAATAAGTGAACTTTTGCTTCTCCACGACCTGGAGTTTGAAGATCAAACTTAACAATCATGAACTTGAATGCAACATAGTAAACTACGAATGTTAATGGGATCAACCATAAAGCTGCCATAGCATGAACTTTTTGAGGTTGGAAAATATTAGGAATCATAAAGAATAATGCTGTACCATTGATACTGATCTTTGTGATTTCAGCTAATACATAGCACAATCCACATAATGGAGCATATACTAACCAATATAATTGTGGAGCAGCGAACAAGAATGTATATTCAAATGGTTCAGAAATACCAACCATCATCAATGTGAATACTGCAGGTAATAACATAGAAGCAACGGCTTTACGATTTTCTTTATTTGCACATTTATATAATGCGAATGCAGCACCTGGAATACCACCTAATTGGAACAACAAACGTCCGTTTGTGAAGTTACGAGTGATATATCCTGTAGCCGTTTTACTTGCTGCTTGACCATTGATAATATTCTTAACACCTTCGTATACAACGCCATCAATTGTCATTGTTCCACCAACTTTTGAATATTCAATTGGGAATGCAATTAAGTGGTGTAATCCGAATGGTAATAATGCTTTATCTAATGTACCGAATACGAATGTTCCTAATAATCCACTACGACCGATGAATGATGTGATTGCTTGTAATCCACCACCAATGAATGGCCATACATAATAAGTAACGATTGCTAATGGGATAGATAATACTGTTACTAAGATAACAACTGTTTTTGTACCAGCAAAGAAACCAAACATTTCTGGCAATTTAGTATCTACGAATTTATTGTGTACTAATGAAGTGACTAAACCAACGATCAAACCAGAGAACATTCCCATATTATAAGTGAATATTCCTAAGAAGTCTCCGAATAATGCATTGTAATTCATAGCTGCTTCCGTGCTCATTCCTGATTTTACTAATGCATCAATCTGAATTGTTTCCTGAGTCACACCAATTAAGTTTGCCCAGTTTCCAATACCAGCTGTGTAAGTGAAGAATAATACTAAACCAGCAAAGGCTGCCCAGCCTTTTTCTTTTTTAGCTAGTGTAAATGAAATTGCCACAGCAAACCACATCTGCAATGTGTTCATGAAGAAGAATCCACATGATGCTAGCATTGAAAATATGTTATAGAAGAATCCGCCAGGTTGAAGTACGTAGTTTGTAAATGCACAACCAATACCGACAAAGAAACCTACCATAACAAGAAGGATGATTGGTACCATCATGGCACCAGCAAAAGTTTGTAATTTTGCCTGAACTTGTTTAAACATAAAGTTTTATACCTCTCTCTCTAGATTTATGATAACAAAACGCAGTAAGCGATTACAATTGCGTGAGTATTATATAAAGTTACGTATCGATGTGGTAAAACTTTAACCATTTATTCACAAGCCAATAAATAGATCGCTTCACAATATATTTCAAGTGCACGCAACAAATCATTTAATGGCATACTCTCATTAGGCTGATGACACTTCGTATCATACCCATCAAATGTTGCTCCAAAGGCAATGCCACAATCTAATACACGAGCATAACTCGCACCGCCCTTAGTGATTGGCTCTGCCTTTTCTTGTGTCACACTATAGTAGGCATCTGCCAATTTTTGAATCAATTCCGAATCTTTTGGCACGAACAACAATCTTTTTTCTCTGATTTTCTTTAACGAAGGAAACAATGCACATAAAGAAGCTTCAATCTGTAAAGGATCTATTCCCTTTGGATAACGCAAATCCATACGTACCGAATACGAATCTTCTTTCATTTGAAGCATATAAGCCGCAATACTTGTTTTACCCATATCTACATCTTCATAATAGATGTTACAATCTTGTCCATATGGATCTTTCAAATATTGAGCTACATCCTGCAACAAAGCCACAAAACCACCATCAAAATACATACTGTATTTCTGTACAAAATCAGCTAATTCAAACAACGGATTCACTGCTCTTTGTGGATTTCGCGTCAATGCCGACTTACCCGTAAAAGTAAATGTAGCTTCATGGTCTTTAAATGCATTTTTTAATTCTGTACTCAAACCTTCAACCTTTTCACAATATACACAAACTTCAATTTGACTTGGAATCATATAATCTTGTTCAAAGCCACGAATTTCAACTACTGTAAAAACACCATCCTCTTTTGGATAGGATGTTTCAAATGTCAAAATCCCCTTTTCCCCATTCACAATTGGAAAGTTTCCATCCGGAGAATATCCCATCAATGGTTGTTTATGTGTTTTAAAATAATGCTTCATACAATTCCAAGTCGTTTCTTCCGCACCACCCGCAATTACTTTTACAGGCCTTTTAAATGTGCATCCTATATCTCTTAGAATTCGTACTGCATATAAGTTAATCAATAATGGCCCCTTATCATCATTCACACCACGACCATATAAAATGCCATCCTTTACAGTCAACTTATAAGGATCATATTCCCAGTCTTCTTTATTATGTGCATCAATAATATCTAGATGTCCTAAAACACCTACATAGTCTTCTCCATCTAAATAATTAGCGCTGATCGCATATCCATCATCCTGTTCTACTTCAAATCCCAAGCGTTTGGCAATATCTTCATAGGCCTCAAAAGCACGGGCAACCCCTTGCCCAAATGGTTTTTTATCCACAGGATTCGTTTCATCACTCACACTTGGAATACGAACCAATGTATCTAAGTCTTTTAATAGATCCTCTTGATATTTATTAATATAAAAACTATATTTTGACATCTCTTCTCCTTTTAAAACAAAAAGAGGACTAAGCCTCTTTTACTGTTAATTTCTTATTAGTGCACCATGTGATAACTCTATTAATTACCAATAGACTAACCAAGCTAAAAATAGCAACAAAAAGCTCTCCACTAATAAAACCTGATAATATTACAACGATGCCATCTAATGCGAATAAAATATTTTGTACTTTGATTTTCTTCAAAAAATGATGAATCAATAAAGCAATAACATCCGTTCCACCAGTCGCACCCTCATGATTTAATGCCAATCCGACAGCCATACCAACAAGGATTCCTCCTAGAATGGCTCCTAAGAATAATCCACCTATATTTCCTAAAACGGGAATTGATTCAAAAATATCAATTTTAGGAATAACAGCCATCATTAATGGATTCATAAAAATCACAAATATTGTTTTAACCCCAAACGATTTTCCAAGCACTAAAAATGAAAGTAATAATAATGGAATAGAAATGCATAAAGTCATCGTCGAAACTGAAATACCGGTTACGGTTGATAAAATGATTGCCATTCCAGTAATTCCTCCTGGAGCTAAGCCTGTAAAAATAAAGATCCAATTCACGGCTAATGCACAAAGAATACTTGAAACAGACAACCAAATTAAATCATACAAAAATGATTTTAATGATTGCTTAGATTGAGTTGTACTCATCAATCCATCTTACTCCAATCCAAATTTTTCTGCAGCTTCATCAATTGCCTTACGACATTTTTGAACACCAGCAGTAATTCCATCTGGATCTTTGAATACTCCACTTGATAATACGATAACGTCTGGATTGCATTCGATCAATGGTTCCATATTATTTGCTCTTAAACCACCATCAATTGCCAATTCACACTTAGGATTCTTTTCATCGATCATTTTTCTAGCGCGTTTTAATAAATCGATTACACTACGACGCCATCCCCAGTTATCGTGACCATCTGTTTCATCTACACCATGCGTAACGATGTGTAAACGATCAATATCATAAATAGATTCTTCAACGAATGAAAGAGGAGTATAGCATCCAATAGTTAAACCAACTTTAATTTTTCTTTCACGGCACCAGTTGATGATATAGGCCAATTGTGCTCCAATAAAGTGTTCAGCAGGGATAATTAACATATTTGCTCCTGCATCATAAATTTGATCAATAAACATGATATCCATGCTTTCTGTATAGATATGGCATTCAATTGGTTTATCTGTATAATCTCTCATACCTTTAATGACTTGCCATCCTCCCATAAGCTTCATGTTTCTTAAATCATGCATATCCGCTGCATCTGAGTGAATGTAATCTGCTCCTGCATCCGAAGCTTCTTTAACGATATCTGCAATGTGGCCATAGTCAACGTGTGCTAAACCAGCTGCAATTTTAATGTGTTTCATATTTGTCCTCCTCTAATCTCTTATTGCGAACAAATTATATCGAATGATTTATGAAAAATAAACAAAGCTATTCGTCTATATATGACCACAACAATACGGTAATACATAAACAGAATTTCATTTGTTTCTATTTTTTTTATTCAATATAAAATAAAAAGTTCGAATCCAATGATCCAAACTTTTTTACTTATTCAACAATTTCTTTGATTTTTTTTCAATATGCTTTGCATCCAAACCATAATAATCTAATAGATCTTTCGATTTTCCACTTCTTCCAAACGTATCAATTCTTCTTCATTCTGCCTTGCATACATCTAAACTACTTTGATACATACTCTCTTGCCAGAAAATGCAATTCCAAATTTTAATACTTTATGAATTCCTTCATCCCTCATTCCAGAATCATACTTCTTTCTATCTATCTGACTTACAGCCTCATTCGCTAAAACCGCCAAATTTTCTTCACTCAATCCTTTTTTCCATTTCAATTCCATAATTATTCCAGGATACCTATCATCTCTGGGCGTTAAGGCAATGTCAAATCTTCCATTTCCAGATTCTCTATTTGATTTAATTTTGTACTGAGTATCCATCGTTGCAATCAAACCTAGTATTAAACCATGATAAAATGATTCCCCAACTGTATCATAGAAACTAATCGCTTTATCCATATATTCTTCAATCGCATTTTCCAACTTTACACAATCATTCATAAACAAGCTTTCTGCTATTCTATTCGCAGTCGTTCTTGACATTGCACCAATCTGAATTAAGTGAGATAAAACCTCATTTTTATATACAGATGCAATCTCTTTATTCGGAATAGACACTTGACACAAATAAGATCCATCCGCCTGTAATTTTTTAATAGTTGTTTTCAAATAACCTGCCACCAATAATAAACTATAAATATTACCCGGATCATCCGTAAGTGAACGGTATACAACATTTTGATCAATTCTAGCCAAAACTTCATCCCCAAGAATTAGAGAATAAAGTTTTTCTGTAATACCCTCATCCGCAACTTTTAAAACATCTTCGAGAATCTCGTTTTTTCCCGTATTCGCCCAATACGCCTGCGGAATACACCCCTTAGAAACATAATTGATTACAGACCACGGATTATATATCTCTTCATTTCCAAACAAATATCCATCATACCATTCCTTAAGCTCGCTCTCTTTTTCCAAAACTCCATAATAATTTAACATTTCGCTTACTTCTTCATTCGTAAATCCAAAATAACTATCATACGCATCATCCATCACTGAATTCACGGTTAAATTATTTAATCCACTAAAGATACTTTCTTGAGCTATTCTTAAAATCCCTGTTAAAAAGCCATAAGAAAGATTTTTATTATCTTTAAAAGCACCGGAAAAGAAATTTCTCATAAAACCAATAATTTCATCATAGAAATCCTTAGAATAACCTTCCTGTATCGGAGTATCATATTCATCAACAATAATGATTGGAGCTTTATCATAATGTGATGAAAGCATTTTAGATAACTTTTCAAGTGAAGAAGACAATTCCACGTCACTTTCTGTTGCACTTAATACTTTATTAAAATATTCCTTCTCATAATCTGAAATTTTATCACTGCTTAACAATTCTTGATGCCTTCCATACTCTTCTTGAAGGAGCGATTTTATTTTTTCAACAGTATCCTGCCAAGAATTGAATTTAACATCCTTAAAAGTAAGAAATATCACAGGATACTTGCCTTGATGCATTCGATAAATTTCCCCACACTTCCAAATAGCCTTGTCTTTAAAATACTTAGACGTATCCTCATCTGTCTTTTCAAAATACACTCTTAGCATATCCATATTCAATGTTTTTCCAAATCTTCTTGGCCTAGTGAATAATGAGACCAATGGCTTTTGATCTAAAAATTCCTTGATCAACATCGTTTTATCTACATAATAATAATCCGATTGAGCACGAACATAATCCGAAATACCAATTGGCAAAGGTTTTCTATCTGGATTCATCCTTTTTTTACAGTATTCACCAGACGAAATTCTTCCATCCTCCGGTTTTATTACATCATCTGGAATCTCCCAATTTTTTCCATTCTTTACAGCACCTGGAATTCGCCCCGACTGACATAAATTTGAAACAGCACGAACACTAACATTCCAAATCGAAGCCATTTCTTTGCATGTTTTCATCATTCACACCACCAATCTTACTTTTATTATACTTATTATTCGGAAATAAATCTATTTTTTCGGTATATTATTCGGAATAATATCATTTTATAATGACATTATTCTTCAAAAAAAGAGTAGAACGAATCCTACTCTATACATAGTTGGCTTAGAATAATAATTGTAATCCCATTACGATGACCCACATATAAGCACAAGTCTTAGGAATCATTAATAAACCAACCATTGGTTTTGTCTTAGACCACAATGTAACGGGGATGTAGCAACCAAATGAAATGATGATTGCAGCCACCATACGACTCAAGTGTAAATCATACATGTTTTCTGAAATCGCATATAGAATAATAACACCAATTCCTGTTACGGCAAATACGGCATTACGAATAATAGACAACTTCATATTTCCTTCTTCTGAAGTCCAGTTGTTTTGAGGCAAGAAACATACCACAATACGAATAATCGCAGATACCCAGATCATTGCTTCCACCCAAACTGGTGCAGTCAATGTTGGAAATGTGAATTTCCAGATAAACAATAATATAATATAGAAGACTGTCATTGTGATAGAAGATACCTGCAATCCTATTCCCAATTGTCTTTTAATCTTATCATTTGTTCCATAAACAGCTCTTTTAATACGAGGCACCAAGTGGAATGCATCTCCACCACACAAAGTTAAAGTTAATACTCCATATAATATAAACAATGGATTTCCTTTCGAATATACAAAGAATAAGATTCCGGCAATTAAGTCAAAAATCAAGTAGCAAGCATCAAAAACAACTTCCATTAAATCTGGCATTTTTGGTTTATAGTTATTTTTGCTCATTTGAAATCATCCTTTCTGCATTGTTATATACCTTTTGGAATATATGCATAAACACTTTGATTTCTTCTTCACTAAGACCCTCAAACATATCTTGGGCAAACTCTTTTTGTGCCCATTTTCCATCTTCTATTACTTCATTGGCCAATTGAAGCAAATGAATAGTGACACGCTTTTTATTTGTTGGATCCACTCTTCTTTCAATCAAACCACGATTCTCTAAAACCTTTAGTGAAGTTGAAACATGAGATTTCGTAGATTTACGAATACGAACAATATCTGCCGCAGTATTGTATTCAGGATTGTTGTAAATAAACATCAATATATCATATTCCATCTGTCTTAATTGATATTTTTCACAAACCCCCGACATCTTCATCTCATAATATCTTGTTATCGTTTTATGTTCATCCCAAAAGTGCATACACGTTCTCCTTATTGTTCTATTTAGAACGATTACATTCTATAGTGCTCCACTAGGTTTGTCAACATGCAAACAATAAAGCATAACAATGATCAGGCAACTTTTCATTGACACGCTCCACAAAAAAGTAATACTCTTGATATAACGAAAGGAATTTGGTTATGCAAAAATCAAAGCCTAGCTTACAAACAATCAAAAACATTTTCTATATATTAATGGTCGCAATTTTAGGATGGTTTCTTTGCATGCAACTATTTGGTGCCAACGAACAAGACTATAATACGCAACCTGAATCAACGATCTATTCCGGTACATTTTATTGGAAAAAAGCGGATGGCTCGAAGCAAAAAATAGATATTCCTGGAACATATGATGTAAAGCCAGGACAGACGATGGTCATCACTACAACACTTCCTAAAAATTATGATGAAACCTCTCTAGCAATTCGTTCTTCTTTGCAGGATGTTAAATTCTATATTGGAAATAAACTTCGTACACAATATTCTACAAAAAACACAAGAATGGCCGGTAAAAATTCAGCAAGCCGTTATATCTTCTGCCCTACATCTTATAAGGATGCAGGTAAACAACTACGCATTGAATTAACAACCTACACCTCTAACTATTCAGGCATTGTCAATGAAGTGTATTGTGGAAATCAAGTGGATATCTGGCAATTCATATACAATCAATATGGTCTCTCTACTTATATTGCCATCTTTATATTATTTGCCGGCATCACATCCATTCTATTTGGGATTGCCCTAAGATTTGTCTATCACGCAAACTTTGATATGGAATACTTTGGATGGTGTATGGTCATGGAAGCTGTCTGGATGTTAGGAGAGTCCAAAATTCGCCAGATTCTAGTTCCGAATGCATCCGCATTAGCTTCCTTATGCTTTGTGATGATTATGTTAAGTCCATTACCCATTCTGTTTTATGCAGACAACATTCAAAACGGCAAGCATCGTAAGCTTTATCAAACCATTGGATGCATCGTACTTATAAACTTTACACTCTGTTCCATTCTTTATTTAGCTAAAATCAAAGACTATATTGAAACTCTCCCGATTGGGCAGCTTCTACTTTTCTTTGTATTTATAATGGTATTGGTCCATCTATGCCAATATATACATTCAAATGTTAAAAACTATACAGACTACCTTTTGTTGATTGGACTATTTTTAGTTCTAATCTGCGTTGCGATTGAATCTGCATCTGTTTATTTTGTATCCATGGTTTCCGGCATCTTTATTGGTATCGGCATGATTATATTGTTATTGACTAATATTGTACGTACAATTTATAAGATCCAACAAGTAGAAGAGGTTCGTCATCAGAAAGAACTTGAAAATGTTCAAAGACAAATCGAAAAAGTAACACTTCAAATGATGCAGACACTCTCTACAACAATTGAAGCAAAAGATGAATATACACGCGGCCACTCAAGGCGTGTTGCCCAATATGCTGCATTGATTGCTGAACATTTAGGTTGGACAAAGGATGAAGTGCAAAATATAAAAAACTGTGCTTATTTACACGATATCGGTAAAATTGGTATTCCAGACCAGATTCTAAATAAGCCAGGAAACTTGACTGAAGAAGAAATTCATTTGATTCAGCAGCATCCTGTCATTGGTGCTGACATCTTAAAGGATGTCACCATCATTCCACATTTAGTAAAAGTCACAAGAAGTCATCATGAAAACTATGATGGAACCGGTTATCCAGATGGACTAAAAGGAAAGGATATTCCGATTGAAGCTCGTATAATGACTATAGCCGATAGTTATGATGCCATGAATTCAAAAAGAATCTATCGCAATGCGCTAAGTTTCGAACAAATCCATCATGAAATCGAAAATAAGGCAGGCACTCAATTTGATCCTGACATTACAAAAATCTTCCTTAAACTTATGGATGACGGATCTTTATTTAGTTTAGAACATGAAACCATTCCAGCTCATGAAAACACAATCAATAAGTTTATATCCGATGTAGTAACAACTATAAAAGAACAAGAAGACACAAATCAACATGATTATCTAACAGGTCTTCCCGTACGTAATATAGGACAAAAACTCATTGCGAGTGCAATGCAAAATACGGATGGATGCCTTATCTTCTTAGATATGGATAACCTCAAGAAAATTAATGACATCTATGGACATAAAGCAGGTGACAGAGCCTTAAAAAGTTTAGGAAATCTTTTGCTGCACCTGCCAACAAATAAAATTGCCTGCCGTATGGGAGGAGATGAATTTCTTCTATTCTTGCCTGAAATTCGTTCTGAGCAAGCAGAAACGACTGTATCTAGCTTAATCCAGCAATTCCAAGAAATCGTACAAAGCGATAGTGAAATTCATTTTGCAGCTCTTTCCGCAGGAATGTTGATGTGCACTACAAATGACACTTTTGCGGATGCCTATTCAAAAGTAGATAAAGCACTCTACTATGTTAAGCAAAATGGAAAGAACAACTATTCTTTCTACAATCAAATTCATTATGCGAATGCAACAACCCATATGCCAGACTTAAAACAAGTTGCCCAATCATTGCATACAAGTGGAAGCTATACTGGTGCTTTGAATTTAGAATATCGCGAATTCACACGACAATATGAATACATCCATCAATTGATGATTCGCAATCAATGGAACTGTTATCTTGTCATGATCACAATGGAAACTGTGCAAGATACATTGCCATACATAGAAGAAATCGAAGAAGCATTGAGCCATATGGACGAAGCCATCCGCAACAACATACGTAAAGTGGATGTCTGTACACGCTACAGTGCTATGCAGTATCTAATTATTCTATCCCAGCCTATGGAAACACAAATTCCAAACATTATGGCACGCATCTTTATGCAGTATTATAAACTACAAGATAGCCAGCACTTTGCACCTACATATGAATATATTGTAATGAAAGATTAAAGAAGATTGACCAAGCATCAATCTTCTTTTCTTCCTTATTCTCCCAGTTCATCCAACATATCATCTACACCATCACGATAGCTTTCATCATTATCGTAACGATTCTCATCATAATCACCAGAATACGCATCATCACTTCCTTCATCATAGGATGAAGACGAAGAAGATGATGATGAGCTTGAACTTTGCCCCTCTTTCTTTTTACGTTTTTCTTCCCTCGCCTTAAACTCATTCTGTTCGGCACGACGCCTACTCTCAATACGATACTGCTCCTGTGCAGCTTCCCACTCTGCCTCTTCCTTTTTCAAAGACATATAACCATATCCAAATAGAAGTCCAATTATAATCAAGAAAACAATTCCACCCTTACCACTTGATGTCTTCTCCTGTTTAATAGCTACAGAAGATCTACTTTGATTTGCCTTTCTAGTAGATTGACTCACATGTTCACTACGAATCTTTTGGGATTGTACTTTAACCATTTTAGAGGGCTCAACCACCATTTTATTATGTATATCAAGTAATCTTCTAAATATAAAATGAGCTAACCAATTAATAAAAGCATCCTCAAATTCAATACTCATACATGTTAATACACTAAGAAACTCAAGCACAGCTTCATCGATTAATGATGAATCGAAACAAGGATTTTCACGTAACATTATACGAATTTCATCCTCAGATTTACCATCATAATTACGAATTAGTTCATCATCACTCATATCCATTATTTTCTTAACGCCATTGCCTACAATCTTCTTACGAGTTTCTATATCCAATTTATTAGATTTCCTTCTTTCTGTTTTTGTAGGTATCTTAGACACTTTTGGTAACTTTGTTTCCTTCTTCTCAAAAACAGGTACATCCATACCATACTGCTGCATTACATCTATTAATTCTTTAGTCAATAACCCCTTCTTGTCTGCTTCAATATAAATCTCTTCATATATCGGACAAAGACTACAAACTTCTATAAACTTATCTTCCTTTAATAAAGAATCTACAGATTCCATAAAACCATACGAACTATATTCCTTAATACACTCTTCACAAATAGCCGCATAGAAATGCCTTAAATAAACAGGCATAAATATAGAAGTATAGAAATCATTTTCTTCACATTGTTTAGAAACAGCTTCAATATGTTTCTTTACCTTACTAGAATCTAAAATCATGCGATATAAAGTACTCGCCAAAGGATTGCACAATATACCGAAGTTTACATTTAAACAAGACTCGAACATCTTCTCTTTCACTAATTCAACTTCAACTTCCAATTGAGATGTACTTCCCTGCATCATAAGCACTTGAATCTTTTCTAGATTTGCTACATCACGACTTAAATTTGCGGTATTCATATTTGAAAAAGGTAGTTGAATATCCTTATATCCACCACAAACCAAATGATGTTCTACTTGATTTACTAAATCAGAATACTTTTCTTTACACTCATTATAATATTCATACCAATCTAGAAATTCTTTTGAAATTATTATATTTTCCATTCCCGATACCCCTGCATTCTAGCCGCCTCATACAAAGGATGTAGATGTGCTTCTAATTTATGTTTAAACACATCTTCCGTATTTCCTTTGACATACAACTCTTCAACAGCCCAAAGAGATTGAAGATTTTTTGCGTAACACTTCTCAAATAATGTATGAATCGAATCATATTCTACAACGCTCTTATATAAGTCATACTCCATACTCGCCATTTTATTAAAATATAGATTCCATTCAGGTAAGTTATTACTCTTTGAACGATTCACACTCGCATTGCTAGGCACTAAATTCCACACCTCATCATGAGCTACATAAGACCAAGGAATGAAATGATCCACATCAAAGGATGATTCTAATTTATTACCTGTAAATATATCCAGAATTTCTTTATTTGACACTTCAATATGTGCATTCCACAAATCACGCACCCTCTCTAAATGTCTTACACTATTTCTTTCATCATCCAACTTATTTATAATTCCTGGAACTCCCGGATTAATCATTTGAAGAAACTGAATCTTATTATACTGAATCCAGTTTTTAATAATCATATAATTATCCATCAAGAAAGGAAGCCATACATCTTGTAACACGACCATCTTTTGAATCCCTGTTCCATTCTCAATAATATAAGGAAGGCTAACCTCTTGATTCAACATTTGAATATATTCAATACGATACGCATCCCCCTTATCCTTTGTAAGTTCAGATGAAAAGCTACTCAATAATTTATAGGGAACATTCTCCGCTAGTTTTTTCTTATATTCTAAAATCAAAGCATTCTGTTCTTTTAATACACTACGAATTTCATCCGGCTTTGAATTCTCATTCAACAAAGTATTTTGAACTAACACATCTATCGCTCGATTGATCGCATCTCTTCTTTGTCCTTCAATGATTGGCCCCAAAAACAAGTGATACTGCGTAACTGTATACCAAGCTGAAACAATCATCTCATCAAAGATTTCATCAAAAGAAAAGCGTCGTTTTTTCAACATTAAATTCATAATGGCATCTAACCAATAGAATTTGTAACATTGCGTAGGATGCTCCAACATATTTCCAAAGGCACGATAATCTAGTTCTCCAGAATATTCATCCCTTTTTATAAATTCCATATTCATACCCATATTTCTTTCTAAGACTATTATAACCTTTTCGATCTATGATTTCATTTTTATGCTGGTATAATACTAATTAAAGATATGGAGTTTTAATTATGAACTATCAAAATATACAGAACGGTCTATCTACCGCATTTCTAAATAAAAATATATCTTCCAATACCTTATATCGACCTCAATTTATTTCGAACGACTATAAGAATGGAAAAAAAGTATTAAGTACAATTGAAGATGAATTATTACACTGCGATTCCTTTCTAATCAGTGTCGCCTTTATCACCATGGGAGGTATTACCCCCTTGCTTCAAACCCTTCGTACTTTAGAAGATAAAGGCATCAAAGGAAAGATTCTAACAACCGATTATCTAGCTTTTAGCGATCCTAAAGCACTAGATAAACTCGCCACATTTTCTAATATTGAACTTAAGATGTATCTAGTACCCGACTCAAAAAATGGTTTTCATACTAAAGGATATATCTTTCAATCCGATGAAATCTATAAGATTCTTATTGGTTCTAGTAATATGACAAATACAGCACTTACCACAAATCGTGAATGGAATACGAAAATTGTTTCTACTAAATCCGGTGAGTTTGTATCTGAAATGCTTGAGGAATTTGATAGTCTCTGGAATCATTCGAATACACATTCTTACAATGAATTTATCGGTGCTTATCGAGTGCATTATGAAGAATACAAGAAAGTCAAACAAAAAGAAAAAATCGAACTTCCTTCTAAACAACTCATTCCGAATTCTATGCAGCAAGCCTTTATTTCAAGTCTTAGAAACATACGTAATTTGAATGAATCCAAAGCTCTTCTAATCAGTGCAACGGGAACAGGAAAAACATACGCCTCTGCATTTGCACTTCAAGATCAAAATCCAAAAAGAGCCTTATTCCTTGTTCATAGAGAACAAATTGCCAAACAAGCTCTTCAAAGCTATAAAAATGTATTTGGCAATACAAAAACATTCGGTCTATTATCTGGAAATAGTAAAGATACTAATGTAGACTACTTGTTCGCAACTATGCAAACCATGTCTAAAAAAGAAGTGTATTCTAGTTTTGCCCCTGATACATTTGACACCATCATTATTGATGAAGCCCATCGCATTGGTGCAAAAAGCTACCAGGAAATCATGGACTACTTTAAACCAAAATTTTGGCTAGGCATGTCGGCAAGCCCAGAAAGAACAGATGACTTTGATGTCTATGCCGCCTTCGACCATAATATTGCCTATGAAATACGTCTTCAACAAGCTCTCGAAGAAAACCTATTATGCCCATTCCATTATTTTGGGATTACCGATTTATTAACAAATGGAAATGAAACGGATTTTACGGACTTTAACTATTTAACATCCAACCAAAGAGTCGACTATATTATCGAACAAACCAATTACTACGGTTATAGTGGAGAACGAGTCAAGGGACTTATGTTTTGCAGTTCTAAAAAAGAAGCAGCTGCCCTTAGTGAAAGACTAAATCTAAGAGGCTATCGAACACTTGCCCTAAGTGGCGAGGATTCTCAAGAAAAAAGAGAAGATGCGATTGATCGATTAGTATCCAACACACGAAATGACTATCTACAATACATATTAACAGTGGATATTTTTAATGAAGGTGTGGATATTCCAGAAATTAATCAAGTTGTCCTTTTAAGGCCCACACAATCTCCTATTGTCTTTGTGCAACAATTAGGTCGAGGCCTAAGAAAATCACAAGACAAAGAATACGTTGTCATTCTAGACTTCATTGGAAATTACAAGAATAACTTTATGATACCAATTGCCCTATCTGGAGATCGTTCTTACAACAAAGATAACATCAGACGTTACGTGATGGAAGGAGAAAGAATCATTCCGGGATCAAGTACAATACACTTTGATGAAATCAGTAAGAAACAAATCTTCGCATCCATTGATACAGCTAACTTTGCGGACATCAAACTCATTAAGGACAGCTATAAAAATCTGAAAAATAAACTTGGAAAAATCCCAACCCTTATGGATTTTGAAAACTATGGCGAAATAAATGTACAAAGAATCTTCGACAATAAATCATTAGGATCTTACTATGCTTTTTTAAAGAAATATGAAAAGGATTATAAGATCAGGTTGAATGAACTTGAAGAAAGCTTTATTAAATTCATTTGTACAAAACTTGCCAATGGAAAAAGAAAAACAGAACTTGAAGTATTAAATGATTTAATCAATAATCAAGATTATATTTTTCCAAATAATCTATCCCAAACAAATATCATGAACATCTTCACCAATGAATTCCCTACTGGTTCTGGAAAGAATACATTTAAAGATTGTATTTTTATGGAAGATAAGAAGATTTCTAAATCATTTAAAACATGTTTAGAAAACAATGATTTTAAATCCATGTTGAAAGAAATCATTGAATATGGGTTAGACCATTACAACAAATATTATAAGAACACGTATAAAGATACAAACTTTGTACTCTACCAAAAATATACATATGAAGATGCCTGTCGCCTGTTAAATTGGCAACACAATGAAGTTCCATTAAATATTGGCGGATACAAATATGATCAAACAACCAAAACATTCCCTGTCTTTATCAATTATGACAAGGCAAATGATATTCAAGATACAATCAAATATGAAGATCATTTTATCAATGAAAGTCAATTGATTGCGATATCCAAATCAGGAAGAACCACAAGCAGTGATGACGTACAAAACTTCTTGTACGCCAAAGAAAGAGGCATTGAAATCCATTTGTTTGTGAGAAAAAATAAAGATGATAAGACAAGTAAAGAATTCTATTATTTAGGCAATATGAAAGCAGAAATAGACAAGGCCAAACAGTTCATGATGCCAAACACACAAAAAACAGCCGTCGAAATCTTATGGCAACTAGATACACCCGTAAGAGAAGACATTTATCGATATATCGTAGAGGAGTGATTTTTTGAAAACAATACACGTAGTAGCCGCCATTATCAAAGATGGAAATAAAATATTCGCCACTCAAAGAGGCTATGGCGAATTTAAAGACGGATGGGAATTTCCAGGAGGAAAAGTAGAACCTAATGAAACAAGTAAACAAGCCATTGTTCGAGAAATTAAAGAAGAATTAGATACAACTATTCAAGTAGAAGAATATTTTGATACAGTCGAATACGACTATCCAAACTTCCACCTATCGATGGAATGTTTCATTTGTACAATACTTGAAGGTAAGCTAACTCTATTAGAACACGAATCCGCTAAGTGGCTTACTAAAGAAACATTAGATTCAGTAGATTGGCTACCTGCAGATCTAGGATTAATAACAAAATTAAAAGAAGTATTATAATCCCATACAACATTTTAAAGGACAAGAAAATGAGCATTTTACCTTTACATAAAAGACAAATGCTCATTTTTATTTTATCCAACTGTCAAATAATCAACAAATTTACAGAAATTAATAATGTTTTCACATTGAAGTTTTATAATTAGAATTGGCTACTTGATGTGGTTGGTGGTTACCTCTTGTTAAGGAGATTTGAAGCCTTGAATCTTGAGTTCCAGGTAAGTAGATCTTTCTATTTTTTTACAGGAGGAAAGCTTATGTATATATATCTACATATTGATGTTGCTTTTGTGTTGTTTGCCGTGGTAGAAATACTAAAAGTAACATTAATTATTATAGAAAAATGCAAAAAGCACTAATCACCACTGACAATGGACATAGATTAGTGCTTCAGCATTAATTTTATTTCAGAGTAACCACTGCTTTTCCAGTAGTCGTTCTCTATATGTATTATACAAAGAAACCAAATGTATTTCCACAAGAAAAGCTTAAAATCCCACACAACATTTTATTAATATTAAAAACACTTGTATTCACTTTATATAAAGCTAATATTAAGATTTTTATGTGATTCAACTGCCAAAAAAAAGAATAATTCAAACGAACTATCCTTTCTTTGGTTGAATCCAATATACACTTTCTGCAATACGAACTTTCAAACCATCCATTATCATTTCTTTTTGTTGAAAGTTTGCCAAAACATTCAAGCGATTCCAAAAAGTTCTTTCGCAAATGGATTTACCATCAATAAAACATTCCATTTTACTTCTCCCTCGAGGACTATCATAGAATATTCTGAATCCGCTTACAAGTCTTGACTTTTTTTATTTTTATGATTCTCTATTTCACTGAAATAACTGTGTAACCTGCATTTATCACGGCATCACTCAACATTTGATCAGTAACATCATCTGTACAATTTAATGTAGCTGTTTTTTCATCTAAACTAACCTCCACATCACTGACACCTTCTACTTTACTTAGAGCATCCTTTACATGTGCCACACAATGCATACACATCATACCATCTACGGTTACTACTTTTTTCATTTTCTTTTCCTCCTTATATTCAACAGGAATATAACCTGCATCTTTAACGGCCTGCTTTAAAGCCACCTTATTTACTTGTTGTACATACTCAATATCGGCCTTACCCAAATTATAATCCACACGCGCTTCTTTTACATTCGGAACCTTCATTAAAGCATCTTTAACCAACCATGCACAATGCCCACAAGACATACCATCAATCTGCATTGTGTAGGTTTCTACTTCTTCGCTTTGAATCCTTGGCTTAAAGAAACGAAGTCTTAATGCATTTGTGACAACACAAACACTACTCAAAGACATACATGCAGAACCAATCATTGGTGATAATCTTAGTCCCAATGCAGGATACAATAAACCTGCCGCCACTGGAATTCCTAGAATGTTGTAGAAGAATGCCCAGAATAAGTTCATCTTGATATTTTTGATAACATCACTCGATAAATCCATCGCTGTTACAACATCCAATAAAGAACTCTTCATTAAGATCACATCGGCACTATCCAAGGCAATATCGGTTCCAGCACCAATCGCAACACCGATATCTGCACGCATTAAAGCAGGCGCATCATTGATACCATCACCAACCATCATAACCTTCTTACCTTGTTCTTGAAGCTTACGAATCACACTCTCTTTATCTTGTGGCAATACATCACTGATGACTTCATCCACACTTAAAGATTTTCCAATCGCATTGGCCGTTTTTTGATTATCCCCTGTCAACATGACCACATGTATATTTTTCTTTTTAAACTGCTCCAAAGCCACCTTGCTTGTACTGCGAATTGTATCTGCTACACAAATTAAACCAATCACAGAATGATCTTCCACAAAAATCATTGGTGTTTGACCTAAACTTGCATAAGAATCTAAATCCGATAAAACAGTTTGATTTAAAATCACATTATTTTCTTCCAGAAATCTTTTATTGCCCGCCAAGTACATATGTCCATTTATACTTGCCTGAACACCACGACCTGAAATATTCATAAAGTTTTCATACTGTTGAACTTTTATATTTTTTTCTTTCGCATACGTCACAATAGCCTGACCCAAAGGATGTAAAGAACCGCTCTCTAAGCTAGCCGCAATGGAAACAAAATCATTTACACTTATATTTTTATATACCTTGATACCTTGAACACTTGGCTTACCTGAAGTAATCGTACCCGTCTTATCCAGTACAATTGTATCAATCGAATGCAACTGCTCTAAAATGGCAGCCGACTTAATTAAGATACCATTTTCTGCAGCCTTACCAGTACCCACCATAATTGCGACAGGCGTAGCTAAACCTAAAGCACAAGGGCAAGAAATCACAAGTACACTAATCGCATTGGAAAGCGCAAACTGAACTGTTTGACCACTAACGAACCATGCAAGTCCAGTAATTAAAGCAATTAGAATAACTACTGGAACAAAAATACCACTTACCTTATCTGCCAATCTTGCGATGGGTGCTTTTGAATTTCCAGCATCATCTACCAATTGAATGATCTTCGCTAGAGTTGTATCCTCCCCAACTTTTTCAGCCTCAAACTGAAAACTTCCATTCTCATTCATTGTAGCCGATATGACCGAATCCCCGACATTCTTTTCTACCGGAAGACTCTCTCCTGTAATCGCCGACTGATCCACATAGCCTGTACCTGAAATGACTTTTCCATCCACAGGAATTCTTTGTCCTGGACGAATCACAACAATATCGTGAATTCGAATACTTTCACTCGACACAACAATTTCTTTGCCATCCCTTAAAATTGTCGCATTTTTAGGTGCCAGATCCACCAACTTATCTAAGGCATCACTCGTTTTCGCCTTGGATCTAGACTCCAGATACTTTCCAACACTCACTAAAGTCACAATCGTTGCAGCGGATTCAAAATATAAAGAGTGCATCGCCATATGTGCCATTTCAATGTCTTGCATACCAAAATAATAGGCCATTTGATAAATACCTACCAAACCATATACGAGACTTGCACCTGAACCAATCGCAACCAAAGAATCCATATTTGGAGCCTTATTAATCAAAGCCTTAAAACCTGTAATAAAGAAATGTCTTTGAATAAACAAAATACATAGACAAAGAATCAACTGTGTTAGAGCCGAAACCATCATCCATTCCATGCCCTCTAAAATAGGAAGACCTACCATAGGTCCCATCGCAATCAAAAGTAATGGAATCAACAAAATTAAACTAAATACTAATCTTTGTTTGGCTTTTTTTTGATCCAATTCCACTCGATCCTGTCGATTCTGCCATTCCTTACGAAAACCAGACTGCTCATTTTGACTAGCGCCATGCACACTTGCACCATAACCAATTTGGTTGACCACATCACAAATTGTTTGTTCATTCACCTTGCTTTCATCAAACTCAACCTTCATCGAATTCGACAATAAAGAAACATCACAATGATGAACCCCATCCAACTTACTCACAACTCTTGTCACATTGGCCTGACAAGCCGCACATGTCATACCTGTCACATCAAATTTTTCTTCCATTAAAACCACCTACTTTAATTTCTTTACTAAATCCATAACCTCACTCATGATTTCTGTATTTCCATTTTGCACATCCTCAACCACACACGTATTCAAATGCTCCTGCAAAACAATATATCCAAATGCCTGCAAAGCACTCTCTACAGCCGCTACCTGCACCAAGATATCTCCACAGTAGCGATTCTCCTTCAACATATTCTCAATTCCATTTAATTGCCCTACCATACGATGAAGGCGATTCGTCAATTGCTTGATTTCCTGCTCATCTCTAGGCTGATGTTTTTTATGACAACAATCCTGCATATATATTTCACCTCGTACATAATAATATACCCCCTATAGGTATATTTCAAGCGATATGACTTGTGGCATAATAAAAGAAAGGAAATTACCATATGAAATATAATTATTACGTGTACCTGCCAAGAATTGGAAGTATTCTTGTCATGTTTTTAACGTGCAGTGCACTCTTCTCAAAAGAAATAATATTTAATATCATATACCTCGTTTTTGTCGTGCTACTTAGTCAAATTCTATTTATATATGAAAAGAAACTATTAAAAAACAATGAACCACAATACCAAAAAATTAGTTTTCGCGATTCATTGTTGATGTATCCCATTCTATTAAAAATTGAACTCTTCCTATTTGCGATTGTCAGCCTATTTAGTATATTGATCCTTCTATGCATCAATAAAACCATTATGGCACTCATCACATTTGGAATTATCACAATTATTATTTCACTCTATCTAAACATGCGAAGACACTAGTCTTCCTTTTTTTCTGTCTGACGCAACATACGATAACCAACCCCTACATGTGTCTGAATATATTTTGGGTTAGAAGTATCTGGCTCAATTTTTTTACGTAAAGTTGCCATAAACACTCTTAGACTTGGAGTTTCCGTACCTTGCACACTTCCCCAGACTTCTCCCATAATATAATTATGTGTTAATACCTTATCTGTATTTTTAGCTAAAACACACAATAATTTATATTCAATTGGCGTTAAATGAATCTCATGCCCATTCTCATATACACAACCTTGTGCATAATTAATTGTCAAATCTCCATTTTCATAGACACTTTCATTCACACTTATAGTCTGACTATTATTTAATCTTCGAATCGTCACACGAAGTCTTGCCAACAATTCATCGACTGAAAAAGGTTTTGTCAAATAGTCATCAGCTCCTAAATCTAAAGCTTGTACTTTATCTTGATCCTCACTTCTTGCTGAAACTACAATAATTGGAATATTTGACCATGAACGAACCTTCTTGATTACTTCCAAACCATCCATATCCGGTAAACCTAAATCTAGAAGCATAATATCTGGATTATAAGAAAGAACACTCATGATACCTTGTTTAGCAGTTTTTGCCAAACGAAACTGATAGTTTTCCATTTCTAAAGTCGTCGTAATCAAATTTCCTACCGCAACATCATCTTCAATGACTAAGATCTGAACTTTATTCATACAATTTCACCTCCACTGCTTCCAACAAAAATTTAAAACAAGCCCCATGCGGATTTACATTCTCCACCCATATCTTTCCACCATGCGCTAAGATAATGGATTTACATAAAGATAGACCTAGACCCATGCCACGTCTTGTATCTCCACTATGATTATTTTCTGTATAGAACATTTCAAACAATTGATCTGGATGCAAAACACCATTGCCATCATCTTGAACTTCAATTAATATTTTATCCTCAATTTGTTTTGCTTTTAAAGAAATATTTGAATTTTCAGGCGTATATTTTATCGCATTATTCATTAAATTCACTAAGACTTGAATAATTAAACGCGCATCCATATTGGCCATTAATAAATCATCTTCCAAATTCATACTTATATTATGCTTACGCTTATTGCGTCCTAAATGATGAATCGCCTCTCTAAAAATATCCTCAATCATTTCTGGTTGTAAATTCAACTGCATCGTACCATTTTCAATACGTGTTATAAACAATAAGTTTTCAACCAAATCATACAACCACATCGCATCATTATAAATATCCTGATACAACCCTTTCCTTTTCTCTAATGAGAATGCACTCTCATTTTCCAATAATAAACCCGCATTTCCAGAAATAGATGTTAATGGCGTTCTTAAATCATGTGAAATCATGCGTAATAAATCAGCGCGCAAAGCTTCTTGTTTGGCTTGTTGCTCAATCTTTAAATTTTCTAAACGAATCGTTTCCTTTTCTAATGCCATACCACACTCATCTAATATTGCCACCCATAGATTTTTTTCAAAAGGATCCATTTTATCTTTTAGGACAATGCCCACAACCCCTAATACTTCGTGCGTCCCGTTAACAGGTAAATATAGACATATCGAATCCGAATAAGAACTTGTCGTCTTACCTGCTTCATGTCTATTTTCATACACCCACGCCACAATATTTGTTTCTATAGGACACTGACCCAATAAAATCGGCTCATCATTATGGGGATACAGAATTAAGTCTGTATCCAATAATTTATGTAGTTGTTTTAACATAGAAGTATAAATCGCATTCATATCATTCGCCTTTTGAAGCATTTGACTCATTTCCAATAAGACTTGCGTACGATACACTTGTTTCGCATTCTCAAACGATTGTTTTTTAAGTCTTGTCATTAAAGAACTTGAAGACATGGCCACCACGAACATGACAATATATGTCGTAATATAGTTTGGATCACTCAACAAAGAAAAATAGGGATATGTAAAGAAAAAATTAAAGCACAATACAGAAATCAATGATGCCAATAAACTATAGATATACCCACTTGTCCAAATGGATACAAATACAATTCCTAATATATAAATCATAATGGGCGTCGTAATCAAAAACTGAAAGTGCATAAATCCCTTGCCAATAAGTGTACAAAGAATAAGAATCAAAATCATCTTTAGCATATCTTTTAATGAAAAATTCAAAGAATTAAAGTCAAAATAAAACAAACGACGATAATCCTGCGGATAATTCACAGAATAAACATCAATATCATGCAATTTAAATAGAGCCTGTTTGGCAAGACTCTTTTCTAAAACCACACAACTTACCTGTGAAACATTCACATATTCCACAAGTTGCTGAATCTTATTGTGCCCATAAAGAATTGTTACTTTAGCCCCTTTACTTTCCGCATACTTAATATTTTCACGCAAACAATTCTTTGATGCCACACTCATACTTTCGTCTTTTGGTGTCTGCACATAAACAGCACTTAACGAAACATGATTGTTCTTCGCAATTTGAACTCCTTTTTCAATCACTCTTGAATTATATTTTGAAGTCGATAGACATATTAATACATTAGCCATACGACAAGTATAACACAAGCCCACTAAGAATCAGCCATCTTAACATTGTCTTAACAAAGTGTTAAAATATTTTTATGAAATCTTAATGCAGACTAGTGTAGAATGTGTTGAGATATTAGGATAGGTGGTTATATGTTTAAGAAACGTATAAATCGCATTACACCGGGACAAATGATTATCCTCAGTTTTGCGATTATGATATTTATTGGCGCTTTTTTACTGATGCTTCCATTTTCTACCAATGACGGTAAAGGCGCACCTTTTTTAGATGCACTATTCACTTCAACCAGTGCTTCCTGCGTAACCGGGTTAATTATGCATGATACTTCACAATATTGGTCTCCATTTGGACAGTTCATCATCATAACATTGATTCAAATCGGAGGTATGGGTGTTATCACAATGGCCATCCTACTTTCTGTATTGGGTGGAAAAAAAATTGGATTTAAACAAAGATATTTTATGCAACAATCCATTTCCGCACCAAAACTTGGCGGTATTATTCGAAACACGAAATGGATTCTTAAGGCTACACTATTTATTGAAGCATTCGGTGCCATTTTATTAGGCATCCGCTTTCTACCTCGCTTTGGCCTAGTCAAAGGCATATGGTACTCCATATTCCATTCCATCTCTGCTTTCTGTAATGCTGGATTTGACTTAATGGGAACCCAACAAGCCTATTCATCCTTAACTGGATATAGTGGTGACATTCTTGTATCCAACGTCATCGCAGCACTTATCGTACTTGGTGGTTTAGGCTTCTTTGTCTGGAAAGATGTTGTTCAATACAAACGTCATTTGCACAAATATTCCTTACAATCTAAAGTTGTGCTATTTACGACAGCCACTTTATTAATTATTAGTACACTCTACTTCTACATCAATGACTTTAGCCATTGGAATATGAATTTAGCTGATCAAATCAACGTTTCTATCTTTCAAGCCGTATCCCCAAGAACGGCCGGTTTTAATACAATCGATTTAAACAAAATGAATCAAAGCAGTATCTTATTTATGACACTATTAATGTTGATAGGAGGAAGTCCACAAGGTACAGCCGGGGGTTTTAAAACCACTACACTTGCCGTATTGATTTTAAGTATTCGTGCTGTATTCAATCACAAACAAAATCCTCAATGTTTTGGAAGACGAATCTCTATGGAAACATTAAATAATGCGACTGCTCTATTTATGTTATTTATGGTACTTTTCTTTACAGGTGCCTTCCTAATTTCAGCCTTTGATCAACTTCCAATTCTAGATGCCCTTTTTGAAGCCGCATCAGCGATTGGGACAGTTGGACTAACACTAGGCATCACGCCTACTCTATCAACCGCATCACACTGTATTTTGATCTTCTTGATGTTCTTTGGAAGAGTAGGAGGACTAACACTTCTTCTTGCGATTTCTAAACATCAGGTTGTCGCAAACGCAAATCTGCCACAAGAAAATATCACAATTGGATAATGGAGGAAAACAAATGAAATCTGTATTAATTATTGGAATGGGACGTTTTGGACGTCACATGGCACAAAAGCTATATGATTTAAATCACGAAGTTTTAGCTATTGATAAAAATGAAGCTAAAATCAATAAAGTTCTTTCTTATGTCACAAATGCTCAAATTGGAGATTCTACAGACGAAACTTTCATCGACAGTCTTGGTGTTTCTAACTTTGATTTATGCGTTGTTGCGATTGGAGACGATTTCCAAAGTTCACTTGAAACAACCGCATTATTAAAAGATCATGGGGCAAAGCTTGTTGTCGCAAGAGCCGTACGTGATGTGCATGCCAAATTTTTATTACGTAATGGTGCCGATGAAGTTGTATATCCAGAAAAACAAATTGGTAATTGGGCCGCTGTACGTTTTTCAAGCGATAATATCTTTGACTATGTACAACTTACACCGGAATATTCTATTTATGAAATTTCTGTACCCACATCATGGATTGGTAAATCCATGTTAGAACTTGATATCCGTAGAAAATATCATATCAATATTTTAGCTACTAAACTCAATGGGATTCTAGACCCACTACCAAGTGCTGAACATACTTTCCAGGAATCTGAAAACATTCTAATTCTTGCCCAAAATTCGGACGTACAAAAATTTCTTCACTTTTAATGGAATCTTAACATCACGCCTCATTCTTTAACACCGTTTAAACATTCGAAATTCTACAATATAGGTGTAAGAAAGAGGCGATTATTTATGTTAGGTATTTTAGCTACAGGATCCGTGATCTACATTTCTTTCTTAGTCCCAAAACTTTTAAATCACATCTTAAATATTACACACCATTAATGTATGCCGCGAGCATACCAATTATCCCCATTTCTTTGATACAAATATATTTAGGAAAGGGGATTTTATTATTATGAAAACATGGAAATTAGTCAGTGGAATCATTTCCATTGTATTAAGTGTATTCGTCGTATTCCAAAGTATGATGGCAGGCCTTGCCAATGCACTAGAAGCCAACGAACAATCCAGTGGCAGTGCTGGACTTGTCGTAGCTATATGCATGCTTTGTGGAGGAATTGTATCCATTGTATCTAGAAAAAACAATTCAAAAGGAACCAACATTGCACTTATTATTTTGTTTGGTTTAGCTACATTAACAGGCTTTGTACTTGCAGGAAACTATTCAGACCTGTATATTTGGTCAGCATGGTGCTTGATCAATGCAGTACTTGCCTTCATCTCATTAAGAAAAGGTATCAGAAATTAAAACTGATACCTTTTAAATTATAATAGATCCTTTGTTTTTCGAACCAAGTATAACGGAAGATTTGTAAAATCACCATCCTTACGATACCCACGTTTAGAAAAACGATATGCATGTTGAGGTGCATTATTTGCGACATATGTCTTAAAAGAATTGGCAGATCTATCCTCACCACCCTTTACTTCAATCGGAATAATTTCCATTTTATTTTGAACCACAAAATCAATCTCACCATTTTTATCCGAATAATATCGAGGTTCAACTTCAAATTGTCCTTGAAGTTGTTGTAAAACATAGTTTTCTGTCAACGGTCCTTTAAATTGATAATCTGTTCTCAATAATATCGCACTATTATCCACGCCCGCCATTTGTTTAAGAAGTCCTGTATCAAACACAAACAGTTTAAACTGATTCAATTTATCAAAAGCAGATAATGGATGTTCCATCTTAGACACATTATATACACGATTCAACATACCAGCTGACACAAGCCATTCGATTGCTTCTTCAAAATCTCTAGCTCTAGCCCCTTCACGAACAGCACCATACATAAACTTCTCGTTGGGTTTCGCAAGTTGAGAAACAATACTTCTGAATACCATTAAAATACGTCCACTATTCACTTTTCCATTATGCTTAGAAAAGTCATTTTCATAAACCTCAATCAATTCTCTTTGTATCTTGGATACCATGGCAGGATCTTTATACTTGATCCATGAAGATACACATTCTGGCATACCACCAATAATAAGATAATAATTATAAGCATCTAATAAACGATGATGGAAAATTTGTTCAATAACTTGTTCTTTTTGAATACTTTCATAATATGCATATAACCCAGAATCTATCGCATTTAAAAACTCGTCAAACGTCAATGGATAAATATCTAAAAGATTAACCATACCTACAGGATATGATTTTGGCTTAGCCAATAATGTGCCTAAAAGACTACCTGCCGTTATTACGTGATATTCATTCGCTTTTTCTTTAAAATATTTAAGCGTATTTAATGCTTCAGGACACTCCTGAATTTCATCAAATATAATCAAAGTTTTTTCAGGTTCAATTTTTTCATCACTGATCATAGAAAGAAGTTCGATAATACGATTTGGATTTTTATTAGTTTCAAAAATAGATTTTAGTTCATCCTCCTCATCAAAGTTAAAATAAACATAATTATCATAATAATTCTGACCAAATTCTTTCATCAACCAAGTCTTACCAACCTGTCTTGCGCCTCTTAATACCATAGGTTTTCTCTCAGGACTATTTTTCCATTGAACTAGCTTTAAAATCGCATTTCGCTTCATGAAACCACCTCTCGAATTTAAGTTAACACATTTTTCCGTGATTTTCTATACCTATTTAACACATTTTTACGGACTTTTTATAATTGTTTTAACACATTTTTCTGTAATTTTAGATACCTTTTTTACACATTTTTCCTAAAGCATAAAAAAAGACAGCATTTAAGCTGCCTATCTTACCATATCACGAGTGATGTCTTTTAAACTTTTAACCCCACACATCTCCATAGTATCTTGAAGTTCACTACCAAGTTTGTCCACTAAGACTTGAATACCTTCTTCTTTTGCTCCATAGATCGCATTCACAAATGGACGAGCTACAATGACAGCATCTGCTCCCATTGCCAAAGCCTTAAAGATATCGACACCATTACGAAGTCCACCATCCACAAAGATCTTCATACTGCCATCTACAGCCTTAACAATTTCTTCAAGCACTTCAGCTGTTGCAGGAGTCTGATCTTGAACTCGACCACCATGATTTGAAACCACAATAGCACTAGCTCCTGCTTCTTTTGCCTTTAAAGCACCCTTGACAGTCATAACACCCTTCACAATAAATGGTACAGGTGTATTCGAGATAATTTTCTTTAACTGTTCTGTATTCATTCTTCCTGCAGGAGGTTGACACCCTTTTAAAAATGGAAGACCCGCCGCATCTACATCCATAGCTACCGCAAAAGCACCACTATTTAATGCTAGTTCAAGCTTTTCCAAATATGTTTCTAAACTCCAAGGCTTAACAGTAGGAATCGCAAGTCCATTATTTTCTTTAATAATACGCGTCGCATTGATCATAATATTAGGATCTTTTCCATCTCCTGTAAAAGCACAAATACCTGCACCGATACAACCTCTGACTAAAATATCATTATAGCTGTTGTCATCATATGCATCTGAATAGTGCATACCTACAGCTCCTACAGGGCCTGCAAAAATCGGATATTTAAATGTATGACCAAATAGTTCTAATTCTGTACTTACTGGCTCATTATCTGTAATTGTATCCATATTCACACGAATGTGTTTCCAAGCATCATAATTACGCATCGCAACATCCCCAATCCCTTTAGCTCCAGGTCCAGGCACTGTATTACGACATGCTCTTCCATCACATACAGGACATGATTTACATAACTTTGTCCCCATCACTTCACGACTTTTTTCCATCAATTCCATATAATTCATAATCATTCCTCCATTACATTTGCTATAACAAGACCTAATATTCCGGCTACCAGTTTCACAACCACAAACCAAGTCACACTTGTTGGATTGACTCCGGCAATAAAACCGAGTTGTCCACCAAACACAAAGGCTCCACTTAGTGAAAAGGCTGCATTTAAAATTTTACCCTTCCTATTCATTTTACTAAATAATGGTAACATCGCAATGCTTGTTCCAAAAGATAAGATAATTCCCATGACCGAATACTTATCAACATTTAATAATTGTCCAATTCTTTCAATCTGGCTCGAAAACTTTCTTAATACAATTTCACAAAACACCAAAGAACCACACACAATAATACTCATTTGAAATACAATGCGTAATGCTTCATTGATTAATGTCGCATTTGTGAAGTTCATATTGAAAAAGAAGGTTAGACAAACTAGGAAAAAGAAAATATAGCCTACGATTTGTACTAACTTAGAAAATACGGTTAATACCACAATTAATGTTTTAAATGAAATAAAAAATAAACCAATCAAAATTGCACAAATAAGAATTACGGGTAAAAACACAATCAAAAAATGATCAACATGCAATAAAAAGCCACAACCAATAAGAATAGGTAATAAACCTAAAATACCATACACAACTCCCTTTAAATAGTGACTCAAATCATCTGTATCCAGTTCATTTAAAAAGATTGGCAATTGAAAACTAATCAAGCATCCTAATGTGGATGTTAATAATACACCACAGAAAATCAAGATATTATCTGCATGTGTCATCGACTCTATAATGGAATATCCACCAAGATCTGGCGCCAACAAGCTTGAAATAATCATTTCTTTATTTTTGAAAAGCGTCGCATGACCATTTAAAAAGGCAATCGCTATACAATAAAAACCCCCAACACTCATCATAAAATCGCCCATCGTTATAATGCCTCGATCAAAAGAAGTGGCTAGTCCAAGTCGATTTTTAAACATCTTGTCAAATAAGCCAAAAGCGGCAAAGCATAATAAAATAAAAATAATCGGATTCATGCATTCATTCTATTATAATAATGAAAAAAAGTCGAAGAGAATTTCTTCGACTAATGTGCATTACTTGCCGCAACTTTTACTCTAGACCACAAATCTGCAATGATCTTACGTGTAGTTTCATCATATTGGAATACTTCATCTTTATCGTAACCAGCACGAGGTGTATATGCATTGATACCATCATAATCTCCGCCTTTGCCACCAAGTTCTTCCATAACTTCTTTATTTGGTGAAGTATATCCAACATAACTCGAATTATCCATAGCTGCATCATAACTTGTGATATAACGAATAAACTCATTCGCAAGCTTAGGATTCTTCGCATTCTTAGGAATAACCATCGCATCTGACCATAAGTTTGTTCCACTCTTTGGCATATAGAATCCCATATTTTCATTTTCTGACATGACATAAGCCGCATCTCCAGAATAAATCAATCCTAAAGCTTTTCTAGCCTGTGCCATATTATCAATAATTTCATCTGTTACAATTTCTGGATCCATTGTCTGAACACATTGAATCAACCAGTTGTATGCAGCATTCAATTCATCCTCACTCGTTGTATTCATAGAGTATCCCAATGCTTTTAAAGCCATCATAAATGAATCTCTTTCAGAATCATATAGATAGATATCTCCTTTAAATTTCTGATCTAAGAAAATATCCCATCCATCTTTTTCCAAATCCTCTTTGGATACCTTTGTCTTGTCATATACAATACCAACAGTACCCCAGAAATAAGGAATTGAATATTCATTCTTTGGATCATAAGGAAGTCCCTTGATTGCATCTGCCAATTCACCTAAACATTCTTTACGAGTTTCAGGTTCTAGTTTTTGAAGCATATTTTCCTGCGTCATTCTTTGAATCATATAGTCACTTGGAACTAATACATCATACGCATCTCCATTGGCAACTTTAATATACATCTGTTCATTTGAATCAAAGTTATCCATTACGACCTTAGCCCCTGTCAATTCTTCAAATCCAGAAATGATATTCTCACCTGTATATTCACCCCAGTTATATACATGTAAAGTCTGTCCTGCATATGGCTGACTACCAGCTGATTTATTCAAGCCAAATAAAGAAGCTACTAAACCAAGAACTACCACACCTGCAACAGCCCATTTCCAAGGTTTATTTTGTTGAGATGGATTTGTCTTCTTACGAATGATTGGCAAGACATTTACAATTGTCAATGTGATTGTGATCAACAATACAACTAAAGTACTAATCGCATTTACACTTGGATTGATACGTTTAGACATTGTATACACCATAATACTTAAGTTCTTCACACCTTGACCTGTGACAAAATATGAAATTACGAAATCATCAAATGACATTGTGAACGCAATCAAAGCACCCGAAACAATACCAGGCATAATTTGTGGCACAATAACCTTTACCAAAGCCTGCCAAGGCGTAGCACCTAAATCCATTGCCGCATCCGCCAAGTTTGGATCTAACGATTTAATTTTAGGCATAATACTCAAAATAACATATGGAATACAGAATGCAATATGTGCTAATAATAATGTCACAAATCCCTTTTCAATCTGGAATGTGATAAATAGAAGCATCAATCCAATGGCTGTAACGATTTCTGGGTTCATGATTGGAAAATCATTGACCTGACTTACAAAGGCACGCAATACTTTCTTTGATTTTGATAATCCAATCGCCGTAATCGTACCAATAATTGTTGAAATAATTGTTGCCAATAAGGCAATTATAATAGTCACATATAAAGATTCCATCATACCGTGATTTTTAAGCATTGCCTCATACCAACACAATGAGAATCCTGTAAAGTGAGTTAATGATTTTGAACTATTGAAAGAGAAAATAATCATGAATAAGATTGGCGCATAAAAGAACACCAATAATAATGCCATGCCTACTTTACCTAATACTCTTTTATCTTTCGACATGTCTATTTTTCCTCCTTATTACGCTCTTCAAGTTTTCTTACAAGCATCATCAATAACATCATAATCATTGCCATGATCATTGAGATTGCTGAACCAAAGTTCCATTCTCCTACGGTAATGAATTGATTTTCAATTACGTTACCAATCAAGAAGAATTGTCCTCCACCCAATAACTTAGGAATGAAGAATGAGCTAACTGCTGGCAAGAATACAAGTGTTATACCTGAAACAACGCCAGGCAAAGAAAGTGGGAAAATAACCTTCCAGAATGTTTGGAATTTATTGGCACCCAAATCTTGAGCTGCCTCTAATAAAGATTTGTCCATCTTTGTCAAGGCTGTATTAATTTGCAGAATCATAAATGGTAAGAAGTTATACACCATACCAATCAATACGGCAGCTTCGGTATACAATAATTCCGTATGAATACCAAACAAACCTAAAATGCTGCTTATAATTCCATCACTTGATAAAATACCAATCCATGCATAGGTTCTTACAAGCATATTGATCCATGTAGGTAGTGTAATCGCAAGCACTAAGATTTGTTGAACTTTAGCTGTGCACTTTGAAATAAAATACGCAATAGGATATCCAATCAACAAACAAATAATTGTTGTCTTAATGGCAATCCATAGTGAACGCCATAAAATCAACAAGAAATCTTTATCTGTAAAGAAACGAGCATAGTTATCCAATGTAAGCTTGAAATGTACAATACTGTTGCCTTGCTGAATGACTGAATAAAACGCAATCAGCAACATCGGAAGCAACAACATGATACAAGCCCATACAATATAGGGAATTGCTAATTGTTGAAATTTTTTCATTGCCTAAAATCCCATCTTTTCCATGACATGAATGTCTTCGGCAAAGAAAGTAAGTCCGACCTCTTTTCCTTCCTCTACATAATCTGTTGTATGAATTTTAAATTCACGTCCCGTTGTCCAGAACGTTACTTTGTAGACCCCTTCCGTAATTGTTTCAGGATCAAAATCATAATCTACATCCAAATCAACAGTCTCATTTTCATCATCCAATTTCCAACCCTGTGCATTGGCCCAAGTCTTCAAATCTGTATCAATAGCCATGGACTCCTTGATTTCATCAACGGTTTTAAAGAAGTTAAATGCAGATACGGCTTCATTCGCCTTCTTATTTTCAACAACCCTTTGATCTACGACCCAAATCTTACGAGTGATTGAAGTCTTATTGTTTGTTGAGAAAGTAACTGTATATTCTCCTACTTCCTGTTTTAAATCTGTATCAATATCATGAATAGAAATAAATTCATCGGTTTCAGGATTCCAAGCCTGTGCATCGGCACGCGCAATAATTTCCTTATCATCAATATCCTTCATATCCTCTAAGTCTAGATAGAAGTCATTGGCAGAAATCTTTTCTTTTCCATCCTCACTTGTAATCGCATAGTTTTTGTTTACGTGCATATTTACAGTAACATGCGTACCAGGTACAGTTTCTACCATGATTTCATAGTGAACACCCTTAAACAATACACTTTCAACTTCACCTGTCATCTTACCGTCTTTTACATCCACAATATCAATATCTTCTGGACGAATCACAACATCCACCGGTTCATTTTCTTTATAACCAACATCCACACAATCAAATGTAATATCGTCAAAACGTACTTTCTTATCACAAATCATACGTGCAGGAATAATATTGCTTTCCCCAATAAACTTCGCAACATATTGGTTAACAGGTTCATTATAAATATCTTCAGGACTTCCAACCTGTTGAATCTCGCCATCCTTCATAATAACGATCTTATCCGACATAGTTAGTGCTTCTTCCTGATCATGCGTAACGAAAATAAATGTGATTCCTACTTCTTGTTGAATCTTTTTTAGCTCATACTGCATTTCTTTACGAAGCTTCAAGTCTAATGCACTTAAAGGCTCATCCAACAATAATACACTTGGCTCATTGACTAAGGCACGGGCAATCGCAACACGCTGCTGCTGACCACCAGAAAGTAAAGTAACATCTTTATTTTCGAATCCTTCAAGACCAATCAGCTTTAACATTTTCATGACCTTTTGATCAATAACGTCCTTACTCATCTTTTTAATTTTCAAACCAAACGCAATATTGTCATACACATTCATATGTGGGAATAGTGCATACTTTTGGAAAACCGTATTCAACTCTCGTTTATAGGCAGGTACTTCACAAATATCTTCTCCATTTAGAATGACCTGTCCTTCACTCGGTTCTAAAAAGCCGCCTAAAATACGCAACAAAGTTGTTTTTCCACATCCACTAGGTCCTAATAGTGTGACAAATTCATTTTCATATATATCTAAATCAATACCCTTCAATACAACTTGCCCATCAAACTCTTTTACAATATGACGAAATTGAATTAATTTATTCTTTTCTTGTTCCATTTGTGTTCTCTCCTTGTCAATTAAAATACAGGCGGTGTAGATACCCATAATACTTTAGCATCTGCACTCGATATATTTTCTAAATAATGCCCTTCCTTACCTGTAATATAGAAGGTTTCTTTTGATTTAACTTTTAACCTTTTATTACCAACAACTAAAACAATACTTCCCTTTAAAACATAGCCAAATTCTTCACCCTCATGTGCCTTTACTTCCTGTGATTTTGTGCCAGGTTTTAAAGTCAACAAAATAGGTTCCATCTGATTCTTTTGTGCATTCGGAATAATATACTCTGTGATAAAGTCTTCTTGTTCATTCACAAAGAAGTCCTGAGTATGAAAAACAATTTGTTCTTCTTTACTTGACTGAAAGAAATCAGCTAAATTGGTTCCTAGAGCCTCTAATATATTTTCTAATGCTGAAATATTGGGACTCGTTAAATCACGCTCTAATTGTGATAAAAAGCCTTTCGTTAATTCACTACGATTCGCAAGTTCTTCCAAAGTCAACCCATTCTGGGTTCGAAGCTCTTTTAGTTTTTTGCCTATTTTCATTCAATCACCCCTATTTGTTTTTTATACTAAACTTTTTGTTTCATTAAAAGAACAAATCTATTATATAGTAAACCTTTAATTATGCAAGAAAAAAAGAGCATTTTTTATGCTCCATTTGTAAAATATATTTATCATGCCTTTGTTGAATTATCTGTCTGGATATTTTTAATGACTTCTGTTAAGTCCGCCTCATTGATGGCTCCATCATAAAAATCATTCAACGTTTCAATTAAGCCCTTATCATCCGGTAAAACCGTTTCAAATACTTCCTTCATATGCTCAGATTCCATATTCGAACCTGCATATTTAACCGTCGCATGAATCATAGATGTATAAATAACATTCACCAACATCAAATGATATTTATTATTATACCCCTCATTACGATTATCAATCACTGTGTGTGGACTCATTAGAGCTGTACCTTGATATTGAGCTAAAGTAGGAAATTCCAAATAAAGACCTCGAACCGTTTTATATGTCATCAGTTTTAAAGCGTAAACACACGCAAACTGCTCTAAATCACCTAGCATATGTAAACGATTTTCACTATCTAATACCTTCTTAAAATTGATATCTAATAATCTTGAAATCACATCACTTATACATTCAAGATTGGTTTTACATACCACTTCCTGACGACCATCTAAATCCGTTGTAATGACAAATAAATCGCCTTCGCGATCATAAAATATATTATCTGGATGTCTTAAATTCACCATATAATTACCTTTTAACGAATAAAATTCGTACCCTTTCTTACTTCTTTTTCAGGCAAACCATATTTTTCTTTACCCAAGGCTATACTCTTCATTAAGAATGTCATATTACGAGCTAAAGCACGCATTGTTTGTTTCCCCTCTACATCTTGATTGCCTTCCTGTGCATTATTTCCATGAATCGAATTCCAATATTGACTCGATACAACAGGCATTCCACTAATCGTAAAATATTTATTTAATTCATCAAAAGTAGCACTTGCTCCCCCACGACGGCAAGATACAACACTTGCACCTACCTTCATCGTCTTATCAAAACGAGTACTATAGAATAAACGATCTAATACCGCAATCAATGTCGCATTCGCACTAGCATAATAGACTGGACTTGACACGACTAATCCATCTGCCTGCTCAAATTTAGATGCAATTTCATTTACTATATCATCAAATACGCATTTACCTAAATTCATACATGCACCACATGCCATACATCCTCGAACAGCTACATTTCCAACTTGTACAATTTCAGTTTCAACACCATTTTCTTTAAACACAGCTTCCATTTCGCGTAAAGCCAAATCATTTACACCACTTGCATGTGGATTTCCATTTAACATTAAGACTTTCATTATTTTTCCTCCGAAAAACTCTATCTCTATTTTATCATTTGCGTCAACATGCTAAAATAATGATTATGAAACATATAGTAACAGGAATATTAGCACATGTCGATGCAGGAAAAACAACGTGCATTGAAAGCATGCTTTATACATCAAAAACCATACGAAAACTAGGCCGTGTCGACCATCAGGATGCCTATCTAGATTATGACAATCAAGAAAGAGAAAGAGGCATTACAATTTATTCAAAGGAAGCACACTTTCATTGGAAAGATAGTGAAGTCTACTTGATTGATACACCTGGCCATGTCGATTTTTCAAGTGAAATGGAAAGAAGTCTGCAAGTATTAGACTTAGCCATCCTTTTAATCAATGGCCAAGATGGCATTCAATCACATACTTCAACTATTTGGAAATGTTTAAACCACTATAAGATTCCTACATTGATTTTTATCAATAAAATGGACATTAGTTATAAGACAAAAGAAGAGCTCATGCATGATTTAAAAACGCATTTTTCATCGAACTGCATTGATTTTAAATCTGAAGATGCGGAAGATGAACTATCCATGTTGAATGAAGATATTATGAATCGCTATCTAGAAACAGAAGAAATTGATACAGCTCTTCTTCAACAAGCCATCTTTAAGAGGGAATGCTTCCCTGTTTTCTTTGGATCTGCATTAAAAATACAAGGCATTGAAGATTTAATGAATGCGATTGTCGATTTATCCTTTATTAAAGAATATCCAAAAGATTTTGGTGCTCGCGTATACAAGATTTCAAGTGATGATCAAGGCAATCGTTTGACACACGTAAAGATTACGGGTGGTGTATTAAATGCCAAAGATAAAGTTGGGGCAGATGAAAAGGTAGATCAGATTCGTTTGTATAATGGAAAACAATTTGAAATGATTCAAACAGCCTACCCAGGCATGATTTGTGCATTAAAAGGATTAAACAATTATGAAGTAGGACAAGGACTTGGCTTTGAGTCTGATACAACTAAGCCTCTATTAAATGCCTACATGAATTATCAATTACTACTTCCAGAAGGCGTGGACGCCCTTACCATGATGCGTTATTGCAGTGTACTTGCCCAAGAAGATCCACAACTTCAAATTGAATATGATGAACAAACAAAACAAATCTTTTTACGCTTAATGGGATCCATTCAGATGGAAATCCTTCAGAAAGAAATTGAGAAAAGATCTAAGGTAAAAGTTGGTTTTACAACAGGAAAGGTCTTATTTAAAGAAACCATCCAAAATACAGTCATTGGTGTTGGTCACTTTGAACCTTTAAGACACTATGCCGAAGTCCATTTAAAGCTCGAACCATTACCAAGAGGAAAAGGTCTTGTATTCGAATCCAATTGTCCAAATGATGAATTAGCTTTAAACTGGCAAAACCTGATTTTGACGCATTTAAAAGAAAAACAACACAAAGGTGTATTAACTGGATCACCTATTACAGATATAAAAATCACTTTAATTGCTGGTAAAGCCCATTTAAAACATACAGAAGGCGGTGACTTTAGACAAGCTACTTATCGTGCCATAAGACAAGGATTAAAAGAAGCCCAATGCATATTACTAGAGCCTTATTACAATTTTGAATTGATCATTGAAAATCAATATGTTTCAAAAGCCCTATTTGATTTAGAAAATAAGCATTGCACTTTTAAAATTGAAGAAGACACAAACAATCTAGTTCACATTAAAGGAACAGGGCCTGTACGTTTATTAATGGATTATCAAAAGGATGTCATTGCGTATACAAAAGGAAAAGGACAATTCATTTGTGAATTAGAAGACTATCATGAATGTGTAGACCAAGACAAAATCATTGAAGAAACAAACTATGATAGTGAAGCCGATTTAAACAATCCAACAGGATCTATTTTCTGTGAACATGGAGCTGGATATTTTGTACCTTGGGATGAAGTCAAAGAACATATGCATATTCAAATCAAGGAAGTCAATAGTACATCTTATACTTCTTATGTCAAGCATACCGTACGTGAAGAAGAATTAAAAAAAGTATTTAATTCGCTTGGCGGAAACAATAAGAAAACAGAAAAGCCAATAAAGAAAAAAGCGAAGGTTGATCTAAATTTAAATCAAATTCATGTGGAAGACAAAAAACCAGAATGTTTAATGATTGATGGCTACAATATGATTTATGATTGGCAAGACCTAAAAGATATCGCCAAAGTGAATATTGAATCCGCTCGAGATGAATTGATCAGCCGAATCTCGAATTATCAAGGATATAAACGTATCAAAGTCATTTTGGTATTTGATGGATATCGCGTTAAGAACAATGTAGGCTCGCATTTTAATCAAGGAAATCTAGATATTATTTATACGAGATACAACCAAACCGCCGATAGCTATATTGAAAAAGCTGTCCACGATTTAAAGAAGAAATATGAATTATCGGTTGCGACAAGTGATGGCTTGATTCAAAATGCGATTCTTGCCAATGGAGCGAAGCGAATCTCTGCTCGTGAACTTGAGATTGCCGTAAAAAACGTAAACAAACGCGCACTTTCATACTTAAAAAAATAGTTTATGATATAATAGCGAAAAAGATGGAGGAATTTGATTTATGACAAGAAAAATTGCCATTATTGGAGCCGGTCCTGCTGGCTATACATTAGCTCAAGAGCTTGTAAAAACAGAAAATGATTACCAAATCGATATTTTTGATAAAGAAGCCGAGATTGGCGGCGCTATTTATACAGGTATTCCTGAATATCGTATGCCAAAAGCATTCTTAGAAAAAGCATATAATGGCTTAGTGGATGCTGGTGTTCAATTCCATTTCAATACATTTGTAGATCAAACTATGTTTAAAGAACTACAAACAAATTATGATTATGTGGTTGTAGCTATTGGTGCTCAAATCGAAAACACTTTTGGTTTTGAAACAGGAAATGGTGTCGTAGCCGGATTAACATTACTATATGATTTAAATATCAACCACAAACAAGAGGAATTTAAGAAATATAAAAAGGCTATCGTTTGGGGTGGCGGAAATGTTGCGATGGATTGCGCAAGATCATTAGTTCGTATTATTGATGATGTGACAATCGTATATCGTAGATCCCTTCAAGAAATGCCAGCAAGTCCTGCTGAAATCAAAGCCTGTGAAAAAGAAGGTGTTAAGATTGCCTTTTTAAATAACATCAAAGACATTTTAAAGGATGAAAATGGAAATGTATGTGGAGTTCAAGTTGCGAAGATGGAACTTGGAGAAATGGATGATTCCGGTAGAGCAAGCTGCCATGAAGTTAAAGATTCATTATTCACAATGGATTGTGATCTTGTTGCGATGGCCATTGGTCAAAAAGTAGATTTCACTCCATTAAATAACGACTTAAAAACTACCGACACACACACATCTACATTAGATAATGTATTCATTATTGGAGATGCCTTTACAGGACCAAAAACAATTGGTAGTGCTGTAATGGAAGGTAAAAAAATTGCCAAAGAAATCGAAGCTAAATACAATGAAGGAGCGAACTAATCGTTCCTTTTTTTTTGCGATTTAATGTCTTTTTCACATTGAAACTTTATAGTTATAGTTGGAACATACAAGCAGCAAGCATATGTATACTTCTGGGAATGGATTTATCATTGCATTTTAATGACAATCCCAGAGCGCGTATAAGAACCTCTGGCGTTATTAGGAGGTGGTAGTCATGAACAATTACGAATTGTTGGTCCTAATTGTATCCGTATTTGGCATATATACAACTCTAATTGGCTTTGTGATTCAGCTTTTGATTGAATTAATCAAACAGAAATGAATAAACAAAATAAAAACTACCTACGCCAACTCTACCAAAGTCTGTAGGTAGTTTTTACTACAACTATTCCCTGGAACATATTTGTATGTTCCTTTTTGTATGTCTATTATATCACAAACGCTTTTCAAATCCACCATCAATTTCCTGATCCTCACTAATTGTCACAAAGGCCTTTGGATCAATTTCATTGACAATTTTTTTGAAGTTACGAATCTCATACTTATTTACAGCACAAAATAAAATATACTGTTCTGTATCTGTATACGCACCCTTACCCATCCAGTATGTTACACCGCGACCTGTTCTTTCCATAATCACATTTTTCATATTCTCTTTCTTTGTGAAAATCAATACAGTCATATTGATATTCTGATAGTGGATACGATCACTAATAAAGTAAAGAATGGCCACAAAGATAATGGAATATAGTGATGTCTGTAAATCAAAAATAAAGGCACAAATTGTAAATAAGATCGAATTAATAATAATCGATAGCTTACCTACAGAAAAGCCTGGTTTTGTCTTTGATAAACAAACTCCAGCAATATCCATACCACCACAGCATCCGCTGCTCTGTAAGGCAAGTCCTACTCCAATACCACACATTAAGGCTCCAAAGATACAATTTGAAAGCATGTCTGGCATAATCACAAAGGATTGTTTTGGCAAAATAGATAATGTAATGGTTTGAACCACCAAACTAATGACAGTCTTAATACAAAACTCTTTATTCATGATTTTAAATCCCATCACAAACAAAGGAATATTAATCATAAAGTTAATGATTCCCACCAAGTTCATATGCCCAAGACTTGGAATCATCTTCACAATAAAATACTCAATAATCTGTGCAATACCAATGGCGCCTCCAAAATTGATTCCATTGGGTGTCACAAATAAATAAATTCCTAAAGAAAGCAAGATACTTCCAATAATTAACTCAATATACTTTTCAACATTTTCTCTCATTTTTTACCCCAACCTAATCTACGTACATAGCTAAGTATAATGGAAGAGTTATTTTTTTACCATTAATTCCACAATTTCCATTCACGAATTTATATCCATAAGGAATATTTTCATTTTTCAACAATTGATCCATTGATTGTGAACGATTATTTCCTGCCTTTACTTCGACTGGAATTACTTTTGTGTTTTGTTCAATCAAGAATTCTATTTCTAAGTTCTTATTTTGGTAATAATGAAGCGAATGACGACTTTTCATTAAAATATCCGCTATTAGATTTTCATATATACCACCCTTTACTGGCCCTGTTAAAGTATCATCTAATATAGCCGATTTCATTTCAAAACCATACATTGCCACTAGCAAACCTAAATCTGTTAAATACATCTTGTAGAATTTATCATTTTCATATCCAACTAAAGGAAATTGACAGGCAGATACATTTTTACAAAGCCATACAAGCCCAGCATCTCTTAACCACTC
>UMHM01081213.1_pt1 | contig 47293 bp, 36 predicted proteins | sample 1965501 | NCBI WGS metagenome assembly UMHM01 (sample SAMEA4836095, study PRJEB28245) | human gut metagenome | biome: gut microbiome; material: fecal sample | place: Denmark | collected 2008
AAGATAAACCCGAAGTGAAAGTCGTGTTTACCAAAGAAGAATTGAACCGCAGTTCCGGTCGCCCGTGCTGGATTCTGGAATTTTACACTGCAGAATTTCAATATAGTTACAAAATCGACGCGAAAACGGGCGAGATAATCTTTTTCGATTACCATATCGATATACGAAAAGCAAAGGAAATCGCCTTGACGGATGCGGGCGTGTATGCGGACGTTGCAAAGATTACGTTCACCGAAGAAGAATACGTCGGAGGCGGTATAAAAACCCCGTATTTCTACTTCGTGTTCAATAACGACGCTATACAATGGACTTACCGCATTGACGCCACTCTCGGAATCGTGCTTGAAAAAAGTGAAGTTAAGTTGCTTAGTTCGTTACAAAAAAGCAAGAGAAAAGGCGTGGCGTACTGCCACGCCTGACTCTGAACCCCGCGCCCTTTACCTGCATCCCCTGCTGGAACAGAGGTAAATCGGGCTTTTTTTTGCGCTTTTTCGACAAAACAAGACAAAGCAAGCTACGGCGAATGCGGTATATTGGTTAAAAACGGCGGTCGCGGTGCGGCCCGAGGAGTGCGTAATGTACTGCAAACGTGTGATGATTCTTCAACAGTCGGACAAAAGATTTGCCTGCCGCGGACGAGAGTTGTGCGGCATGGTCAAACTGGTCAACAATTCGGCAAGCGACACGGTGGTGACGGTGTTTGTCGCAAATGCGGACAACGGCGGTTTCGGCGAGTGGTGGTTGCTGCTTAGTTTTGCCGAGTCGGTGTTTGTCAAGCGGCTGCCCGACCTGAATAATCGTGTGTTCAGTCTGCCCGTGCAGCAATTGGACGACGTGGGGTGTCTGCTTGTCAAGAAGGAAAAACGCTGCTACGAGGTGGCCCGCGCAAGCCTCGGCAACGCCTCGCTTTGCGACAAACTGTTGCGCAATATGGACAAACTTGTGGATTACGTCGACGTCAACGCGCCTCGGCAAAACGAATCGCAGGTAACGACGGCAGTCGACAGTATGGCGGCCACGGACAATGCGGCAGTAAGCGTTGCCGCGGCAAATTCCGCACGGGCGGCTGTTGGCGGAGAGGCGGCGGACGAGGAATACAAGCCGTATGTTTCTAAAGCGGCGGACAACTACGTCAATCTCGACCTTGCCGGGCTTCGCACGAACGCCGACGGACGGTACAAAAGCGTGGAAGATTACAGCGAAGCCTTTGAGCGGTTTTACGCCGTGGGCGGCGGCGCGGACTACTACAAGCAGGTCAGCAAGGAAATCGGGCGGCTGTTTGTCGAGTTTCCGCCGTACTATCCGCTTATAAAAAAGTACCCCGAGTCGTTTTTCGTGCGTATCGATTTTCCTTCGTCCGAGCGGTATTTTGTGTTCGGTGTGCTGCAGCGAGAAGGCAAGGTGCGGTACATCTGCTACGGCTTGCCTGCGGAAAAGGAAGGCTTTTACGACAAAGATTTTGTGTATGTGGACAGTTCGCCGACATCGTTCTGGATGTTGTTTCAGGATGGGGATACCGGCGCCATTACTACACTGCCTACCACTGTTTGATGGTGTTTGACGGCGCATATTGGCGCATCTTGCGGCTACGTTTGCCTGCCACGCTCAGTTACGTACGCTCAGTACGCGCCTTCGCGTTTCAGTCAACTGTTGCCACAATCTGCACCAATCTGCGCCGTCAAACGGACTTGATGTAAGAATAAAAAATTTTTGTTAAATGAACAGGTGTGGGGTTGTTTGTGCGGTTTGGGTGTCGCATTCCCCGGCATCCCCCGCAGGGGCACTCAGCCCGGTACACGCCCGTGCTTCGTGATGTAATTCAGTGCGTGCACGATTAGAAAAACAGCGCCTATTCAATATTTATCTTGCAAACAGTGTCTTGCAATGACATATTAAGAAACAACAATAAAGTGTTTATTACTGCCCCCTCATCCGTCACTACGTGACACCTTCTCCCCGAGGGCGAAGGCTTTGATGGCTGTGCAGTTAAAAACTAACGGCTTAGTCGATTATATTATTACGTCCGCCGAAGTTAGTAAACGTGAAGTATGCAAGCCGATTGCAAACGGTTAGCAAGTAATATCAGGGGTGGCGAGGTGTTGCCAATAAAGGGACATCACCGCGAGCCTGCGGCTGGGAAGCGTACCTACAACAAAGCTTCAATAGGCGAAGCGGCGCGAGGCATCAGCCGCTCCCATATTGGCAATTCCTCGACAGGACCCCACTGCACAAACTACCGTACTTCGGCGCATGTTCAATGCGTTCACAACAATTTACCGCATTTCATCATTCTGATAGTGAATACTTGGCAATATATTGCGCCCGATTGCTACTGTTCCGTTTTCGCCACGGCGTCCATTATTCGTACTTTTTCATTCCTTGCCGCTGCTCGCTACCGCCGCTTCGCCGACCCTTTGTTCGTCTTTTGCGGCAGGACGTGACAACTTTGCCAAAAAGTGTTGCATTTTTGTGGAACATAGGGTATAATGAAAACCTATGTAGTAGTACATAAGGAGTAGTATAACCATGTTTAATACAAAACACAACAAAGCAATAGTAATCATCGCGGCTGTGTGCCTGTGCCTTGTATTTGTACTCAGCGCGTGCACGTCAACCTCGACATTCAAGGCTGTGGCAACCGAGGCAGGCGAAGTAAGCGGCAACGGCGGCAGTGCAGTCAGATACGGTAAATATATTTTCTACGTCAACGGTTACCAAAGTGACGCAACCGCAGCAAACACCTACGACAACACCATTCGCGTGGGTCAGATTGTTCGCATTGCGGTAAGCGACCTTGAAGAGGCAATCGAAAAGACCAAGCAAAACAACAAATCTTCGTCGGTAATTTCTTCGGAAATTTCTGCGTTCATCGCCGAAAAGGCAACGGTAGTGGTGCCCAACTTCTACTACAGCAACAACACGACGGAAACAGGTCTTAACGGCATTTACATCTTCGACGGCAGACTGTATTACACCACGCCCAACGACGAACTTACCGCCGGCGGTGAAAAACTTACAAGCCAACTTGTGCTTAAAAGCGTCAAACTGGACGGCACGGAAGCAACCGCCACTCGTCATCACGTGTTTACAAGCAATTCTACTCAGATTATGCTGAGCCTTGTAGGCAATGACGTTTACGCCACCTACACCGCAGACAGCAAACTGTACTCGCTCAAACTTGACGGAAGCGAAGCGGTGGAACTGAAAATAGGCGAAGAAGAAGCAAAACTGTCCAACATCAAGTACGACAAAGACGAAAACGGCAACTACATCGGCATCTTTGCAACGGACGAAAGCGGCAGCATTTGTCACTACACCGTAGGTGAAAAGGCAATCGTCAAGTACGTTACCATCGACAAGACCGCCGAAGGTCACAAAAACGACAGCCTTACCGTCAGCAGCGTCAACAACGGTTACGTTTACTACACCAAGACAATCGACAGCGTGTCCGACGGCAAAGTGTATTACACCAACAAAGCCGTAGAGGACGGCAAGGACGTTGTGTTCTGCAACACAAACATAAGCGGCTCATACGGCAACGGTATCAGCAAAATTTACGTTGACAGCAAGGCCGACGGCAACGTTACCTACTACAACATCTACGTAAACGACAACGTTGACATGAAGGAAGATGGCAAACGTCCGCTTCTCGTTGCGGAAGAAAACGTCAAGTCCATTACAATCGACCGTGTTGTAGGCAAATACGTGTACTACACCGCAGACGGCGTAAACTACGTAATCGACAGTACAATTACAACGGCTGTCGAACACGGCACTGTTGTAGGCAAAGGTCTGTCCACAACGGCTACAGGCTGGTCCACGCCCGACGCGCTTGGTTTCACTCTTGACGGCGTAAACTACAACTACGTGTTTACCCTTGCAAGCGGCAGTGTGTCCGTTGTCAAGTTCGACGCTGAAAAGGTTACCAATTCTACGTCCGCAACAATCACGTTGGTCGAACAAAGCGACAAATAAGCGACATTCGCAAACAAACAAAATCAAAAGGCAAATTCCCGTCAGGGCGTTTGCCTTTTTTTTTGTTGCCCGCAAGCCGTTTTGTCGGCAAAAAACGTATACGTAGTGCGAAATTCGGCAACAATTAAGGCTATGAAAAAGCCAACGACGCCCGACGAAGTGAAAACGCAAGTGGGCAAAATGCTCGGTCACAACGTGACCCTGCGCGTAAACAAAGGGCGCAATCGCGTGCATATGTACAACGGCAAGGTAAGCGAAGTGCACGCTAACGTGTTTGTGGTGCAACTGTTCGACGATTTGTTTGACCGTCTCAGTTGCAGTTACGTGGATGTGGTGTGCGGCGAAGTCCGTATAAAAGAAGCGTGACTGCCAATGATTTGTGGAAAATTCGGAAAATGATGTGGGGAAGTGGTAATAGTATTGCGGGAAAACCCCTTTTGAAAAAGCGGGTTTTCCCACACCCTTTCCCGAAAACTTTTGGTATTTATGCCGTATTTAATTGGTTTTTAGAAATTGGCGCCGAAGGCACGGGTCGTGCACCCACTATTAAAAGGGTGCCGAAGTGAAGTAGATTACGTAAGGGGTCCTGCCGAGGAATTGCCACGAGTGCGAACGCGTGCTCGCTCGCTTCACTTCGGGCATTATGTCTTATGGTAGGTAGCCTACCCAGCCGCACCCTCGTTCAGATGTCGCTTCGTGGCAACACCTCGCCACCCCGAATGAAGCAGGTAAACAGTTTGTAATTGGCTTGTGTACTTCAAGTGTGCTAACTTCGGCGGACGAGGGTCAAATGTCAACTATATAGTGCAAATTTCTGTCAGATTACGTCATTTCGACCAAGCGAAGCGCGTGGAGAAATCTCCGCGGAAGCGCCATTGTAAACGCCCTTTATACAATTATGTCATGTTGAGCGAAGCAACGAGTTGTTCGTTGCGTAGTCGAAACATCCCCCGGAAAGGGACGATACGACTAACACTTTTGGTCGCAATGACTTTATTGTAGTCGAGCGGAACCCTTTCGGGGGATTGCCACGGCACCAGAGAGTGCACGATTAGAGAACCTTTACCTCGTTCCGTACCTATCCCACGATTGACGCCTCGCAATGACATAATAAGAAACAGCAATAAACTATTTATTTCTGTCCCCTCATCCGTCACTACGTGACACCTTCTCCCCGAGGGCGAAGGCTTTGACGGCTGTACCGTTGCTTACACGAAAGGCGTTTATATGGTACCCCTCCGGGGGTTGCTCACACGCGCAACGCACCCCTTTTTTCGCTTGAAAGACAGCGACACTTCCCCCGTTTCGTCGGGGGAATTTCACTCACGTGCGCCGTTAAAAACAAACGGCTTAGTCGGTATGACATACTTTTACGTCCGCCGAAGTTAGTACACGTGAAGTACGCAAGCTGATTACAAACGGCAACTTGCTTCATACGGGGTGGCGAGGTGTTACCACGAAGCGACATCTGAACGAGGGCGCGGCTGGGTAGGCTACCTATCACCAAGCCATATTGCCCGAAGTGAAGCGAGCGAGCACGCGTTCGCACGTGTGACATTATATCGGCAGGACCCCATACATAAGCCACTTCTCTTCGGCGTCCTTACTTGTTTCCAATTAGTGGGCGCACGCCAGTGCCTTTGTCACCCATTTTTATAAAAACAGCATTAAATTGCTTTCCCGCCTAATCAAAGTTTTCGGGAAAGGGCGCGGGGAAACCACTTTTTCAAAAGGGGTTTCCCCACAATACCCATCTCTTTCCGCAATATTCGCAATAACATTTGCCAAAAACTTTGCGGTGTGGTATTATACTCGTCTGTTGTCTGCTTTTTCAGGGCGACATACGGCAAAATAAACATGTCGGCGCGCGCCGCAATTTTAAGGATGTACAAATGCAAACGGAATTAGTTATTCAAAAGAAGGGCTTTTTAGGTAAGTTTATCGGCAACAAAGCCTTTTACAAAATGGTATTCGCCGTGGCGATACCTATCATGATTCAGAACGGCATTACAAACTTCGTGTCGCTACTGGACAACATCATGGTGGGGCTTGTCGGCGAGGACCAGATGAACGGCGTTGCCATCGTCAACCAGTTGTTTTTCATATTCAACCTTGGCATATTCGGAGCGGTGTCGGGCGCAGGCATCTTTACGGCGCAGTACTTCGGCAAGGGCGACAACGACGGCGTGGTGCAGACCTTTCGCTTCAAACTTATGACGGCGGTGGTAATTTCCGCCGTTGCGGCAGGTATATTTGCGCTGTTTTATCAGCCGCTAATCAAGTTGTTTATCAGCATGGACTTGTCCCTCGGCGAAAACGCCGCCAAAGCCGACGCCACATACAACTTCGGCGTAAGTTACATGTGGGTTATGCTTGTTGGTTTGCTGCCGTTTGCGCTCAGTCAGGCGTACAGCGGTACTCTGCGCGAAACGGGACACACCGTGCTGCCTATGGTTGCAGGCTTTGCCGCCGTGGCGGTAAACTGCGTAGGCAACTACCTGCTTATCTTCGGTAAGTTCGGCTGCCCGGAACTTGGCGTTGTCGGCGCGGCGATTGCCAGCGTTGTAAGTCGCTTTGTGGAGCTGGGCATACTTATCGTCGCCACGCACAGTAGCAAAAAAATCGACTGCGGCAAGGGCGTGTTTGCAAGATTTTTCCACGTTGACAAGGAGCTTGTCCGCAAAATTTTTCTCAAGGGTGCGCCTTTGTTTGTCAACGAAGTGGTGTGGGCAACGGGCATGACGTTGCTTACGTTGTGTTACAGCATGCGCGGACTCAGCGCTGTAGCCGCCTACAGCATTTCTTCCACCGTCGTCAATGTGTTCAACATCGCCTACATGGCACTGGGCAACAGCGTAGGCATTATTGTAGGCAAGTATCTCGGCGCGGGCGATGTGGAAACGGCTCAGGACGTGGACAACAAAATGATTGCCTTTTCCGTCATGACGGGGCTTGTCCTCGGCGCGCTGCTTGCCGCCACAAGTTGGCTGTTCCCCATGGCGTACAACGTCAGCGACGAAGCCAAGCGCATTGCCGCAAGTTTTCTTCTTATTACGGGTTGTCTTATGCCGCTGCACGGTTTTTTGCACAGTTGCTACTTCACGCTGCGTTGCGGTGGCAAAACGCTTATTACATTTTTGTACGACAGCGTGTTTGTGTGCGTGGTCAACGTGCCGCTTGCCTTTGCCCTTGTCAAACTGACAAATCTCGACGTAACGTGGGTGTACCTTATTGCCAATGGCATAGAGGTATTTAAGGCTGTGTTGGGCTTTGTAATGCTCAGAAAGAAAATCTGGATAAACAAAATAGTGTAGTTGCCTGCCGATGTGCAAACGGTTATTTGCTGTCAGACAAAGGATATTTTTTACGCAAAAAGGAAATACGTATGAAAAAATCAATTACATTCGAGCGCGTTACACGGCAAAACGCGGACAACTTCAATTGGGCGTACGAACTGCTGTGTGAAAGTTTTCCCGCAAACGAACGCCGTACGCTTAGGGCGCAAAAGGAAATTCTCGAATACCCCGACTACCGTCTGTGTGTTGCAATGTGCGGCAACGTCAAAGTGGGCGTAGTGGGATACTTCGAAACGCCTTCCTTTATTTATTTTGAAAACTTCTGCACCGCGCCGCAACTGCGCAACAGCGGTTTCGGCAGCGAGATACTGCAAGCGTTGGTGGCAAAATATGCCGACCGCTTGTTTGTGCTGGAAGCGGAACTGCCCGTGGACGAACTTACCACGCGTCGCATAGGCTTTTACAAGCGCAACGGCATGCAGGTAAATGTGTTTGACCACATTCAGCCGCACTACAACAAGGGCGATGCGGACTTGCACCTGCTTGTGCTTAGCCACGGCAGACAAATCACGCGGGAAGAGTACGCGGCGTTCAGAAAGTATCTGGATAGCAACGTTGATGTTCGATGACAAATTAATACGCGCTTTGCAGACACTTTCGTGTTGCAAAACGCGTTTTTTTACTTTATTGCTATGCCGCTATGTCACCTGTATTTTTGGTAAAGACAAGCGTACCCGCAAGGAAGGCGTCGATGTCCTCTTCCACAAGTACTATTACGCCGTTTGGCAGTACGTAACTACCGTTTGCCGTGCGGTATTGGACAAGCGACAGTGGCGGATCTACAACAAATCCAATGTCGGCTGTTCCGCCGCACAACAAACATATTGTCGTGCCTGATTTTACTGCATGTCCCTTCAATTTAGATTCACCGCATTCACATATCGCCATATGATTTTTTTTGTTTTTCCAAACGTAAGATGCGTTGTAGGTGTGTTGACCGCCCAATCCATGATTACAAATTATGCAATGAGCCACATTTGTATGGGAAAAGAATGTTGATGTAATCAATCCTGCAGTTGTCGAGCCGATGAATCTTATTTGTAGGTAATATTTACCGACAGCGAGAGTACGTTTTTCGTTTATTGTTGTACCTGAGTAATCGGTTATTTTGTTCATTTCACTGTTGTACAAGGTTGCCTTTACTTCGGAATCGGCTTTTACAACAAAGTGTCCGGTCGTTTCCGTTTTGCAATTCAACTCTATCATGGTGTCCTTTCCTGCCGAAATATTTTTGCTGACAGAACTGACCTCTTGTGTTGTGTTGAATACATTTTTGTTGTAGCGTATGAAATAAATGGTATCATTATAGACAAAATCATCGTAATGTACAGTTCCGTCATTTTGATAAGACTCCGAAGTCCAACTGCGACTGTTGTCCGGTGTATATTTGTACTTAAGTACTGCTGTCGTTCCGGGTTTGTGATACCATGCGTCGGTTTCCAAATCATAACGCATAAAGTGATAATCCCACTTTGTAGTACTCAAAGTTGTACGCAAGCATATAAGTTGCTGTCCGACCGACACGGACGGTATCGTAGTGGAAACATTGATGGTAGATTCGTCGTATCCTATTTTTACGAGATCGTCTTTTACAAGGTTTGCTATGTATTCAACCGATTTTAATTTTAAGTACACATTTCCAACTGAAAAATCGCCGGGTTGATACTGTCTTGTAGAAAAATATTTGTTGGGATTTTCAAATCTTTCTATGGCAAACGCATAGCAGTTGTACCTTTCCCAATTGCTATTCCATGCACCGTTTGATGAAACCCATTCGCCTCTTGAGTTCTGGACAAGGTTGTCGTGTAAAATATACGTTGAATCTGCTTGCGCTGAAAGTAATGTCGGACATGCAAGACTGGTGATAAGCAATAAGGCTACAACTACCAGCAAAAGTGATTTTAGTGAAATTTGTTTTCTGTTTGATGTTGTCATTTGTTAATCCTTCTTGTAATTTCAACTAATGTTTTTAGTTTTTTAATCTTGCGATATACACTTTTCTATTTGTTCTTGCACATATTCTTCCGAAATGTTTTGGTAAAATATTCCTATTGTTCGAGGAAATTCAGCGGTTTTTAATACCTCTAATTCCCAGTTGCTAATATAACTATTGCTTTCCAATCTTACCCCTTTAAGTAACAATACCGCATAGCCGATGACGTGGTCTGACGTACGTGCAATTATTGTAAAATAGCCGTCCGGGGCTTTAACTGACACAAATTCAGGATAATGTTTATTTGCGTTATAGCCTGCATACAAGTCTATTGTTTCGCCGGACTTGGCATTTTTTTCTTTCAAGTCATTGTCAAAAGAATATGGATAACCTATTGCCTTGCACTCATATTCAACGTCAGGCGATAAATTCAGCGTTACATGTATAGGGGCATAATAAGAATGCATTGCCCCGTTAATGAAATATGCATCGATGGTTAACATTCCGGGATTGTCCTTTTCCGTTGGTGCTTCACTACACCCCGCAAAACAAGGCAAGATTAACACCGCCGTAAGTAGTAATGCAGTAAATGCAAATATCCGTTTCGCTTTTGCCATGATTGTTACCTCCTTGATTTTTGAATGAATCCGGCAGTGACATATTTTGATTTTACTCGGACAAAACGTGACTGAAGAAAAGCGAGGTAAGTATGAAAAAAAAGATAGGGCTTATATTGCCATCGATAATAATTTTTGCGAGTGTGACGGTGGCTGATTATACGTTAAACAACACTCGCTGTACCAAAACCTTTTTAATTGCTTTCCCTCTTTGAATAAATAATATATGATATGTTTCCGCTTGTCAATAGCGAATTGCGGAAGAAGCGGTAGTGCGAAGCCGGAAAAACAAAAAAATACCCACGCCATAAACGCGGGTATTAGTGAAAAAATATTTTGATATTTATTTTTTGATTTATGACTGTAATAGCTTTTGACTATTACGGCGCAAAGTGTTATTATTTATAAGTTATTTTACGCCTTTGGGGAATTTTTGCCCTTTTTTCCGATGTTTCACGGCAATTCGGGTGCGTTTCACAAAGGTTTCGTCGGCTGTCGTGTATCAACAATAACATACGCAACGCCGTTTTGCAACCAATTTCGCCAAATTTTTTGAAAATTTTTTTGAGGAGTTTTGTCAATGATACAAGACATCAAAACCCGTAGATACGGAAATCACGACAGAAAAACGTTCTCTAAATGCAAGGAAGTATTGCCTTTGCCCGACCTCATCGAGGTGCAGAAGGAAAGTTACCGCAACTTCCTCGAACAAGGCATTACCGAAGTATTTGAGGACTTTTCGCCTATCGAGGACTTTGCCGGTCACTTCCGTCTGGACTTTCTCGATCACAAAATCGAAGCCACGCCCAAGTACTCCGAAGCAGAGTGCCATCTTCGCGACGCCACTTACGCAAGTCCGTTGCGCCTGACCGTCCGCCTTACCAACAAAGGAACGGGCGAATTTGTCGATCAGGAAGTGTTTATGGGTGACTTCCCCCTGATGACCGACACGGGTAGTTTCATCATCAACGGTGCCGAGCGCGTCATCGTGTCGCAACTTGTCCGTTCGCCGGGTGTTTACTGCGACATCCTTCGCGACAAAAACGGCAAGCCCGTCTACAACACGACGGCAATGCCCACGCGCGGCGCATGGATCGAACTGGAACACGACAGCAACAACAATCTGTTGTACGTGCACGTAGACCGCAACCGCAAGTTGCCGGTAACGGTGCTTCTTCGCGGCATTCTGCACGACGGCATGAGCGAAGGCGGCAGCGGCAACTACATTGCCAAACTGCTGGAATACGACCCCGTACTGGGTCTTACATTCGTCAAGGACGACACTGCTACCGACCAGGAATCTTTGGTGGAAATTTACCGTCGTCTGCGCCCGGGCGAAATCCCCACCGACGAATCTGTGCAAAAAACCCTCAACGATTTGCTGTTTGACGCCAAGCGTTACGACCTTGCCCGCGTAGGTCGCTACAAGTTCAACAGAAAGTTGGCTCTTGCTTCGCGCCTTGTCGGCATCACTCTCGGCGAGGACGTGCAAGTCGGTCTTAAGACATTCCCTCAATACACCTGCCTTACTGCCGAACAGGCGAAACTTATTGCCGCAAGCGGTGTTGTCGAGCAAATTAAAATCCTTGACGATCACGGCACGACGGTGCCTTACGCCGTAAGCAACACCGACGAGTTTGTCGCTTCCGTTACGGGGCAGTACCTTGACGAACAGGTTACCGTACCTGCCGAACGCACAATCGCTGCCGGCACGGTGCTTACCGAGTCCGACGCGTTTGACATTCAGCAAAGCGGTATCAACAGCGTACATACGGCAACCGCCACATATACGCAGATTCTCGACGCTGCCGAAGCAAAGACCGTACACGATTACGAAAGCGTACTTGCCGACAACCTCGGCTGTGCCGTAATGTCCGAAGTCGGCACGCTGAAAGTATTTGACGAAACAATCAGCATCAGCGGTCGTACCCTTACCGATCTTCCCAAGCCCACATACGAAGAGCAACGCGCTTACGTGCTTGTTGCCGAAGCGGCTAAAATCGCATTTGAAAACGGCATGAACGTCTACAAGTGCAACGACGCCGGTCTGCTTGTATTTGCCAAGGAATGTCCTCACGTCAAGATTGTCGGCAACCGCACGGTTGACCCCAAGCTGTTTGCCATGACCGTCGACACGCGTTACAAGGACATCGACTTTGCCGCATGCGGTCTGTACGAAGCGGTGGACAGCGAAGTGCTGCGCGAAATTCTCGGCAACGGTCTGTCCCTCGAAGAAACAGCCGAACTTCTTCACGAAAAGCGCGACGAACTTATCAGTAAGCACATCACCCGTCAGGACATCATCGCGACGGTCAACTACAACCTCAATTTGAAGTACGACATCGGCAAGTCCGACGACATCGACCACCTGGCAAACCGTCGTGTACGTTCCGTAGGCGAACTTCTTCAGAATCAATTCCGTATCGGTATTTCCCGTCTGGAACGCGTAATTCGCGAACGTATGGCAATTCAGGAACCGGGCAAGGCTACGCCGCAAACGCTTATTAACGTGCGCCCCGTGTCCTCCGCAATCAAGGAATTTTTCGGTTCCAGTCAGTTGTCGCAGTTCATGGACCAAAGCAACCCCATTGCCGAACTTACCCACAAACGTAAGTTGTCCGCACTGGGCCCCGGCGGTCTGAACCGCGAACGCGCCACATTCGAAGTCCGCGACGTTCACTACACGCACTACGGACGTATGTGCCCCATCGAAACCCCCGAAGGACAGAACATCGGTCTTATCACCTCTCTTGCAGGTTACGCACGTATCAACGAGTACGGCTTCATCGAAGCGCCTTACCGCCGCGTGGACAAAATCCACCATACGGTTACCGACAACGTGCAGTACCTTACCGCAGACGAAGAGGACAAGTACATCATCGGTCAGGCAAACGAACCGCTGGACGACAACGGCTACTTTGCTCACCCCCGTATCACCTGCCGTCGTCAGGACGAAATTCTGGAATTCCCCCGCGAAAGAGTAGACTTCATCGACGTAAGTCCCCGTCAGCTTATTTCCGTGGCAACCAGCCTTATTCCCTTCCTTGAAAACGACGACACCAACCGTGCGTTGATGGGCTCCAACATGCAACGTCAGGCAGTGCCCCTTATCAGCCCGGAAGCACCCATCGTGGCAACGGGTATCGAAGAGCGTATCGCCTACGACAGCGGCGTAATGGTCATCAGCAAGGAAGACGGCGTTGTTCTGACAGCCGCAGCCGACAAGATCATAGTACAAGCCGACAACGGAACGGTACAAAGTTACACCCTTAAAAAGTTTGTCCGCAGCAACCAGGGTACCTGCATCAACCAGAAGGTTATCGTGCGCGCAGGCGACAGAGTGAAGAAAGGCGACGTTCTTGCCGACGGTCCCAGTACCGAAGGCGGCGAACTTGCGCTTGGTCGCAACATTCTCATCGGCTTCATGACGTGGGAAGGTTACAACTACGAAGACGCAGTACTTCTGTCGGAAAAACTGGTCAAGGAAGACGCATTTACATCTATCCACATCGAAGAGCACGAAATCGAGTGCCGCGAAACCAAACTGGGACCGGAAGAGTTTACGCGCGACATCCCCAACGTTGGCGACGACGCGCTTAAAGACCTCGACGATGACGGCGTAATCCGTATCGGCGCAGAGGTGCATCCCGGCGATATCCTTGTAGGTAAGGTTACTCCCAAGGGCGAAACCGACCTCACCCCCGAAGAAAGACTGCTTCGTGCAATCTTCAGCGAAAAGGCCCGCGAAGTCCGCGACACATCGCTTCGCGTACCCAACGGCGAAGGCGGCATCGTTGTCGATGTCAAGGTGTTCACTCGTGAAAACAAGGACGAACTCGACCCGGGCGTAAGCAAACTGGTACGTGTGTACATTGCACAGAAACGTAAAATTTCCGTCGGCGACAAGATGGCAGGTCGTCACGGAAACAAGGGTGTCGTTTCCCGCGTATTGCCGGAAGAAGACATGCCCTTTATGGAAGACGGCACGCCGCTGCAAATCGTGTTGAACCCACTGGGCGTTCCCTCACGTATGAACATCGGTCAGGTGCTGGAAGTTCACCTTGGTCTTATTTCCAAGATGCTGGGCTGGAAGATTGCCACACCCGTATTCGACGGAGCAAGTGAGGAACAAATCCGTCAGTTGTTTGAGGAAAACGGCATGGTCAACCCCGTTACGGGCAAGGTTGACGGTAAGGTGCAACTGTACGACGGACGTACGGGCGAACCGTTTGAAAACCGCGTAACCGTCGGTTACATGTACTATCTCAAACTGATCCACTTGGTAGACGACAAAATTCACGCACGCAGTACAGGTCCTTACAGCCTTGTTACGCAGCAGCCTCTGGGCGGCAAAGCGCAATTCGGCGGACAGCGTTTCGGTGAAATGGAAATGTGGGCACTGGAAGCATACGGCGCGGCAAACGTGCTGCAGGAAGTGCTTACCGTCAAGTCCGACGACGTGGTGGGCCGCGTAAAGACCTACGAAGCAATCGTCAAGGGCGAAAATCTGCCTGAACCCGGTATTCCCGAAGCATTCAAAGTGCTTATCAAGGAATTGCAATCTCTTGCGCTTGACGTCAAGGTACTGTCCGCAGACAACGAAGAAATCATTGTACGCGACAGCACGGACGACGAAGCCGACTACAACGAAACCATGCTTGCCGATCAGGAACGCCGTCGTGCGGAAATCCACGATCTGCCCGAAGAAGAAGATATCTTCGCAGGCGACCATGCAGGCGAACAGCAACACTTCACCGACGACGATGACGACTTCAGTCTGGACAGCCTGTTTGACGACGACAACGCTCACGGCGACGATCTCGGCGGTTTGTTCGACGACGAAGAGGACGACAAAAACGCGCCCGAGGACGAAGAAAACCTCGATCTCGACGGACTGGACAGTCTGCTTGATGCATTGGGCAACGATGACGACGAAGACGAAGACAATCTGAGCGGTGACGAAGACGACTTCGACGACGACGGCGAGGACAAAGAGTAAAAAGGGAGGTAACGTAAAGTGAGTAACGACAACAACATCATAGTGGGACAATCAATCTCAACGTTGCGTTCCAACACACTGGCAAGGACGGGCATCATGAACGACTTTGCCGCAATACAAATCGGTATCGCTTCTCCCGAAAAGATCCGCGAATGGTCCTTCGGTGAAGTCAAAAAGTCCGAAACAATCAACTACCGCACCCAAAAGCCGGAACGCGACGGCTTGTTCTGCGAACGCATCTTCGGGCCTGTCAAGGACTGGGAATGCCACTGCGGAAAGTACAAGCGTATCCGTTACAAGGGTATCGTTTGCGAAAAGTGCGGTGTAAAAGTAACAAAAAGCAAGGTGCGTCGCGAGCGCATGGGTCACATCGAACTTGCCTGCCCCGTATCGCACATCTGGTATTTCAGAGGTACGCCTTCGCGCATGGGTCTTATCCTGGATATGTCCCCCAAGTACCTTGAACAACTTATCAACTTCCAGAGTTACGTAGTGGTAGACCCCATGCAGAGCGACTTCGCCTACAAGCAAATTCTCAGCATGAACGAATACCGCGAGGCGCAAGCCCGTGCAAAGGAAGACCCCACGCAGAATTTCCGCGCCGGTACAGGTGCGGAAGTAGTGCGCGAACTGTTGCAGAACGTTGACCTCGAGGCAGAAGCGAAGGAACTTCGCGACACCCTTGCCAAGACCAACCAGGGCGCAAAGAAGGTCCGCGCAATCAAACGTCTGGACATTGTGGAAGCCTTCCGCAAGAGCGGCAACCGCCCCGAATGGATGATACTGACCGTATTGCCCGTACTTCCGCCGGAACTTCGTGCAATGGTACCCCTTGACGGCGGCAGATACGCAACCAGCGACCTCAACGATTTGTACCGCAGAGTCATCAACCGTAACAATCGTCTGAAGAAACTTATCGAAATCAACGCGCCGGAAATCCTTATCAACAACGAAAAGCGTATGTTGCAGGACGCCGTGGACAGTCTGCTGGACAACAGCCGCAGCAAACGTCCGCAAACGGGCGCAGGCAACCGCGAACTGAAGTCTTTGAGCGGTCTGCTTCGCGGTAAGCAAGGTCGTTTCCGTCAGAACCTGCTTGGTAAACGTGTGGACTACTCCGGTCGTTCCGTAATCGTGGTAGGACCGGAACTCAAACTTCACCAGTGCGGTATTCCCAAGGAAATGGCACTGGAACTGTTCAAGCCGTTTGTAATGCACAAACTGGTGGAATCGGGACAATGCCACAACGTCAAGTCGGCAAAGAAGCGTGTAGAGCGCGCCGACGCAAAGGTGTGGGATATTCTGGAAGGCGTAATCAGAGAGCACCCCGTGCTGCTCAACCGCGCACCCACGTTGCACCGTCTGTCCATCCAGGCATTTGAACCCGTACTTGTCGAAGGACGCGCAATCAAACTGCACCCCCTTGCATGTACGGCATTCAACGCCGACTTCGACGGCGACCAGATGGCAGTGCACGTACCTCTTTCCATCGAGGCGCAAACGGAAGCACGCTTCCTTATGCTTGCGGCAAACAACATTCTGAAACTTGCCGACGGCAAACCGGTAATTTCCCCCACGCAGGACATGGTCCTCGGTTGCTACTACCTGACTACCGTTCGCGGCAACGTCAAGGAACTGCAACAGATTATGGATTTGTACAACAACGTTCGTCATCAGCGCGCGCTGACCGAGGACGAAGTTGCGCTTCTGCGTAAGGGCAAGTACTACAGCAGTTTCGACGAAGCGTACGAAGCATACGTTGCTCACGACATCACTTTGCAGACGGTTGTCAACATCAAGCAACCCGACGGCAAAAAGATCTGGACAACTGTCGGTCGTACAATCTTCTGCCAGGCAATTTACTACGACGGAGTTGACTCAAGTGCGGAAAGCCCCTACGTCAACGACCCCGAAATTCTTGCAAAGCGCGAATTCGAACGTCACACGCTGGGCATCCCCCTCGAACTGACGCCGGAAATGATCGGCAACAGCAAGAGTTACCTTGTCGGCAAGAAGCAATTGAGCAAAATCGTCGAAAAGTGCTTCAAACTGCGCGGCACGACCCCCACGGCGGTTATGCTGGACAACGTCAAGGCACTGGGCTACAAGTATTCTACAATCAGCGGACTTACAACCAGCGTATTCGACATGAACATCCCGACGCAAAAGAAGGATATCATGCACAAGGCGGAACAGAAGGTCATCGAAATCGAAAACAACTTCAACGAAGGTTTCCTGACGGAAAACGAACGTTACAAGTCGGTTATCGAAGTGTGGAAGGACGCCGCCGCTCAGGTGGAAGACCTGGTTAAGAACGTAATGGAAGAAGACAACCCCATCTGGATGATGGCAGACTCCGGCGCGCGTGGTAGCATGAACCAGATTCGTCAGTTGTGCGGTATGCGCGGATTGATGAGCGACCCCAGCGGTCGTACCATCGAATTGCCCGTTAAGGCTTGCTTCCGTGAAGGTTTGTCGGTACTGGAGTACTTCATTTCTTCACACGGCGGACGTAAAGGTCTTGCCGATACGGCACTTAAAACGGCAGACTCCGGTTACCTTACCCGTCGTCTTGTAGACGTAGCGCAAAACGTTATCATACGCGAAGAGGACTGCTCGGCAGGCAGCCATCCGCAAGGTATGTGGATCGAAGCCTTCCGCGGTTCCGGTAAGGACGAAATCATCGAAAAATTTGAAGATCGTATCGTTGGTAAGTACGTCATCGACGACGTTGTCAACCCGACCACGGGCGAGATTATCTGCCCCGGCGACACAATGATTACCGATGACCTTGCCGCCGAAATCGTCAAAGCAGGCATCAGCAAACTGTACATGCGTACCGTACTTACCTGCCGCAGCGAACACGGCGTATGCTGCAAGTGCTACGGCAGCAACATGGCAACGGGCAAACCCGTCAACCTTGGCGAAGCGGTGGGCGTAATCGCCGCTCAGTCCATCGGTGAACCCGGTACTCAGCTTACCATGCGTACGTTCCACACCGGCGGCGTTGCAACCAGCGACGACATCACGCAAGGTTTGCCTCGTGTCGAAGAATTGTTTGAAGCGCGCAAACCCAAGGGATGTGCAGTTATCAGCGAAGTTTCCGGCAGATGCACAGTACCGCAAAACGCCGACAAAAAGACGGTACAGATTACCGACGCCAACGGCAAAGTTACGGAATACGCAATTCCCTACACGTCGCGTATCATGGTACACGACGGCGACATGGTGGAAAGCGGTCAACCCCTGACCGAAGGCTCCATCTATCCGCAGGATTTGTTGTCCACCAAGGGACTTCGTGCGGTTGAGGAATACCTTGTCAAGGAAGTACAGGCAACCTACCGTACCAACGGTGTCGAAATCAACGACAAGCACGTGGAAGTCATCGTTCGTCAGATGCTGCGCAAAGTTCGTATCGAAGACGCAGGCGACACGGATATGCTTCCGGGCGAAGTTGTGGACATCTTCAAGTTTGAAGAAGCCAACAACAAGGCTCTGGAAGAGGACGGCGTACCCGCAACGGCTAAGCGTATACTGCTGGGTATCACCAAGGCTTCGCTTGCCACGGACAGTTTCCTGTCGGCAGCGTCCTTCCAGGAAACCAGCCGCGTACTTACCGAAGCGGCAATCAAAAACAAGCGCGACCCGCTGTACGGCCTGAAGGAAAACGTAATCATCGGCAAGATGATTTCCGCAGGTACGGGTCTGGCTCAGTATCGCGAAATGGAACTTGTCCCCAAACAGGAAACCGACGAGGACAATGCGGACGTGACCGACGACACCGCCGAAAACACCGCAGAGTAACATTTTGCAGGTATCGTTTTTGCCTGCGTGCGGCAGTAGCAATGCATGCCGAATGTAAGCAAAAAACACATACGTATATTAAAAATAACAACAGCCCCGAAGGGATTTTACCTTTCGGGGCTGTTGTTTTTTGATGATTGAACAGGCGATGTACAAGTGCTTGCGAAAGGACATTCGCAAATCAGCCGTACTGAAAATTTTGTTTGCAAACATCAAAAATTTTCAGTAAGCGGGGGCGTTTGCATGTAAAATGCGGCGCGGCGCACCGGCTGTACCGTATCGTGCGCAAATTGCTTGGAAAATAGTAGGGGTTAATTATTCCATCACTAATAATTTTTGGCACCCGAACGTGTACGATTAGGGTTGCAGCCGTAAACTATTTCAGGCAATAAGCTAATAGTGGTCAAGCCTCGGCTTGTGGCACCCGAGCGTGCACGATTAGGGTTGCAGCCGTAAACTATTTTAGGCAATAAACTAATAGTGGTCAAGCCTCGGCTTGTGACGGCGGCAGATTTTGCGTCAAACGATGCTTGCGGCACGGCTGCCGATTTTGCACCAAACAACGGTTGTCGTACATATGTTATACAATTTATTTAATTTTTTTTCTACATTATTTGATAATTTTCGCAGAGACATTGACACCGCAACGCGCGTTATGTAACATAAGTTAGAAATAACACGTATTTTGATGGGCTGTGCGACGTACCGATTTTTTTGCGGTTGTTGCGTCTTTGTCGGGAATTGTCCGCGGCAGATTGCTTGCGCGCGCGGGCAAAAGAGAGACTTTTCGACAAAATCTGACGGAAAAAGTGGATTTTTCTCGTCGTAACGTGGTTGCCGCCGCATATAATGATTGGCGGTAATGTGATTTGCCAACTTACGCCGCAAGGCGTTGTTGAATAAAAATGTAAAAGGAGAAAAAACAAATGAAAGCAAGTAAAAAGCGCGGCTTTACGATAATAGAACTTGTAATTGTAATTGCCGTCATCGCCATTCTTGCGGCAGTGCTCATTCCTACGTTTGCAAATATAATTCAAAAGGCGAACGTTGCAAACGACGTTGCTCTTGCAAGAAATATGAACACTATTCTGATTGCTGACGAAGCGACCAACGGCAGATCTACCGATATGTACGACGTACTTATCGCTCTCGAACAGGGTGGCTTCAAACTGGAAAACCTCAATCCTCGCGCCGACGGTAATGTGTTTGCATGGGACAAGGCAAACAATCAAATCGTTTACCTTGACAAGAAGAATCCCGACAAGCCGATTTTCCAGGCAAAAGAAATCGGAGCCAACAAGGGTGACTTGTATATTACGACGCGCAAGGCAGAAGTTTTTGCCGATTACCCGGGATACAGTTACTACTTTGCAAGCGACATCAGCGGTAACATTACTCTGGACGAAGGTTCCTGCCTTGACACCGGTGAGTTTGCTCTTAACGGAAACGTTTCTGTAGTAACCAAGAAGGATGTTGAAATACACGGAACAATCAACGGCACGATTACCGTCGACTCCGCAAGCGGCAAGATCACCAACTATTCTGTGGTTAACAACGTTGTTATTGTAAATACTGCTGCTACTTCTTATCACGAACGCGGACACGTTGCGGCTATGGAAATTCAGAATACCCTTACAGGTAAAGTTGTACTGGAAAACGACGCTTACGTTGAAACACTTACAAACAACAGAACAAGCGGAACGGTTGAAAGCAAGGGTTATGTGAAAGCCGTTGACAATGCAAGCAGTGACAAGACATCCGTTACAGCTACCCAAACCGGATATGTCCTGGAAATCGGCACATACGACCAACTTGTCAACTTCCGCAATAAGGTAAATGCCGGTGCAAGTTACAGCGGAATGACCGTAAAACTTACGGCGGACATAGACATTTCCGAAAGAGCATGGACGCCTATCGGCGCGGCATATCGTGATAAAATCGACGCAAATGCAAAGGTGTTCCAGGGTACTTTTGACGGACAAGGTCACAAAATCACAGGTTTGACAAACACCGGATTCAAGATTTCTTCGGTATACAGTGGAAGAAACGATACAACCCCTCACGAGTACAAGGAGTACGTATTCGGTTTGTTCGGCTCTGTTTACAACGCCACTATTAAAAACATCGTAATGGCAAATGTAAACGTCGACTTGGCATGCGACGAAAAGGAAAAAGTTGTCGGCGACAGCGTAGGCGCGATTGTCGGTTATGCCGCAGGTGATGAAAAGACAGGCGTAACGATTGACAGTTGTAAGGTTCTCAGCGGTTCAATTGTCGGATACGACGCCGTAGCCGGTATCGTCGGCCGTTCATATAGCGTAAAAATAACGATAAGCAATTGTGAAAACGCCGCTACCGTTACCGCAATCAGACGTGCCAGCGGTATTCTCGGCTTTATAAGCAAAGATACCATAGACGTAAAGGAAGTGAGTATTACCAATTGCAAAAACAGCGGTAATGTAAAGCAAACCGGTACGCCTACGACAGATCCTGCAGACAAGACGCAGAAAGGCTATGGCTATTATATGGTTGCAGGATTGGCTATTTGCAAGAAAGGAACGCCGACACTGAAAATAGATATAGCAGGTTCGTTAAATACAGGAACGGTTACTTTAACCGTAGAAAAAAATGAAAACAAGTCCGACCTGTTTTTGCATATCCAATAGCAACAACAATTAGGATTATTATCGCTTAGCCGAATTCGGCAAGCGGTAGTGCAGGCTTTCTCAAAAGAGGTTGTCATTTTCGGCAACCTCTTTTTTTTGAGCGGGTGAATTATACTTTCAAGTGCAATACAAATGCTATGCCTATTGAGAATTTTATCCGAAATCTGCAAAAATTCTCAATAGCGTTGACATATTAGAACGAAAATGCTATAATATGCTAAAATAAACATGGACTGAGTTTGTGAAATGGAAATCAAGAGAGATTTTTACTTAAACAAGTTGATTCAACACAAGAAAAACGGAATGGTAAAAATCATTACGGGTGTAAGACGTTGCGGAAAGTCGTATCTTTTATCAAAACTTTTCAAGGAGCATTTGTTGTCGTGCGGTGTAGCGGAAGACCACATTGTGTTTCTTGCGTTGGACGACTACGGCAACAAAAAATTGCAAAATCCCGATGAGCTGTACGCGTATGTTAAAGGTCGTGTGGCGGACAGCAACGATTACTACATCTTGCTGGACGAAATTCAACTGGTTGATGACTTCGAAAGTGTAATAAACGGGTTTATGCATATTGCCAATGCCGATATATACATTACCGGCAGCAATTCCAAGTTTTTGTCGAGCGACATTATTACGGAATTTCGCGGAAGAGGGGACGAAATCCGCGTTTATCCGCTCAATTTTTCGGAGTTTTACTCCGTTTACGGAGGTGAGTTCGACAAGGCGTGGACGATGTACTGCAACTACGGCGGTATGCCGCTTTGCCTGTCCATGGAAACGCCCGAGGACAAGGCAAAGTATTTGACGAGCCTTTTTGACACCACCTATCTTGCGGACATTATCAACAGGCACAATTTGCGCGGCAATGCGGTAGGCGAGCTTACCGACGTGTTGGCGTCGGGTATCGGTTCGCTTACCAATCCGTTGAAGTTGTCAAAAACTTTCGGCAGTGTAAAAAACGTCAAACTGTCGGCAAACACCGTTTCGGCGTACATAGAGTATTTGCAAGACGCATTTTTGATAGAAAAAGCCATTAAGTACGACATTAAGGGCAAAAAGTACATCAACACCCCTGCAAAGTACTATTTTGTGGATATGGGTTTGCGCAACGCTCGGCTGGCGTTTAGACAACAGGAGTACACTCACATAATGGAAAACGTCATCTACAACGAGTTGCGCTCGCGCGGCTACTCGGTGGACGTTGGCGTGGTGGGCAAGGACGGCACCGAAAACCCCGTCAAAAAGTTGGAAGTGGACTTTGTTGTAAATCTCGGAAGCCGAAGATACTACATTCAGTCGGCGTACAACATTCCCGACAGGGAAAAACTGGAGCAGGAACAAGCCTCGTTGCTTGCAATAAATGACGCATTCAGAAAAATAATCATTGTAAATCAGCCGATTTTGACCGGGTACAACGAAGATGGCATATTGATTGTTGCCTTGAGGGACTTTTTGATGTCACCCGAAACGTCAATCAATTTTTAACTGCCGACTAATAGAGACAGGTAATAAGTAAGATGTAGCCGTGAATAAGTAAAACACCTCGCCGGTGGGGCGAGTAACAAAAAAGTACCGCTGAACCAAACTATATTTACCGACAAGCATCAAAAATCAAGATTTACTCTTGTTTATTCACCCTCTACCCAAAGTTTTTGAAGGGGTAGGGTAAGCCAATCTCCATTCAAAGCACCGTGGCAAATTGCCCGTCAATCGGCACATTGCGGCGTTATTGTCGCTTGCTGTACCTCTAAGTACAGCTTCGCTCCAATGCCTTGCACTGCACTCGATTGACGGGCAATTTGCTGCTTCGCACCGCAATCGGCTACGGTGTTCGAATCTCGCTTGGCTGGGGCGGGAAAACTTTTCCAACAAGTTTCCCCTTCCCCGCATTTCACATCTCTCCCCCTCCCACCATAAATAAACTACAAACAGCATTTGTTTATTTGCTTGACGGCTTGGACACAATTTGCTAAAATATACGTTGGTGACGTATGGATAACGAACTTAGTAGTGTAGTAGTAGGCAAAAAGCAGATACTACGTGAATTGAAAAACCACAACATTGCCGAAATACGCATTGCGGAGGACGTCGATGCTGAATACGCCGATTGCATTAAGGCGGAGGCGCGACGCGCAGACGTACCCTATGCGGTACGCGGCACTATGCGCCAACTTGCCGACGAGTACGGCGTTGACGTGCCAACGGGCGCGGTAGGTACCGTCCGTAAGTAATTCGCACACAACAATTGCGGCTTGGTTGCGTTTGCAACTGCCGACAAAAACAGTTATACCCGGGTCCGACCCCGTGTATATATGGAAATCCGTTTAGGAATCCGACATTCACTATTGAAAGGAGGTAAAAAAATGGCAACAATCAACCAATTGATTAAGCAAGGAAGAAAGAGTGCTGTCGAAAAGAGCAAGTCTCCCCTTCTGGACAGTTGTCCTCAGAAGCGCGGCGTATGCCTCAACGTAACCACTACTTCTCCCAAAAAGCCTAACTCGGCTCTGCGTAAGATTGCACGTGTACGCCGTACCAACGGTATGGAAGGTACATGCTACATTCCCGGCGAAGGTCACAACCTTCAAGAGCACAGCGTTGTATTGATTCGCGGCGGCAGAGTTCGTGACCTGCCCGGTATCCGTTACCACATTATCCGTGGTACATTGGACGCTTCCGGCGTTGCAAACCGCAGACAAGCCCGCAGCAAGTACGGCGCAAAACGTCCCAAGAACTAAGCCCGTTGTTTGGCAGGGACAAACCTAACTACAGTTCAATTGGTGAATAGTCGGATTGTTTAATTTTGACTTTTCTCCGTAAGCAGTATGCCCCGCAACATGTTTGCGGATGGTGCAGAAGTTTCTCCGCGTCGGTGGAGCGACGCGTCGAGTTGGCTGTATTGGTAAGAACAAAATTAAATCTATTCTAAACAGGAGGTAAAAACACATGCCCAGAAGAAGTGGTGTCCCCAAGAGGGACGTTCTTCCCGATCCCGTGTATGGCAGCAAGGTTGTAACCAAGGTAATCAACCAGGTCATGCAGGACGGCAAGAAGGGTACTGCCCAGGAAATCGTCTACGGCGCATTTGACGAAATCAAAGCCAAGACGGGACAAGACCCCATGGAAGTGTTCAACAAAGCAATCAACAATCTTATGCCTATGCTGGAGTGCAAAGCAAGACGCGTAGGCGGCGCAAACTACCAGGTACCTATGGAAGTACGTCCCGAAAGACGTCAGACATTGGCTATCCGTTGGCTGGTGTTGTTCGCTCGCAAACGCAGCGACCGCAACATGTACCAACGCCTGGCAGGCGAACTCATGGATGCAGCCAACGAACAAGGCGGCGCATTCAAGAGAAAGGAAGAAATGCACAGAGCGGCAGAAGCCAACAAGGCATTTGCGCATTTCAGATGGTAATATAGGGAGTTTATTCGGTAATGGCAAGAATTTATCCGCTGCAAAATGTGCGTAACATCGGTATTATGGCGCACATCGACGCAGGTAAGACAACTACCAGCGAACGTATTTTGTTCTTCTCCGGTAAAACTCGTAAACTGGGTGAGGTACACGAAGGTACGGCAGTCATGGACAGTATGGCTCAGGAACAGGAGCGCGGTATCACCATCGCCAGCGCCGCAACCACAGTCCATTGGCTCAACCACTACAACAACGTAGACTACCGTATCAACCTTATCGACACCCCGGGACACGTGGACTTCACCGTAGAAGTCGAGCGTTCACTCCGCGTGCTGGACGGAGCAGTGGCGGTATTTTGCGCTAAGGGCGGTGTAGAACCGCAAAGCGAAACCGTATGGCACCAGGCCAGCAAGTACAACGTTCCGCGTATTGCGTTCGTCAACAAGATGGACATCAACGGCGCAAACTTCCACAACGTTGTCAAGATGATGCGCGAACGCCTCAAGGCAAACGCAATGCCCATTCAATTGCCCATCGGCAAGGAAGAGACATTCCGCGGTATCGTAGACGTCATCACCAAGAAAGCATATTTCTACAATGACCCCACGGGCATGAAGATCGACGAGGGCGAAATCCCCGCCGATATGATTGACGAGGTCAACCTTGCTCACGAGGAACTTGTCGAGTTTGTTGCCGGTACCGACGACGAACTTATGGAAAAGTTTTTCGCCGAAGGCGATCTGTCCGTAGACGAAATCAAAAAGGCTCTTCGTAAAGCAGTAATCGAACTTAAGGTCAATCCCGTTTTGTGCGGTACGGCTTACAAAAACAAGGGTATTCAAAAGTTGCTGGACGCAGTTTGCGACTACCTTCCCAGCCCCGTAGACGTAGACCACGTGGTGGGCTTCGACGTGAAGGATCACGACAAGAAAATCGTACGCAAAACCGACGACGACGAACCGTTCTGCGGACTTGCGTTCAAGATTGTCGCCGACCCGTTTGTAGGCAAACTGTGCTACTGCCGCGTTTACAGCGGTACTCTTCAGGCAGGCAGTTACGTGTACAACAGCACCAAGGGCAAGCGCGAACGCGTAACCAAAGTGTTGCAGATGCACGCCGCTCAGCGTGAAGAAATCCCCGAAACATACGCAGGCGAAATCGTTGCTCTTGTCGGTTTGAAAGACACGACCACGGGCGACACGCTGTGTGTGGAAAAGGATCCCATCGTGCTGGAAAGCATGGTGTTCCCCGAACCGGTAATCAAGGTTGCCATCGAACCCAAGACCAAGGCAGGTCAGGAAAAGATGACCCTTGCGCTTATCAAACTGGCGGAAGAAGACCCCACGTTCAAGACATACACCGATCAGGAAACCGGACAAACCATCATCGCAGGTATGGGCGAGTTGCACCTGGAAATCATCGTAGACAGACTGTTGCGTGAATTCAAGGTGGAAGCAAACATCGGTCAGCCGCAGGTATCCTACCGTGAAACCATTCGCAAGAGTGTTGAAGCGGAAGGCAAGTATGTGCGTCAGTCCGGCGGTAAAGGTCAGTACGGTCACTGTAAGATTCGTATGGAACCCCAGGAAGCAGGCAAAGGTTACGAGTTTGTCGACGCAACCGTCGGCGGAAGCATTCCCAAGGAATACATCCAGCCCATCAACAACGGTATCATCGAAGCCAGCAAAAACGGTCCTCTTGCAGGATACGAAATGGTGGACTTCAAGGTTACCGTGTACGACGGTAGTTTCCACCCCGTGGACAGCAGCGAAATGGCATTCAAGATTGCCGGTAGCCTTGCTTTCAAAAATGCTGCGGCAATCGCAGACCCCGTACTGCTGGAGCCTATGATGAAGGTGGAAATCACCCTTCCCGAAGAATATCTCGGCGACGTCATGGGCAACGTAACCGCTCGTCGCGGCAGCGTATCCGGTATCGAAATGCGCAACGGCGTGCAGGTAATCGACGCGTTTATCCCCCTTGCGGAAATGTTCGGTTACGCAACCGACCTTCGCAGTCGTACTCAGGGACGCGGCAACTACAGCATGCAGTTCGACCACTTTGCGGAAGTACCCAAATCCGTCCGTGACAAAATCGTCAAAGACGGTGCCGCAAAATAGTTTTGGAAACTTTTGAAAAAGTGTAGACCAAAACGGAAAAATAGGGTATAATCTACTCGAAAGTTAAATTTTCAAACAAATTTTCCTAACATTAACAATCAGGAGGAACTACTACAATGGCAAAAGCAAAGTTTGACAGAAGCAAACCGCACGTAAACATTGGTACTATCGGCCACGTTGACCACGGCAAGACCACATTGACGGCTGCCATCACCATGGTTATGGCTATGAAGAACGGTGCGCAAGTTATGGCTTACGACCAAATCGACAAGGCTCCCGAAGAAAGAGCTCGTGGTATTACAATCAATACCGCACACGTAGAATACGAAACCGACAAGCGTCACTACGCTCACGTTGACTGCCCCGGCCACGCGGACTACGTTAAAAACATGATCACCGGTGCTGCACAGATGGACGGCGCAATCCTCGTTGTTTCTGCCGCTGACGGCCCGATGCCTCAGACTCGCGAACACATCCTTCTTGCTCGTCAGGTTGGCGTGCCCTACATCGTTGTGTTCATGAACAAGACCGACCTTGTTGACGACCCCGAACTTCTTGAACTCGTTGAAATGGAAATCCGTGAACTGCTCAGCAAGTACGACTTCCCCGGCGACACCCTTCCCATCATCAAGGGTTCCGCTAAGCTTGCTATGGACGCTTACCAAGCCGGCAACCACGACATCAACGATCCCGTTTACAAGCCCATCCTTGACCTTATGGACGCTGTTGACGCTTACATCCCCACACCCGCACGTGACACCGACAAGCCTTTCCTTATGCCCGTTGAAGACGTATTCACCATCACCGGACGCGGAACGGTTGCAACCGGCCGTGTAGAACGTGGTAGCGTTAAACCTTCCGACCCCGTAGAAATCGTTGGTCTGAAGGACGAAATCAAGACATCCGTTGTTACGGGCGTCGAAATGTTCCGCAAACTTCTTGACGAAGCATTTGCAGGTGACAACGTTGGTCTTCTTCTTCGCGGTATCGACCGTAAAGAAATCGAAAGAGGACAAGTTGTTGCTAAACCGAAGAGCGTTACACCTCACCGTGAATTCGAAGGTCAAGTTTACGTTCTGACCAAGGAAGAAGGCGGACGTCACAGCCCGTTCTTCAAGGGATACCGTCCTCAATTCTATTTCCGTACAACGGACGTTACAGGTTCTATCGAACTTGACCCCGGCGTGGAAATGGTTATGCCCGGCGACCACACTCACATCAAAGTTGAGTTGATCACCCCGATCGCAATGGAAGAAGGTCTGCGTTTCGCTATTCGTGAAGGCGGCCACACCGTTGGTTCCGGCGTTGTATCCAAGATCATTAAGTAATTAACTTAATCTCTTCAAGCCACAAAAGGGCGACTGCTTAGTAGCAGCCGCCCTTTTTTTGTTGATTTGCGCGAAGATTTTGCCCGAAATAATGTTTTGGATTTTTCCGAAAAGGCTTAGTCGATTGATTGAATAATTGCGATTGTGTAATTGCCATGATGTTTGTCAATATATTGAAAAAACAGGTACGGACAGTTTTTTAGAGTGAATTTATCGGCGCGACGTACATATGTTTGCCAAAAGTGCGGAAAAATTGTATAATATAATTTCAGTAAGGAAAACAAATCATTTGCGCTTGCAAATTTTCAAACGGAGTAAATCGGTGGACGAAAAAATCGCAATCAGTCTGGACAACGTGTCCTACTACTACAAAACCTACGACGAACAGGGCGTTGCTTCGCCTGCCGTCGGCGTGGAAGGCGTAAGCCTTCAACTTGCCGAGGGCTCTTTTGTCGCGCTTGTCGGACACAACGGTTGCGGAAAGTCCACGCTTGCCAAACTGCTTAACGGATTGTTGCTGCCCAAGACAGGAAAAGTGACGGTGTTCGGCATGGACACGACGGACAAAAACGCGATTTTTGACATACGCAGGTCGGTGGGAATGGTGTTTCAGAACCCCGACAACCAGATGGTGGCAAGCATTGTCGAAGAGGACGTGGCGTTCGGACCGGAAAACCTCGGGTTGCCGTCGGAAGAAATACGCGCGCGGGTAGACGAGGCGTTGGCACTTGTGGACATGTCGGAATTTGCCAAGCGTAGCCCGTCGGCACTAAGCGGCGGTCAGAAACAGCGCATTGCCGTTGCGGGCGCGCTGGCAATAAAGCCGCGCGTGCTTGTGCTGGACGAATCGACGGCTATGCTTGACCCACAGGGACGAAAAGAAGTGCTTGCCGTTGCGCACAAACTTAACAAGGGCGGCATGACGGTGGTACTTATTACGCACTTCCCCGACGAGGTTGTAGACTGCGACAAGGTGTTTGTGATGGACCATGGGCACATTGTGACAAGCGGCACGCCCGACGAGGTTTTTGCCGATGACAAGGTACTTGCGGATGTGGGACTTCGCGCGCCGCGCACCGTTGAACTTGCAAAAAAACTTAAAGCGGCAGGCTTCGATGTGGACGAACATTGCCACGATGACGTTGCGTTAGGGGGTGCGGTATGCAAAAATCTCAGATAACGCCGTTTGTCGCGCCGCAGGACAGCGCGGTGTACGCCGAGCATGTCGCATTCAGTTACAGCACAAAAAAGAGAGACAAAAACAAGGTTTATGCACTGAGCGATGTGTCGCTGGACATCAAACGTGGCGAGTTTGTTGCCATTGTGGGTCATACGGGAAGCGGCAAAAGCACTTTTTTGCAGCATTTCAACGCGTTGGTGCGGCTGCAAAACGGCAATATGTCGGTGCTTGGGATAGACCTTTCCGCCAAAAAGCCCGACCTCAAGGCGTTGCGCCGACAGGTTGGTATGGTGTTTCAGTATCCGGAGTACCAACTGTTTGCCGACACCGTGTATGACGACGTCTGTTTCGGACTTAAAAACTTCGACATACCCGCGGAAAAGCACGAGGAACTTGCGCGTAATGCGCTGTCTACCGTCGGAATGAACTTTGACGAGGTGCGCAACAAGTCACCCTTTGACTTGTCCGGCGGCGAAAAACGTCGTGTCGCCCTGGCAGGAGTGCTTGTCACCAACCCGTCGCTGCTTGTGCTGGACGAGCCGACTGCAGGGCTTGACCCAAACGGCAAAAGAGAAATTTTGTCGCTGGTCAGACGCCTTAACAAACAAAACGGCGTAACGGTGGTGATGGTGTCGCACGACATGAACGAAGTGTACGAAAACGCCAACCGCGTGATTGTGTTCAGCGACGGCAACGTTGCATATGACTTGCCGACACGCGCGCTGTTCCGCAAGGAAAAAGAAATTACCGCGCTGGGACTGGAAGTGCCGCATATGGCGCGTTTCTGCAACGTACTGGAAGCTGCAGGTTACGCTTTGCCCGACGACGCACTGTCGGTTGACGATGTGTTTGCGGCGGTGTGCGCGTTGAAAAGCGGCTCGGACAAAGGTGGTGACGAACATGTTTCGTGACGTTACCTTCGGTCAGTACTACATGGCGGAGTCATTTGTTCACCGTATGGACGCCCGTGTAAAGTTGGTGCTGTGCCTGCTGTTTATGGTTGGTATATTTTTCGTGACGAGTTTTGTCGTGTTCGGCGCAATCACGCTGTTTTTGCTTGTGGTAATTGCCCTGTCGCGCGTGCCGGTCGGCAGCATACTCAAGTCTGTTAAGGGCATTTTCGTACTGCTGTTGTTTACGGCGGTACTGAACTTGTTTTTCACCAAGCGCGGCACGCTTCTGTGGAGCTGGTGGATACTGGAAATTTACGACGAAGGTATCAAGTTTGCGGCAAAAATGTTGTTGCGGCTTATGTTGCTTGTTGTCGGTTCAAACATTCTCACCCTTACGACAACGCCTGTTGACCTTACGCACGCAATCGAAAGTTTGCTGTCGCCACTCAAGGTTTTGCGTTTTCCCGTCAGGGATCTTGCGCTTATAATGAGCCTTACGCTGTCCTTTATACCGGGACTTATCGAAGAAACCGACCGCATAATACGTGCGCAAAAGGCACGTGGCGCGGACTTCGACACGGGCAACATTATCAAGCGTGCAAAGGCTTTTATTCCTATCCTTATTCCGCTGCTTGTGGGCGGATTCCGTCGCGCGGACGAACTGGCAAACGCCATGAACAGCCGCTGTTACGAAGGCTCGGACAAGCGCACGCAACTGAACAAAATGCACCTCGGCTGGCGCGACGCGGTTGGCGCGTTTGTGACAGTTTCGGTGTTTGTAGGTGTGTTTGTGGTGTATTGTAATCAGCAAAGTTGGGCAAATATCACGTGGCTGTATTTTTAGTGCCGGATGGGCAAAAGTTTGTTGCCGACAAAAATCAGGTTGATGTAAAATGCAAAAAATAAAACTTACAATTGAATACGTAGGCACGGATTTTTGCGGCTGGCAAAGCCAGACAAACGGCAATTCGGTGCAGGACGCAGTGGAGCACGCACTCGGCAAATACTTCGATTGCGACTTCGTGCGTGTGTATGCCGCAGGCCGAACGGACGTCGGAGTGCATGCAAAAGGGCAAACGGTACATTTTTTTGCCGACCGAGATGTCAATCCGTACAAGTTGTGTCTGGGCGTAAACCTTGCGCTTCCCGGCAGCGTTGCGGTGACCTCTGCCGAAATAGCGGAGGAGGACTTCGACGCGCGTTTTTCGGCGGTAAGCAAAACTTACGTGTACCGTGTTTACATTTCACCCGTGCGCAGACCCCTTCTCGACGCGACGCACGCGCAGGTTTACAAACTGTTGGACGTAGCAGCCATGCAAGCCGCGGCAAAATTACTTGTCGGTACGCACGACTTTGCCGCGTTTCAGAACACCGGCAGCAACCTTAAGGGGACGGTGCGCACAATCAATTCCTTTGACGTGACGGCGCACCCCGAAGACGTAATTTGCTTTACCGTCAACGGCAACGCTTTTTTGTACAATCAGGTGCGCATTATGTGCGGTCTGCTTGTGGCTGTCGGCAGCGGACGTTACGATTTGACCGACGTGCAAAACATGCTTGACGGCAAACGCCTTGCTTTTCGTACCCTTCCTGCAAAAGGTCTCACCCTTGAAAAAGTGTATTATTGATTATTAAGAGATTTTTTATAAATATCATTTCAAAGTTAGAAACGTTTTCTAATAAACGTTGCTCATGTAATTAAGTCATCCTGAGCGTAGTCGAAGGATCCCCCGGAAGGGTACCAATCGTCTATAATTATGCTTATTGCAATAAGTAGCAATAGTCGAAAGAAATGATTTCGCGAGATATTTCGATTGCGCAACGCGTACTTTGTTGCGCTCAGCGTGGCGCAGTAGCAGCGTATTGTTTGTAAAATCAATAATCAGTCATGTAAAAAAAAGTCGTAAGTAAAAAAACTCACCGAAGCAATCGGTGAGTTTTTATTTTTGTTTTACATAATGTTATTAAAAAATCAACACGTATATGTTTTTTGGCGACATTTCGGACTATTTTTGCATGCCGTCGATTATTGTAATGACGGCTTTTTGCTGTTCGTCGTTAAGTTTGTCAAACTTTTGCACAAGCGTGTTTTTGTCAGTTTCTTCGCTGTTCTCCTTGAAAAAATCAGACAGGCTTATTCCCAGTGCCCTGCATATGTTTGTAAGAGTGGCGATAGACGGGCTTGTGCCTCTTGCGTACATGTTTGCAAGCGTGGATGGCGTAAGGTCTGCTTCGTTGCTTAGTTTGTACATCGTCCAGCCCTTTTGTATTCGTAATTCTTCTATTCTTTTCAATACATCCATAGTAACGAGTTTTCCCCTTTTGTAAAATAATACAATACTTTTGTGAAATAAATAAACCACATATGTATTGACATTTAATCACATATGTGATACAATAAGAGAAAAAACACGGAGGAAGAAAAAATGTATTGCAAAAATTGTGGTAAAGAGATTTCGGATAATGCATATGTTTGCCCGAACTGCGGAGTAAAGGTTGCTACCGAAACCGCACCCAGACAGAAAAACAACAAAGCGTTGATCGGCTTTATTTTCTCGTTTTTCATCCCGTTGGTAGGATTGATTTTGGGTATACTCGGTTACAGGGATTCTCAAGAGATGAATGACGAAGGCAGAGGTCTTGCGATTGCCGCTATCGTAATTTCTGCAGTAACGCTGGTAATCAACATTATTGTAGGCATCGTTTACATCAGCGCACTTGGTGCTGTAATGCAACTGTTGTAAAAGCAACAGATAATTTCAATCGCCGGTGGTAAAAATTTTGCTATGTGCGGCGGTTTATACAGAACAACATACAATGTAAATTAAAACAAACATTAAAACAGACTTCGGACGAGGTCTGTTTTTTTTGTCGAGTATCGGCATTTTGCTACGACGTAAACGCAGTAATAGGACGTGCATTATGTAAAGGGTAAAATCTGCCTTTTGTCGCGATGTCCGTTCGTTTGTGTTTGACGCAAAAGTCAAGGTCGCGCACATTGTCGCAAACAGTTGAGAAAAACCGCGGCTTGCGGTATAATAAAATCATGAAAATCAACAACGAATGGAAAGATTACGAAATAATTGCCACCGGTGACGGCGAAAAGTTGGAACGGTGGGGCAACGTCGTGCTTCTGCGCCCCGATCCGCAGGTGATATGGCATGCGGCAAAACCGCTGGACAAAATCCTGCGCCCCGACGCGCGGTACCTGCGCTCAAGCAGCGGCGGCGGACACTGGGAGTACAACAAACCCGTCCCCGACGAGTGGCATGTTTCCTGGCGCGACCTGACCTTTGCCGTCAAGCCGATGGGTTTCAAACATACGGGACTTTTCCCCGAGCAAGCCGCCAATTGGGCAACTATGATTGACCTCATAAAAGGCGCAAACCGCCCGATAAACGTGCTTAACCTGTTTGCATACACGGGCGGCGCAACGGTTGCGTGTCTGTCGGCAGGTGCAAGCGTTTGTCACGTGGACGCCGCCAAAAATATGGTGGAACGTTGCCGTGAAAACGTCGCCCTCAGCGGACTTGCCGACCGTCCGGTGCGGTACATTGTGGACGACTGCCGCAAGTTTGTCAAGCGCGAAATCAACCGCGGTCGCCGTTACGACGCCATCATTATGGACCCACCCAGTTACGGACGCGGAAGCAACGGCGAAGTGTGGAAAATCGAAGAGGACATCTGCGACTTTGTGGATTTGTGCGCAGGCGTACTCAGCGACAATCCGCTGTTTGTGCTTATCAACAGTTACACGACGGGGTTGCAACCTGCCGTGCTGAGCAACATCCTTAAGCGTAGTATCCCCGGGGCTGACAAAGCGACCGTGGAAGCCTACGAGGTGTGCCTGCCTACAGACGAAGGCGGGGTGGTGCTGCCGTGCGGCGCCAGCGGCTTAATTACGTTTTAACGACGGCGTATATTGGTACATATAGCCGCTACGTGCTCAATCGTGCTAAGTCACGTACGGTTAGTACGTTCCTGTCGCACTCATTCGCCAGTTGCGGCTCTCTGCACCAATCTCCGCCGTCTGAGTAAAGGGTAGTATTTTTTTTGCCGTGCTCAAAATATTTACTGTTGTTTGAGTTTATGCGGGATAACGTAGATGTGGATAAGTTTGATTTGTCCTTGCAAAAGCCTTCGCCCTCGGGGAGAAGGTGTCACGAAGTGACGGATGAGGGGGCAGAAGTAAATTTGTTGCGGTGCCCGACTGAAACAAAGCGGAACCCTTTCGGGGGATTGCCACGTCGCGACAAAAAAGCAGTCGCTTCTCGCAATGACGTATATTGAAATCGGCGGTGCTAAAAATCACCGCAAACAATCTACTCGCCTCGCCGGCAAGGCGCGGATGAGGGGGCAGAAGTAAATTTGTTGCAGTGTCGGATTGCAACCAAGCAGAGCCATTAGTTGGTTCTTTCCGCATTGCAAAGGTTGCCAAGTTCGGCAAATTAGTATATAATATGTATTCGTGTGCAGGCTGCAGCGTTTGGGCGAAAAACATGACGATTTTTCGTCCTAAGGTAGCAACAAACGTTGTGCATTACAACGGTTGTGTTGCCTGCATCCACGACAACAAAACTGTAATTTTGTCTGTAGTCGGGCATGTCGGCGTTGCCTGTTTTACTGTTTTGTCGGTGACGGCGAAAGGGGAACCTACCTGTCGCGAGTACTTGACTGACGGCAGCATAGTCACGAAATTTACAATACGTATCGTCTTTTTCGATACAATTTATTCCAAAACGGAGTTACAATGAGCAGAAATTTTACAATGGATGACGTCACGATTTTGCACGAGGACAACAGTATTCTTGTTGTCGTCAAACCGCAAAATATTCCGAGCCAGGCCGACGCAAGCGGCGACATAGACCTGCTGACCCTGCTTAAGGGCTACATCAAGGACAAGTACGATAAGCCGGGCAACGTCTATCTCGGGCTGGTGCATCGTCTCGATCGTCCCACGGGCGGCGTAATGGTGTTTGCCAAAAACAGCAAAGCGGCGGAACGCCTCAGCAAGCAAATCGTCGACGGCGACATGGTCAAGACTTACCTTACCACGGTTGTCGGCACGCCCAAACAGCGCAAGGACACGCTGGTAAACTACCTTAAGAAAAATCCTCTCACCAACACCGTGTACGTGGCAACGTTCGGCGATCACGATGCCAAACGTGCCGAACTCAGTTACGAAGTGTTGCAAAGCGAGGACAATCTTAGCCTTGTCAAGGTGCAGCTTGGCACCGGGCGCAGCCACCAGATCCGTGTGCAGATGAGTGCGATCGGGTGTCCCGTGTACGGCGACGCACGCTACGGCGGAGACGTCGTCCGCGGACAAAATCTGTCGCTGTGGGCATACAAACTGGAACTTACCCATCCCGTCAGCAAGGAACGTATGGTGTTTGTGGCGTATCCGCCCCTTACCGAGCCGTGGAAACGCTTCGACATTGCCAAATTTGTGGAAAACTTTGCCGACAGCGACGGCGACGAGGACGGTGTGCCCCTTTTCGAGCAGCCGCAAACGTCCGACAACCTTGACTGAACGTCGCAAATTGCCCGGTTTTTGTAGTAATATCGGGCAAAGTGTTGACAACCGCTCAAATAAATTGTAAAATAATGGGGTATGTAGGGCGATTTATACCCTTTTGCCCTAAAAAGACGGGCGGCAACGCTGCCCCTCGGAGGAACAATCGTGAAAAAAATCATCAGTTTAGTATTGGCATTGACTCTTCTTGTCGGAATGCTGGGTGTTTCGGCGGTAGCGCTTGCCGAAGAAACAACGCCGACGGTAACTGCCAACCAGGATAAAATCGACGCGTTTATCGCAGCCGACAACGGCACCGTAGACAAGCGCGGTCTCAGCGTACTCAGCAAGGCACTTCTTGAACTGGGTAAAATTACCGTAAGCGAAAACCTTGACAAAACCGAAGCCGACAACCTGTTTACCGGTATGACGCGTACTTTCGGCACCGACGGCAAACTGGAAAGCAGTGCAGACAAGATTTATCTTCAATATTTCAAGCCCGGCAAGTATCCCGGAGATTTCGCAAATGCAAACCACGCCGAAGCAGGCAAGGAAGTAGACGTCAACAGCGTGGGCGTGTGGGCTTTCCGTCTGGTTGTCGTTCGTCCTACCAAGATTGAAGAAGCAGACGAACCCGCAGAAGGCGAAACGAAGAAAGACAAGTACGAATACAAACTCGAAGAATCCTCAATCGTTGCCAAGTCTGCGCTTATTACCGTAAATACGCAGGACGTAGACAGCCCCGTGGTTACCGTCAACTCAACCAAGTTTGACGAACTCGTTTCCAAGGGAATTACTGCAGGTACGCGTTACTCCATCACGACATCCACGTCTTTGTTCACATTCAGTGACGACGGCAAAAACAGCGACAACAGTTACAGCTACATTACCGTCAACTACGTTATTGAAAAGAAAATCGACGGCAACTGGACGAAGATTTACGACACGACAGCCGACACCAAGGTGGTTGACGGTTACTCCGACATCGTATCCGGCAGCGGTATTCTTGCAACAAACGACGATGTAAGCGCAAACAAGGACGACGTTAAGTACCGCGTAATCTACACGTTCGTTGACAAGTACGGTCACGAAGGCGTTGACAGCGAAGGTCAGAAGTCTGTCGTTACCCTCAACCTGTACGTAAACGCTAAGAAAACCGACGCCGAAACAACCAAGAAGGTTGACGCGTGGAAGATTGTTCTGTACGTAATCGCAGGTCTGTCCGCAGTAGGTATCGTTGTACTTCTGTGCATTAAACCCAAGCAACCCGAAGGTGCAAACGTAATCAACGGTCGCGTTCACTACGGCGACAACGACAACACCGAAGGCAGCGAAGCAACCGCTGACAACGAAACCGACAACAAGTAGTTTGTCGTAAAAACTTAATACGAAACAAAAAATCCTTTTCGAACAAAATCGAAAAGGATTTTTTTCATGTCTGTATAACTTCGTACATTATTTGTTGCTGCCGGCAAAACAGTTACAAGTTACCCGTCTTGCCGAATCAACGATTTGTGCAAAGCATCCGAAAACCTTTTTGTTGCATTGCACGGAATTTTGTCAATGCAGTATGTAGTTTTTCGCAAGTTTGCGTTTGTGTTCGTCGGTAACGCCTATTGCCGCAACGTAACCGTCAATGCCGTCGTACAATCTGTCACATTCGGCAAAAAACGTGTCTATGTAACTCTCGTCCACATACAGCATTTTCAGCACAAGTTGCATCATTTCGGGCGACACGCAGGGGCGCACTTTGTTTACTACCGACGTCATGTTGTCGCGCGTAAGTTCGTTGGTCAGCATGTAGTCGGCTTTTATTTGTTCACGGCTTGCACCAAGGCAGTGCAGCAGTACGGCTGTGCAAACGCCCACGCGATCCTTGCCTGCGCTGCAATGCCACAGCGTTGCGCCGTCCGTCGGGTTGTCCGCAAGCAAACGCACAAACTGACCGATGTGTTCGCGACAGTGGTCGTTGCGTACAAATCTGCCGTACAGTTCCTGCATGTGTTCCTCGGGTGTTTCGCCTTTGTCGCGCATGCGGCGTATGCCCTGTTGCAGTTTGAGTGCTATTGTGGGACCGTCGGCACTTTCGTAACTTATGCCGAAAGTTGTTGCCTGTATTATGGGTATGTTGACGTATTCCACGCCGTTTATTTTGCGGTCGGGCACGTTGTCGCGTTCGGCGGCGGTGCGCAGGTCTATTACGCGCCGTAGTCCGCACGCGGCAAGTCGTTTGCCGTCGCTTTCCGTCATTCGGCTGTGTTCGCCGCTTCGCAGAAGTCTGCCCGTCGCGACAATGCCGCCGACGACGGGTATTCCGCCGATGTCACGGGCGTTGCTTATGCCGTCAAGTTGTATCTTCATTGTTTATTGCTCGTTTTTCATCATTTTGCGGATGGCGTCCACAATCATTCCCACGGCAATGGTGTTGTGTCCGCCCTCGGGGATGATAAGGTCGGCTTTTGCCTTGCTGGGCTCAACAAATTGTTCGTGCATGGGCTTTACCGTGGACAGGTACTGCGTAATTACCGATTCCATGCTACGTCCGCGGCGGTTTACGTCACGGCGCAGGCGACGTATAAAGCGCACGTCGGCATCTGTATCCACAAACAGTTTGATGTCGCAAAGGTCGCACAAATCCTTGTTGGTATAAATAAGTATTCCTTCAACGATTATCAGGTCTGCGCTGTCCATGCGCGACCAGTTGGCGTTGCGGCTGTGGGTGGAAAAGTCGTACGTCGGGTGCATGATGGATTGCCCTGCTCTGAGTGCCTTTATGTGCTGCACAAGCAGGTCTGTATCCAGGCTGTCGGGGTGGTCGTAGTTGAGTTTTCGTTTTTCCTCGATGGGCAAATCCGGGTATTCTTTGTAGTAGTAGTCGTGCGACAAAATGACTGCGTTTTTGTCAAACGCCTGAAGAATCTTCTTTGCGACGGTAGTTTTTCCCGAACCGGTGCCGCCTGCGATACCCACAACTATTTTGCTCATCGTACGTCCTCCGAGTGGTTTTTCCACACAACTATTGTACCAATTTGACGGCACATTGTCAATGTAAATATGCACAAATAGGGCGCGGCGGCAGCGTTGATTTTGTAACGGAAATGGAAAAATCCGATTGCGGCACCGATTTGCCTGTGACGGTTATTTTTGCAGGCGTGACGGCAGAAAACAGCAAATGTAAAGTAAAATGGAATAGAATAATTTTGATTAAACAAAACGACTATTTATATTAAAGGTATTGCATTTTCGGACAACGTTTGCTATACTATGTTTCCGAGTTGAAAAAAATGTTACAAAACTGCGCGCGGATTGAGTGGTCTGCACTGCGCAAGGAGGTTTCTTGTGTTGGAATGGATTAAAAACAATGTGTTCGATTACGGTAGTTTTGTGGAATGGCTGGGGCTGCTTGCCGCCGCGCTGGTGCTGGTGTCTTTTCTTATGAAGGACGAACGCACCATACGCATTGTCAACATCGTGGGCGCGGTAGTGTTTGTGGTGTACGGCATTCTTATCAAGTCGGCTTCGGTGTGGGTGATGAACTTTGCTCTTGTCGCCGTGCACATCGTGCGCCTTGTAAAACTCTGCAAACAAAAAGGTCTTGCGATTGACGACGCCGAACAACACGGAGTGCCTGCTGCGCAAAACGACGGCGCGACATCTGTGTTTGACAAAGACGACGAAAGCGACGGCAAATAGAGGCACACGTTGCCGTCATTTGCCGCTTTTCGTGTAATGTTTCGCCGTGCGATGCAGTAGCCAAACGCTGTCTGTTTCGTTGGCTTTTGAATATCGGCGGTTGCAACGTGGCGTAAAATTACTGCCGATTCGTCAAAAATGCCGACTTTTTGTGGGAAAATTTCATAATTTTTCACATTTGACAAAATAATGTACAACAAATCGGTGAAAAACAGTTTACATTTGTCAAGAATAATGCTAAATTATACGGGCGTCAAAAAGGACGACTAAATTATATCGGTGATTTATGGGAAAAGTTAAATACAAAAAGTGCCCCCGTTGCGAACTGAACTACATACCCGAAACGGAAGAAATGTGCGACGTTTGCAAGTCGGAGTTGGGTTTGGAAAGCAAACTTGTTTTGCTGGATGACATCATTGACGAAGAAGAGCCGCTTAAACTTTGCCCCTCATGCAAGGCAGCGTACATCGGTATGGATGAGGATATGTGTGAAAACTGCCTTGCCCGCGCCTCGCAACAGGTAAGCGACGACATCGACGAGGACAACGACGATTGGCGTACCTATCTCGACGACGAAGATACCACCGACCCTGCCGACGACGATACGGTAATTCCGCTTGAGGAGTTGGACGAGGACGACGACGATGACGAAGAGTATGACGAGGACAACCCGGACACGGAACTGGAGGACTACCCCGACGATTATCCCGACGACTTCGACGACGATTACGAGGACAACGGCGAAGAAAGCGACGACGATGATGACGACGAGGAAGATGACGGGGACGATGACGACGAGGACGACGAGTAGTTGCATCTGACAAATTGCACGCACACGCTTTGAAACAATCGGTTTTGCCGCTTGTTTCAAGGCGTTTTTGCTTATCTGGCTGTTGTTCTTAATACTCTTGTTTATCGTTTTGTAACAATACTTGTCGTGTGATTACCGCAAAAAACGAAAAATTTTAAAAATTTACCAATCGGTTGCAATAAAACTTGCTGCTTTGGCATTGACTGATTGAAAAGAGGTTACAAATGAAGCCCAACAAAAACAACAATCCACCATCCTCCCGGGAGATTGACAGGTGCCTTAACGCACTTGCAGAGGGTGACGATACCGCATTGGAAAGACTGTACAACCTTGTAGGCACGTCCGTGTATGCTTATGCTCTGTCGGTACTTCGCAACAAGTACGACGCAGAGGACGTCATGCACGACTGCATTGTCAAGATTTACGAGCAGGCGGCGTCGTACACTTCGCACGGTAAACCCATGGCGTGGATACTGACCATCGCTAAAAATATGTGCTATGCCCGGTTTAACCTGAACAAGCGTTTCGCAGACGTCACCGACGAGGAACTGGAACAGCAATTTGCCGGCAACGAGCGCATGAACGTCAACGACAAGTTGCTGGTGCAAGGTTGCCTTGCCAAACTAAGCGCGACGGAACGTCAGATTGTGGTTATGCACGCGGTAGGCGGAATTAAGCATCGCGAGATTGCAGACATGTTGGGATTGCCTCTATCGACAACGCTCAGTAAATACAATCGGGCGCTGGCCAAACTACAACAACTAATTAAGGAGTGACCGCTATGAACAACAGACAAACGGAAAAAAGCGTGCGCAGGGGATTTACCAATGCCACCCCTGACAACCTGGCTGAAATCAAAGCCGATTGCCAATCCACCTCACCGACGAGAAGAGCGGCGGCGAGAACCAATTACTGGAGATACGCTACATGCGCACTGGCATTTGTTTTGCTGGTGGTAAGCGTATTCGGCATTGTGGGGCTGACAAAACAAGGCGCGGTTACGGCTTCGGCGGCGACGGTGTCGCTGGACGTAAACCCCAGCCTGGAAATCAACGTAAACAAAGACGGCAAAGTAATCGAGGTAATTGCCCGCAATGAGGACGCCGAACAGGTGATAAGCGGACTTGACTTCAGCGGCTGCTCTCTGGACGTGGCTGTGTACGCGCTTGTAGGCAGCATGTACAGCAAGGGCTACCTGTCGGAAATGAGCAACTCGGTGCTGATTGACGTAGAAACAAACGACGCAAACAAGGAACAACTGGAACAGTCCGTCAAGGCGCAGATTGACAGCGCGATGAAAAACAACAACGTTGTGCCCAACGTGATTGTATCTCGTCAAAGTGACAACGCCGAAGAAAACAACCAAACGACCGACCTTGTCGCAACCTACGACCTGTCGGTGGCAAAAGCCAGACTGGTGGTGCAGATTTTGCGCAGTGCCCCCGACGGCAAATACAGTGTGGAACAACTTGTAAAACTTAAGATAAACGACCTTGCTCTGATACTTAACGGCATCGATGACAACAACGGCGGCGGCACTGCCAGCAGCGGAAGTTACATCGGCGCGGATGTTGCGCTGGACGCGGCAAAGGACTATATCAAGGCGGAACTGGGCGTGACCGTAGGCAACATTGTCGACCTCAAAGTGAAGTTGGACTACGAAGACGGCAGAATGGTGTACGAAGTTGAGTTTAAGTCAGGCAACTTCGAGTACGAATGCGAAGTGGTCGCCGCAAAAACATCGGCGGACAGCGGAACGGTGTTCAAACTGGAAGTAAAATCCACGGCTAAGAAAGCGGAACGTCCCGACGGACTTACCGACGAACAGATCGAAACAATCAAGCAAAAAATAAAGAGCGACGCGCTGAAAATCGCAGGTATCGAACTGCTGGATCAGGACAAAGTTGACGTGACGTTTGAGCCCATAGACGAAAACGACGACGAAATAGAGTTGAGTTTTGTCTACGAAGGCACTAAGTACGAGTTTGAGTACGACTTCTCGGCTACGCTTGTCAAGTACGAACGCGAAAAGGACAACGGTGGCAGCGTGGACATCGATTACTCGAGCCGTCTCAACGTCATCATTCGCGACAAACTGCTGTTCCTTAAACTCGGCGACATCGACCTTAAATGGAAGATTGACGAACAGAAAGGTACTGTTGTGGAATACGAATCCACTTATGTAAGCGAACTTACGGGACTTAAGTACGAGTTTGAAGTTAAAATCGACACCATGACCGGCGCGGTTATCAAAATCGATTACGAAGTGAGTAACAACGATTAGTAATAAAGAAAAAGGAAAATCTGAGAACATTTGATTAGCGATGTCGAAAATTTGTTTACAAAATCGACAGAGAAGAATAAAAAATGTTTCGGGTGATGTCAATAAGTAAAATTAACCGCCGACGTTCGGACAAAATGTTTGGGCGCGGCGGTGTAATTTTGTGCTGATTCAAGCGGCTGTAAGCGCAGTCGTGTACAAATGCGGAAGCGGCAACGAGTTGTTGCCGTAGTAGTGCAGCCGATGTCGGCAGTCAAGCGCGGGAAACAAACAAGAATGCAGCCGCCGGAAACGGCGCAAATGCGTGTCTGTCCGTCGGCGAAGCATGTGTCCGCTCAATATTGTCGATCCGCGATTTTCGCAGATCCTCCTCTTTTCACCGAGAGCCGCCCCGAACAGGGGCGGCTCTTTGGTTGTTTTGTGGATTAGTCCTTGTCGGCAGGCTTCGTGGCGTTTGCCGACGACTTGTGTTTGAGATACGCCTTAAGCAGCAACGTCAGGTCGTCGTCGTCGAGAAACGGGTACAGGTCGTCTATGTCAAGGTTCCAGTCGGGGTTTGCCACGTATTGTTCCACGATGGAATGCAACGCTTCGTCGGAAACAAACGGCAGCATTTCGTTGTTTATCTTACCTGCGGCAAACTGCCTCAGAAATTCCTGGTCTACATCGTCGTCATCCATAAAGGGGAAAAATATCGTTGTCGAAACGCCCTTTTCGGGGTGCGCGGCGTAGTGGTTGTACAATTCTTTTATCTGTTCGTCTTCCAGAAAATGCAAAATTTCGCCAAGCGAAATGTCTGTCAGCGAGCCGTCAATCAATCCGTTCACAAGTATTTGCAGTCCTTCCTCGTCCAGAAACGGCAGCATAGAAGCAAGGTTCATTGTCATATCCTCCAATCTTTTATTGTCTTAAACATCTCTTTGATTTGTGTTTTCTTTTCGTCGGCATCCAACAAAAATCTGTTGTCTACGTAAATTTTTTCCTGCGGCGCAGGGGTTGTCTTGTACTTTTTCATTTTCTGCCTCGCAAATATAGTTTTTCTTCGTCGGTAAGTTTACGTTGCAGTAACGCCGTATTAACCGACACTTTGCCTGCTTTAATTGCCTTAAGCAGCATTAAACGTTCCTGCGGCATAAAAATTGCAAAGTTTGCCGCTATGTCGTAGTCCACGCGCCCCTCGGCAATTTGTTTTACCACGTACAGGCGGCTGTGTCCTGCAAAGATGTCGTCGGCGTCGATATTGACGGGTTTGCCTATGCACAGCAACGTTTCGAAGTCCACGTCGAACAACGCGCAAAGCTCGGCAATGTTGTCCACTGTCGGCGCGGCAAGTCCGCATTCCCAGCGGCTTATTGCCTGGTGCGTTACGCCAAGTATTTCTGCCAGTTTGTCCTGACTGTAGCCGTTTGCGGCTCTCAGGTCATGTATTTTGTCGCCTATTGCGTTGAAGTCCAGCATGTCGTGTTCCCCTTTGGCTTGTCGTCGCCTTTTGTGCTTCTATGATACAACACAATTTCGTACAAATCAAGCAACCGTTGATTGCAAAACCGCGTATTTTGTGCGCCCAACGTTACATACTGATTGTGAATGCGTGTGACGGAAGTTTAATGCGTGTTTATTGCTGTCGCATTTCAAAATGATTAGCGGCAACGGCTGCTTCGGCAAATCGACGGCTTTTGCCGTCACATGGGCAACGGTTGCATATCGATATGTCAGGCGGTTTTGCGCGACTGTGCGACAACCACACTCGCAGTGGTTGTCTGCTACGAAAATCATACTTTTATTTCAGGCGGTGTAAAGGAACTTGTACTACAATTACCATGCTAAGGCAAAGCGGCTTATTGCCGAGGGACGGCTTGTCGGGTGGTATTTTGCCGCGCGGCATAAGGCGATTTCGCCTGCATTGGTGCTTGTTTTTGATGACGACAAACACCGCGTAATGCCTGTCCGCGAGTATCGCTGGGCGGAATACATGTCGATTTTGCCTGCAGAACTGTTTTGCGGCGACAAGAAAACTCTGCCCGAAAAGTAACAAAAAGGGCAGTTTTGTACAAAAATATCTCATTAAAGGCAATTATTGTTGCGTACAAATCGCAAATATGGTATTATGCTTATCGCCTGCTTAACAGACGTTTTGCAAGTGCGTGACAAAACCTTAAAAAATTTCAAAGTAAAATAACTCTAAGGAAGAAAAATGGACACACAGGTTATCGGGCAGGACGCCATCGAAACGCCGACGGAAGAACCGTCGCAAGAGACGGAACTCGGCTTTTGGGGCAGACTGAAGAAAAAGATAAAAGAATACTTTACGTACAATGTTCCGGGGCACAATCTTCGCGTGTGGGAATTGGACCTTATTCGCGGAATTATTATGATTTTCGTTACCTTTGACCACATCGCGCGCTTTTCCTACTACTGGGGTATCATTCATTTTCAGACCCCGTTCGGGCAGGCAATCGGCAGGGGGGCGGTGGCGTACCTAACCAACGACTTTATTCAGAATTCTTACGCATTCTGGCTGTGGGTAATATGCTTTATGTCAGGCATAAGTTGTCAGTTTTCGCACAGCAGCGTTATGCGCGTAATCAAGTTCTGGATATTTTCATTAGTGTTTATGGGAGGCTACCTCGCGCTACACTTCGTGATGCCCGACAAGTTGACGGGATACCTTATTTTCAACATCGTCGCGGTGCTGACAATAAGCGTTACCGTGTGGTACCTGATGGAAAAACTTAAATTGCCCGACTGGTGGCGGATTGCGATTGCCTCGGCAATAATAGTGGCAGGCATTGCTCTGTACTTCTACAGCAGATTCCACGACGGCGGGCTGTATGTTGACAACGGTTTACTTGCATTGCTTGTGTACAACCAACACGGTTACCAACTTTCGCCCAACAACTTCGAGCCGCTGTTGCCGCATCTCGGATTTTTCATTCTCGGTGCCGTGTACGGCAAGCACGTCTACAAAGACAAAAAGACCGTCCTTAAACGCTCCACGCCGCCGAAATGGCTGTCGCCCGTAATGATACTTGGCAAACATTCTCTCGCCGCGTATCTGTTTTTACCGACGGTCAGCATCGCTTTGTTGTGGGCTGTCGTACAGTTTGTCGGATTGTTTGTGTAGCGGCGCAAAGTCGGTAGCGGACGAACGGTACAATTCTGTCCGCACCTGCCGAAACGAACAGATGGTTGTTTCGATTACATTTTAATCAAAATAAAAGGCGTTCTTTGCGGCAATGCGAAGGACGCCTTTTGGTATTGTTTTCGTCAGTTCTGCAAATCGTCTGTTACTATTTGAGAAAAGGGCTTGATTTGCAGCCAAGCGATATCATTTCGGGGGAATTCTTACTACGCTAAGAACGACATATTTTTATAACGGCGTTTGGTTGAAATGTTTCAAAAATTGCAAAATCGCTTTTGAAAACACTAAAAAAGTCTTGTTTAACATAAACAAGACTTATCTGGCGCGCCGTAAGGAGCTCGAATCCCTAACCTTTGGTTCCGTAGACCAACGCTCTATCCAATTGAGCTAACAGCGCATATGAAGTTGATTGTATATTTGCCGTAAGCAATGAAAGGAACCAAAGGTTTTTCGGGGACCCCGCAAATGGCAATTTGTGGGGAGCGCAGCCGCTGTGCGAATAAGTGAGCTTTTGTCGACAGACAAAACGAGCAACTAACACAGCAAGGCGAGCAGGTTCCGTAGACCAACGCTCTATCCAATTGAGCTAACAGCGCATATTCAATTTGCTTAAACATTATACAGCAGTCGTTTTCAAAAGTCAACGATTTTTTGCACAAATTTCAAAAAGCCCGGTTTGTAAAGCGATTGTATTTAATTCTCTTGTTTAATACGTTCGACCACGCTTCACTTCGGCGAGATATGACGTTTTGATTGTAAGCCTTGTCCGATTTTTTTGATAAACGACGATATTGTAAATTTCCGTATGTTCGTTATTTTAATAGCGATTTTTCCGGTTTACAAAAAAAGGACTGCCGCAAATAGCGACAGTCCTTTGTATTCAGTTTCGCCGAGAAGGGTAATCGTACAATTACTTGTTGGCAAGGTTCTTGTACTTTTCAACTCTTGCTTTTGCTTCTTCTTCGCTGCGTTCAAACAACGTTTCTGCAATTTCCGGCTTGGTCTTTGCAAGAGAAGCGTAACGGGTTTCGCTGCGGATGAAATCCTGGTAGTTGCCGGTGGGATCCTTGCTGTCAAGGGTAAACGGGTTCTTGCCTTCTTCCGCAAGTGCCGGGTTGAAGCGGTACAGTTGCCAGTAACCGCACTCGACTGCGCGCTTGATTTCTTCCTGCGACTTGCCCATGTTGATACCATGGTTGATGCAAGGTGCGTAAGCGATTACAAGTGACGGTCCGTTGTATGCTTCGGCTTCGGTAAGAGCTTTGACAAGTTGAGCCTGGTTTGCGCCCATACCTACCTGAGCAACGTACACGTAGCCGTAGTTCATTGCCATCATACCAAGGTCCTTCTTCTTGGTGCGCTTACCTGCAGCGGCAAACTTGGCAACTGCGCCTGTGGGCGAAGATTTGCTGGCTTGTCCGCCGGTGTTGCTGTACACTTCGGTGTCAAGTACAAGTACGTTTACGTCCTCGTCCTGTGCAAGCACGTGGTCAAGTCCGCCGTAACCGATGTCGTATGCCCAGCCGTCGCCGCCGAAGATCCAGATGGATTTCTTGACGA